>Ga0172362_10003910_pt1 | contig 12886 bp, 15 predicted proteins | sample LakKivs1_kivu2a2_FD_114534 | JGI IMG/M metagenome (GOLD analysis project Ga0172362, IMG submission 114534) | Sediment microbial communities from Lake Kivu, Rwanda - Sediment s1_kivu2a2 | ecosystem: Environmental > Aquatic > Freshwater > Lake > Sediment | place: Rwanda: Western Province, Lake...
CTTCCTCCTTTATACCGAATATGAGACGCTGGATGTCCGCGAGATTATGCGCGTGGCGGAGAAATTTTACCGCAGCATCGCGGAGAGGCTGAAATTCCCCCGGCACGACGACTTCTGGATGTGGGATGACCGCGTCAAGATCTACCTTTTCGCGGCGCGGGAAACGTATCTGGCGCAAACCGGGGAACCCGAGTGGTCCGTGGGGATGGCCGACTACGCCGCCCGCTCCATCTACAGCTACATGGACAGCCCCAAGTTCCTGACCTCGGTCCTGCCGCACGAGATCGCGCACCTCATCTTCCGCGACTTCTACAAGAAAGAAAACGAGCTCGCCGAGCCGCCCTTCTGGCTTGACGAAGGCGTGGCGCAGTGGGCGGAAGACAAGGAGACGAAGGACGAACTAAAGAAACTTGCGCGCGAAACATTAGAGAAGCAGGGCCTCCTGACCGTCTCGGACATCGTGCTGTTGAACATGGACTACGTGAAGAAGAACCCCGACCGGCTGTACTTCCGGCTGGCGCGCACCGTCAAGGGCCGCTACAGCATCATCATCCTGAGCCCGGACGTCCTCCTCAGCACCTCTTACCAGGAGGCCGGCTCCCTCGTCGGCTACCTCATCGAGACCTTCGGCGCGCACCGCTTCGCCGAGTTCTGCCGGGAGATCAGCCGCGAGAAAGCGCTCAGCAACGCCCTGCGCGGCGTCTATCCCAAGCACTTCCAGTCGCTGGACGACTTCGAGAACGGCTGGCGCGCCTATCTCCTCCAAAAGTAGACTGCCTAGCCGCTCGGCGGGATGGGGGCCTCCTCCGGCAGACAATAAAGAAGTTTTTCGGCAAACGTCTGCGAGGAATTGCATTTTTGCCGTAGCGACACGGGTCAATGGAGCGTAACGGCGAAAATGCAAGCCGAAGCAGACGGCGAAAAACTTCCGTCTGACGGAGGAGGCCCCCATCCCGCCGAACAAGCTTGCCATCCACACAAATGTGTGGTAGCATGAAAACATGTTCAACCATCAAGCGCGCTGGGACCGACAGCTGCCGCAAGACGCCAGCGGGCTGGGACCCGCCATCCGCGCCACCTGCGAAATAGGACAGGGGGGCGTGCGGCCCCTGTCTTTTTTCTGGGGCGGCCGCTCCTTCGACGTCCAACGCGTCAACTTCCGCTGGCGGGACAGGAAGGGCGGGGAGGAGCTGTGGTTCTTCAGCGTCAGCACCGCCGGCGGCACCTACGAAATCGCCTTCTTGAGCCGGCGGCTCTCCTGGCATCTCGTGCGCCTCATCGACCCCTGAAACTTCCTGCGCAACGATTGACGGCAGCGGCTTTCAGCACTATACTACTTCTATATCATCACTCATCCTTTTTCCTAACGCAACGAGAGACAAAGAGAGAAGAGAAAATGAAGAACATGAAAAAGATGCTTATGTTTATCGCTATCGCCGTATTGGGGTACTTCACCCTCGCTTTCGCCAAGGACCAGGTCCTACGCCAGGTGATCGCCACGACCACCACGGCCGTCACCGGCGCCCCCACCCAGATCAAATACTTCTCCCTGATGGTCTTCCGGCAGGCCGTCCACATGAAGGGCTTCAAGATGTACAACCCTCAGGGCTTCCCCAAGGAGGTCTTCGTCGACATCCCCGAGGTGGAGGTGGACCTGGACGTCGGCGCCCTCCTGAAGAAGAAACTCCACCTGCAAAAGGTGACGCTCGACCTCAACGAGATGATCATCATCAAAAACAAGGACGGGGAGCTCAACGTCGACGCCCTGAAGATCGCGCAGACCGAGGAAAAGGCGCCGCCGAAGGCCGAAGAGAAGAAGGCGCCCGAGAAGAAGTCTGAACCGATCCCCATCCAGATGGACGAATTGAACCTCAACCTCGGCCGCGTCATCTATAAGGACTACACGAAGGGCGACCCGCCGAAGATCGACGTTTATGAGATCAACCTCAAGAACAAACAGTACAAGGACATCACGAGCGTCCAGCAGCTGATCTTTCTCATCATGAGCGAACCCCTGAAACACACCGCCATCCAGGGCGCCAAGATCTTCGCGGCCCAGGCGATCTTTGGCGTGGCCTTCCTGCCGGCGGGCGTGGCCGTCACCCTTATCGGCAAGGACAGCGCGCAGGAGGCCTTTGACCTGCCCTTCGACAAGGTCTACGCTGCGGCCCTCGCGACCCTGCAGGGCATGCCCGACCGGGCCGACCTCAAGAGCGAGAACAAGGAGAAGGGGGTCATCTCGGCGCTCGTCGACAAGAACGACGTCACGATAAAGGTAGAAAAGACCACGGACCGGTCGACCGAGATCACAGTCTCGGCGCGGCGGCTGCTCCTGCCCAAGCCCGAGGTCGCTCAGGGGGTGCTTTATCAAATCTCACAAAAATTAAAGTGAGGGCTCTGCGCCATGCGCACACTCAGTTTTGAGAAACTGCTGCAAAAGAGCATCAACCGCACCATCCTGATTCTTTTTAAGCCCTTCAGTTTCAAGAAGTGGCTCTTTTTGGTTTCCATCGCCTACCTGGCCGGGGCGATGGGCGGCGGCGTCAACTCGGGAGGAGGCGGCGGCAGCAGCTCGCGCACAAAAGAGTCTGAGGCCTGGGCGCAAGAAAACCTCCTCAACGCCGAAGGCGAACAGCGGACAGACGAAGAGATCTTTCAATCCCTAAAGGGGCAGGTCCTTTCAACCGCTAGCCGGGACTCCGACGACTACGAGGAGTATGTCTCCGCCCCGCCACAGAAGAAGGCGGACAACGAGGCCGAGGAAGTCTGGCAGAGCATCAAGAAGGCGGTGGGGTCCCCCTTGGGCGTGACCATCGCCGTCTGCCTTGCGCTCACGGTCATCGGCCTCTTTTTGGTCTTGACCTGGCTCGGCGCCCGCTTCCGGTTCATCTGGTTCGAGTCCATCGTCAAGAACGACGCCTCCATCAAGGCGCCGTTCTTCAAGTACGCCGCTCAGGGCGACTCCCTCTTCGGCCTCTTCGTGGTGCTGGGCCTGGCGAGCCTCTCGGCCTTGGGCCTGCTCGCGTGGTGGGGCTACAGCGCCGTCTCGGCCACCGGCGTCATGAGCGGCAAAGAGCCCGGCGTTTGGGCCGTCGTCGGCGCTTTGGCCCCTGCCGTCCTCCTCTTCATACTGCTCATTATCTTCCTGTTGTTCCTCGCCCTCTTTATCGACCACTTCGTTGTTTCCATCATGGCCATCGACGGCTGCGGGGTCAAAGAGGGTTGGCGCAAGTTCACGGCTATTTTCTCGCAGAACGCAAAGGACTTCGTCCTCTTCTGCCTGCTCATGCTGGGCCTCGCCATCGCCACCTCGCTCGCGCTCCTCATCGTGGCCTGGCTCTTCCTGCTGATGGGGCTTCTCGCCGGAGGTCTGCTCTTCGGCCTCCTCTACCTGCTGCTCGTCGCCCTCCTCAAGCTCAAGATAGTCTTCATCATCATCGCCATCCTCATCGGCGTGCCGCTGGCCCTGGCCGCCCTCGTTGTCCTGATGTGCATCCCGCTACCGGTGGCCGTCTTCTACCGGTGCTTCTCGCTCTTCTTCCTCACGAGCCTCAATTGCGGCTACGCGCCGCTCGCGCTCGAAGAGGCGGCGGCTTCGCCGGCGCCGCCACCGCCCCCAACGCAATCCGCCTGACGCGATGGCCGCGAAAGCCAAGATCATCTGCACCCTCGGTCCTGCCAGCGACGGCAAGGGCGTCCTGCGCAACATGATGCGCGCGGGCATGGACGTCGTGCGTCTCAACTTCTCCCACGGTTCCCTCAAAGACCACGGCCGGCGCATCGCCGCCGTCCGGCGTCTGAACCGGATATATCGCCGGCACGTCCGCATCCTCCAGGACCTGGAAGGCTTTCGCGTGCGCATCGGCGGCCTCAAGCAGCCGATCCCCCTCAAAAAGGGACAGACGGTCCTTCTCTCAAACCGCAAGGGGGCGGGCAGCCAGGCCATTCCTTTTGATTACAAGGGCCCCCTCCGGGACATCAAGAAAGGCGGCGTCGTCTTCATCGACGACGGCCAGATCGCGCTCCTGGTCACACAGGTCACCCGCCGCGCCTTGAAGACGAAGGTCGTGATGCCCGGCACGGTCAAGCCGCGCAAAGGCATCAACATCCCCGGCGTCAGGCTCGCCTTCAAGGACCTGACCGCCAAGGACAAAAGGGACATCGCCTTCGGCGTGGCCCTTCGCGTCGATTTCGTCGCGCAGTCGTTCGTGCGTAACGCCCAGGACATCCTCAACGTCCGCAAGGCCCTGGGCCCCTTTGAAAAGCGGTGCCGCGTCATCGCCAAGATCGAAAACGAAGAGGGCATCCGCAACATCGACGGGATCCTGGCGGCGTCGGACGGCATCATGATCGCGCGCGGGGACCTCGGCGTGTCGCTGCCCATCTACCAGGTCCCGGTCCTCCAAAAGCTCCTCATCAAGAAGTGCCGGCAGCAGCGCAAGTTCGCCATCACCGCCACCCAGATGCTTGAGAGCATGACCGAGCACGCCCGGCCCACGCGCGCCGAGGCGAGCGACGTGGCCAACGCCGTCCTGGACGGCTCCGACTACGTGATGCTCTCCGCCGAGACCGCGACCGGCCGCTACCCGGTCGCCGCGGTCAAGATGATGGACCAGATTATTAAGTTTACAGAAGACGCGTCCTTGCTAAAATAGGAGGCAGGTCAAGCCATGGGACGCGGATATGGATATGCCCCCCGGACGGTCCCGACCCCGCTTTTGATTGCCGCGGGGGTGGCCCTTTTCATCCTCCTGATGTATCTGACGCTCTTCCTCGTGTCGAAGAAAGCATGTCTCGGCCGCAAGGAGGCCTCGCCCTACGACGAAGTCTCCATCCCGTATTATGAGACGCCCTCCGCGGACCAGCCTGCGCCGGCGGCCGACCGTCCGTGGTGGGAGGCCACGGTCCGACGGGAAGAAGGGTTTCGGCAGGACGCCTACGAGGCCTTCCAGAGACAAGACTTCGACACGGACAGGCACCTGGAGAAAATAGAGCAGGACAAAGAGTTTTTCAGGATGCAGCGCTCCGTATCGCGGTTCTAAGGGCGCATGCGCTGCGCTTGCAGACGACGCCCGCCCCTGATAAAATAGAGCGGTGCGGGCACGCCTTCCAGGCGACAGCCTGAGCTTGTCGAAGGACGCATCCATGAGGATCAGGGTCTTCAAGATCAAAAACCGCCGGGGCTACGCGGCGGTCTGCGCCAGCCACCTGACCGAAGGGGTGACACCGGCAGAGGCGCGCCGGCGCATGGCCAAGGCCCTCAGGCGCAAGAAGAAGCGGTTCTGACGCCTTTCTTTTTCCGCGCAAGATACTCAAGTCCAACCTGCCTAAAGGAGAACGTCCATGTCCGGCCTGTTCGGTGTCGTCTCGAAAGAAGAAAACTGCACCCAGACCCTCTTTTACGGAACGGACTACCACTCGCACATGGGCACCGAATACGGGGGCCTGGTCGTCTGGGGAGACGGCTTCCACCACAAGATCCACGACATCAGCCAGAGCCAGTTCAAGTCCAAGTTCTTCGAGGACGTCAACCGCATGCTGGGCCGCACGGGCATAGGCGCCATCAGCGACGCTGACGAACAACCCCTTTTCACGCGCTCGCGGTTCGGTGAGTTCTACATCGTCACCGCCGGCTTCATCGATAACAAGGAGACGCTCACCCAGGAGCTCTTAAACCAGGGCCTCTCTTTCAGCGAGGCGAGCAAGAACGGCATCAACACGACGGAGCTCATCGCCAAGCTCATCACCCTGGGCGATGACTTGATCGACGGCATCGAGAAGATGTTCGCAAAAATCGACGGCTCCTGCTCGCTTTTGATCCTCAACAGGGAAGGGGTCTTTGCCGCGCGCGACCGGCACGGCTACACGCCGCTGGTCTTGGGCAAGAACGACGGGATGTGGGCCGTCGCCAGCGAGACCAGCGCCTTCACCAACCTGGACTTCAGCCCCGTCAAGTTTTTGCGGCCTGGGGAGATTATCCTCTTAAACGAAAAAGAGGGGCTCGTCAGCCGGACGCCCGGCTCGCCGGACAACCAGATCTGCGCCTTCTTGTGGATCTACACGGGCTTTCCGGCCTCCAGCTACGAAGGGATCAGCGTCGAGCTCGTGCGCGAGCGCTGCGGCAGGGCGCTGGCGCGGCAGGACAAGGACATCGATGTCGACATCGTCAGCGGCGTGCCGGACTCGGGCGTGGGCCACGCCATTGGCTACGCGATGGAGTCCCGGAAACCCTACCGCCGGCCGCTCGTCAAGTACACGCCGGGCTACGGCCGCAGCTATACCCCGCCTTCCCAGGAGACCCGCGACCTCGTGGCCAAGATGAAACTCATCCCCATCCGCTCCATCATCGAGAACAACCGCCTTGTCGTCTGCGAGGACTCGATCGTGCGCGGCACGCAGCTCAAGAACTTCGCCATCAAGAAGCTCTGGGACTGCGGCGCCAAGGAGGTCCACGTGCGGCCGGCCTGTCCGCCGCTGATGTTCCCGTGCCGCTTCTGCCTCTCGACGCGCACGACCGCGGAGCTGGCGGCCCGACGCGCCATCCTGGCCCTGGAGGGCCGGGACATCGAGGACGTGGGCGCCTACTGCGACGCGAAGACCGAACAATACAAGAAGATGGTGGAATGGATCGCGCGCGACCTCGAAGTCACAACCCTGCGGTATCTGGCGATCGAAGACATGGTCGCGGCGGTGGGCCTGCCCAAGGAGAAACTATGCACCTACTGCTGGACAGGGCAGTGCCCGCCGAGACAGAGCGCGGCGGAGGAGAGCGCACAGACAGCAAAAAACCCCGTTCAACCACACAAGGCCTGAGCAAGGAGGAGATGATGGCACGCATGAAGCGTCTGGGGTGGGTGGGGGCAGCGGCCCTCGTGTTCTGCGTCGGTTGCACGTCCATCAAGGGATACACCGTCAAGGACAAGCAGGACTACGTCCTCCAGATGAGGAACGAGACGTTGAGAGACCTCTATGAGAAAGAACCCGGCGCCAAGGAGCACATCCAGAAGTGCGCTGGATACGCGGTCTTCAGCAGCGCCGGCGTCAAGCTCTTCTTGTTCGGGGCGGGCAACGGCTTCGGGGTGGCCTGCGACAACGAGACCCGGGACAACACCTACATGCGCATGTTCACCGGCGGCATCGGCCTGGGGCTGGGCGTCAAGGACTACCGCCTCATCATCGTCTTCGACGACAAAGAGGACCTGGAGACGTTCATCGAGGAGGGGTGGGATTTCACCGGCTCGGCCGAGGCCAGCGCCAAGCGCTACGACGACGGCGTCTCCCTGTCCGTCGCCAAATCGGTGAACGCCAACATCACCATCTACACGATGACCAAGGCCGGCCTCTCCCTGGAGGCCATGGTTGAAGGCACGAAATTCTGGAAGATCGACGAGCTGAACTGATCGTTCTTGGCAAGGCCTGCTGAAGAGGACCATCCGTTCGGACAAGAGGGAGGCGCCGGGAGCGGCCGCCTCCTTTTGTCTTTTGGAAAAACCCACACAAATGTGCGGATAAAATCAGGCAACTTTTGGGGCCTGCCCGTTGTCTAACCGGTTGAAGACACAGCTATGCTTGATATCGCGCGCGCAACAATAGAGCAAGCGGCACGTGGCGACATCGGGGCCTTTGAGGAGATCTACAGAAAGACCTCCGGCTTCGTCTACAATGTCGCCTGGCGGGTAACAGGCAACAGGGAGGACGCCGAAGAGATCGCGCAGAACGTCTTCGTGACGGTCTACCGCAAGCTGGCCGGTTTCCGCTTCGAGGCGTCCTTGAAGACGTGGCTTTACCGCATCACGGTCAACCTGGCCCTGAACCACGTGAAAAAGGTAAGTCGTGCACGCAACGTGACGGTCTCCTACGACGACGCCCTGGCCCACCCCGAGACGGGCCTGGAGGCGGCCGCCGCGTCCGTGCAGGAGCCGGCTGACCGCGACCGCGTGGAAAGGATATTGGAAGTCCTTAACCCGGACCAGAGGGCCTGCATCGTCCTGCGCAGCATCGAAGGGATGAGCTATCAGGAGATCGCGCAGGCGCTGAACATCAACATCAACACGGTGCGCTCCCGCATCAAGAGGGCGCGCACAACGCTTTCGGCCCTGCAAAGAAAAGGAATCATCGAGGGGGTGACATCATGAAATGCCGACAGATACAAGACCTCATCCTGACAGACTACACCGACAACGAAGCGCCTGAGGCCGTCCGGCGGCAGGTCGAAGAACACCTGGCGGCGTGCAGCGCCTGCCGGCAATTCCAGGCCGCTGTCCGCGCACGGGCTGTGGAGCCGCTTCAAGAAGCCGAACGCGCGCAGGCGCCGGCGCGGCTGTGGTCGCGCGTCACGTCGGCCATCTACGCGCAACCGTTGGAGCCCGCCCCGGCGGGCGTGCTCGAAAGGATTAAAAACCTCGTCGCTGCGCCCAGGCCCGCCCTGGCTCTCTCAACGGTCGCGGTGCTCCTTGTCTTCGGGGCCGTGTTGGGTCGGCTTTATTTCACCGGCAGCGTCCAGCGCCATCAGCTGGCCGAGGCCGCCGTCGAAGAGCAGATCGACTACTTCGCCTACGGCAACGTCACCATCGAGACGGATATTCTGGATATAGGGCTCGAAGAAATTTTCTCATAGTCGGGAACTTTTGACCACCCGGCCGTGTCTAAGCGGGTGGAGACGATGATCTCCTGAAAGGAGCAGGTGCCATGAAAAATTTAGCGAAACACCTCAAAAGGGTCTTGCCGATCGCGCTGCTCGCGGCGGCCTTAGGCAGCTCGACGGTCTTGGCCCAACCCGCTGAGGGACCGGATGCATCGGCAGCGGTAGGCGAGGAAGGGAAATACGCGCAACGCATCCGGGCTGCCGTGAAAGAGGCCATCAATGAAGCCATCGCAGAAGAGCTCGGGCTGACAGAGGAACAGAAGGCCCAACTCGCCGAGATGCGAAAGGCCGACCAGGCCACGGGACAGGAACTGCGGAATTCCCTGAAGACCGCGCAGAAGAACCTCAAAGAGACCTTGAGCCAATACGACGCTGACCCGGCGACGGTCCAGAGCCTTGCGGCCCAGGTCAAGACGATCCAGGGCCAGATGGTCGACCACCGCGTCGCGTCCGTCACGAAGATGAAAGAAATCCTCACGCCTGAACAGTTCGCCAAGATCCAGGAGAAGGCCAAGGAAAGACGCGAAGCCTTCAAGAATAAAATGGGAAACAAGGGGCGCGGGAAGTTTGGCGGCGGGGGACACGGCGGGTTCGGCGGCGGCTTCTGGGGCAGCAAGGGCCCGCACGGTGAATTCCCTCAAGGGCCTGAGGGCGAATACCCTCCTGAATCCCTTGAGCCTCCGGAATCCCCTGAGGCAGAATGATAAGGTATATCACCGTCATCACGACTGAGTCAGGAGAAAACAATGAAGAAACTTGCCATAGCAGTGACATTCCTGGGAGTATTCCTGCTCCTGGCCCCGGCGGCGAGGGCAGACTACTCCTTCAGCATCAGCTACGGATACCCGAACCTGCACAGGGATCACGATGCCTGCACCCATAATCCGGGCCGCGGCATCGCGTGCGGCCGCAGCCGGGGGGTCGCGCGGTTTTCTTACCCGCGCCACTACAAACCCCACCCTAACTATCAGACGCGCATCGTCTACGTAAACAGGGCTACGCCGACAAAGGTCGTGACACGGGAGGCGCGCGTGGAGAGCCGCGAGAAGCTCGGCATCTCTGACATCGTAATCCTGAGCAAGGCCGGCGTCAGCGACGCCGTCATCATCGAGAAGATCCAAAATACCGGCTCGGTCTTTGACCTGTCGGTCGAGGAAGTGGAGGCCCTGCGTCGGGAGGGAGTGAGCAGCCTGGTCATTAACTATATGCTCGACACCGCCCGATAACGGAGCCCGCGGGCATGCCCGCGGCGAGGAATCAGGCAGGGCAGCAGAAGAGGGAGGGGGCACGTCGCCCTCCCTCTTTTTTCGCCTTGAATACCACACAAATGTGTGGTATATTTCAGGTATGCTGCAGCCGGCTGGTGGCCAGGGGCAAGAATGACCCTGGGCCCCGAGGGAAAAATGACCATATCGGCCGCGAAAAGGGCCCGCCGAACGCCACACTAAACCATGCTATTACACCTCGACATGGACGCGTTTTTTGCGTCCGTGGAGCAGCAAGTCAACCCAGCCCTGAAGGACCGGCCCGTCATCGTGGGCTCCAGGGACAAGAAGTACCGGACCGTGGTGGCGGCCGCGTCCTACGAGGCCAAGGCCTACGGCATTGACTCCGGCATGCCCACCTGGAAGGCCTTCAAACTCTGCCCGCACGCGGCCTTCGTGGCCTGTGACTCGGCCCGGTACACCTATGTCTCACGCGAAATCCTGGACCTGCTTGAGGCCTACGGCCCGGGCATTCGGCGCACCACGATCGATGAGTTCGACGTGGTGGTGGACGGCCTGGAGCCCCATTTTGGGTCGTTTTTGGCCTTGGGGCAGGCCATCAAGAACCGCATCCGGCAGGCCTTTGGCCTGGCCTGCACCATAGGCATCGCACCCACCTGGCTCCTGGCCAAACTGGCCTGCAAACTGAACAAGCCGGACGGCCTGTTTTTGCTCACCGAGGCCAACCTGGATGAGGTCATCCAGGGGGTGCCTGTCTCCAAAGTCTGCGGCATCGGGCCGGCCCTGAGCCGGTACCTGGAGGCCCTTGGGATCAGCACCTGCGACCAACTCAAAGAAACCCCCCAAGACGTCCTCATAGACAACTTCGGCCGGGCAACCGGCCGCTGGCTCTTCGAGGCCTTGCGGACAAGGGAAAATTTCAGCTTCCAAAAGGGTCCTGTCGAGGCACGAGAAATGCCCAGATCCGTCGGCCATTCTTACACGCTGCCAAGGGACACCAGCGACCCCAAAATCATCCTGGCGTGGCTGCGGATGCTGTGCGAAATGGTCGCGCAACGCTCACGAAAATACGGCCTTGTCGGCCGCACCACAGGCCTGTGGCTGAGTTTCAAAAACGAGTCATTTTTCAGGCAAAAGACCCACCCAATACCCACCCATGACGGCTGGGAGATATTCGCCCGCGCCATGGCCATTTATGCCCAGAAGGGCATCTACGGCCCCCAAAAGGCCCATTTCAGGGCTGTTCGGGCCCTTGGGGTGCACCTGACAGGCCTTGAAAAAGACCAAACCCCTCCCTTGCTACACAGCCAAAAAAGAAGGGAGGAACTCCTGAGCGCGATGGACACGATCAACGGCCGTTTCGGCGACTGGACACTCTATCCGGCCGTCATCCAGGCCATCGGACCCTCTAAGTAAACCCACACCACCGGAAGTAAGGCCACAGCGCTAAAAAGGACCCCGGGTAAGTCGCGGTAAAACACAAAAGAGTTATTAACAGCAAAATCCACAATTCGCATAACCCTTTGGAGGACCGCTTGGCTGCGCCAATTCCTTCTATACTCACAAGTTAACATAAGAACTCTTATAGGCCGTAGTGCGACATAGTAATTAAGCACGAAAACAGGTCATTAATAAACCTTTGAAGGTTTCCAAGGGGAAATTACTAAGGTGTTCTGGGTGGGTTTTTGGCCTCGCTTACCGGCCTTTTAGACAGATCAGACAAATACGTCTTGATCTGTTCCAACTGTTCCATATCGGGCCTTGTCGTGCCCTTGATCCACCTCTGGATGGTCCTTGGGCTGACATGGAGAAAATCTGCTAGATCTTTCGTCAAATACTCACTGTATTTGTAAAAATCATGCAGCCTCTTCCACTCCTCAAACTCTTTGAGCATGCTCAGCGCTCCTCTTAAAGCCCTCCCTAAATTTATTGTATTTCCGTTCCATAAATGGAATATTTGGGTGATTTTTATACAAAATATTGAGCTTCTAGCCGGGCCGTAGATTTTGAGCGTGGTCTCATATGGAGTGTTATGGATGAAGCGGAGGGTCAGACATACGTCTCGATGACCTTGATGAGCTCCTGGATGTCATAGGGTTTCATGAGGTAATCCGTGGCCCCGATATCCATCAGCTTCATCATCGATGAGGTCTCGCGCGCCACGGTCGAGACGATCACCGGCATGTCCGCGAACCTCGTCTCCTTGCGGATCATCTGCAGCAGCTTCTCCCCGCCCATCTTCGGCATGGCCAGGTCAAGGACCACCAGATCCTGGGGCTGCGTCTTGAGGATCTCCCAGGCCTCCCCCCCATCCCGCGCTGTGGCCACCCTGAAGTCCTTCTTCCGCTCCAGGCTCGACTTTAGCGAAATGAGGACGTCCTCTTCATCATCTACGATCAGAATTTGACGCATGCCCTTCTCCCGCCCTCAAAAAATGAGACTTTTAGACCAGGTCTTTCAGTCTCACTATTTGAGACTTTTTGACCTGGTCCAAAAGTCTCATTTTTATCAATGCACGCCGCACATTTGTGTGGACCTTACCAACCACGACCTCTGGCAGTGGCAGCGCCTCCTTTATTTAGGGCCAGCCTGGGCCTTGGGAGAACGATGGACACCGCCCTGGCCCTTGCCGCGGCCCTCGCCCTTGCCGTGGTCCCGGACGCCCTGGTCGCCCTTAGGTCCTTGTCCGGCTCCAACCTGCGCACCCTCCTCGTTTGCCTCAACACCGGGCCTACGCCGGCGGTCCCGCTTGTCCTCCTTGCGGTCCCGCTTGTCCTCGCGCCGGTCAGCAACATCCTCCTTCTGGTCACGGACGTCTTCCTTGCGATCGCGGACGTCCTCCTTCAAGTCACGGACGTCTTCCTTGCGGTCGACGACATCCTCGCGCCGGTCTCTCTTGTCCTCGGCCCGGTCCCGCTTGTCTTCGGCTATATCCCGCTTCCAGGCCTCAGAGCCTTTGGGGTAATTATGCGTGGCGTCCCACGCGTCCTCCTGCCGGTCGGCAATGTCTTCCTTC
>Ga0172362_10003914_pt1 | contig 12881 bp, 9 predicted proteins | sample LakKivs1_kivu2a2_FD_114534 | JGI IMG/M metagenome (GOLD analysis project Ga0172362, IMG submission 114534) | Sediment microbial communities from Lake Kivu, Rwanda - Sediment s1_kivu2a2 | ecosystem: Environmental > Aquatic > Freshwater > Lake > Sediment | place: Rwanda: Western Province, Lake...
AGTACCATTTGAGTCACAGAACACTTTAGCTTGTTCAAAGCCACCATTATCAACAAAAAATTGCCCTACAGTCTGCACTCCATATATTGCACCAGCATGTACGGCGTCTTCAAAATTGAAAGCTTCTTGGTTGCCGTTGGAACTTGTGGCCAAATAATCTGTCATTGATGTTGGCGTTTCATCTATAGTAGCATAATGGTCGCCACTTGGTGTAGGTGTCCATTCATTTGTTCCAGCATCTTCTGTTGGATTGTGGGTGAATACCTTACAGCGCCCTAGAAAATCATTAGCACCAGCCTGACCATCTAGAATATAAATATCATCCACAGCACCCTTATGTAAAGACCTAAATAACACAATGTCCGCATAGCTAGCACTCGTTGCAGTTATAACCCCCGTGTTGCTACCTGATGATACTCCATTTATTTTGAGTTCCCAAGTACCGCTTGCTGATGTACTTAGTAAGACTTTTAGTTCTACATAGTACCAAGTATCCGAGGAGAGAGCCGCTGATGTATGCACAAGTGTTCCATTATTGACGTAAACTCTTAGCTTCTTTTCAGTAGAATACCATTCAATAGAAACTTGCTCAACATTACAACCTATTAATTCTCTGTAGCGCAGCTGTACAATTTTACCCGTAGTATCTCCAGCAGCTAGCGGTGTTTTATATGCAAAACCAAGAACCCACGTAGCTTGGTTATCAAAAATTCTTGTCAACCCGGAGTTAAGATCACCATCCGACCTTAAGCAATAACCCCAGTCACCATAGCCCGTTTCAGTTGTAAAACTTGATACAGTGCGGGTCATCAAAGTCCACTTAGTTTGGAGCCTCTCAACCAGTTGAGCATGTGTTGCTCCTGATCCGCAATGTTCAAAGCCTTCAATTAAACGTAGCATTTAGTCACCTACTTTCACGCCGTAAGTGGCAGCTTCAATAGCTGTGTTTGTCCAAGCTGTAGCCGTATTTGGATCAGTCTCTGAGATTACTTTTGCTTCGAGTTCCGCCGTATGGGCCATTTGTAAAGTTGCACTATCTGAATTAGCGCCTGAGTCACATGTAACGGTTAACGCACGCAATCCAGCAGTAGCTAGTTTTCCAATGGCACTTGGTTGTATGGCAACTATATCATCGGTAACAGTCGCTAGATTTGAGCATGTCCATTTATCAGCGGCATTTATAGTTGAACTGGAAACATATGTATTTGCATCAAATATTGTGTCGTCTACTTCTCCGTAATGATTTCCACCAGTAGAGGTCCAACCAGTTGTTATGTCTGCTGTTGGCCTGATAGCTTCAATTGTAATTGGACCTAAAAATCCTTGTCCTGAGCCTGTAGCTATGTACATGTCATCAAACAGATAGTTATCTGTGGGTGCTATAAATATGGAATTACATGAAGAACTTGAGGCTCGTGTATCCAAACCTGTTGCACTTAAAACAAGATTACCATCAATTTGTACATCTATCGTTCCAGCCGTATCATGAAAATAGACTTTGTATTCATAGTAATGCCACCCACCTGTTAATACGGGATGCCCCGCGATCTGGGTACTGCCGCGATAAATTCTACCCCAACCGTCTGCTCCGCAACTTACTAAAAGTAAGCTAGAGCCAGCGTTGCCAAAATAAAAATGACTTCTATTCCACCCGCCGGTTGTGTCTAAGTCTGCTGGATAATAGCTAAATGCAAAGCCAAATACTACGTAGTCTGATTGAGGGAAGGCTATTCCAAAATGTGTCCAACCCGATACAGATTCCGTTTTATCTATAGATAGTGCTTTTCCACCATTTCTTCCGCTAACAATAGATGCATAGTTGTAGCCACCCTCGTATGCTAGTCCCAGATTCCATCTAGCTTGCATGGCCGCAGTTAATGCGGCACCAGTTGTACCGATAGGGCCATAATTTTCAAAGCCGTCTAAAAATACGATTGCCATTACCCCATCTCCGCACCAAATTGTGCCGCATTCAAATTAGTAGTTGACCAAGCCGCACTGGTATTTGGGTCTGTCTCTAAAATTTCGCTTTTTTCCGCTATAGTAGCATCAACAATACCAAATGTTGTACAATCATAGGTATTAGCATCCCCAGCTCTATATTTATGCTTGACTTGACAAAAGCCACCATTTGCAGCAATATCACTCGTGATTTGCACGGCTGCTACTGATGCAAGCGTCGTGTTTGCATAGCCAAATAGTTCCTCATCCCCAGGGGTGGAAGCCTCAACATAATCCGTAGCATTGGCGGGCGTTTCATCAACTAACGTATAATGGTCGGCATTAGCACTAGGCGACCAATCTGAGGCAGCACCATCTGCAGTAGGTGCCAGTCTTTCAACTTTTACTGGGCCTAAATAGGTATCTGAATCATCATTATTCCCCATGATGTAAATATCATCTAGAGCGCACATATCAATATCCCAAAACACTATTTTAGTAGTATACTCAGTTGTTCCATATCTTGTATCACCAGAGTATGAAAAGACACTTTCACCATTAATTCTAATCTCAAATGTGCCTAGAGTTGCATGCGTATAAGTCTTTAATTCAATATAGGCCCATTCACCTTGTTTTAGACCACGACTTGTAGAGCCAAGGTATACTGGAGAAGATGTGCCTACATAAACTCGTATCTGACCAGATTGCCCTAGCCACAACCAAAAATGTGAGTCAGCATTCCAAGCTTGCCCCTGAACAATTGAACGCTCAGAGACATTTGTATATAACCTAGTTGACGGAATCTTGTAAGCAAAACCAGCAATGATATATTGGTAAGCATCTGGTAGGTTACAGACAAAATAACAATACTCGCTGCAATTCCATTCTAAAGCTGCGCCACCGCCCCAGCCAGTCACTAGCTCAGGATTGTATGCTTCAGTTGCATGCCCCCGGACAGTATACCGCCTGCCCATAGCAGTATTTAGTGTAAAGCCACTTGTTCCAACAGCCCCAAAAGTTTCAAAACCTTCTAGTATATGCAGAGCCATTATTTCACCTTTATGCCAGCGATTAGAGCATTAATTGCACTAGAAGTCCAAGCATTGCTTGTATTTGGGTCATTTTCTAAGATGCGACTGAAATGCAGACTCGTTGTATCTGCTAAATAAACTTCCGTACCAGTGTCAATACTACCGTTTGAGTCGCAGGTTACATAAACTTGTTTAGTACCAGGGCCATCAAGTTGAGCCATGATTCCTAATTGAACACCATTTATTGAGGATAGGTATGTAAGGTTAGTTAAAGTGTATTTATCCTCCTGGTTTGCTGTAGCACTGTAAACATAGTCACTCGCATTGACTGGATTTTCATCTACTAGCGCGTAATGGTCAGAACCAGAGCTTGTTGTCCAGTTTATTGTAGCTGTATCACCAGTTGGACGTAGCGTTTCAACTTTTACTGGGCCAAGAAAATCTGATAATCCAGCCGCGCCATCTAAAATATAGAGGTCATCTATCGCTCCGTGTACATTACCAGAACTTGAGCTGCGTGGAGCACGCAATACAATCGTGCCTAAATACCCAGTTGCATCTTGAAGTGTATCAACGCCAGTTAACGATAGAATGTTTTCGCCATCAAGTTGTACATCAACTGTACCAGATGAATCATGACAGTATACTTTGTATTCAAGATAATGCCATGTATTGCGTTTAAGACTCTTAGATGAACGCCCTAAAAAGAGTGAAGCATCCCCTCGATATGCCCGCAGTGATAAGTCACCCGCTAACGTAAGTTTATTCTGAACAGTACCGTTATAAGATTGGATAGTAAAAATATCTGAAGCTGTTACATAATCATTTGGAACAAAAATAGCCTCACCAATAATCCACGTCAGATTGGTTGCAAAAGTAGCAACTAAATGAAACTCATACTGTGATCGCCCCGGCTGCAATGCCAATCCGTTTCCTAAGCCATCGACAATTTCAGTAGCTGGAGTAGTGGTCGCATCAGACATATAGACGTTGGGATAGCGTCTAATTAGCTCAGCTACTAGCGCAGAGCCACTGGCACCTAAAGCGCCATAAGTTTCAAAGCCATCAAGCCAAAGTAATGCCATTAGCCCACCTTTATTCCATATTCACCAGCATCAACAACAGAAGCTGTCCAAGCATTGCTATCCGTGTCCGTTTCCCGTACCCCTATTTTAGTCGTATAAGTAGTTGAGTCTACTGTATGCGAAGCACCGTCAATTGCTGTGGCAGCTTTCCAGCGTTCTTTAAGTGTCATTGACCCAGCCTCACTTAAGGCTGCAGTAGTACTCATTTGAACACCAAAGATATTAGACTCTACGACTGCTAGATTTCCGTATGTATACAGGTCAGTATCATTAGCTGTTGCCTCATAAACATAGTCTGAAGAACTATATGGTCGCTCATCTATTTTATCGTAATGATTACCTGAAGCCACTTGCCAATCCAATGGGGTTGAATCTGCTGTTGGCCACAATGCTTCAATTTTTGTGGGGCCTTGAAAATCACTAACTCCAGAGGTTCCATCAGCCACATAAATATCGTCTAGTTGAAAGAAAGCATCATTAGTATTTGGGCAAAAGAATTCAAGCCGACTGGCATAAGCATTCGCTGTATGCTGAGTATCAACCCCGGATGCCGATAACCAATTTTCACCGTTAACACGAAGTTCATACGACCCAGAGTTACCAATGGTTACTTTGAGTTCAATATAATACCACGTATTTTCTTTTAGAGCTTTACTAGTAACACCTAAAACAGTAGTTTGTCTATGAATGGCTATCTTTCCACAGCCATTAACATACAGGGAGATTTGTCGTGTAGACACCCCTTCTGCGCCATCATATAAGGATAAGCAGCGTGTGTTATTGATAAGTGTGGGCTGTCGGTATGCAAAACCAATAATCCATGTTGCTTGGTTATCGAAAGTTTTACGTAGGTATCTGTTGTGTGCTACGAAATCAAAAGCCAGTCCGCTAGTCCACCCACTGATTATAAGAGCTGTTGTGCTAATGGATACAGAAGTCCATCGCATAGCCAGGGCATTAGAGAGAGCCGTACCTGTGGCACCACTCTCACCATAAATGTCAAAGCTCTCTAAGAACCTTAGTGCCATTGCGGACCTCAGTATAGAAACCGGCTTAGGGCTAGTGTAGCCCCAAGCCGGGTTGGGAAAGAAAAGAGATTAGGTTGTCGCCGGAGCGCTAACCGTATAAGTTACTTTCAACTGATCTCCCACCTGTACGGCCACATCTGCTGAAAACAGCGCTGTCGCCCATAGCTTGTTAGCAATACCGGCAGTATGGTCGGTTTTGGTTTGAGCATTTGCACCAGCAACCACAAAGATACCCTTGACTGTGCCATTGGCAGTAATATCAAAGATAGCGGGGGTTGCGTTCACAATTGCTTTACCTGATGCAACATCACCATCAAGCCATTCAGGTCGTGTTGTTGTTGAATCATTGTTATTCCCGTCCGTGTAGTCAGTAAACCAATCCCATCCATTGCCAGCTTGATTCAAATTGTCATAGTTATCATTCTCTGACAATGCTGAATACCCAGACAAATTGATTAAGTCAATATACCAATTTGCCTCTGCCACTTCTGTGGCACCAAACATCACATCAAAAAGGAAATTCTTCCCTTCAATTGTGATACCATTGTGGCCCGCTAGCTCATTGATCCGCCGCCCCTTCCGCCAGTGCTCAACACGGTAGTTACCTTGAATTACACAGGCGCTCGGGGGAGTGGAATTTACAGCCTTACGTGCCACTTCAACAGTCGCGTTCTGCTGAAACGATACTGGGTTCATAAAATACTCCTCTTGCAAAAAGATTACAACTTAGATGTACCGCGCCGCACTTCACGCCGAAGGGCTGTCGCAATTTCTCTCGCAGTCTGTCGGGTAGACGAGCTACCATTGACCGACACGTTAATGTCGCCAATATTCGTCACGGCTCCACCGTCTTGGCGATATACTGGCTTAACACCAGCGTTCATGGCCACAAGCTGCGAGAAGAAACGCCTTGTGGCACCAGCATTCACAACAAACTCTCCCTCTGAGAGCATTGCCGGAATTTTATCCGTCCCATGTGGTTTGAAAACATTGCCGCCAGCAGCAAATCGAGCAACTCCACCTTTGGCAAACTCGTCTAGTATTGTTGGTGACTTGATATTCTTTGAGGCTTCAGCCATACGCTCCATGTTAGTAGCAGCGGTTCCAGTTTTTGATGCTACACCAGTCATTGCTATATTAGTGGCTTCAGTGTTTGTATTGATTGTTCCTGAATTAGTTGCAGACGCCTGCCAAGCTGTACTTAAGGCAGTTAGCTTGGTTATATCAAAATCAATATCAAAGGCACCAGCTATGCCTCTGAATTCATCAGCAATTTTCTTAGCCTGTTGCACAGATTGCAGTATTTTTGGATCGGCATTTTTAATAGTACCATAGAAGGATTGCCCAATTGTATCAACTGCATTTTTAAAGCTTGTGACTGTGGTCGCATCCATACCTAGAGCAGTCTGCCAAGGATGCTCCTTCATCTGGGTTTGTAATGCAGCTATATTTTGTTTAGCATCAGTAATTGCTTGGGAATAAGCATCCACATTACTTGGATCAGCAACTCTCAAAGCTTGGACTGATTGTAGAACGCGATGATATGCTTGTGCCATCTCATTCATGTTTGTAGTGGGCCGCGCTAAAATGTTTTGGTTTGGAATCATATCCTTAAATGGATCAAGCCGACCCGCTACGGTATTTTTTAAGCTTTGTAATGCGCCATCAAATTTCGCTACATCTTCACGTAACTCTCCGAACTCATTCGCTCTGGAAGAAAGCCGATTCATTAAATCAGTTATTGGCCTTATCTTATCCAAATCAGGGAATGCAATACGAATTTCTTTTGGCAGTAAATTAAAAGCTTCTGTAAGTTCTGCAAATTGCTGCTTGTATTCAAAAGTTACTTGAGCCTTTAAGGCAGGAAGTTTACCAGCCGCAGCATCTAGCTTAGATCGTAAGTCAACTAAACCAAGTAGTTTCATGGGATCTACTTCTCTGCCCTCTGTCATAGCCCCCATTAATCGACCCCAAGCGTCCTCAGCTTTAGCGGTATCTGCTACCATTTGCTCTACTGACTTAAGTTGTTTGTTTTCACCTTCGCCAGTAGTTTTGCTGTAGCCTTCAAGAATATCTTGAACAGCGGACTTCATCTTCTTATAACGATTAGTCTCTACTTGGTAGGTTCTAGCAGCTGTAGCGGCTTGCTGCTGAATCAAACGAATACGTTGGGCTTCCATGTCTACCAAAGTTTTGGCAATTCGCAGCTCATTTTGTCTAGCTGACGTTAATAGACTCCTATTTTTCGCTTCTGTGCCTGCTGATGCGGTTGCACTTTCAGCATACTTTGCAGCCGCAGCCAATTCATCTTTAGCAGCTTGAATATCTTCTGGTAGTTTTGCGGCTCTAAACTTAGATAATGCAGCATTCATCATTTGCTGGGATCTCTGCATCTCAGCATGAGCTTTTTGGACATTATCATAGCCAGAAACTCTAAAGCCAAATTCTTTATCAGATAGAGCTTGAGAGGCTTGGGTGTAATTTTTACGTGCATCAAGCATTGCTTGACCACCATTTGTGGCTATATCACGAATCTTACCCACTAACTTTTCTTGATCGTCTAAAATATCTTCCAGCTCTGTTTTAAGACTATCTACCATGACACCATTAGCCTGCAGAACATGTTCGGTAATCTGGTCATGAATTTTCTGTGCTTCTGAAAGATAGCTAGTTAACACATTTTTCATACCTGCTACCTCTTTATTGACAGCATCAAAACGTGTGGATGCTGCTTTAACGGCAGAATCTGTGTATTCTTGCTCCTTTTTCAAGAGGTCTCGATGAAGATTATCAGCTTCTTTACTGAAACCGCGCAGGGTATCAATCCAATCACTAACAATCTCACCCAGCTTCCAACCCACAATAAATGCGGCCAAGACTGGGAATAGTTTCAAAAGACCTTGTACAGCAATCTCAACGCCTGCGAAACTTGTGGCCCACCCCCAAGCTGCTGCAATATTTGCCTTCAGTAACGCTGCTGTGACACCTAGGACGGCTCCCATTCCTGTTGGTCCCAGTTTTTGAACAATATCTGTAACCCAAGTTGCTAGGGTAGCAAAAGCATTAACTAATGGTAGCAATTTATCCCCTAAACGAATAAAGTTGTTAGCAATTTTATTCCATGATTCAGCTAACTTTTGGCCTTCTGTTTTCGCTACTGACACATAAACTGCATCGGCAACCTCTTGGCCTGCTTCACTAATTTTTCTAATGTCTTCAGCCACTTCATCTGCGTTTCGTCCTAAAATAGACATTACACCAGTAAAGGCGCGTAAGTTTGTAAAGGCTTCTGCCATTGCGCTAGAGTTGCCCTTAAGAACCTCTTCTAATGCTATAAGCATAGGATGAAGACCACCAAACTTAGACATGGCTTGTTGCACATCTTCTACACCCCAACCCTTAAAGATTTCCTTCATTCTCTCAGTAGGTTTGAGCAACTGAGACATAGTAGCGCGCATTTGGGTAACAGCCGTATCAAAGCGAACGCCCTGGCGTGTCATTGTAGATATAGGGCCTAAAACTTCAGAAAGACTGATACCTAGAGATTCAGCGATTGAGTTTACCCGCCCCATTGTGTCACTCATATCACGGAATTGGAAACGCCCAATTTCAGTGGCTTTGAATAGTTTTCCAGCAACCTCGCCAGCCGAATCAGCACCCAGCTTAAAACCATTAATAGCAACAGTTAAAGTATCAACAGAAGTGCTTAAATCAGTATTAGTTGCTACAGATATTTTTGCAGCTTCCGTCATCACATTTAGTGATTCAGCTGAATTGCCTACTTGGTTCTGCAAAGCAAGATAATAGGCTTCTGACACATCTGATAGACTTTTTCCATATATGTCAGATACTTCTAAAAGTTGTTTTTTAACATTCTCCATTGTGCTAGCGACAGTCGCAGCTTTAGTTTCGGCATCTTTTCCAAAGAATTCTACCTCTTCTTGCGGAAGTACTGTAGCAATACGCCCTAATGCTCGGCTGTATTCTGCTGCCTGCGAAATACCTGCTGTAAATTTTCCGACTAGCGCTGTAATGCCAGCCAGCACAACACGGAATTTAATGAAAGAGACTAACATATCTTTCAAGGAGAAAGTTAATCCCTGATGTGCGCTGGTCATTTTTGTTGTGGCAGAAGCATGCATATTGGCTAGGTTTTGAAACATCGTACCTAGTTGCCCGACTGTGCCACTTACACCTTGCCCCATTGTAGTGTAAGCTTGGAGTATCTGCTGGGCAGACATTTTATTAGCATTTGCAAATTGTGCGGCTTGAGCTATTCCCTGAGCAAATGCTTGGCGTGTTGCTGCTGGTACAGTAGTAGCCAATTGACCCCATGCACCTGTTAGATTTCTTATCAGAGCTAACTGACCTTGAATTCCCTTATTGGATGCAGGGGCTGGTAAACCAGAAGTTAAGTTTGCTTGAGCTTTGGCAAGAGCATTAAACTGCTGCAAAAGACTTGCGGCAGCTTTTTGCATGCTGGCAAAGGCTTTAGAAGCACTACTGGCACCAGAGTTCCAATTTTTGAACTGACCGCCAGTTGTAGCAAGAGTCGTATTCAAACTATCAAGAGAAGATTTTAGATTGTTAATAGTTGCAATTGCACTACCAGCATCAAAACCTAGCCTCTGGATAATGTCGTCAGCCATATTATTTTATCACCTTTTGCTTTGTTGTGATTGCCAGTTTAGGAGATGGAAGTCTCACTGTTTTTGCAAATTGACTAAAAACTATTCCAGCTTGCTCTTGAAAGTTATATGGCCCTGGTCGAAGCAACCTAGCATACAGTCGGCCTTCTATTGGATGCTCGTTCGCATTGTTGTACTCATTGTAAACTAAATGCCATAAATTGGTGTAGTATTCCAAAACATAGGCACCATCAAAGACAGTTAATTTAGCAGAGCTTCTGGCTTGACCGTAGCTGGGTCCACCCATGCCTGGAACACCACCACCAACATTAAAAGAGTACCCAATTTTCGCAGCTAACTTTAAGAATGTACCGTGTGATGCACCAGACCAGACGGGGATGAGCGAAACAGCTGTTTGTATCCATAATGAGGCACCATGAGTCAATGCAGCCCGTAGTGACTGATCTAGAATTCTTTTATAGGCAGCCACTGAGAGATGAATCGTTTTATACTCAAACGTAAACCGCATTATTTACGTCCTGGCTTATCTGTAGCACCGGCTAATTGTTTTTGGAACTCAACTTCATCATACTGTTTAAGTTGTTCAAAAGCTAAAATCTTAGCCTGTGTCCACACGTCACAATCTTCCCATGAATCCTTGACGCCTGGGGGCTTAATCCCCAGGCGCTCGCAAGCACACCAAATTATATACTCGCCTGTTCGATATTTTGGCCAGAGGATTCTTTTTGAGCCTGCGCCTGACCAAGTAGAAAAACCTTCCGAGCCTGTTCAAGCTTGTCTTCGTCTAGTGAATTAGCCCGCATGACACACTGAACAACTCGATTGATTTCAATAGTCGTCAGACCAGCCGCCTTGAAATCTTGTACATAATTAGTCCAAGTCTTAGGATTTTCAGGCTCAACTGTATCCCATTCAACTTGACTTGGCTCAAGTGATTTCACGACAAGATAAGCAATTCGTTTTTCATTATGGGCTGTGACAACTTGCTTGTAACTCTCATTCTCAGTGTCTGGAATCCACCCATCCTTCGTCAGTTTTCCAGGTGGCTTTGGCTCTGGGCAAAGAGTTTCAAATTCATCAAGATTTACAGCACAGGCACGAATAACAAGTACCTGTTCACCACGAGGTAGGACCAGAATTTCTTCTGCCGGACCTTCAATTTTTACGCCACCAATACGCATGATATCTCTCCCATACAACCTTACATGTAGTAGATACTAAGACTAGACTGTAAGTTACCTAGTCTTAGCTTTCAAACATCATTTTAAGAACGAGTAATTATTGCTTCAGATACGTTGCAACGCCCTGAAACAGAAATTGTAGCATCCTGGAAATTAAATTCCAAAGACTCATAACGGAAATCCGAGAGTACTGTGATTTCGTCTTGGGTTCCACCACAACTCACATTATGTTCAATTTCCATATTGACAGCATACGGTTCGCACAAGTCACTAGATGAACTAACCCACTCGTCAGCTCCACCCTTTTGCTTGAGTGCATCAACAGGTGTAATCGCCTCAGCTGTGCCTGTTGTTACATGCTCATAAACGAATTCAAGCGAAACTTCTAGTGGCTGCTCATCGCCTTCCTTTACGGTATCAAGTACGCCTCTGTCAAGCAGGTATTCGTATTCCTTTGCTTCGGTGTAAGTTAGATTACCTTCACCAATCTTGATATCAATTTGCTGGGGTAAGAAGTTGAGTGTGTCACCCTTAACTGGAGTTGGAGAACCCCAAGCCGGTGTGAACACAATATTTGTAGTTGGACCCGCACCCGATGGTGTCCTCGCCGTCACTGTATGCACAGTATCATGGTTTACAGTTGATGGTGTAAACCGCGAGCCAACTGGGACCAAATCAGTCTCTGTCGTATTCAAAACAACAGTGCTAATATTTACATCCGTGTCATTTGCAGCGGGTTCTGCTACGCCACCAGCACCAACATCTGATAATGCGACATCGACAACACCACCGCCCGCGCCTTCAGTATCGCATGTCCATTGAGGCCATGTTGGATTAGCGAGCATCTGGTTATCCCATTCTGTCTTAACATCCAATGCTGTGTCATTAGCGCCATCCACATTCACTGTGAATGCGTCAGAATTAACATCATAGGTTACAGCAACACCATTGGCATCAATTTGAGTATCAAATGTCGTGCCATTATAAACTGTTCCCTCATTTGGGGCTGTAAACGTCAAGTCACCATTGGCTGCATTACTGTCAAGAATCGCTTCTGCGCGCTCACCCTCAGTAATAAGAGCCGTGCCACTCAAGCCATCCTTAATCCGAATTGTACAGTCACGCAATTCGATTCTTGCCATATTATTTCTCCGCACTTATTAGAGCCTCCCGGTTGGTTTTATCCAACCGGGAAACTTTGTTAAACGAAATTAAGAACGAGTAATTGTTGCTTCCGATACGTTGCAACGTCCTGAAACAGAAATAGTTGCATCTTGGAAATTAAATTCCAAAGACTCATAACGGAAATCCGCGAGTACTGTAATTTCATCTTCGGTTCCACCACAACTCACGTTGTGTTCAATTTCCATATTCACAGCATACGGTTCGCACAAGTCGCTAGATGAACTAACCCACTCCTCAGCCCCGCCCTTTTGCTTAAGTGCATCAACAGGTGTTATCGCCTCAGCTGTACCTGTTGTTACATGCTCATAAACGAATTCAAGCGAAACTTCTAGTGGCTGCTCATCGCCTTCCTTTACGGTATCAAGTACGCCTCTGTCAAGCAGATATTCGTATTCCTTTGCTTCGGTGTAAGTTAGATTACCTTCACCAATCTTGATATCAATTTGCTGGGGTAAGAAGTTGAGTACATCAGCATTTGCTGGTGTTACAGCTCCCCAAGCTGGCGTAAAGACAATATTTGTCGTTGGACTATTTCCAGCTGGTGTTCGAGCCGTTACAGTGTGGATCGTAGTATGATTAACTGTATTCGGCTGGAATCGCGCACCAACTGGCACTAAATCTGTATCCATCGTATTAAGAACCACAGTGCTGATGTTTACATCGGTATCATTAGCGCCAGGTGCCGCTTCATTGATAACGGCTGTTCCACTAAGACCGTCCTTAATACGAATCGTGCAGTCACGCAATTCGATTCTTGCCGTATTTTTACCTCCAAAGTAGG
>Ga0172362_10003915_pt1 | contig 12880 bp, 8 predicted proteins | sample LakKivs1_kivu2a2_FD_114534 | JGI IMG/M metagenome (GOLD analysis project Ga0172362, IMG submission 114534) | Sediment microbial communities from Lake Kivu, Rwanda - Sediment s1_kivu2a2 | ecosystem: Environmental > Aquatic > Freshwater > Lake > Sediment | place: Rwanda: Western Province, Lake...
ACGTTTGAACCTGGCAGTAGCCCGTAGCCAGTAGCCGGTCGCCGGTTGCACTTGGCGGCAATGGAGTCTCCAGCTTGTGGAGGGGCAGTCGGTTACTGGCTACTGGCTACGGCCCCGCACGAACACCCCAGCGGTCGCCGCCAGGAGCACTGTTACCTTGGGCTGCCTGGTTTTGAACCAGGCCCCGTTTTGGCAAACTCGGCAAGATGGGCAAACTGCGCAATCTGGGTGGGCGCGCCACATCGCCAGGACCCCCGCGGCGGCGGAACCGCCGGGGAGCCGGGGCGTTTCAACAAAGAAGGCCGCCGGCAGCGAGCAAGGAAAGGGCTGACCACGACGAGGAAGACTCCGACGAATCGCGGCGGCCGGGCAGGGCGTCTGGCGGCGGTCGGTCGCCCCATCCGTGCGCTGAAGAGCGAGCGGGTTGTCTCGGGCGGCGGCGAAAAGTGATTCGCCCCCGGCCGGCTCGCCGCGTAGAATCGCCCTGAAAGCTACGGGCGACGACGCCGGAAGGAGAAAGTGCGGGATGAGGCAACCAGCGGGAGTTCTTGCGGCGGCGGGCGGGGCGGTGTTGGCGGCGGTGCTGGCGGGCTGTCCCGCCACGCGCCCGCCCGACCCGCCGACGACGCTGAACAGCGAGGAGAAGGCGGCCGCGCTGAACAAGATCGTCGCCGCCGTGGCGGCCCGGCCGAAGCAGCCGGTGGACAACTCCTTCTGCTACGTTTGCCACGGCAACTACAAGAGCGAGCCGCTGGCCAGGCGGCACCTGAAGGCGAAGATCACCTGCTCGCGCTGCCACGGCTCGAGCGACGACCACTCGGCCGACGAGGACGGGCTGACGCCGCCGCAGATCATGTTCCCCAAGGACGCGATCAACCCCACGTGCATGATCTGCCACAAGGTGGAGAAGCTGGCGGCGGTGGCCGCGCACGAGAAGGTGCTGGTGAACCGTCCCGACAAGCCGGCCTGCACCGACTGTCACGGCAAGAACCACCGCATGGCGCACCGCACGCGCGTGTGGGACCGCTGGACGGGTAAGCTGGTGCGCGACGACGGCGTGCGGCTGATGAAGTCGTCCGGCGGCAAGTGACTCGCCGCACCGCCGCCCGCCGCGCGCGAGGCCGCCTGTGAAACACGCCAAGACGGCCATTCTGGGGGCGATGATCCTGGCGGCGGCGGCGCTGCTTGCCGTCGGGCCGCGGGGCGGGCGCGGCGTGCCTCCCGGCTGCGTCGTCGTCGACTACTGGGAGAAATGGACCGGCACGGAAGCCGCCCAGATGAAGCAGATCGTCGACGACTTCAACAACTCCGTCGGGCGCGACAGGCACATCCACGTCCGCTACCTGTCGATGAGCAGCGTAAACCAGAAGACGCTGGTGGCCACCGCCGCCGGCGTGCCGCCCGACGTGGCCGGACTGTGGGACAACCAGGTCCCGCAGTTCGCCGCCATGGACGCCGTTGAGCCGCTGGACGCGCTGGCCGCGGCGCACGGCATCACGGAAGCCACCTACAAGCCGGTGTACTGGCGCGGCTGCACGTATCGGGGGAAGCTGTACGCGCTGATCAGCACGCCCGCGGCCGCCGTGCTGCACTACAACCTGCGGATCTTCCGCGAGGAAGCCGCCGCGCTGCGCAGGGCCGGCTGCGACCCCGACCGCCCCCCGCGGACCATCGACGAGCTGGACCGCTACTCGAGGGCGCTGGACCGGTTCGACCCGGCCGACCCGAAGCGCCTCCTGCGGGCGGGGCAGCTTCCCACCGAGCCGGGCTGGTTCCTCATCCACATCTGCTACTGGTTCGGCGGCAGGCTCTACGACGAGCAACGGGGGCGCTTCACGCTGACCGACCCCAACGTCGTGCGGGCCTACGAGTGGGTGGCCGACTACTCGCGGCGGCTGGGACAGGGGGCCGTCAGCAACTTCCGCAGCGGCTTCGGCACGTTCAACTCCACGCAGAACGCCTTCCTGACCGGCGCGGTGGCCATGGAGCTGCAGGGGCCGTGGATGGCCAACTACATCGACCACCTCAAGCCGGAGATGAGCGGGCTGCTGACGGACCAGGAGAAGCGCTCGCCGCCCCCGCCGCGCCTGCGCAGCGGGCCATACGAGTGGGCGGCCGCGCCGTTTCCCTCCGCCGAGCCGGGCAAGCCCGACGTGGCGTTCTGCGGCTTCGACGTGCTGATGATCCCGGCCGGCGCGCGGCACAAGGCGGAGGCGTTCGAGTTCATGGCGTACGTCAACCGGCAGGAGGTGATGGAGAAGCTCTGCTCGCTGCATTCGAAGAACAGCCCGCTTCGGCGGGTGAGCGCGGCGTTCGTGCGCGACCACCCCAACCCGTACATCGGCGTCTTCGAGCGCCTCAGCGGCGGGGCGAACGCCGTCACCGTGCCGCGCTGCCCCATCCTGCCGGAGCTGGGCGACGAGATGAACGTCGTGGCCCAGCGCGTCTCGCTGCTGAAGCAGACGCCCCACGAGGCCCTGCGCGAGGCGCAGCAGCGCCTCCAGGCCAAGCTCGAGCGGTTCAACGCGCGGCATGGGAAATAGCAGGATGCACGGGATGCACGGGATAGAACCGGGCCAGCGGACGGGTCGAACGGCGGCGCGGCGGCGCCTGCTGACCGGCCTGGCGTTCCTGTCGCCGTGGCTGGTCGGCCTGTCGGCCTTCACGCTGCTGCCGGTCGCCCTGTCGCTGTACTACAGCTTCTGCGACTACTCGCTGGTGCAGAGGCCCGTGTGGGTGGGGCTGGACAACTACCGCGACCTGCTGGGCGACCCGGTCTTCTGGCAGGCCCTGCGCAACACGCTGCACTACGCGGCGATGGCGATTCCGGCCGGAATGGGTGTCTCGCTGGGCCTGGCGCTGCTGCTGAACGCCCGCGCGCCGGGGCAGGCGGCGTTCCGCACGATCATCTTCCTGCCGTCGCTGGTGCCGGTGGTGGCCTCGGCGATGGTCTGGCTGTGGCTGCTGAACGCCGACGCCGGGCTGGTCAACTCGCTGCTGCGCATGGCGGGCCTGGACGGGCCGGGCTGGCTCATCGACACGCGCTGGGCACTGCCGTCGCTGGCGCTGATGAGCCTGTGGGGAGTCGGCAACACGGTGGTGATCTACCTGGCCGGACTGCAGGACGTGCCGGCCGAGCTGTACGAGGCGGCCGCCATCGACGGTGCGGGCGCCGCCCGGCGCCTCTGGCACGTCACGCTGCCCGCCATCTCGCCGGTGATCTTCTTCAACCTCATCATGGCCATCATCGGCACGCTGCAGGTGTTCGCCACGCCGTTCATCATGACCGGCGGCGGCCCGGCCAGGGCCACGTACTTCTACTCGATGTACCTCTACGACAACGCCTTCAGCTACCTCAAGATGGGCTACGCCAGCGCCATGGCGTGGATCCTGCTTGTCGTCATCGTCGTCCTGACGGCGCTGGCGTTCTGGTCCAGCAAACGATGGGTGCACTACCAGGGAAGGTGAAGGGAATTGGCGAACGGCGATCGCGGGAGGGAAACGACCGAGGACGAGGACGAGGACGAGAACGAGAACGAGCGGGAAGGAAACGACCGATCACGAGTACGATCACGATCACGATCACGATTGCGAGACGGGAACGACCGAGTACGAGAGCGGGAACGGGAACATGCGGCATAGGCTTGTAGACAATCGGGCTGAGCGGGCGCGGAGCTTGCTTCTCGGCGCTGTCGAGTGCGGGGAGGCGCGCTGACATGACGCGCAGCTCCGCAAGCTCGCGGTGCGTTGTGTTCGTCGCGCTGCTGTGCCTAAGCGTCGCGTTCCTGCTGCCGTTCGTCTGGATGGTCTCCACGAGCCTGAAGTCCGCCGACAGGACGATGGAGTTCCCCCCTCGTCTGGTGCCCCGACCGGCCCGGCCGGACAACTACCGGGCCGTGCTCACCCACGAGAAGTTCGACTTCGCCCTGTACGCCCGCAACACGCTGATCATCGCGGCCCTGGCGGTGGCGGGGGTGACGCTTTCCAGCGCCCTGGTGGCCTACGGATTCGCGAAGGTCCGCTTCCGCGGGCGCGGGGCGCTGCTGGCCCTCATGCTCGGCACGATGATGATCCCGTTTCCCGTGACGATGGTGTCGCTGTTCGCGATCTTCCGCTGGCTGGGCGACAGCACGCACGTCGCCTGGCTGGGCACGTTCAAGCCGCTGTGGGTGCCGGCGTGGTTCGGCTCGGCGTTCAGCATCTTCCTGCTGCGGCAGTTCTTCCTGACGATCCCGGAGGAGCTGTCGGAGGCGGCGCGGCTGGACGGCTGCTCGGAGTGGGGCATCTTCTGGCGCGTCATCGTGCCGCTGAGCAAGCCGGCCTTGTCCGTCGTGGCGCTGTTCACGTTCATGTGGGCATGGAACGACTTCCTCGGCCCGCTGGTCTACCTCCAGCGCCCCGAGCAGTACACCCTCGCCCTGGGCCTCCAGACGTTCCAGTCGCAGCACGGCGGGACGGAGTGGAACCTGCTGATGGCCGCGTCGCTGATGGTCATCGCGCCGGTGATCGTGCTGTTCTTCCTGGCACAGAAGACGTTCATCCAGGGCATCGCCACGACTGGTGTGAAAGGCTGAAGCCATGCGTATCGCAACATCGTTCGCCGCCGTTGCGCTGCTCGCCGCTGCCGCCGCCGCCGCCGGAGCCGACGCCAACGCCCCCGCCGCCAGGCCGGTGTGCGTCAGCGGCGTCTACCCGCACCTTGCCCTGCTGGGCGGGCGAGGCAACGAGTGGGGCATCGGCACCGCCGTGCCCTGGGCCGGCAGGCTGTGGCTGAGCACCTACGGCTCCGGCGGGGGAGGCGGCCTGTTCAGCCTCGACGAACACCTGAACCTGCGCCAGCACGTTCGCGGCGTGGCCGGGCTGGGCGACCGCCTCATCCACCGCGAGTCGAACCAGCTCTTCATCGCCTCCTGCGTCGTGGACGCCAACGGGAACGTCGCCCGCGTGGAGGGGGCGAAGTTCCGCTGCACGGCCGCGGCGCGGCACCTGACCGACCCGGCCGGGAAAATCTACATCTACGGCATGGAGGGCCACCTGGTGGAGGTGGACGTGCGGACGCACAAGGCCGCGGCGATGTGCCGCGTCCAACAGCGCGGCGTGACGGGCGGGCACGGCAAGGGCGGCTACAGCGGGCAGGGGCGGCTGGTGGTCGCCAACAACGGCGGCACAGGCGGACTGGCCGAGTGGGACGGCGAGCCCAACCACCCCTGGACGCTCCTGGCGCGCAAGCAGTTCTGCGAGGTGACCGGCCCCGGCGGCATCCGCGGCGCCGCCCGCGACGACGAGCCGCTGTGGGCCACCGGCTGGGACGAGCGGTCGGTCATCCTGAAGGTCCGCGACGGCGGCGCCTGGCACACGTATCGCCTGCCGAAGGCCAGCTACACGCACGACTCGGCCCACGGCTGGTTCACGGAATGGCCGCGGATCCGCGAGGTGGCGCCCGGGCGGCTGATGATGAACATGCACGGGATGGTCTACGATTTTCCGGCGGGCTTTCGGCCGGGGCGGGCCGGCGGCCTGCGTCCCATCGCCACGCACTTGTACATGTCGGGCGACTGGTGCTGGTGGAACGGGCGCGTGGTGATCGCCCGCGACGACACCAGCGGCTTCGGCAACCCGCTGTGCGGGCAGGCGCAGTCGAACCTGTGGTTCGGCGGCGTCGAGGACCTGCGCTCCTTCGGCGCCCCGGCCGGGTGGGGCGGGCCGTGGATCGACGACGCCGTCAAGGCCGGGCAGGCGTCCGAACCGTTTCTGATCGACGGCTTCGCCAAGCGCGTCGTGCACGTCGCCCACGACGCCGACAGGGAGGTGAAGTTCACTCTCGAGGCCGACGCCGACGGGACGGGCAAGTGGGTCGAGTACCGCACGCTGGCCGTGCCCGCGCGCGGCTACGCCTACCACGTCTTTCCGCCGGACTGGCGGGCGAGCTGGGTCCGCGTGCGCAGCGGCGCCGACTGCCGGGCGACTGCGTACTTCCACTACTCCTCCGCCGGCGGCCCGGCCGACGGGAAGCCCCGCGAGGGCATCGCCGCCGGCCTGGCGCCCGCCGACCGGCCCGGCGCCCGCAGCGAGGGCGGCGTGGTGCCGTTCTTCTCCCCCGAAGGCCTGCTGCACTTCGGTGCGCGGACGGTGGACGGCCTCGGCATCGCGGCCGACGCGGGCCTCTACCAGGTGGACGCCGCGCTGAAGATCGCCCCGGCCGCGACGGGCGCCGCGCGAGCCGGTGCGGTTGCCGACATGCCGCCGTTCGCCCTGCCGGCCGGGTGTGTCCTGCCGCGCTGCGCCGAGCCGTCGCCGTACGACAAAGCGGCCGCGGCAGGGTGGCGCGGGCGCCAGAAGCGCGAGGTGGTCACCGAGCGCGACATGCTGAACTACCAGGGCACGATCTACGAGGTGCCGCGCCAGGGCGGCATCGTGCGTGCCCGGCCGATCGCGACGCACGGCAGGCTGATCTCCGATTTCTGCTCGTGGCGCGGACTGCTGGTGCTGGCCGGTTGCCGCGCCGACGCGAAGGCCGACGGGCACTGCTTCCGCAGCGCCGACGGCAGGGCGGGGCTGTGGTTCGGCTTCGTGGAGGACCTGTGGCACTTCGGCAAGCCGCGCGGCGTCGGCGGGCCGTGGGTCAAGGCGCCCGTGCGGACCGGCGCGGCCTGTCCGGCCTACCTGATGACCGGCTTCGACCGCAAGAGGCTGGAGCTCTCGCACGATGCGCCGGCGGACGTGACGTTCACGATCGAGGTGGATTTCCTGGCCCGCGGCAGGGCGCCCGGCGACTGGCACCGCTGCGCGGCCGTCAAGGTGCCGCCCGGCCGGACCGTCCGGCACGACTTCCCCGACGGCTACAGCGTCCACTGGGTGCGTCTGACGGCCGGCGCCGACTGCACCGCGACGGCATGGTTCGTGTACGATTGACACTTCGGCGCCGCGGGGCGCGGCCTCATCGCGGCGGGACGACAACCTCGAACGCCGAGCCCTTCACCCGGCGCAGCTCCTCGTGCAGCACGCCGATCCGCTCGTCGGGGGCCACGGAGATCGCCCACTCGACGCCGTTGTCCGCCACGAACATGCCGTACTTCTTCAGCCCCTTGAGGATGGCCCGGACGGGCGGCGAGAAGCCGGAGGTGTCGTAGTCGGCGCGCAGGCGGATGCGCTCGCCCATCCGCGGCAGGTTGCGGTCGGTCAGGCGGCTGGCGAAGTGCGTCGCCGGGGACACGTACGCCCGCCGCGTCCGCCGCACCGTCACCCGCATCGCGTGGGCCACCAACCCGCGCTTCAGCTCGTCGTAGCGGACGACGGCGGGGAAGATGGGCAGCCCGGCCGCGTCGGCGCTGGTCCAGCCGTCCGGGCGGAGCCTGTTGGTCTTCAGGTCGAACACCGACGCCTGGGCCGCCTGCCAGCCGCGGTCGGTCCGAAGGAGCTGGTAGAACTCGTAGAGCGTGCGGCCGACCGGATCGACCACGATCGCGTGGCGGTCGCCGCCGAGCTTGCGCCTGTCGCGCTGCACGTCGTCCAGCGTGAGGTCCTTGTGCCGTGGGTTTCGCCTGTAGTTGGACGGCCAGCCCTCGATGGGCACGCTGTCGGGCACGGGGAACGGCCCGCGGTCCGACTCGCCCGGATAGGCTACGATCTTCACCTCCACGCGCTTCTGGTCGGGCGGCACAAGCACGAAGGACATGTCGTCGTTGTACCGCAGCGGCTTGTCGGCGCCGATCGAGGCGATGATGTTCCGCGAGTTGGGATGCACCGGCCAGGCGCTGACCGGCTGGTTCCACGGATTGTCCGGCGGGAAGACCTCCAGCGCGGCCAGGACGGCGTCGGCCTGCGGCGTGTCGAAAAGAATCGGCCTGGTGACCGGCGGCATCTTGGCCGAGCGGATGCGCGCCGGCCGGGCCGGGTCGCCGCCGTCCGCGGCGGGGCCCTTGGCGGGCGGCTTCTTCGGCGCTCCCGCGGCAGCGGCGGCGACCACTGCCCCGGCCAGCACCGACGCCAGTGCTCGTGCAAGGACCTTCACGTCAACTCCTCCTACTTGCCCAGGTGGATGATCCGCAGGTTGCGCCACTTGCAGGCCGTCAGGCAGGAGTGCAGCGACACGTGGTTGCCGGACTTGACGGGCTGCGGGTCGGTGGCCTGCCCGGCGGGTTTGCCCTGGCAGTACAGGTTGAACTTGCCCGTCGCGGGGTCGTACTCATAGCGGAGGCGGGCCCACTCGTCGGGCCTGACCGGCACGTCGAACGTCACGCGCCAGTCCTTCACGCGCCGGTTCTTCACGAACTTGCCGATCACCATCTGCCCGTGGGCGGGCTTGCCCTCCTCGGCCTTGGCGTGCCTGTACCACAGCAGGTAGCTGGTGCCGCGGTCGTTGGCCTTCTCGTCGTCGGCCATCACGTAGATGCCCGCCCCGCAGGCGCCGTTGTCGAGCAGGATGTCAAACTCCCACGCCATGCGGCCCGACTGGTCGAGTTTGCGGTTGTAGCCGTTGTTCTTCCAGGGCTTGTCGGCGTCGAGCTGGTGGATTTCGGAGCGGTTGACGACCTTCCAGACGCCCCCGCGCCCCAGCGAGTACCACGCCTTGTCGCTGAAGTCCTCGACGGGAGCGCGGTTCCCGGCGCCCCCACCATCGGATACCGCGGGCCCGCCCTCCGGGCTTGCCTTTTGGCGCGTATCCGGCGTCCCACCCTCCGCCTGCGCCAGCAGCTTCTGCGCCGTCGCCTTGACGTGGGGCGAGTCGGTGCGCTCGATGAGCGCCTTGAGCAGCGCCGCCCCGCGCGAGGCGTCCGCCGCCCGCATCACCGCCTCGGCGTGCACCAGGCGCGCCCAGTCGAACATCCACGCCTCCACCTCGCGCCGCGGCGAGGCGCCCGCGGCACCCTTCTCCTCGGCCTCCAGCACCCACCGGGCCTGCTGCTCGGCCTCGTCGTACTTCATCAGCGCCGCCGCCGCCCGCGCCAGCAGCAGGCGGTACAGCCCCTTGTTCGGCACGGCCGCGACGAGCTGGCTGCTCAGGAAGTGGCAGCGGGCGTACTCCTGTCGCTTCCAGGCGTTGCCCGCGTCGACGTAGAGCTGCTCTTCGTCGAACTTCCCCTCGTTGGGGTCGGGCGGCGAGAGATTGGGCGCCAGCCCGGCCGTCGTCATCGCGTCCGCGAGTATCCGCTGGTCTTCGGGCACGGGGCCGACCTCGAAGAAGCGGAAGTCATCGGCCCAGCAGGTCCCCGGCGGCCAGTAGGCGAAGATCTTCACCCGCACGAACTCCACGCGGTGCTGGAAGTCGCTGAAGACGCGCAGGGGGCGGACCTCGAAGTCGAGGTTGAACGGCTCCCAGTCGCGGATCGCCCGGCCGGGGCGGGGGCCGGCGATCTCCTTCTTCATCATGTAGACTTCCTCGTACACCGGCGTGCGGTCGCCCACGTTGTGCCGCACCAGACCGAAGCCCTTGACGAAGATGATGAACGTCGGTCCGGCGGACTTGGTCCAGCCGGTGCAGCGGTAGCGGGTATTGGCCTTGACGGGGATGTCGCCGGTCTGCATGCAGAACACGCCCGGCGCGCCCATGCGTCCTGCGTCGCCGTAGAGGCGGACGACCTTGCCGCGGCCGGGCGGGCCGTCGAGCACCTGCACGTTGGTCGGCGAGGGCGGGTGCCCTCGCCAGCCCAGCGGGATGCCGTTGGGGTCGGCGTGCTCGAACGAGCCGTTGTAGATGAGGTTCAGCGCCTTGTCGGGCGCGGGCGGTACGGGCGGCGAGCCGGCGTTGGCGGCCAGCAGCTCCTCCGCGGCCGCGACGCGCCCCTTGCCGAGAGGGCGCTTGGCGTCATCCGCGGCCAGGGCCGCGGCAGAGGTGAGAAAGACGAGAACGACACAGAGGCGCAGAGGGACAGAGGTAGGAAGAGAAGGAATGCTAAATGCTAAATGAAAAATGAAAAATGAAGAACGACGGCGCATCGCGCTGCGCCCATCGCCAGGCATATCCGGCATTGGGCATTGGGCATTTGGCATTTTACATTCAGCTTTCAGCTTTCAGCATTTGGCATTCAGCATTTTACATTGAGCATTTCTTCTGGTCTTACCTCTGTCCCTCTGCGCCTCTGTGTCGCATCAATCCCGGCTTGCTCGCCGCGCCCTTGCGTTCCGCGAGCTTCTTGCGGCACTGCTCGATCTTGTCGGGCACCTGCTTGAGGTGCTCGGAGCTGGCCATCTCGTCGCGCAGGCGGGCGAACTCGACGATCGCCTGCTCGTAGCGCCCGATCTCCATCAGGCAGTTGGCCTTCAGCCAGGCCGCCTCGGGCGCGTGCACGGCCCCGGGGCTGACGCGTTCGGCCAGGTCGAGGCACTTGACGGCCCCGAGGCTCGGCCGGTCCACGTACATCGCCTTGCCGCGGTAGAAGTAGGTCAATCCCTTCAGCTTGGCCAGCGGGGCGATGTCCTCCCACTGGTCGACGGTCTCCAGCGCCTGCCGCGGCAGGTCGCGCGACAGGAAGTCGTCGATGGTGTACGGGAAGCCGCCGATCTTCGCCAACTTCTCCGCCGGCGACATTCGACGCGGGTCGGACTTCTCCAGCTCGCGCAGGAGCTTTTCGGCCGCGGCGTAGTCGCCCTGGAGGCACAGCACGTCGGCCTTGCCGAACAGCGACCTGCGTGCCAGCGCCGCGTCGGCGGCGGCTGTGCCCGCGGCGTGCCTGTCGTGGAACGCCTCGTACGCCGCCAGCGCGGCCTTGTAGTCCTCCTTGCCCCAGGCCAGCACATAGGCCCTGTACAGCGGCAGCTCGCGAAGGAACCGCTCGTCCTCGGCGATGGACTGCTGGAGGTCCAGGGCGTCCCAGCGGCTGTCGCTGAGCGACCCTTCGCCGGCGTTGAGCTTCGCCAGTCGCTCGCGCTTGGCCCTGATTCGCGCGGCCAGCGCCGTCCCGTCGCCGATCGACTCCAGCAGCTTCAGCGCCAGCTCGGCGTCCCAGCCGCCGCGGATCGTGGCCGGAAAGCACTTCAGCGCCAGCTCGCCCATGGCGGGGTGGTCGGGCTTGTCCTTGAGCAGGCGCCCGACGGCGGCGGCGGCCTTGGCGTCCTGGTCGAAGGTGTACCAGAACAGCGCGTAGCCGACGAGGTCGTCGATCAGCAGCTTGCTCACGTCGTAGGGCGGGGCGGACTTGAAGTAGTCCAGGTAGGCCTCGGCCTGCGGCGTGCCCTTGGGCAGGCGCACGCGGGCGGTGTGCCCCACGTTGATCTGCCACGTCGGCGTCCGGATCGTCAGCGTGTCGCGGTTGCCCTTCTCGTCGACCACGGTGAACGTCGCCCGCCGGAAGCCCGGCCCATTCGAGAAGAACACGTGGTACATCGGCTTGGGCTCGCCCTGGCAGACGTGCAGCGTGCCGTCGTCGGTCAGCACCTCGTACCGCACGATCCGCCCGGCCGAGCTGCGCGTCGCCACCCCCACCGTGGCCATGCTCATCTGCTGCTCGCTGTCCGGCACCCAGTAGGTGTAGGTGATGTCCAGCGACGGGGCGCAGACCAGCGGCCGGGCGCGGGCCTCGTAGTAGCCCGCCCGGGCGATCCGCCGGTTGCCCCAGTACCGCTGCGGGATCTCGCGGACGCCGTAGTACGGCTGGCCGCGAACCTGCATCACGCGCCCGCCCTCCGTCCACGGCCAGGGGGGGCTCCACGCCAGCGAGCACATCTGCAGCCCCTCGCCCTCCTCGTGCCAGATTTCCACGTGGTGCTCGCCGGCCGTCAGGTCCAGCTCCACGTCCCTGCCCGGCGGGCCGAAGATGCTGCGCCATTCGCTCTCCGCCCGCGGGCCCGGCCAGGCGAGCACTTCCCTGCCGTCCACCACCAGCCACGCCCCGTCGTCGGCGTAGAGGCGCAGCTTGTACTTGCCGGCCTTGTCCAGGTGCAGCCAGCCCTCCATGTGCGTCAGGAAATTGTCCGACTCGCCGAAGGGATTGGGGCCGAGGAACGAGTTGGTCTTCAGGTCCCAGCCCTCCGGCTCTCCGGCCGCCGCGACCATCGCCTTCAGTTCCGCCAGCGTCCCGGGGTGGCCGGGCTTTGCTTTGCGCCAGATGCGTGTGGCCACGGCGGCGCGGCCCTGCCAGGCGGGCAGCTTGGGGTTGCAGTGCTGCGTGTCGATCTTCGGCGCGTCGGGGTTGCCGTAGTAGAGCCACTGCGTCTGCGGCCCCGGGCGCGGCACGTGCACCTGGAGCGTGGTGACGTAGTCCGGGCGGTGCTGGCGGATGATGAAGTTCACCGGCTGGCCGTTGGCGTCGATGATCCGCACGTCGTGGGCGTCGGCGGCCGCACGCCCGTAGAGCCTCACGTAGCCGCAGGCGACGTCGCCCGGCCAGCCGGAGTAGCGCAGCTCGACGCGGCAGGGCCAGTCGGGCAGGTGCCAGGGCGCGGGTTTTCCGGCGGCGGCGGGCTTGGCGCCCTTGGCGGGCGCGGGCGTGGCCGCGGCGGCGGGCTCGTTGGGCTCTTCCGGCACGTCGGACGGTGCGTTGGCGTCCTGGGCGAGGGCGAACGTCCCGACGAATACGAAGATGAGAGCCGCAGCGATTGCGGATTGCGGATTGCGGATTGCGGATTTCCCCGGCGCATACTGCGAACCGCAAGCGGCGCACAGCAGAGGGAATCCGCAATCCGCAATCCGCAATCCGCAATGGAACGCAGCATTTCCCGGGGAGGTCTTCGTCACGTAAGGCCCTATTTGCTCTCGGACAGTTTCTCAAAGTACCGCCTCACCGCCTCGTCGTACTCGTCGGGCACCGGCTCGTCGCCGGCGTCGAGCACGCGGTCGCGCTGGTCCGGCGACGCGCCCTGGGCCTGGTCGGCGCGCATCGAGGCCGGTCGGGCCTCCAGCCCCGGCTCGGCCTTCAGCGTGCCCAGCACCATCTCCTGCCGC
>Ga0172362_10003916_pt1 | contig 12880 bp, 6 predicted proteins | sample LakKivs1_kivu2a2_FD_114534 | JGI IMG/M metagenome (GOLD analysis project Ga0172362, IMG submission 114534) | Sediment microbial communities from Lake Kivu, Rwanda - Sediment s1_kivu2a2 | ecosystem: Environmental > Aquatic > Freshwater > Lake > Sediment | place: Rwanda: Western Province, Lake...
AGAGCGGCGTTGTACTGAGGAGCCAGCCACCAGCTCAAGAACCGGGCTGCCTTCTCCTGACGCACTGGATCCTTGGCCACCAGAACCATCAGCCAGCCTCGGCCCACGGTGATCCTTGTTTCGCCAACCGTGGGGATGGGTGCGAAGGAGGTGTGCTGCAGCTTGGATTGCTCGGCCAGATAGCGGCTGGCCCACACATGCACCATGCCCACTCGGCCGGAGAGATAGAGCGGCCAGCAGGCCGCCAGGCTGTCTAATTGCAGCGCCTCCGAGGGGACCACCCTGACGATCTCGGCCCCCTGATAGCGCGCCAGCGCAGCAGCCAAAGGCTCTCCCTCCAATAAAGGGGACCCCTCCTCATCAAACAGTCGTCCTCCAGCCCCGAGGTACTGGATCAGAAAAGTGTCCAGTGTATCCCCTTTTCCCATCGCGGGGAAGAGGTAAAGCGCTTTGCCGGTCAGCACGTCCCGCCATAGGAGGGGTGGTGTCGGGACTTCATTGAGGTTGTAGGCCAGGTGCTGCAGGTCAAGCGCTACAGACACGCCCATTCGTTGTTCCTCGTAATAGCCCAGCCGCCGGGCCAGGGGGAACAGGTCCTCCTCCAAATTGGGGGGCAGGAGATCCTGCCAGGGGTGGATCAGTCCCTGTTGGGCTAACGCCGCTGCCTGTGCCGAGTTCACGATGGCCACATCGGGCAGCACCGAAGGGGCAACTGGCGCAGCGGCGGTCATAAGGTTCACCAGTCCCCCCTTGCCCTCCATCCCTTTGGGTTGAATCGCCACGTGCACCTTAAGGGATATGGCCTCAAACTCCTCCAGTTGTCGGGCCAGGGCTTCTCCTGTGGGAGCAAACTCCACAGCGGTCCACACCGTCAGAGTCATTGGGGTGGCAGATACAATGGGGGGAGGAACGGTGGGAGATGGAGATGGAGAGGGAATAGGGCCCTGAGAAGGGGCAGTAGGAGTGGGGATTGGCGGTGTCCCAAGCCAGGTGGAGGCCAGTTCATTGCACCCCAGGCTCAGCCCCACGAGGGAGATCAAAACAGCACTAAGCCACGACCTGTAGGCCATCTTTCGTGCTCCCATGCCATACCTCCTCCGTGATTACGCTGCCATATCTCGCCAGTAGTCTCCCCCTTCGGTGTTACTGATGCATTGTTTGCTGTGGAGGGCCCACGATTGAGATCAAAAAACGAGCAGATAGGGCTGTAATAGTGCGGATTTCGTGTATTCGGCTGCAGTCAGATGGATAGTCTATCGCTCACCCGAGGGACAGCAACACTCTACAGAGAGACTGCCAGATTCCGCTAGCCACGTCCTGATCGGATTCCACCACCTCATCAGCGCATGGCGGCTATTTCTTCGTCAATGGCTTGACGAATAGCATGTTCAGCTTCCCTAGGGCCAGCATGGCAAAGGTGATCGAAGAGCTCAGCCAGTCTTATGTGCCCTTCGGTGTGCAGCCTGGCGGGATTCAAGACCGGCAACTGATCCATTTCACGCGGCTCAATCTTGATGGTATCACCGCCATAGGTACGCCCCACGCGACGCAGGGAGTCTTTGGCGAGCAACGAATTGAGTACAGCCAGCAGCGCTTTGAGCGTCGTCTCGTCTTGGCTGATTGCAGGCACAGGGTAAATGCAGAGGAACACGTTAAGGGCCAGCACATCCGTCTGATTGTAGATAAAACGTGATCTCTTGCGGCTCAGGTAGGTGAAGTAGATAGGAGCTGGGTCGCGCTGTTCCATCATGTACCAGAGAGGACGGGTCTTAACCAGGCTACGCTGATGCAGGCCACGTTCTTCGCCATGCCGGATGTAATGTTCCTCAGCGGTGCCGGGCACCACCGGCCCGGTCAGGTATAGCAGCCAGCGCTTCTTCCCTTCACGCCCCAACTGGTCGAAATCGGCCGGGCTGAAGAGGTATCCAGGCACTTCGCGCGTTTTGGTCAGTACCGGGCGCAGGCTTGCTTGTTCCAGACCCCATTCGGCTGTTTCACCATCAGAGAGCACAAAGAAGTTGTTGGCACCGGTAGCAATCCCCCGCATGATATGTGCGATGGTGCAGAGGGGAACGAAAAGCTCGTTGTCGAAGCGGTCATTTTTGTAGCCGATGACTGTCCATTTGCGACGCGGCTCCAGTTCAGAAAGGTCGATCTGGCGACTGCTTCCCCAATCGGCAGCGACTGTGCTGCTCTGTTCAATGGCTTGCAACACCATCTCTGGGCCGGGCCACTCGTGTATCTCCACGTGGGTGATCTGATCCCTTGCTGGGGTTTGCGGTCCTTCAATCAGCGTGATGCAGGCGGCTGTATCTACACCTTCGAAGACAGATAGACCCTTATCGAAAGTGATGATGGTACGTGGATGCAAGAGCCGCCGGATAAAGGCTTTGACCTGACGGCTGTAGGAGGCCTCAAAGACTGTAGCTGGTGTAATAAACGCCATTCGGCCTGTCGGCGTCAGCATCCGGGTGGCCTGCACGAAGAAGTAGGCAAACAGGCTCGAAAAGCGACTGAGCCGTATCCCGTATTCCTGTTTCATCAAGGTGGCCCAGGATGACTTATAGACTTCAGGCAGATGATGGTGCCGGGTGTAAGGTGGGTTGCATACGATAGCGTCAAACTGCTTGGGGGATGCCGTCGGTGCAACTGTGCCCAGGCCCGGCAGGGCTATTTGTCGTGCTCCGACCTCATACATGACAGCCGGCTCTTTCAGTGCGGATAAGGGCTCTCGTCCTGGCACCAGAAAGTCACCGCACTGCAGGTGAGGTTGGGCCTCCGGATAGCGGAGCAGTACATTAGTCAAACCCATCAAGAAAGCCAGGGGGCTTAGCTCAACCCCTGATACCTGTCGCGAGGCCCTCTCGATGGGTACGCCCAGATGGATCAGGCGCTCCATCGCTGTCAGCAAGAAGATGCCAGAGCCAGAGGCGGGGTCCAGGACGCAATCGTTTGGCGATTGGATTGCCCATTGGGTCATCAGTTGAGCGATTGGGAAGGGCGTCCAGAACTGGCCCAACGTGCGGCGGGCATCCTGGGAGACCCACGAGGCGTAAAGATCACCGATGATGTCACCCTGCTCCTGTCGTAGTGCGGCCGTCAGGGCGGCAACTTCGGATTTCTGGACGATGACCCCGGATCGTACAGCCAGGTTGTCCAGGTAAGAGGACGGCGGTGGGACGAAGTCCAAATTCTTTAGCAGGTCGTTGCTTTTGGCCAGGATGAAGTCAGCGGCAGCCGCATCGGGCAATGTATCGGCGCCCAGACATTGGCAAATCAGAGCCCGCAGCATCAAGTTGAGCGCGGCCTGACGGGCCACTATGTATCTGTCTATCACGCCATTCCAGCCGTGGAATGCTGTCCATTGTGCAAGGCCCTCGTCGGCACCGGCTGGCATCGCTTGGGCTATCAGGTCGGCGATAGATCGTGTCAATGCCTCCAGAAATGAACGCGCACCTGTCATCGCAATCGGCTCGCACTGAGACCGTGTTGCGGCTCGTCGAGAGTCGCAGTGCGGACCTCCATCCCCGGCTGGGCTCGCAGGTACTTGGCGATGGCGCCGTGGATCCCCTCCGGGTAGATTCTTGCAATCTCCTCGCCCCGCCTTTCGTGACGATATTCATTCCACACGGTGACGCGTATTGGGTTGTTCATTGCTTCTCCCTTCGTGAGCTGAACGTTTTAGCCGCTGTGGTGGGTCTCGGAAGCGTGGTTTGAAAGGCGTTCCACTGGTCTAGTTCCTTAGTCACTCCTGAAGAATCGGAAAACCACTTCAAAGGCTTTCATGAAGATAGCTACCCAGAACGCAATTAGTATCATTCCAAGGAAGGAATCCAGAACACATAGGAAGCGGCCTGCTATGGTCCTGGGGATCAAATCACTAAATCCACTAATACCTGCAGAAATCAGAGTCAGGTAAAGAGCGTCTCCCCAAGTAGCTACACCTTTGCTGCGTTCAACAATGAATAGGATATTCGAGCTAACCAAGAGCAGGCCAGAGAGAAAGACCAACATGTGAAACGTATCCAAAAATATGATCACTATGCCGACTGAGACTCGTTTTCTTCTCTCCGATAATACATGTTCACGCCACCAAGCTTCTAAGCGTCCTTTTCTCTTGAGGTGGATGCTGATGATCCAATAACTCAATACTGAGAAGAAGATGTATAAAGTAATGTAAAACCACTTCCAGGATCGTTAATCTGGCGCAGCAAGCCGACACGAAGACCAAAAATGGGCTCAGATGAAAGAATAGCACTTCTGTCGGCCAAACTTGGAAACGTTTCAGAATGCCCATTGTTCAACGTTCCACCAGATGCACCACCGTGACCCCCTCACCCCCCTCAAGCTGGTCGCCGGGGCGAAAGCCGCGTACCTGGGGGTGCCCATCCAGCAGCTCCCGAACCGCCCGGCGGAGGCGGCCGGTGCCCTTGCCGTGAATGATGCGCACAAAGGGCAGTCGGGCCAAGTATGCCTCATCCAGGTATTTGTCCAAACACTCTAACGCATCCTCCACTCGCAAGCCGCGCAGCTCCAACTCCAGCCCCGGCGAGGGACGTAATCGCCCGGCTGATGCGAACTCTGGCTCCGTATCGGATATCGACTCGTCCCGGCGGCGGAACTTCAGATCCTTTGGGTCCACTTTCACCCGGAACTGCCCCACCTGTACCTCGGCCTGAGTATCCTCCAGCCCCAGCAACTGCCCCTCTTTTCTTAGGCTCACCACCCACACCGTGTCGCCGGGCAGAAGCTCCTCTGGAGACACTGGGCCTCCAGGTGAAGAGGGGCCTTCGGGCGGGGCAGCACGCTGGGCCAGTTCCTCTACCAGAGCCTCCGCCTGCTCAAGCTCAACCTCCACTGCCTCCGGTCGCGAACGCAGCCGATCCAACTCCGCCCGGAGCTCGGCCAGCACCTCCTCCGCCTCGCCCCGCGCTCCCCTCAAGACCTGCCGCCGCTCCTCCTCGATAGCCTCCAGCCGCTCCTTCAACTCCTGGTGCAGGGATTCCACTTCCTCCCTGGCCTGAGCCGCCGCTTTGCGCTCCGCCTCGGCCTCCCGCCGGACCTCCTGAATCTGGCGCAGCAAACTCTCAGCCTCCAACTGCTGGGGGGAGAGCCACCCCCGCGCCTGGTCAATGATCTGCGGGGAGAGCCCCAGCCGCTGGGCGATGGCCAGGGCGTTGCTCTGCCCCGGCAGCCCAATGCGCAACTCGAAGGTGGGGGACAGGGTCTCCAGGTCGAACTGAACGGAGGCATTGCGCACGCCAGGGGTGTCCTGGGCGTACGCCTTTAACTCCGAGCAGTGAGTAGCCACTAGAGCAGTGATCCGACGCTGGCGCACATGATCCAACAGCGCGCGGGCCAGGGCTGCCCCCTCGATAGGATCGGTGCCCGCGCCCAACTCATCCAGCAGCACCAGTGAATGGGTGTCCGCCTGGGCGAGAACGGAGATGATGTGGGTCATGTGGGAGGAGAAGGTGGAGAGGGACTGCTCAATGGACTGCTCGTCGCCGATGTCGGTGTACACCTTCTCGAAGATGGAGAGCGTCGAGCCCTCGGCGGCGGGGATGTGGAGACCCGCCTGGGCCATGAGAGAGAGCAACCCCACTGTCTTGAGGGAGACGGTCTTGCCGCCCGTGTTGGGGCCGGTGATCACCAGGATGTAGACCTCCTTCCCCAGATACACATCAATGGGCACCACCCGCTGGGGGTCAAGGAGGGGATGGCGAGCCTGGATCAGGCGGAGGGTTGAGCCGGGATGGGCTTGGCTCTGGCCCTTTGTCCCTTGAAAGGCGACCAGTTGTGGCTCTACAGCCTTCGTGTCCTCGGCGTACCGGGCCTTGGCAAAAGTCATGTCCAGATAGGCCAGCGCCTCCACGGTGCGGCGGATGAGCCCCCCCTCCTGAGCCACCAATCCCGAAAGGGCGGCCAGGATGTGCTGTACCTCCTTCTCCTCGTCGAGCTGCAACTGTCGCCAGTTATTGTTTAGCTCCACCACCGCCAAGGGCTCGATAAAGAGCGTGGCCCCGCTGGCCGACTGATCGTGGATCAGCCCTGGGATGCGCCCTTTGAACTCCGCCTTGAGGGGAATCACGTAGCGACCACTGCGCTCGGTGACGTAGAGCTCCTGCAGGAAGTGAGTGTATTGGGGGGAGGAGATCATCCCCTGCAAGCGATCCATGAGCCGCTGATGGGCGATGGCCTTCTCCCGGCGGATGCGGGCCAGCTCAGGTGAGGCTGAGTCCAGCACCTCCCCCCGCTCGTTGATGCAGCGCGCGATCTCGGCGATGAGGTGGGGACAGGGCTCAATCCCTGAGGCGTGGTCGGCCAAGCGGGGGAACGGATCACGGAGGCGAGTCAGCGCACGCTTCAGCCGCTGTCCCGCTTCCAGGGTGGACTGGATGTCGAGCAATTCTGCTGGGAGTAGCCTGAGACCGCGTTCAGTTCGTTCGACTAAAGGCCGCACATCGTGGGCTCCGCCGATGGAGGGGCTGCCTTGGGCATCCAGTAATTGTCGGGCCTCCGTCGTCTCCCGCTGCCAGGCTTGGACCTCGATCAGATGGGGCGTGGGCTCCAGCGCCAGGGCCAGCTCCCGCCCGGCGGAAAAGGAGGTCCTATCAGCGACTTGTTGTAGGATTTTGGGAAATTCCAGAGTTTGCCAGTGCTTGTTCATCGCAGGCTGAAGTATATCACCTCCGGCGCAAATCGCCAAGTGAATAGGCAGTCAGCCAATGGCCGACTGCTGCACTGTTGACACCACCACTGCGAAAGCTCAAAGTACCACCACCCGTGCCGGGGTATCTTGGTGGCCAAAGTTGGCCAGCCTGTGCCCCTGGGTGCTGCGTCCCATCTGCGGCACATCCTCCAAGGCGAAGTGGGCCCGCCGCCCCTGCTGAGAGAGGATGGTGAGCTTCTGCCCCGGCTGGAGCACGACAGCGGCGACCAGATGGCCCGTCCGCTGGTTCAGATTGGCGGTGCGCACCCCCCTGCCGCCACGCCCCTGAGAGGGGTAATCCGAGAGAGGTGTCCGCTTCAGGTATCCTTTGGCGCTCACGACGGCCAGCTCCCCCTGATCCTGTGGATTAACCACCGCCGCCCCCACCACCCCATCACCCTTCCCCAACCTGATCCCCACCACTCCTCGCGCGCTGGGGCTCACCTGAGGTCGCACCTCCTCCTCGGCGAAGCGAATGGCCTGCCCCTGCGAGGAGACCAGCAGCACCTCCCGTGCGCCGTCGCTCACTCCACCGAAGCACAGCGCGTCCCCCTCCTCCAAACCCATCACCTCGCCCGGCGCCCTTTCCAGAAGGCTGAGGTCGGCGACACATGTCCGCTTGACCTGCCCCTGGGCTGTGGCCAACACGAGAAATGCTTTTTCCACCGCCTCCTCCGGCGGCAGGGCCAGCAGGGTGACCACCTCCTCTCCCTGGTTTAGTCGCAGGAACTGGGATACCGCCTTCTCCTTCTCAGGCAGTTGAAAGGCTCGGCACTTGAAAGCCCGCCCCCGATGGGTGAGGAGGAGCAGCGTATCGTGAGGGTCCACCTCCAGATGGACCCGGTGTCCCTTCACCGCCCGGGTGGTGATGCCGGTGGCGCGCTGGAAGGAGAACTCCTGGGCAGGGACCCGCTGTACGGTGTCCACTGTCAGCACCACCATCTGTCTCTCTTGAGGCACGAAATCCGCCTGGGTGACTCCCCGCTCCTCGCGCTCAACGATCTGAGTGCGGCGCTCATCGCCGTACCGGGCCTTGAGTTCCTGCAGCTCTTCTTTGATCACCCCCATGATCTTGTGTGGGCTGGCCAGGAGGTCCTCCAGGTAGGAGATGCGGGAAGTGACCTCTTTGTACTCCTCCTCCACTCTGGCCTGCTCCATTCTGGCCAGGCGGCGCAGCGGCATGGACAGCACTGCCTCGGCCTGAGGTTCGCTGAGCTTGAACTTGCGCTGAAGGTTATTCCGCGCTGTGCGGGGCTCTTGAGAGCGGCGGATGGTATCAATCACCTCGTCCAGGTGATCCAGCGCCATGCGCAGTCCCTCCAGGATGTGAGCCCGGTGGCGAGCCTGCTCCAGCTCGTGTCGGCTGCGGCGGGTGATCACCTCCTGCCGATGGGCGATGTACTCCAGCAGACAGCGCTTCAGGGGGAGGAGTCGGGGTTCGCCATCCACCAGAGCCAGCATGATGACTCCAAAGGTCTCGCGCATCTGGGTCTGCTTGAACAGCTCCTCCAGCACCTCCCGGGGATCAGCGCCCCGGCTGAGTTCGATCACCACCCGCAGCCCCTGTCGGCCCGACTCATCCCGCAGGTCGCTGAGGCCCGTGATCCGCTCCTGTCGGGCCAGCTCCGCGATGCGCTCCATCAGGCGCGACTTATTCACATGGTAGGGTAACTCGGTGACCACGATCCGGCTCCGGCCCCGGCTCATCTCCTCTGCATGGGTCCGTGCCTGCATGACGATCCGGCCTCGTCCGGTGGCATAGGCCCGCAGTATGGTGTCCACCTGCTCCCCGTCATGCTGTCCGTAGCGGTAGATGAGGCCTCCGGTAGGGAAGTCGGGCCCCTGGACGAACTCCATCAATTCCTCGACGGAGACCTCATCCCGCGCCTCGTAGTGGTCAATCAGATAGCAGAGCCCGTCGCATATCTCCCCCAGGTTATGGGGGGGGATGTTGGTGGACATGCCCACCGCGATCCCCGAGGCGCCGGTCAGGAGCAGGTTGGGCAGCCGCGCGGGCAGCACCGTGGGCTCCTGGAGCGTCCCGTCGAAGTTGTCCACGAAGTCTACGGTATCTTGGTCAATGTCCACCAGCAGTTCCTGGGCCAGGGGTGACATACGGGCCTCGGTATAGCGCATGGCCGCTGGGCTGTCGCCGTCAATGGAATTATGGACGAATACCCCGCACGCTAGAAGGAAGTTATGATGCTCGTCAACGGTGATGTCGTATACATCCGCGCGCTCGTCCAGCCATCGGATGGCGACGACACGATGGTTGTACCGCTCAGCCTCGTCAAGGAGTTCATTGAAGTCCTCAAAATAGGCCAGCGCCTTTTCGAGGTTCGGAATCCAGTTCGCGTCCCGGCGTGCTTGGTAGACATCAGGTGTAACAGCCGCTCGGCCCATCTTCCTAAGCAGCCGTGCGACATACCCAGCAATCCTTTTGCGCATCACACGACGCTTGTAATCTGGATCGGCCCACTTCTCTGCAAGAGCCGCGGCTGCGCTTGCTGCGAGGTTTTTCATCAACATGGGATTCTGGCACAGGCGTCGTGCATTGCTACGCTGTACACCCCCTCGTTGAGCCTCCCGGAATGCCTCGCCTTCCCACTGTCGGGCAATCTTTTCTCGGTGCCTCTCGCGGGTGGCCGGGTCTGCCCACAGTGCATAGGCCATCCTAGAGAAATGATCATCGGGGTATTTGGCCCGGTACTCCGGATCCTGCCAGTTACGTCGCGCAGCCTCGCTTAGCTTCGCACGAACCTCTTCCGAAGCCAGGGCACGGGAGATTGCCTCAATGATCTCAGCGCGTTTGTCCTCATCGGCCCACATGGCCCGGCTCTTCTCAGAGATGATCTGCGCCACCCGTTGTTTTTCCTCAGGGGTTAACTCGCGCTTCTCCACATTGGCAAGGGCCTCGCGCATCCTGGCGCGGTAGTCGGGATCTCTCCATAGGGCCTTCATGCGTCTTGAGATTTCGGTGCGTGCCTCTGGATTTTCTCGATAGTACCGCTTAAGAACCTTCGACACACGCCTCCCCTGCGCTCGACGGAAGACTTCGCTTTTATTCTGCTCGATGAAGCGACGGCGCCGCTCCTCTAGAACCTCGGGATTCTCACGGTAGTATCGTTGCACACCCCGACGCTGAGCTTCACGAAATCTTTCATCTTCCCACAATTCCCGGATTCGCTCGGCGTGCAGACGAAGGTGCTCTAAGAATCCCATCCGCTCGATGTTCGTCGGGCGGTTATCCCACCGATCAGAATTCTTGTGATGACGAACAAACGGGCCGCCAAACCATGGTGCCTGTCCCTTCCGCTTGTTGAACTCGTCAGCGAGATGGTGAACGAACTTATACTCATTAGTGGAGGGTTGAAACACCCTAAGGTATTCGTTCAATCCTTCGCCCACAGGTGCCGTATCAAAGTACCCCGGCATCAGACTGTCGCCCTCGGTCAGATGCTGCGCTTCTTTATACGTCCCGTCGCGCAACATGAACTGGTGATCAGGTGTACACCGGATCGTCTCTCCATTGTCAAGGGTCAACTCGATGAGCTGCGCATTCCGCCGGGTCACGCGGGCGTTCCGACCCTCGCCGACCACGATGCGACCGCTTTTGTCAACCGAGTAGACGTAGAAAACCTCGTCCGGAGGGAGTTCAGCCAGCTCCTCGAACGACCGCTCGGTACCGTCGAGGAGTCTGATCTTCGTGTCACCGGTAAAGCAGCCGAAGTTCCCCTGTCCATCCACCAGGGGATAGCGCATGGAGAAGTCCTGGGCCATGCGGGCCATGGCGTCGTACACCGCTGCCTCGCCGTGGGGGTGGTACTTTCCAAGGACCTCACCCACGATGCGGGCGCTCTTACGATGGGGGCGGTCGGGGAAGAGCCCCATGTCATGCATGGCGTAGAGGATGCGGCGGTGTACGGGCTTCAGGCCATCCCGCACGTCGGGCAAGGCGCGGGCCACGATCACGCTCATGGCGTAGTCCAGATAGGCCTGTTCCATCTCCTCCCGAATGTTGACCGTCTGAATTCTCACTGCGCTCATCAAGCTCCCCTTTCTTTCCAACCAACGCTTATGCACGCTATTATAGCCATCATCCCCCCTTCTGTCCACTGAGATCAGGTTGCTATTATATAGAACGTTTGTTCTTTTGTCAAGTAGGGGCGAGGCATTCCATGAAGGCTAGCTCATATGGACAAGCACTTGGGGCAAATGCAGTCTGTCCAGTCCAGGGATGATCTTGGGAATGCCTCGCCCTTACAATGGCTTTGGAAAAGCCCTGCACACCTGGCCAAGGCAGATTTGCTATAGAGCTCAGGTCGTGCTAAAATGGCGTACCATCTTTGTGAGCTCAGAGATTCACCAGTGAGAGGAGAATGGAGAATGAGTGACCGGGCATTCAAGCTGCGCGGTCGTTACTTCGAGGAGTTCACTGTGGGGTACACCATCACCACGCCGGCGCGCACCATCACCGAAGCCGACGTGGTGAACTTCGCCGCGCTCTCCGGTGACTGGAATCAACTGCACACCGACGCCGAGTACGCCAGCGGGACCCCCTTCGGAGCCCGCATTGCCCACGGCCTGTTAGGGCTGACCGTCGCCTCTGGCCTGGGATCGCGGCTGGGGTTCATCGAGGGTACCGCAGAGGCTTTCCTGAAACTGGAGTGGAAGTTCCGCAAGCCCATATACCTGGGCGACACCATCCACTTGAGAGGGGAGGTGACCCGCACCCGAGCGGTGCGCAGCATGGGGGGCGGCATTGTGGTCTTTGACATGGAACTGCTCAACCAGCGGGGTGAGACAGTGCAAGAGGGACAGTGGACGGTGGCCATCAGAGGGCGGCCGGAGGAAAGTGAGTCGTAGGAGAGATAGAATGGATCAAGCCGCACTGGACTTCCTTGTTGATCTGCTGGGCCCCGACCACGTCTCGGTCACGGATGCGGACCGCGACGCCCACTCCCAGGACGAGTCCTTCCATCCGCCCCACCGCCCCGATGCAGTGGTCTGGCCCGAGAATGCCCAACAGATCAGCCGTATCCTCCAGTACGCTAACGAACATTACATTCCGGTGACCCCCTGGAGCGGCGGGTCCAGCCTGGAAGGCAACCCCATCCCGGTGAAGGGTGGAATCCTGCTGGCACTTTATAACATGAACCAGATCATCGAGATCCGCGAGGCCGACCGGCAGGTGGTCGTCCAGCCGGGCATCATCTGCGATGAGCTGAATGAGAAGCTGGCCCGCTATGGCCTCTTCTTTCCCCCAACGCCCGGCAGTTCCGATGTGGCCACCATCGGGGGGATGGTAGCCAATAACTCCAGCGGGATGCACGCCGTCAAGTACGGGGCCACCAAGGACTACGTATTAGGGTTGGAGGTCGCCCTCCCCGATGGGCGGATCATCCGCATAGGCCGGCCGGTCATCAAGAGCGCCAGCGGCTACGATCTGGTGCGCCTCTTCGTCGGGTCGGAGGGGACGCTGGGAGTGGTAACCGAGATCACACTAAAGCTGGCCCTGGTGCCCGAGAGGATGGCTGCTGTGGCCGCCTTTCCCTCTATGGAAGCCGCGGCCCAGGCGATCTACGAGATCAACCGCTACGGCCCCATCCCCGCCGCCTTGGAGCTGATGGACCCCCAGATCATCCGACTGGTGAATGAGTGGAAGGAATTGGAACTGGCAGAGGCACCCACACTGGTGATGGAGTTTCACGGCACGCCGGATGGCATCGCCCAGGAGGTGGAGCTGATCCGTGAGACCTGTGACTTCAATGGGTGCACCTCCTTCCAGATGGCGGCCAACCCCACGGAGCGGGCCCGCCTGTGGGAGGGACGTAAGGAGGCCCACAACGCCTGCAAGTACCTGAACCCTGGATGCGCAGCGGAGATCGGCGATCTGGTGGTGCCCATCTCCCACTACGCCGAGGCGGTGGCCCAAGCGTACCAGTTGGCCGAGGAGCTGGAACTACGCATCGCCACCTTTGGACACGCCGGCGATGGAAACATGCACGTGGAGATGCTGGCTCAGAAGGACAATCCCGAAGAGCGAGCGCGGGCCGAGGAGTTCAACGTCCGCCTGGTGCAGTGGGCGTTGAGCGTGGGGGGCACGGCTACGGGTGAGCATGGCGTGGGTATCGGCAAGCGGCAGTTCATGCGCCAGGAACACGGCGC
>Ga0172362_10003918_pt1 | contig 12879 bp, 9 predicted proteins | sample LakKivs1_kivu2a2_FD_114534 | JGI IMG/M metagenome (GOLD analysis project Ga0172362, IMG submission 114534) | Sediment microbial communities from Lake Kivu, Rwanda - Sediment s1_kivu2a2 | ecosystem: Environmental > Aquatic > Freshwater > Lake > Sediment | place: Rwanda: Western Province, Lake...
ACGGGAAAAAAATGTCAAAAAATCGCGACGCGCTAGACACGGGGAGGGGGGGCAGCGGTTAGACTACTGACCAAACTGTGTCGGGAACGTTTCCCTACTGGTCCATCTGGGAAATCCCGGTTTAAGGATGGCAAGGATCTGCTCAACAGGGCCAACACGTTTCTCAGGTTGTCGCTCGATCGCAGGGAAAAGAATGAGCTCGATAAAGGAGTGATACTCGAACGCGCGGCATTGCTGGACTGGCTCCAGTACCGCAAGGACGACAGGAAAACGCCGAGGGCGGCCGTCGAATGGTACGGGAACTCGCTTGATGCTCAACGGCGAGCGCCCGGCAAGGCGGAAGTGCAGCGTACGCTGCCTATCTATCTGGAGGCTCAGGAGTACGAGAAGTTGATCACCCGTTTCGAATCTGCAGGATTGCAAGCGCCGGCCAGCCTGAGCAGGATTCGCGGTCAGGGGACAATGGCTTATGTGATCGCCAAGCAGATGCTTGACATTGAGTACGACCGGCCCGTGGTTGTCCAGACGCTCGATGCTTTCCTTACTCGTTCTATCCCGCAGTGGCTCGGGCAGGGTCGATTCACCACCGCTGCTCGCTGGATGAAGATCGCTCACTGGCAATACGTTGACGATCCGATTGCCACCCTGCTCCGCTGCTATGACTATCTTCCCGGCCTGGATCCTCCGCCGTATACGCCCGTGCTACGTGGGCGGCCTGCCGTGCGGTCCGAATAGGGCTGCTCGTTGATTCAGCAACGAGTTAGAATTCATACATTCCCCCGACGAATCGCTTCGGCCAATTGCTCCATGCTCCCCACCCTTCGCATCGGAAAGTTCAATCTCGACTTTCCCGTCGTCCAGGCGGCCCTCTCGGGCTACAGCGACTGGGCGATGCGGGTGATTGCGCGCCGGCTGGGGGCGCCCTATACGCTGTGCGAGGTGATGCTCGACACGTTCGTCAACGACATGCACAAGGCGAAGAACCGCCGCCGCTACCTGCGCGTCAGCGACGAGGAGCATCCCGTCGCCGGCCAGCTCATGGGCGCAAATCCCGAGGAGTTCGGCCCCGCAGCCCAGCAACTAGTCCTGGCAGGCTTCGATGTCGTCGACATCAACTTTGGCTGCCCGGTGAAGAAGGTACTGGGCAAGCACCGCGGCGGCTTCCTGCTGGGCCAGGTCGACACGGCGCTGGAAATTGTCTCCCGCGTGCGCGAGGCCCTCCCGCCCGAGGTGCCGGTCACCGTCAAGATGCGCCGCGGCATTGACGACTCGGCCGAAAGCCGCGACAAGTTCTACACGATCTTCGACGGCGCATTCGAGCGCGGCGTAGCGGCAATCACCGTGCACGGCCGCACCGTCGAACAGCGTTACGTCGGCCCCAGCCGCTGGGAGTTCCTCCGCGAAGTGAAACAGCATGCCGGCAGTCGGGTCGTGCTTGGCAGCGGCGATCTGTTCACCGCCCAGGCCTGTCTCGACATGATTCGTGAGACGGGAGTCGACGGCGTGACGGCGGCGCGCGGCGCGATCGGCAATCCCTGGATCTTCAGCCAGGCCCGGGCGCTCGCCGCCGGCCTGCCGCTCCCCGAACCGCCCACCGTACACGAACAGCGCGACGTGATCGCCGAGCATTACCGGCTGTGCGGCGACCTGTACGGTCCCGAGCTGTGCGGCCGGCAGATGCGGAAGTTTGGCATCAAGTACTCGCAACTTCATCCGCATGGCAAAGACGTGCGCGACGCGTTCGTGAAAGTCGCACGACCCGGCGAATGGACCACCGTGCTCGATCGTTGGTACTCGGACGACGCCCGCGGCGTGTATCCGATCCCCGAGGAAGAATTGGCGATGAACTGCACCGAGACGGCGGGCTAACGCCGCTCGACACCCCGCCCGCTTATCCCGGAGGCATCGCCGACGGCGCGTTCTGCAGCGATTGTTTCAACTCAACGCGAACCAGCTGGTCGCTTTCATCACCCAATCGCCCACGAAGAGCCAAGTAGGCTGATTCGTTGTCAAACCTTCCCAGCGCCCAGGCACACGCCCCGCGCACCAGTGGCTCGGTATCATTCAGTCCGCGAGTGAGCGCCGGGATCGCTTCGACTGCCCGCTGATTCCCCAACACGATGGCCGCGTTTCTCAGGATGCCACGGCGCTTCGGCCGCCACAGCGGCGTATCGCGAAAACGCCGCTTGAACTCAGCTTCGTCCAGTTCGAACAGCTCCAGCAAATTCAGTGATGTCCCTGTTTGTACGCGGGGTTGGAGTGCAGGCTCCTTGGTTAGCCGTGGCCGGTGGTTCCAGAGGCAAACGTCCTGACAAACGTCGCAGCCAAACACCCAATCTTGCATCCCGCCGCGCAGTTCGGTCGGAATCGGAGACTTCAACTCAATCGTCAAATAGCTGATGCACTTCCGCGCATCGAGCACATACGGCGCGACGAACGCCTCGGTCGGACAAGCATCGAGACACGCCCGGCACGTCCCGCAATGATCCATCTCGTGTGGCGCGTCGATCTCCAGTTCCACATCCGTAAGCAGCGCCGCCAGAAAGAAGTAGCTCCCCTCGTGCTTGTTGAGCAGCAGCGTATTCTTGCCGATCCAGCCCAGGCCGGCCAGCTCGGCGAACTCGCGTTCCAGCAACGGCGCGGTATCCACGACCGTGCGCACGGCCGCCTGCGGCTGGCGCGCGAGCAGAAACGATTCCAGCTCCTTGAGCTTCTGCCACAGCACTTCGTGATAGTCTGCGCCCCAGGCGTATCGCGCCACCCGACCCCGCATCGGTTGAGATGCTGTTGGCTCGGCAGTACGATAGGGAAAGCCAAGCATGAGCAGGCTGCGAACTCCCTCGAGCACGTGGCGCGGATGCTTGTAGGCTTCGGCGCGGCCGGCTAGGTAGTGCATCTCGCCGGCATAACCCGCCGCGAGCCACTCGCCAAACCGCGTGATCCCGGCCGGCTCGACCCCCGCACACACGCCTGCGAGCGCGAACCCCAATCGTTGGGCTTCGGCTTTCAGATCGGCGGTGAGCGCGGCGGTGCCCATCGGCAGTTGCTTCCGAACTAGACGACTCTCAAACACAACAGGCGGCCCGATGTCCTCGCAACGTGCAATTGCCGCAGGTCTCTTGGCCGTCGCGCTCCTCGGCGTCTCCGGCTGCAGCGAACCCTCGCTCGAATCGCCCGAGTACGGCGAGATCATTCGCCGAGTACCGCCCCACCTGGACAAGCCCTACCCACTGCCGGAACTCGAGCCGCCCTCGACGACCCCAGCCCCCGGCCCGCAATCAACGGACGATACCTCGTCGGCCCCTGACTCGGTGAAATAGGAACCTGTTTTTCCTATTTTACCGATTGCAACATCTTGGGCCGCTAAATACCCTGCATGAAAGGTAGACCATTCGTCCGCTTTGTCATCGTGAGGTCGCGGGTCATGTTTCGTCGCGTAAGTCTGTGGATTGGTTGTGGCGTCCTTCTGGCAGCATCTCTGCAGGCTTCGGAAGCTTCGGCCCAGTTCGGCGCCGGTGGCTATGGCCTTGGCTTCTTCAACTACGGCTCGCGCCCCTACGCAAACGTCTACCGTGTGCCGTACTACTCGATGTATCCCCCGGTCTACTATAGCTATCCGGTCGCTCGGACCTATGGCTATAGCCCGTTCGCCTATCCGCCGGGAACGATGACGCCGGCCGCTGCTCCCAAAGTGGCCGCGGTCGAGTACCAGAACCCGTTCACCGAGCCGGTCACCACGCCCGCTGCGCCGGCCGAGAATAAGCAGACATCGATTCCGGCCCCTGTGGCTGCCCCGGTCGACCAGACTGCTAGCTTGCCGCGGATGTACTACAACCCGTTCGTCGAGTCGGCCCAGACTGCCAGCAACAAGTAGTCTCCCGCCATCTGTCAAAAAGGTGCCAGGACCCATTTTGAGAAATGGGGGCTGGCACCTTTTCCGTTTTGAAACCGCTCTAGACCGGTTGCCGCAAGACGCTATCCTATCCGCCCCTCGGGCTCTTGCGCTTCGCGCATGCGCCGAGCGATCCCTTCAGAAGCTTGCGTTCGCACGTTCGATCGAACAAGTCGGTTGCTTTAGATCAAGGCGTATGTCGCATTTTCGCGCGCGAAAGTCGATGCGCAGCGCCCTCGTCATTGAGCAGCCCCGACGAAAAGGAGTTCGTCCGATGAAGCGGTACTGGGCGGTCATCCTGACTGCCGCTACGTTGGCGAGTTGCCGAAGCAACCAGCCGGCGACTAACCCGTTTATGCGGACCACGGTTCCACCGCCCGGCACGACCGGCGTGATGGTCACCCCTGGAACGCCCTATGCGCAGGGCATTTCTCCACCGTTGGTCACCCAGCCTGCGCCCGTAATCACCACGCCGGCCCCGGTCACAACTCAGCCGGTCCCAGTCATGCCCGGACCACCGCCGGCCGCGCCCATGGCAGCACCGCCCAGCGTTGCGCCGCAGGGTGATCAGTTTCGCTATCCCGGCGGTTCGTACATCTTCCATCAAAGCTCGAACGATCCGCCGCCGGCCGCACCTGACGACAGTCGTGTGCAACTCGCCAGCGCCACGTTGCCGGTGAGCGAATCACTCCAGAATTCCGGCCCCACGCAGGCCACGTACGTCGAGCCGGCGCGAGTCCACATTTCCAGCTCGATGTCGCAAGCCCCGATCATCGAAAACCCCTACGTGACGGCGAAGAATGCGTCGCCGCCAGCGACGACTTCGCAGCCACCGCAAGTGCTCAACGCACAGCCTGCCGCACAGCCACTCGTCACGGTTCAAACCCAATCGGCGAGTGCGCCTCGGTCCGTCGCACCGCCGCAACCAAACGCTCGGCCTGAAGCTGTCGCCAAGGCCACCAGCCCACCGGCACGACCCACCGCACCGACGCGCATCAGCTTGGGCGCAAGTCGAGGTGAGCCGCCCGACACGCCGGGGTTCGTCCCCATCGCTTCGAGCCCTGGCAGCAATACACTGCGGATCGTCGGCGAGTCTTCGCCGCCGACCGCGTCCGCGCTGGTGGCTGCGAATCCCACGACGCAAATGGCCATCGCGCCGCCTTCGCGGCCGACCTCGACCGGCTCGGTCATGCGGATCACGGCCGGCACAACCACGCCTGCCATTCGCTCGACTGTCGAAGCCACGACGGCATCTTCGACCATCAGGTCAAAGCCGGCCGAATCAACCACGGCCCGCATCGTCAGCCCGGGAGCGACCGAAGGGCAGAACGTGATTCAAACATCTTTTGAGCCGGCCGGCTCAAGCTCCACGATTTCAATCTCCCCTTCAAGCCGCTAATAACTCCCCCCCTGGCACGACCTTAGCCGCCCGCCCCGCTTCTCCCGGCATCCTCCCCTTAGACCGCCTAACCGCACGCGACCTCCTCCTGAGAGGACCAGAATTCGCCGGGATTGCCGCAATATTTGCGTACCCTAAGATAGAATAAGTCGGTTAGCGGACCGTCGTCAACTATTGGCCCCTCCGCTCGCCCGCGTTCCGCTGTTGTCTGTCTCCCCGGTATGTCCATGTCGATTGTCGATAGCCTGCGTTCCAGTTGGCAGTCCGTCTCCAATGGCATGGCCCGTCGCCAGCTTGCGCGCTGGCAGACGATCATCCCCAAAGTGGCCAGCTTCGAGGAAGAACTGCAGAAGCTGAACGCCTATGACATGCGCAAGCGCAGCCTTTCGCTGCGCTATCGCCTCAAAAGCCACGAGCCGGCCGAACGGCTGCTGCCCGAGGCCTTTGCCTTGGTCCGCGAGGCCGGCCGTCGCACGCTTAACATGCGGCACTTCGACGTCCAGATTCTGGGCGGCATCGCGATGCACAATCGCTCGATCGCAGAGATGCAGACCGGCGAAGGCAAAACGCTCACCGCCACGCTCCCCTTGTATCTGGCCGCCCTCGAAGGCAAGGGCGCGCATCTGGCCACGGTCAACGACTACCTCGCCCGCCGCGATGCCGAGTGGATGAAGCCGCTCTACGAGAGCCTGGGCATCACGGTCGGGATCGTCGAAACCCAGATGAACCAGAACCAGCGTCGCAAGGCTTACGAGTGCGACATCACGTACGGGACGGCCAAGGAATTCGGTTTCGACTTCCTCCGCGACCGCTTGCTGCTCCGCCGCATCGGCGAGGGGCAAACCGACTTTCTCGGTGGCATGTTGGGAATGGTCAGCGAAGGGGGCGAACGCCCCGTCCAGCGCACGCCGTACTTTGTGCTGGTTGACGAGGCCGACAGCATTCTGATCGACGAAGCCCGCACGCCGCTGATCATCAGCGCGCTGCCGAGCGAGGCCCAACTGATTGCGGTCGAGTGCTACAAGTGGGCGGCCGGCGTCGCCAGCCAGTTTATTGAGGACGAACACTACGATTACGATCACGAGCGAAAAAGCATCGAGCTCACTGCCGAAGGGCGTCGCCTCGTGCGGAATCTGCCCAAGCCAGACGAAATGCACGCCGTCGGCATGTTCAGCATCTACGAGTACATCGAACGCGCCGTCAAGGTAAACCGCGAGTTCTTCCGCGATCGGCAGTACGTCGTCCGCGAAGGTGAGGTGGTGATTGTCGACGAATTCACCGGGCGCGCCGCGGAAGGGCGCAAGTGGCGGGCCGGCCTGCACCAGGCCGTCGAGGCCGCGCAGGACGACGTCGAAGTCACGGCCGAGGCCGGCCAGGCTGCCCGCGTTACCGTCCAGGATTACTTCCATCTGTATCCGCACCTGGCGGGCATGACCGGTACGGGCATCACCTCGGCCGGCGAACTTAAGAAGATCTACAAGCTGCGCGTGGTGCAGATTCCCACGAATCGCCCTGCCATTCGCAAGCGACTGGAAGACCGAGTATTCGGCACGGAAGAGGAAAAATGGCACGCCATCGTGGATGAGGTGGTCGAAGTCCACGCCACGGGCCGGCCCGTGCTGATTGGTACGCGGACGATCGACAAGTCGGAAATCATCTCGCGGATGCTCAAGCAGCGCGGCATCGAGCATGAAGTGCTGAACGCCAATCATATTGAAGAAGAGGCCGAGATCGTCGCCAAGGCCGGCCGCCAGGGACGCGTCACGGTCTCCACGAACATGGCCGGCCGCGGCACCGACATCAAGCTCGGCGAAGGTGTCCACGAGCTTGGTGGCTTGCACGTGATCATGACCGAGATGCACGACTCGGCCCGCATCGATCGCCAGCTCGTCGGCCGCTGCGGCCGCCAGGGCGATCCCGGCTGTTATCGCGTATACCTCGCGCTCGAAGACGAACTGCTGCTCGGCCTCGGTCCCGAGAAGGCCAAGTACTATCACGAATATGGCCGCGACAATCCCGGCCGTTACGACGAACTGGCTAGGCTGTTTGTCAAAGCCCAACGGAAGCTCGAAAAGCGGCACTTCCTGGACCGCAAAGTCCTCATGTACCACGAAAAGGAGCGCAAGAAACTGCAGCTCCAAATGGGCCAGGATCCGTATCTCGACACGCCGGGGTAATTCTCCGGCCGATCATCACACAGCCTCTGCCAGCGTGCCTATTTTGCCGCCTCTGCCGGTTTTGGCAGCTTCTTCCCTGCCCGACCGGCGATTGACTCTCCCTGGGGGGCAAACACAATAAAACTCTAGAGGCCTCGCCGGCGATCTCCCGCAGCTCGCTAGCGTAGAATCACAGAGAAGTAGAGCATTCTGAATAGCGCGGACGGAAGTTCGTCCGCACGCTGCGCGCACCACGATCAGCGCTCGCACGAGGCATCCATCGTGAGAAAGCCCTGCATGATTTTCTCCCGTCGCCAGATCGGGCTGATCGTGACCGTCACCGTGTTCGCGTGCGCCACGAGTGCGCTCGCTTCGAACATCATCATGAAGGACGGTCGCCGGCTTCACGGCCGCCTGGGCAAGACCACGGGCCTGGCCGACAACCCGCAAGGCAACCAGCAAGGCGCGCCCGCCACGATCACGCTCGTCGACGACGACCTCCGCCGGGTCTTCGTCCCCACGTTTCAGATTCAAGCTGTCGACGAACTGAACGCCGGCGACATTCCCGAGAAAGTCACGATCCACCAGCGGACCGCCGTGGGCGGCAAGCGAGTCAACCGCGTGGGTCCGATTCTCAAGGTCTCGCCGTTCGACGAGTACGGCCGCCGCGTGTTCACGATGAACACATCGGATGGCCCAATTGAAGTGATCCAAGGCATAACGCTTGTCACGCCGCGCTGGACCAAGGTCGAAGGCCTGCTGACCGCGCAACTCACGCCGCTGGTGTGGGACATGCGAATCGCCACCAGCTCGATCCCGCGCGAGACGCTGCACAAGATCCTGATGAAAACCGGCTCGCGCAACAGCATCGACGCGCGGCTCCGCGTGGTGCGGCTGTTCTTGCAGGCCGAACGCTACCAGGACGCCCAGCAGGAACTGGAAGACGTCATCGCCGATTTTCCGGATCAAAAGGATCTCGAAAAGGAAGTCCAGTCGCTTCGCCAGTTGCATGCCCGCAGCATCGTCGAGGAGATCGAGCTGCGTCGCAACTCGGGCCAGCACTTTCTGGCATACAGTCTGCTCCAGAAGTTTCCCAGCCAGGACGTGGCCGGCGAAACCCTGGCTCAAGTCAGTGAAATGCTCCGGCAATACGAAGAAGTTCGCCAGCGCCGCGATGAAGTGGTCGGCGAACTGACGAAACTCGCGCTGACGCTCCCTGATGGTCCGGACCGCGCGACTTGCGAGGCGATCGTCAAAGAGATGAACGCCGAAACGAGCCTGGGCAACTTCGATCGCCTGGCGGGCTACATTCGCCTCCGCGATGACAAGTCGCTGTCCGACAGCCAGCGGCTTTCAATCGCCATCAGCGGCTGGTTGCTGGGGGCCGACTCGGCCGAAACGAGCCTCCTGGTCACGGCTTCCACGGCCCGCGTCCGCGAGTTGATCCGCCGCTACATGAACGAGCCCGTCCTGCTCCGTCGCAACGAGATCGAGCAGGAGCTTCGCACGATGGAAGGCGCGTCGCCGCCACTTGTCGCGAAGCTGATTGCGAACATGAAGCCGCCGCTCGAAACGCCCGCTGCCGCCAAAGAAACGCCCGGCAACTACGCTTTCACCGTGCCCATCGGCATGGACAGCGAGCCCGACGTCACCTATCACGCTCAGCTTCCGCCGGAATACGACCCTTACGTCCGCTATCCGACAATCGTCACGCTCAACGGCGTTGGTTCGTCGACTGAACAGCAAGTCGACTGGTGGGCCGGCGCTCGCGCTGAGAATGGCCAGCGGCTGGGCCAGGCCAGCCGCTTCGGCTACATCGTGATCGCCGTCGACTGGCTCGCCGACGGTCAGCGCGACTACGGCTACACAGCTCGCGAGCACGCCGCGGTGCTCGCCAGTCTGCGTGACGCTTCTCGCCGGTTTTCGATCAACACCGACCGCGTGTTTCTCACCGGGCATTCTGCTGGTGGCGATGCGGCCTGGGACATCGGCCTCGCGCATCCGGACCTCTGGGCAGGCGTGATTCCCATCGTCGCCCGCACGCAAAAGTACGCTTCGCACTATTGGCCCAACGCGTCGATGGTCCCGTTCTACGTCGTCGGTGGCGAGCTCGACGGCGACCGCCTGAAGGAGAACGCCCGCGATCTCGACCGCTACATGGTCCATCGTCACGATGTCACCGTGGTCGAGTACCAGGGACGCGGCCACGAGGACTTCTACGAAGAGATCAAGGAAATCTTCGACTGGATGGCCCGCAAGCCCGACCGCAACTTCTTTCCGAAGGAGTTCGAGGTCGCCACGATGCGCACCTGGGATAATTACTTCTGGTGGCTGGAAATCAACAAGCTGCCGCCGCGTGCCATCGTTGAGCCTGTGAACTGGCCGCCCGGTCGCGGCAACCGTGCGGCCGAGATTCGCGCCAAGATTCAAGCTAACGGTGACATCTTCATTCCTGGCTCGGGCATCGCCGCCACGATCTGGTTTGCGCCCGAAATGCTCAATCCCGGCCGGGACAAGGTTGACGTTCACCTTGGTGGTCGCCGCCATACGGCCGACGTTACGCCCAATCTCAGTGTGCTACTCGACGACGTTCGCACCCGCGGCGATCGCCAGCACCCATTCTGGGCGAAGTTCGAGCCGTAAGCGGCACCCGGTCGCGGCTACGTCGATCAAAAAAACGAGCCCGCTGCACTCGGTGCAGCGGGCTCGTGCGATTTCAGACTTGCTTCGGCAAGCTACTTCACGCTGGTCTCGGCGTTGGCGCCGCTGGTCAGCCGGTCGGCTTCCTGAGGTTCACCGCTCGGTTCGACTTCCTTCGTCAGCGTGAATCCGGTGAGCAGCCAGCCGGTCGGCTCGGTTGTCATGGTCATGCCGGCCGGGCCCAGGTAGCGTCGCACCATGTCGTACTCGGGTAGCTTGCTGCCGTCGAGCCGTTGCGGACGCAGCACGCCTTCTTTCTGCTCGCCCATCAGCGAGTTCAGCAGCTTGCCCATCATCGATTCGCTCTCGGGCATCTTGCCCGTGCGCAGCAGTTCGTACGTGCCGCGATAAGCTTCGTCGGTCCGCGTGAAGGCCTGGCCAAATTGCTCGGGCTGGGCGATCCCCGCCAGGTCCTGGGCCACCCGCTTGTAGTCCGCGCTGTCGGCCAGCTTTGGCCCGTTTTCGAACTCGGTGAGCACCTTGGTGAGGATGTCGATATGCGTGGCCACCATCAGGTAGCCATGCGCCACGGTCACGGCCGAGTTCGGCGGCAGCGCCCGCTCTTCCTCTTCTTCCATCTCTTCGTCTACCGAGGGGCGATCGAGCGGGCTGTTTTCAATCGTGATCATCGGCAGCTCGGCCTGTTCGTCGACGATTTCCCACACCACGTGCCCGGCGATTTCTCGCTTACGCGTGTCGGGGTCGGTTTCCATCCAGTCGCGAATCACGTCGGCCAGGTGCTTTTCGTCCTTCGTGTCAACCGCGATCAACAGCCGTTCGCTCTTCGGCGTGATCGGCACCTGCAAATCCGAGATCACCGTGATCCGGTCGCCCAGATACGCGATCAGATCCTTGCGGATGTCTATCATCGGGCCGTTTTCGTCGGTCTTGATCGACTCCAGCACGTCCTCAAACACCTCGTCGCCCACAACCTGGTTGACCAGGGTCTTCGAGTTTTCAAAAGCGTTCTTCGTGTCGACGTTCACCGCGATGTACGAGGCCAGGTCGCGCGGCACCCAGGCCGGCGGAGTGAACTCACCACCGTTGGGGAACTTCAGCATCCGGGCCGAAAGCTCGAACCGCTCAGCCCCGTCCGCCTGGTTGCCCGGGGCATGAATAAACGTGCGGTGCACGAGTTCGTACTTATCCGTTGCCAGGTTCACAAACCCGCCGACGCCCTGAATCGCGGTGAAGCCTTCGGTCCGCAGAATCTTCAGCATGTCGGTGCCGCGCTTCTTGGGCTGGTCCAGCCGCATCGCGTCGGCATAGCCGAACGGCTCCAGGAACCAGCGAGCCTGCGGCTTCATCTCTCCGGCGGTGTGCTGGCATCGTTTCATGATCGCGTCGTAGGCCGAGAGCGTCGCCAGCGTGTCGTCCTGCTTGGCGCCTTCCGTCCGAATCAGCACGCTCTCGAGCACGGCCAGATCATCCGACGCCGCCAGCAGGTTGTCCTTCACGAAGTAACCGACCTGACGCTCCGGAATGTCTTCGCGCTTCGGAATGTTGTAGATCACCAGGTTCGTGCCGCGTACCGCCCGCTCGCTCTTGACCGCCTTGCGGGTGGCCATGTTTTCGTCGATCTTCTTGAGCAGTTCGGCGGTCTTGGCGTCGCGGCCCGTCACGTCGGCCAGCACCACCACGGCGTCTTTCGTCTCGCTAGGTAGCAAGAGGGCCATCGCCACTTCGCCCGACGGCACGCCTTCCAGATCTTCCCAGCCGATGCCAAGTTTTTCGTGGGTCTTGGTCCACTGTTCGGTGAGCTGCCGCTTGAGGTCGTCAACGAACGGCTTCATGGCCGGATCGTTGGCGAGCTGACCCATCTGGGTCTTGTCAAACGCGGCCTGGAACTCCTCGACGTTGGCGACCGAAACGTAAGCCTTCGTCGTATTCGGGAGCAGCGTTTCCGATGCGGGCGTCGCGCCATAACTGGCGACTTGCGAGGTGAGGACAACGAGCAGCGAGGCACAAGAGGTCCAACAGAATCGCGTCACGATCATCCTCTCCTTGGCCGTCTCGGCGGCGAATGTGCGAGCGGAAGCTTGCCTGGGTTGAGCGGTTGGGTTGCGGTTGGCGCGGTCAATCTAAAGGCCGAGCGCTGGCCATACTAGATCGGCAATTGCGCCGGGGCATAATCACTAGCAACAAGTTGCGCGCCAATTCTTGCCATCGTCGCTGGCAGTTTCCAAAAAGCGCATTTCAGTACGACTGAGGGTCACATCGTGCCGGCCTAGTAGTCCTTGCGGCCTGTGGATGTGAAACTAGGGAAATTGTATCGACTGACCGGCCGCGCGTCGTCCCTCGCTCGGCGTCCCGATTGCGCGTTTTCCGCCTCGCGAGAATTTAGCGGCCAGGCCCACAGGCAAGGGTTCGATCGTCCACGCCCGGCTGCTACACTGCCAGCCAGATCGAGCGGCGCTTGCGCGTCCGCGTTTCTGCAACCCAAACCCCCGACTGCCAGCCGTGCGCGACTTCCTTGCCGAGAACCTCTGTCACGACGCCGTTCACGGCTACATCCCCTTTACCAGCCGTGGTGCCGCTGGCGAGGCGACCGAACGCCAGATCATCGACCATCCCTGGGTCCAACGCCTCCGCCAGATCCACCAGCTCCAGACCGCCTGGTGGGTCTTTCCCACCGCCGAGCACACCCGGTTCCAGCACGTGGTGGGCGTCATGCATCTGGCCAGCCGCGCCGTCGCTCGGCTTTACGACAGCCTTAAGGAGAGCTGCCCCGA
>Ga0172362_10003920_pt1 | contig 12875 bp, 12 predicted proteins | sample LakKivs1_kivu2a2_FD_114534 | JGI IMG/M metagenome (GOLD analysis project Ga0172362, IMG submission 114534) | Sediment microbial communities from Lake Kivu, Rwanda - Sediment s1_kivu2a2 | ecosystem: Environmental > Aquatic > Freshwater > Lake > Sediment | place: Rwanda: Western Province, Lake...
ACTTTTAAATCTATATTTTTCAAAATATTCCTGGTTAACTTTCATATAGGACCAATTTTCTACTTTTAAATTAGTAGTATCTTTTTTACTTTTAATACCGCCATTTCATATAACGGCTTCAGCATATACAACGTTGCGACTGATTGTCTTACCTCTATCAAAATCGCTGGTCAGTGGCGATTTTTAAATCAGTAATTTTCTAGCACATCCTCACTTTAATAATTTTTCTATTAAATCTTTAGCCTGCTTGATAAGAAATTTTTTTTCCTGTTTTAATTTAAATGCTTCTTTAACTAATTGACTAATTTCTTTTTGTTCTGTTTCAGGAATAATCGGAATTTTTATTTCGCCAAGTCTTTCTGGTCTTAAATGGGGAATGGTTGAAGAAATTACGGTTCTCTGCTCCGCTTGATATTTACCAATAAAAGTATCTAAGACTGCAAAAATATAATATGGATCGTGTTTTTTTACTCTTATTCGAGCAATACCGCTTGCAAGAATACATTTATCACCTTCAACCAACATTGCGCTTAGACCAATTTTCCCATCTTTAGTAAACAAAATATCGCCGGGTTGAATATCTTGATTTAATTCGTTATAGATACTTTCTGAAATATAAAAATCGGGATAGTTGTCAATCTCGTTATTTATTATATCCGAAGTGCGAATGAAAGGTACATCTGAATCAGTTTTTTCTGAATAATTTCTATAATTCTCGGAACCAACCTCCTTACCATTAGAAACATCTGCTATCTCAATTAAAGCAATGGTCTTAAATTTCTTTTTAATTGCTCTCAGGGTTTTAAGATACAGAGGATAATAAAATTTTGGTGTTAACATTTCTTCAAGATCATCGGATAGAACTGAATAGAATAAATTATTTTGTATTATATCAGATAAGATGTCTAAATTTTTAATTAGGGTACTTTTTGCTTTATTTAGATTTTGTACTGCTTTTTCTTGTCTTTCTATTGCATTCTTAATCTTGTCGGCAATTTCCTTTTGAAACTTTTGGGGAATTATCGGTATTAGAACCTTACGCAATTGATCGTGCGTCAATTCAAGACGTGTAGAACCATAACCAATGCTTAATAATTGATTTTTTACGAAATTAGAATTCATAATACATACAAAAAAATATGGATCAAATTCAGAAATCCCAATTTTTGTAACATGTTGACTTATTATAGAATTTTCAAGAGCACGAGAAATGATGGCAGCATTCCCAAAGTTTGATATGGATATGGTTGTTCTAACTAAAACAACGTCTCCGCTTTTAATACGAATTTTATCTGGGATTTTGTGTAATTTTAGATCAACGAATACTATATCATCTGTATTTAGGCTAATCTCAAAACTTCTTATATTATGAACACGTAAATACGGTTGCCCTTCAGAACTATATGAAGAAATATAATTTCCACTTATGCAATAATCTGCTATCTCATCTATTGATTTGAGATTGTACTTTTCCTGTATTTTGGTAATCACCATTTTCATACGATAATAAGGTACTACAAGTTTATCTTCAATACAGGTATAATTTATATTAAAAGTGTACATTATTCTCCTCTTTAAATTTCTTATAAGCATCTGCTACTTTGGGTAAGTCGTCATTTAAAGAACCATCATCTTTGTAAATAGGTTTCCCTCTTCGATCGTGACCACATTTTTCTGCTACTGCCATAAATATAGAATATCCTTTCTCTATTTCATTCCCCTTTTTCTTCTGCAAAAACAGTACGCTTGTCTTTGTGCTAGTACTTGGTTGAAAAGTCTCTGGTGGACAATCTACAATAGCCAATATTCTCGCTTTCTGACGAATAAATTCACGAATATACCCATCATTCACATTGCCAAGAATGCCATCAGGGAGAACAATTGCCATTCTTCCACCCGGTTTTAGCAACTGCAAACACTTTTCTATAAACAAAATCTGAGGGGCTTGTTTATCTTGAACAGCATTGGTCCTTATCCAATTTCTCGTTTTTTTGTCCTTTTTCCACTTAAAACCTAACTCATATTCTTGAAGTAACTCTTTGCTGGTTATTGGTATCTTTGCTCCAAAAGGCGGATTAGTGAGTAAAACATCAAAAGAGACAAGCTTGATTTTTTCTCGCTGAATTGGTGTCCATTCTTCGGGACCTACTAAACTATCGGCACAGAATATACCACCTCTACCATCACCAACAATAGCCATATAGGCTTTACTAACCTTAGCAAGGTCGAATTCTTTATCTATTCCATAAAAATTCTTTGAGGCAACCTCCGTTTTCAAACTTCCAATCTTTCCTTCTGGAAGATGTTTATATTTTTCTTCTATCTTTTTCCAAACATGCTCTAATGCAACAATCAAAAAACCACCTGAGCCACAGGCAGGATCAATCACCTTTTCATTGGGCTTTAGATCAAGCATTTTAACACAGAGACGAACAACATTTCTGGGAGTGAAAAATTGACCCTTTTCCCCTCGCAAGGCGGGGCCAATAAAAACCTCAAATGCATCTCCTACAGCATCTTTATCTGTTTTTAAGAGACTGTAATTCTGTATCTGGCTGACAACATATGCGATAGATTTAGCATCTAACAATAGTTTTTCGTCTTCCTCAAAGACATCCTGGTATTCCGTTCTAACCTTTTCAAATAATGCCTTTATTCTCTCGGCAACTTTCTCATCTGATTCTTCCGCTCCTGCCTTAAACTTTAGATCTTTGTAATTGTGCATCTCATCATAAATTTTACAGAATATTAGCCTCGTCATTTCCCCGCCAAGTCTCTCGGCTCTTGGAAGGTTGCTATTAGTATAAAGATGATAATAAATAATTTTGAAGATTGACTTTAGATTTTGAGCAGATATCAGTTCATCGCCAGTTTTATATTTTCCTATTTCTTCCCAAGATTGGCCATTCTTTGGGATATTCCTCCATTCAACAAGTTCAGGCGTGTAAGATGGTGGTTTTCTTATTGCTCTAACATAGGCTATTTCAATACCATTAAACCACACCCCACCTTCAGCAGGAGTAGGGTCAATATAACTTTTAAGCTGTTTTATTCCATCCCTTTTGTCTTTTCGCTTAGTCTCAACAATAAGATAAATACTGTCAAAAGTTTTTTTATCATCCTTGAAAACTACAATATCCGCTGGTCCGATTTTAGTACTTCCCTTCTGAATATAGAATTCTGGAAAAGTCTGAATTTGTTCTTTTAAATACCCATACTCACTGAGAAGTCTTTGAGCAAAAATAATTTTTGCCTCAACTCTCTCTGGAGTTATTTTTACAAGCCGACCAGAAACAGGGTCTTTAACATACCCCTCTTTAACCTCAAGTTCTTCAGTTGGTTTATATTCTTTTTCTGGCATTGTTATTTATCCTCCCTTTTACTTTCCGCTAAGAAGAGACTCTTAAAAGTTTCCTCTTCAGCTTCTATCCAACTTGCATAGGAATCCCTCAAGGCTAACATTTCAGGTTGAGATTTTTGTCTAACACCATTATTATCTATTATCCATATATTAATCGGCTCGCCTAAACCGAATGCGCCAATATCTATTGCATCTCGTAAAACTCTATAAGCAATAAGACATCCTTGTTCTACTGATAGGTTTTTTACTTTGTAATTCTTTATAAGGGTATGAGCAAAAATATCTCCACTCCCAGAGGTCCCGTAACCAAATTCTTCTAAAAACTCGTCAGCACAATCAGGATTTATATGCCAGATTCTTGCACCATTTTGATATTCGACTATAATAAGGTCAGCCATACCAGCTTCTATATCTCTACCCTGACCGTGAAGAGTCCTATGTCTTAGAAGTTCTTGCGCCCTAAGGGTATGAGCGTTTTGTAGAATTGCTTGCCTTAATTGAAGTTCGCTTAAAGGTGCATTAAGGATTTCCTTTGGAAGACTGTTAAAAACTGCTTCAACTTTCTGAATCATTCCTACACTACCAGAAGCAGCCCATAACTTATTCTCTCCGAGATATTTTATCTTAGAAATAGTTCTTCTTACAGGCCCACCCATTGAAAAAGTTGTAGCCTGACCATCAGATGCCAAAATCGCTCCGTCTTTACATGCCAATGCTATTATTAGAGTCATAAGTGCCCGCCAAAGTTTATCACGCTATTTTGAGCATACTCAGGATATTTCTTATAAATTTCTCTAAGAAGTTCCAAAAAGGATAAACTTGTAACTTTTATTTTTATTGTTTTGAGTCTTTCAAGAAATTCTGTAGGTGCATCCTTTATTAAGGATTTTACCCATGTTTGACCTTTTTCTGTCAATCTGTAATAACTCCACCTATATAGTGGTTGAGAATAGCTGTCTACTATCCCTTTCATCTGTAACCCAATTAAGTCCTTGTATATTTCAAAACTGCACGGCCCATAAAGATAAGGACTGTAATCATAAAAATCTTTCAGTTTCTCTTTAAATTCCATCTTGAATAAAAAAAGTCCTTTCATTATCCGAATAGGATCTATCAAATTTGTTTCACCCGCAGAAGGCAAAGACAAATACACAATAAGCCAATCTTGCTTTTCCATTTTTTATCCCTCCTTAATAAGTCCTTCATTGAAAAAACTGAAGTAATTGTTATCGCCAATAATTACATGGTCCAAAATCCTTATTCCTATAATTTCACAAGCAGAGATTATCCGGTTGGTTATTTCTATATCATCTTGGCTTGGCTGAGGTTCACCGCTTGGGTGATTGTGAATAAGCACCAACGCCGCTGAGGATTCTGTAACTGCTTCTTTTATAATCTCTCTCGGATGGACAATGCTTTTGGTAAGTGTTCCTTCCGATATGGTTACATCTTTAATAATTTTATTTTTCCCATCAAGTAAAACTGCAAGGGCAAGGGCGTTAACTCGTAGCGTATATGCTGCGTTATGTGCCTGTTTGTCGCCATATCAATCTTTCCTTGGTCTTGCCCAATTGCAATACCTATGAGTTAATCTCGCATTTTCAGGGATAGTTTTACCGCCAGTCCAATATTGTTCGATGTGATCAATTGCAGTGTCATCAATGTCTTGTATTCTTTGACCACAAATTGCACAAGTTGGATCATTATTATATAATTCTTGCTTTAATTTTAAGGAAAAACAACGAGGTTCTTTTTGAGCAATACCAATTATCTCTTGAAGTGTTAATCTCCACTTGTCAAATCGTTTTGTCACTGCTTGAATACTACTCGTGGAAAGTTCTATAGCATCTATGAATTCCTGATCGGTTGTCATTAGGTGTATTAATGCTTCACGAATTGAGTCAAGATTCTGGTAGACCTTGTTTTTATCTTCCTTCGAAAAAGAATTCATTAAAATATCATACAAAGAGGCATTGAACTTTTTGGGCTCCCAATATCCATTTGGATTTTTATCATTTCCTTTATAGAATCTCTTAAAAGCGTGATTGTCCAATAAAGATTTTATTATAGTAATTGCATTTTTAAATGCGTTTTTCAATTCAATAACTTTTCCTTCAGAGATAAATTGATATTCCTCCACATCGTTACTAAGAAATTTCCTTATCGGTGGCTTATAATTTAAGTATGTAAAGTGATAAAAAGCTGCAAACCTAAGAACAAGTTCAACATCTTTCATTCTTTTATCTGGCGTCTTAAGTCCTAACAAGTACATAAAATCGGCATCCTTAGAAAGTTCTTTTAACAATTTGTTGTAGGTACCTCTATATATACAGTTTCTTAATTCTTGATCATTCAAAGATACTGCACCAGTATTCAACCTTTCAAATATCTCAAATTTTAAATCTGACTCTGATTCTCTCCTAAAAGTTATAGTGCGAATTTTACAATACCTTATTTTGTCTTGTAATTCATCTTTTATCTCTTTGTATGATTTTTTATTAAGTTCCGTAATCACCTTTAATCCACTTAGCTTAAAATCTTTCCCATCTGGGAATTTGCTATCAATAAATGAGAAAAAAGCAGTCAATCGTTGTTGTCCATCGATGACATATTCATTCCCATCCTTCTCTTCGGAAAGATATATTACTGGGAGGGGTATATCTAAAAGTGCAGATTCTATCAGCCTGCTTGACTTTTGAGCATCCCACACAAAGTGTCGTTGAAAGTCTGGTTGTATAATTAATTTACCTCTTTTGTATTTTCCATGGAGTGATTCGACTTCTGGATCACCTTGATTTGTATAGACCTTTCTCTTTGACGATGGAACTTCAATACTTTCAATTTCTTCCTCCAATGGTTGCTCAAATTCAATTTCGCTTAGTTCTTTTGTTTCTTCGTTCATTTTTTTACGGTATATTAAAATAGTTTTGCTATATATTTATTCCTAAAATAGGTTAATTTATATAATTTTCTGCGAATTAGGCAATTTATCCTAAAGGACTCGGTGACAAGGTTGCATTTCGTCTAACTTAAAATAATCGAACCACTTCGTTTATACACTACTCTAGGTGAAGTGTCGAAAAGTAACCACTATTTTCCCTTGCGGTATATCTTTATAGATTCTTATGCTTATTATAAATTTATTTTATTAATTCCACAAATAATAATTGTGCGTTATCAAGTGGACTCTTAAAAATAACCTAACAACTCGTATAATAATGAAGCAGAAAAATCCCATTTATCACTGCTTGTTTTAAAGTTAGAGGAAAATTACGATAAAGAATTTTTTGAAGAAAAAAGTGGGTTTAAGGAGTGGCTTAAACAGCACGGGATTAATAAGTTATGAGTAATAATACGGGGCGGATTCATCCACATCTATTATATAATTTTCGTCTAATTTTTACTTATTAAATTTAATAAATAGCCAAAATATACAATATAATTTTTTCATATTTATAAAATTACTATTCTAATTCTAAGATTTAAAAAAGAACTAACCTCTTCTTTGATAAATCCAAACTTCCACGCTATAATACCGAATATTCCTAATCTAAAAATAGTTAAGATCTATGAAATAATTTTATCCACGGGTATTGTAAATTCCATATAATTTCAAAATTCCTTAAATTTGAAAATCAGCCTTTTATTGAACCTCTTAATACACCCTCAATAAAGTATTTTCTTAAAATAACAAATACTAGACTAATAGGTATAAGAGAGAGTGTTAATGCTGCACTTAGTGTACCATAAGCCCATGATTTAGCCTCAACTCTCAAATTCGGTAAACCTACAGATAGTGTCTGAGCTAAAGTTTTTTGCATTAAAGTCCGGGCAAACATATACTCTTCCCAAACAGCTATAAAGGTAAAAATAGTTACTGCAGCTAATGCTGTAATAACTAATGGAGTTAAGACTCTCAACCATATTTGAAAGCTATTAGCACCATCAATATAAGCTGCTTCTTCAAGTTCACTTGGTATCTCTCGGTAAGCAGATTGCATAATGATAATAGCCAGTGGTAAATTTAGTGCCACATAGGGAAGAATTAAACCCAGATTGGTATCAAGAAGGTTAAAAATATCTTCCAGTATATAAATTGGTACTAAATAAATAAGATATGGAATCGCTATAAATATCAAGACCATTGAATTAATCAATGTTTTACCAGGAAAATCCTTACGGGCAAGTATGTAACCGGAAGCTGAGCTCAAAGGTAAGATTAATAAAATAGTACTTAATGTAACTTTGATTGTATTAAAAAAATAAGCAGGGAATTCAGGCAGACCATTAACTATATTTAAATAATTTGTGAAGACTATTTTTCTAGGCCAAATTGTTAAAGGAACACTATAGATTTCTTTAACACTTTTTAATGAGGTAAATATGATCCAGATAATAGGAGATAAAATAATTAATGATGCTAAAATACCTATTATAATAATTAATACATTTCCACTTTTAATTTTTTTAGTATATTGCAATGTAATCATTTCCTCTCCGGTTTTAGAATAATATTAAAGCTAACTGATATGATAAAGGCTAAAGCACCGGTAAATAAAGCAATTGCTTGGGCATAGCCCATGTCAAAATATTCGAAGGCATTCTTCCAGGCATATAAATATAAAACCATAGTTGAATTTCCGGGGCCTCCTTTCGTCATTACAACCACCTGATCATAAACCTTAATGGCCTGAATTATACTCCAAATTCCTACCAATAAAAATGAGCCACGCAGATTGGGGATAGTTATATAGATTAACCGCTGGAATGGATTAGCACCATCTACTTTAGCTGCCTCATAAATGTCACTGGGAATGGATTTTAATCCACATAAAAAAAGTATTACTGAAAAACCAACATATTTCCAAAGTCCCACAGCTACTAAAGAATTTAAAGCTGTTTCCTTTTCACCAAGCCAAAAATGGGTTAATTGAGGTAATCTTAGTATATTACCCAGCAAGTGATTCAAGATTCCAAAATTTTCAGTGAGTATCCAGGTAAACATAACACCTGCTAAAGATAAGGGAACAACGATCGGCAACAGTATAGCAGACTGAAAAAGTCCTACTCCCTTTATTTTTGAATTCAGGAGCAAAGCTAATAAAAAAGAAAATAATATCAACAATGGGAAAAATACCAGGGTATAATAAAAGGTATTTTTTAAAGCTACCATAAAATATGAATCTGAAAAAAAATTTTCAAAATTTTCAAAACCAATAAACTCAGGTTTATCTGAGTAAACAAAATTATAATTAGTAAGACTTAGGTAGATTGAATTTGTTAATGGATATAAAAGAAAAATTCCTATTATAAGTAAAGATGGTAGTATAAATAGCCAGGGAGTAATGTTTGATATTTTCGTTCTATTGTTTACCACTTAATTTACTCCTTTTATAAAAAAAGTATTGGGGTAGCTGCATAAAAACTACCCCCAATACTTTTTGAAAAAATAACAATTTATATGTTAAATTATTTAACCAAATTAAGTTTGGAGCTTTTCTGACGAATATTGGCCAGTGTTTCTTCAGGAGTTTGATTCATTTTTAACATGTTGTGAATTTCGGTTGTCATAAGATCTACTAAACGCGCATGGTCAATCATCTTAGGTAAGCTTACTGTTTTCTCAGATATCTTAGAAATAGTTTGCCAGATAGGTAGATCTTTACGACCTTCAAGATGTCGTTTCAGACCAAGTAATTTGCCCCAATTATCCATCAGGTAATAAGCGAACCAATCGGCATTAAATTGTTCTAATACAAAAGCTTTTGCAAGTGTTATATTCTGTGCAGTTTTTGGAATCATTAAGCTCATACAATAACTTATAGTTCCGTTTGTTAATGCATCAGGTATAGGTACAATCTCCAATTTGTCTTGTCCGACAACCTTGCCAATCTCAATCACTCTTGCATGATCTTCCCACATACTTGCAGCTAGGCCTGATTTCATATTATTCCTTGGGCCGCTATGATCTACCAAGGAACTTGTGCTGATTAAACCTTCTTTTACGCCGCGCTGCCAGAAGTTTAATAAATCCAATGCTTCTTTACTGCTAAAATCAAGATTACCGTTTTCATCATAAATTGTACCCCTTAAAGCCTGTATACCTGAGAAGTAAGTATAAATCATATACGCAACATCCCAGTTAACATCCATACCATAACGTATAGTAGTTCCTGATTTATCTTTAATGGTTAGCTTCTCCAAATAAGTATAAAGATCATCAAGAGTTCTGGGAGGAATAATGTTACCATTTTCATCGGTTAAACCAGCTTCAGCAGCATAATCTTTTCTAGCAACCAAAGTCATTATTTCGGCATCGGTAGGTATGGCATAAACCTTACCATTAATAGTACATTCATTTAAGAAACCCGGTAACCATTTATCTTTGGCATATTCACCTTTTAGAACATCTTCAAAATCGACAATCAAACCTTTTGCTTGAAAAGCTACTGCTTCAGATGGACTAGCTACAATAGCAATGTCAGCTATATAATTATTTCGACTCCAGGCCAACATTAAGGGTGCAACTTCAAAATCTCCCGCTTTTGTCCATTCAAAAGTGACCTCGGGATGATCCTTAATAAAAAGTTCAGCAGCTTTTTCTAATGGATATTTATTAAAATACCAGCCCTCGGCAGTAACCTTAAATACTTTTTTTTCAACAGCTAAGGCAGCCATACTTATTCCTAATAATCCAATAACCAACAGAATTATAAATAATTTTCTAAACATTTATATTTCCTCCACTTTTTAATTTTTTTTGGTATTTCTACCTATTGCACACTCTACCATTATGATTTGCCCATAAAAAGTCTGTAACTATTTCCCAATATACTATCTATGGCCTCACCCCTTTCACTAATAAATATCTACTTTAGACCTACTTGATTTGCAAAGTCATTAAAGATATCTCTAGCTTTAAGATAAGACTTACCTAAATTTTCATTAGTTTTTGCAATATCTAATCCAGCATAACCTTTAAAATTAATTCTTTTTAATGCTTCAAATACTCCTATCCAGTCAATTGTACCTTGACCGGGAACGAAATGATCGTTTTTTGTTCCGTCATTATCTGATAAATGTAAGTACATTAAACGATCATTCAATTTTAAAATACTTAAGGGCAATATCTCCTTCTGGGCATATTGATGTCCCGTATCTAAGATAGCTCCTAAATTTGTTTCATCAACAGCATCTATTAAACGAAGCATTGAATCAGTATTACTAATTATCTCTCTTACTCTAGGTTCAATAATTAACTTTAATCCGACCTTTTTAGCCTTCTGGGCAGCCCATTTGATACTCTCAACCAATACTTCCCACTGTCGGTCCCAATCAAATTCTGGTGTTAAACGATAACGCCATTCACTCCCAAAATTTGTTACATTATCGCTATCATACTGGATACCATCAAGACAATTCATAAGTGGAGGAAAACTATCGAGTTGGATAAATTCAGTATCGAGGGTTATAGCAGTCTTTAATCCCTTTTCAAACATATCACGACCATATTGACGTTTAGAATTATCAAATTCTCTTAATTCAGGAATAACGGGGACAAAATTGGCAATTTTTATACCAAGTTCATTGACATGCTTTTTTATTTTATTCCGATTATTATAGATGAGGTCAAGATTATTACCTGATACACCTTCTAATTCCACATACTCAAAACCAAGTTCCTTCATTTCATTTAAAGCCTTAAATGTATCTGTTAAAGAAGGAGGAAAACCGTAATTATCAATAGCATATAGCCAACAACATATAAATTTCATTGTTTTTCACTCCCTTTCTGTTATTATGGCTAACTTATCCTATAATAATTTTTACCAAGTAAAAATCCTTATTTAATTTGAAAATATATTTAATTTATTCACCTTTCTGATCATCTTGAATACTTTCGGATAAATTGGTCTTGTATTCTCAAAACTTTATAGACTTTTTCTTCTTTTATTACCTTTATACTTAGTTAATCTTTTCCTAGCTAAATTTAAAAATAAATTTAACCTTTTATTATAAATTATTCCTTGTTCTTTAATTAATAGTTAATTATATTCTATAATTCTCCTTAAAAAATGTCAAATAAACGAATTGCCTCGTCTGTGTCAACTCTTTGAGGGTAGTTTTTTTGGTGAAAAAATTCTTCTGGCTTTGGGTAGACTTACCCTGATGGTTATTAAAGTTTACACTAACTTTTTATATAATATTTTTATAAAATCACCTATATTGCTAAGCCTTCGGTAACTTTTTTACAATTTCATCTCCTACTTGTTCAGTAGATGATTCTCCACTTAGATCTCGAGTTCTTACTTTTCCTTCGCTCAAAACTTTCTCTACTGCATCCTCTATATCTTTCGCTACTTCTATTTCCCCCAGAAACTCCAACATCATCGCCCCGGCTAATATAGTAGCAGTAGGATTAGCAACAGATTTTCCTTTATATTTTGGAGCAGAACCATATAATATATAATTTTATAAAAATACTATTATATAACAAAAAAGAGAAATGGACACCCCCACTTCTCCTCCTTTAGTTTTATTTTTTTGTCCCTTTATATAATTTAATTTTTCATTTAAGGGTACCCTCATTTTCATTTTATTCCCTCTTTTATAATAATACACTAAATATAGTGATGTCAAGAAGAAATCGCTATATATTTTAAAAAATACTATTATTATAAAATACTTATATTTAAAGGCTTTCAAGATATTATAATGTTTCCCTTGCGAAACAATAAACTTTAAAATATTAGCCATATTAAATATAATTTTTTTTATCCTTTAATAAAAACTGGGGACAAATCTTTATTGTTGACAAATAGTTTGATTAACCGTCAAGAATAAACAGGATGACCCCTTTCTTTTTCTTTATTCAAATCCTTTCCCACCATATATTTTCCAATTGTTTCCAGTCTTTTGTAAATAGTAATAACCTGATATGCTATCGCTTTCATAATAATAACCAGCAGTTACAATTAAATTTATACTGACAAATGCGCTTGCATAAGTGCCATTTACAGACACGTTTGAAATATTTGTAAAACAAGTTACAGTTACATTTACATAATATTGTTCTAAAACATTCGCGGCATCTTCAAATACACACGTGGAGTAGTATTGATCCGAGCCATAAACACAATAACCCTTTGCTTTACTCCAATTCTGATCATTTATAGCTAAAAAATATTCGTTTATAACACTCTTTATTTTTGCCTCATCAGTAGCAGGAGTAACAATCCCCCCACCGCTACAACCTGATAAAAATATAACTAATACCAAGAATAAGATTACAAAATAATATTTCTTTTTCATTTTCTTATCCCCATTTTTTAAAATATCATTTTTCTAATTTCTAATAATGTTCTTTATTTACTATTTATGTCTTCGGTCATTCCGGACTTAATCCACTCTTTTATTACTTCTCTTCTCTTTTCCTCTATGACAGCCTCAAGCATTTTTGAATTTTTACCTTTTGATTAGAAAATAAGGTGTCCCTTGTATTTTACTTTCTATA
>Ga0172362_10003921_pt1 | contig 12874 bp, 9 predicted proteins | sample LakKivs1_kivu2a2_FD_114534 | JGI IMG/M metagenome (GOLD analysis project Ga0172362, IMG submission 114534) | Sediment microbial communities from Lake Kivu, Rwanda - Sediment s1_kivu2a2 | ecosystem: Environmental > Aquatic > Freshwater > Lake > Sediment | place: Rwanda: Western Province, Lake...
CCGTCTGGCTCTGGCGTCGCAGGACCATAGCGGCTCGGAGATCGAGCAGGTCGTGATCGCCGCCCTGCACGACGCGTATGCGGCGAAGTCGGACCTCAGCACGGAGCGGATCCTGGCGGCGTTGGAGGGCTCGCCGCCGCTGTCGGCGACGATGGCGGAAAAGGTGGCGGCGCTGCGCCGGTGGGCGAAAGGCCGGTGCGTGCCCGCGGATTGACAGGGAAACATTCAGTGAGGGCTTGCCGATGTTCCGAAACCAGGAAAGCACACGGACCGACACGGACCTTCACGGACTCTCACGGACATGGTGGTCCGTGCCGGTCCGTGTTCGTCCATGCGCGTCCGTGCGAACCTGCACTGTTCTCTGCGTGTCCCTGGTCTTGTTCGCAGGCTGCGTGGAGCGCCGTCTGACGATCAACACTCAGCCCCCGGGCGCGACGGTCGTCCTCAACGACCAGGAGATCGGCGTCTCGCCCGTGACGGTCCCGTTCAACTGGTACGGCGACTACTGGGTTCGGATCAGCAGGGAGGGCTGCGAGACGCTCAACACGCATCGTAAGCTCAAGCCCCCCCTCCCCGACTACCCGCCGTTCGACTTCTTCGCCGAAGTCCTGTATCCCGGCCGGATCGTGAGCTCGTACGAATGGACGTTCGAGCTGGCCCCCAAGCAGTACCCCACCCGCGAAGAGCTGATCGAAGACGCCGAGGCGATGAAACAGAACCTCCAGTAAGACCGTGCGATTCCATCCATTCGTCATTCGGATCCCTGCAAAGCTCGCCGGCATAGCTTGCCCTATCAAGCAGACCGGGTGTGCATTGGTTATGGATATGAAGAAGGAGATTCTTGAAGAGGTCTGGCGCAACCGAGATGCGTGTGCCAAACGGTGCCATTACGATCTTGATCGCATGATGGAAGAGCTTCGGCGTATCGAACGGGATCCAAAGAACCCTCTCGTTCACGAGAAGAAGAAACCACCGGCCAAACGGGCCAAGTCTCCCTCGCGCTCGCGACCGCAATGGGCGATCTGTCCTCGCCTGCGACCACGATCGGTCAGGCCGCGGCGGTTTCGCTCTCGTATTCGTCGAAACGGACCGCGATCTTCTTGCTGACCCCCTGCTGCTGCATCGTGACGCCGAAGAGCATCTGGGCGATGCTCATCGTCCGCTTGGAGTGCGTAATGACGACGAACTGGCTGTCGATGCCGAAGTCCCGCAGGAGCATGTTGAACCGCTCGTTGTTCGCCTCGTCCAGTGCGGCGTCCACCTCGTCGAGGAAGCAGAACGGCGAGGGCTTCGTGCGGAACACCGCGAACAGCAGGGCCATGGCGGTCATCGACTTCTCGCCGCCACTGAGCAGGGAAATGCTCCGGGTCTCCTTGCCCGGCGGCTTGGCGATCACTTCGATGCCCGCTTCGAGCACGTCATCGGATTCCTCCAGGACGACGTCGGCCTTGCCGCCGCCGAAGAGCTTGCGGAAGATCTGCTGGAAATTCGCGCGGATCTGCTCGAACGTTTCGACAAACCGCTCGCGGCTCTGTTTGTTGAGCTTGGCGATGAGCTGCTGGAGCTGGTCCTTGCTCTCGGTGAGGTCCTGGACCTGGGTGGCCAGGAAGTTGTGACGCTCCTCCAGCGTATCCTGCTCGGCGATGGCGTCGAGGTTCACGTTGCCCAGCCGCTCGATCTTGCCGCGCAGCTCGGTGATCTCGGTCTTCACTTGCTCCCAGTCCACCTCGCCCGCCGTGCGGGTCTCGTAGGCCTGGACCAGATCGATCTGCAGTTCCTCCTTCACGCGCTGAACCAGATCCTGCTGGCGGACCTCCAACTGTCCGAGCTCGATCCGGACCTCGTTGATCTCGTGCTCCACCTCGGCCTTGCGGGTCCGCGTCGTCCGAACAAGTTCCTCTTTTTGCTTCTGGTCGGTGACGAGCTTCTCCAGCTCCTCCATCAGGAGCCGATTGCTTTGCTGGGCGCCCTCCTTCTCGACGTACAGCTCGGACACGGCGGCTTCGCAGTGGAGGATGTCCCGCTGGGCCTCGATCAACTGGCTCGCGGAGGTCCGGACCTCCTCCTCGATGCCGGCCAGGGCCCGCAGGCTGGCTTCCATCTGACCCTGGAGCCTCTCGATGATCTGTCGCAGGCCTTTCTGCTGCTCGAGCACCTGGCCGAGTTGTACCTTCAGGTCCGTCAGATCCTGCATGCGGTCCTGCTGCTGGCCCCGGAGCTCGCCATAGCGACCCTCCAGGTCTGCAATACGCGCCTTCCGTTCGTTATTGACCGCCTCCAGCTCGGTGAGTCGCTGCTTCGAGTCGTACTCGCGCTGCACCGACTGGGCAATTTGGGCCTCCAGGGCGCCGATCTCGTTAGCGATGAGCGGTTCCTCATCCTTGAGGCGCTGGATGTCCCGCTCGTAGACGCCCAGCTTCGAGTGGATCTGCATCTTCTCCGTGTTGGCCTCGTAAATGGCGGTGCGAAGCTCCTTGCAGAGCTTTTCCAGGTGGGCCTTGCTCTGACTGTTGCGTTGGATCTGGCCCTCCAGCTCGGCGATCTCGCCGTTGAGCGCCGCAATCGTCTCCTCCAACTGGCTGATCCGGCTGCGGCGGGAGATCAGCCCGGTCGCCTTGCCCAGGGGTCCGAGGCGCAACAGCCCGTCGGCGCCGAGGCATTCGCCGCTGAGCGTGACGAAGCTGTATCCCGCCCGCGCCGCGTCCGCCCATCCCATGACCGCTGCCAGCGAGTCCACGAGGATCGTTTTGCCGAGCAGACTCCACGCCAGAGGGGCATAGCGGCTCTCACACCGGATGAACTCGATGAGACGGCCCTTGACAAACGGGTAGCGCGAGAAGTCCGCGTCATCCACAAAGGGCTCGACCCGGTCGAGACAGCGGAAATGGACGCGTCCCTCGAGGCTCGACAGCAGCGGCTGGTCCTCGAAGAGCGTGCCGGCGTCGTTGATCAGCAGCACGTCAGTGAGTCCTTCCAGCGCCGCTTCCACCGCGCCGGCGTATTGGACCTCCGTGAAGATCTTCTCGGCCAGGATGCCTTCGATGTAGGCAAGTCGACGGCTCTCGTCCTTCTGCGATTTGACGATGTTCTTGACCGCGTTGCCCAGACCCTCGTAGCGGCGCTCCATATCCGTCAGCACCGCCAGTTCGCTGCCCAGGGCGCTGCGGGCCTCCTTGCTGGTGGCCAGGCGCTTGCCGTCTTCGGCGACCTGCCGGTCTGTCTCCTCGATCTTCTGCCGCTTGGATTCGAGGTTCCGCTCGAGTTCCTCCAGGACTTTCGCGATGTCCCCCTGCCGGGCGTTATGCTGGGCCTTCTCGGTCAGGAGCCGCTCCAATTCGGCCTTGGCCGTCTGGGCCCGTCCGGCCAAGCGCTCCCGCTGATTCGACAGGTTGCTGCGGTAATTCGACAGGCTTTGGATCTCGTTGTGGAGCTGGGCGGTCCGGCGTACGATGTCGATGATGCCCGATTTCTCATCCTCCAGCTCCGCCTGCAGGGATCGGAGCTGGATCTCGACTTCCTGCACGACCTTCTGGATCTTCTCGATGCCTTCGTTTCTCTGTGTCACGGCCTGGTCGCAATCGGTCAGACGGTTGCGATGATTCGCCAGATCCCGCCGGAGAACCTCGCCCTGGCTCCGCAGCCGTTCGATCTCCTGGGAGGCTATGCTCCGGCGTTTCTCCAGCTCGACGATCCGCGCACGGAGGAACTCGATCCGCTGGACTTTCTGATCGATTTTGCTCTGGATGGCGACGAGCGAGTTGCCGGTCTCGCTGAGACGGTGCTCCTTGTCGATGATTTCGTTGCCGAGTCGGCTCGCCTCCGCTTCGGCGCCGGCTTCCTGCGCCGTCACGGCGGAGAACTGCTCTTCCGCTTGACGGAGAACGGCGGACTTCCCGTCGAGTTGTTCTTTGTTCTTGCCGTACTCGACGAGCGAGAAGTTGACTTGCAGTTCCTTGAGTCTTTGCGTGTACTCGAGGTAATTGCGGGCCTTGCCCGCCTGGAGCTTGACGCTCCGCAGACGCTTGCCGACCTCGGAAAGAATGTCCGCCAGGCGCAGCAGGTTCTGCTCGGTGCGTTCGAGCTTGCGCAGGGCCTCCTTCTTGTGGGCCTTGTACTTGCTGATGCCGGCCGCCTCCTCGAAGACGAGCCGGCGGTCCTGTTTCGAGGCGCTGACCAACTGGTCCACCTGCCCCTGCTCGATGATCGAGTAGGCGCGGGTGGCGACGCCGGTGTCCATGAACAGCTCGCGGATATCCTTGAGCCGGGAGAGCTTGCCGTTGATGCGGTATTCGCACTCGCCGCTGCGATAGATCCGGCGCGCGACCTGGACCTGCTCGGTATCGATGGGCAGCCGCCCGCTGGCACTGCCCTCAGGGTTGGAGAGCACCAGGGTCACTTCCGCCGCGCCGAGCGGCTTGCGACTGCCGCTGCCGCCGAAGATCACGTCAGCCATCTGGTCGCTGCGGAGGCTCTTGAGCTTCTGCTCGCCCAGCACCCACTTGACCGCGTCGACGACGTTGCTCTTGCCGCAGCCGTTAGGTCCGACAATCCCGGTGATGGCAGCATCGAAAGCGAACTCCGTCCTATCCGCAAAACTCTTGAATCCATCGAGTATGATCTTTTCAAGTCGCATGCGCTACCTGATAGTTGCCGGTGGACCGTTGGCCGCTGCCAGCCCACGGAGAACTGACAACGGGGAACTAACAACTGTGTTTTATCGGCCCGAGTGACATCATTTCTTGACAGGAAGAGCGATTTTCGGGAGCGGTCCTGCCCAGAACTCGACGTTCAGGCCGCCTTTGGCGATCAGTTGCTCCAAGACGGTGATTACCTCGCCATAGGGGACGCCCAGGCCCCGGAGTTGGCCCTGCGACGTGGTGGTGGCCTCATTTCCCAGGGCTCGAACGAGGTTGCTGACGGCACGGTCGGTCCGGATCGGCCCCAGAATCCCCGTCCGGGTCGGATGCTTGCGAGTGAGGGAGACGTACTCTTGACCGGGACGCGCATCGATCACGATCGTCTGGTCGGGGGATTCCACAAAAAGGTTGTTATTACATTCCAGTGGAGCCCCGAAAAGGACCACGCGCGGGTCGCCGCTGCGCGAGACGAAGATCGCCCGGCGGTTGGTCTGCACAATCTGCTCCAGGTAGAAACTGCGTCCGATGAACTCCCGCAGGACCGACGGATCGTCAATCTGTCGCAAGTATTCATACGCCGTCAGCACCATTCGCGCGTCGTCATCCCGCAGCAGCCGTCGAGCGAGGCCCGCGGCGTCGTTCCTTTTGGCCGAGACCATGACGGCGTCGAAGGCCTCCCGTCGATACGGCGACTGGGCGTCCAGGGCCATGTCCCGCAGGGTGCCCAGGCCGCGGTCGTCCCCCAATCCCAACATGCACCGCGCCGCACGCAGACGCACCTCGGTGTCCGAGGCCTTCAGGAGCACGACGAGCTTGGCCAGGCACTCCCGCCCGACCGCCTCGAGAGCGATCTCGGCCTTCTCCTTGTCCGGCGTCACGGCCAACTGGTGCGCGTAGGCATTGACTCTCGCCCTGACCAGATCGTCCGAAACCTCCAGGTGCGTGGCGGAGACCATCGCGAGGAAGCGCGCCTTGCGGAAGCGATATTCCGGCGGAATCCGCACTTCGACGTTTTTCGCGGAGACCGCGCGGGCGACGTTGGCGCCGTAGCGCTCGCTCAGCCGGTTGCGGATCGCGCTGGCCATTTGGTAGTCGGGCTTGCGCAACTGCAGGATGGCCGCGTACTCGTAGAGCACCCGGCCGCCGCCGAGGATGTAGCCGGTCCGGGGGTCGGATTCGGCGGTCATGATCGTGTTGGAGAACACCGCGCCCTCGACCGTGGCCAGGGGCGGCGTGTCCACGCCAAAAGTGCCCTTGGACACCAGTTCCGCCTTGTAGAGCCATCCGCCGCGAATCGAGGTCGCCTCCGAGCCCGGGATCAGCGAGACTCGGACGTCGAAGTGCTCGTCCAGGGACGGGGTGGCCGGGAGGACCCCTTCCAAGGCCACGACCGCGGTGTCCTTGCTGTTGATCAGTTCATCCAGATTGACGCGCTCGGTAGGCAACTGGGAGAGAATGTACTGCTTGAGGTAGGCCCGGAGCTGCGGCGGACAATAGGCCGAGCCGGTGCCCGATAGACCGCCCACAAGGCCATAGCCCTCGACCGCCGCCGGCGTCGGCCGGACGAGTTCCGCCACCGAGCCCACCGTAGGTCCTACCTCCGCTTCAGCCGACAAGTCGGCCTTGCCGGCCTTCTTTTCGCCCTTCTGGCAGCCGCCCAGTACCGCCAACACTGCCACCATCCAGAACAGGGATCTCCAACCAAGGCTTCTCATTCCCGCATACCGCCAAAAAGACAGGGATTGAATCATGCACACGTGTCGTAATCATACGTCCTTATGGGACTTTCGTCAAGGAAGGTCATTCGCCGATCATCTGGCAGACGACCGTCCGAGTGCGCGGGCGCGTGTCGAAGTCGATGAGGATGATCTGCTGCCAGGTGCCCAGCGTCATCCGCGCATCCACGAAGGGCACACTGAACGAGGGTCCCAGCAGCGAGGCGCGGACGTGGGAATGGCCGTTGTCGTCGTGCCAGGTTTCCTCATGCTCGTAGCGCCCCTGCTCGGGAGCAATCCGCTCGAACGCGGCCTTGAGGTCGTGGTTCACCAATCCCGGCTCGTACTCCGTGGTGGTCAGTCCGGCCGTGGAACCGACGTGGAACAGCGTCAGAACCCCGGACCTGAGCCCGGAGTCCGCCAAGGCCTGCGCGACATCATCCGTGATGTTGATAACCTCGCTGTTCCCTCTTGTCTTGACCTGGAGATGCTCCGTTTTGACCATGCTCCGGAAGCCCTTTCTCTCGTATGGCGGGGCCGGCTCCCGCTCCTGTTACTTGTCGGAAAGCCAGGAGGGACCGCACTTGGTGTCCACCTTCAGGGGCACGTCGAAGCGGATGGCGTCGACCATCTCCTCGGCAATCCACTTGGCGTGCTCCCGGGCCTCGTGGGCCGGGACCTCGAACACCAGTTCGTCGTGGACTTGCAGGAGCATCCGCAGGGGAAGCTTCTGCGACTGGATCCGACGGTGGACCCGGAGCATGGCCACCTTGATCAGGTCGGCCGCGGAGCCCTGGATTACCGTGTTGACGGCCAGGCGCTCCGCCTGGGCCCGGCGGGCCCCGTTCTTGCTCCGCAGGTCCGAGATCGGACGGCGGCGACCGAGGATCGTCTCCGCGTACCCGTTCCGCTTGGCCTTGGCGATACACTCGTCGATGAAGGCCCGAATCGAGCCGTAACGGGCAAAATACTGATCGATGAACTGGCGGGCCTCCGCCGTGCTCATGCCGATCGTGCGGGCCAGCCCGAGGGCCCCCTGACCATAGATGATCCCGAAATTGACCGTCTTGCACCGCGACCGCTGTTCGCTCGTCACCTTCTCGAGCGGCACGCCATAGATCTGCGCGGCGACGAACCGATGGATGTCCTGATCGGCGGCAAAGGCCGCGCGCAAGGCCTGGTCCCTCGAGAAATGGGCGAGCAGACGCAGCTCGATCTGGCTGTAATCGGCGCTGAGGATGCAGTCGCTCTTATTCTGCGGAATGAAGGCGCCGCGAATCTTGCGGCCCAGTTCCGTGCGGATCGGGATGTTCTGGAGATTCGGATTGCTGGAGGACAGCCGTCCGGTGGCGGTCACGGTCTGATTGAACGACGTGTGGACCCGCCCGGTCCGCGGGTGGATCAAGGCGCCGAGCGTATCGACGTACGTGTTCTTGAGCTTGCCCAGGCTGCGGTACTCCAGGACCATGCCGGCAATCGGGTGCTCGTCCGCGAGACTCTCCAGGACCTCCGCATCCGTACTGCGCGCGGCCTTGCCCAGTCGGCCCGGCTGGAGCTGCAGCCGGTCGAACAGCACCTCCGCAAGCTGCTTCGGCGAGTCGACGTTGAACACCGTGCCGACCTCCCGGTAGATCTGCTCGGCCACGTGATTGAGGGCCTGATCCAGCTCGCCCGACATCCGGCGGAGCAGGGCCGTATCGATGGAAACCCCGTTGTACTCCATCTCGGCCAGGACCTCCATCAGCGGCATCTCGACCTCATGGAACAGCTTGTCGAGCTGAGGTTCGCGTTCCAGACGGTCCTTGAGGCACAGGTAGAGCTGATACGTGATGTCCGCGTCCTCTGCGGAGTATTCCGCCGCCGCGGCCAGGTCCACCAGGTCGAACGTGAGCTGGTTCTTGCCCTTGCCGAGCAGCGAGACGATCGGAATGCACTCGTAGTTGAGGAAATCGAGCGCCAGGTTGTCCATCGAATGGGACAGGCGCTCGGGATCGAGCACGTAGGACGCGATCATCGTGTCGAAGTAGATGCCGCCAAGGGGCATCCGTGCGTTTCGCAGGACGAGCAGGTCGTACTTGAGGTTCTGACCGATCTTGCGAACCGATTCATCCGCCAGGATCGGGCCGAGTTCCCGCCGGACCGTTTCAATGTCCAGGTGCGGGGCCCCGAGCGGCCCGCGAACGGCCAGGTAGAACGCCCTGCCCGGCTGCCAGCAGAAGCTCAGGCCGACCAGCTCTGCACGCATTGCGTTTCGGGAGGTCGTCTCGGTATCGACCGCGATGAGCTTCTGTTTCCTGAGTTCGGCAACAAAGGTCGCGAATTTCTCCGGCGTGTCTACGAGCGTATAGCTGTGCGCCAGCGTGGCGGCGGACGCTCGGAGAGCGAGGTCCCGCACGGGCGATGGCGTAGTCGGCGGCTCGACCGCCGCGGGTTCACCCGGCCCCGGATCGTCCGCGGCCTTGGCCCCGGCCGGTTCCTTCCTTTCGGCAAGTTGGCCCAACAGACGGTTGAAACCGAGTTCCGTGTAGATCGCCGCGAGACGTTCTCGGTCGGCCTCCTTGAGGGCGAGGGTCCCGTAGTCGATTTCCATCGGGACGTTGCAGTCCAGGGTCACCAGCCCCCGGCTGGCATAGGCCTGCTCCTTCGAACTGCGCAGGTTCTCGCCCCGCTTGCCCTTGACCTCATCCGCGTGGGCATAAAGGTTGTCGAGATCGCCATATTGGCGGATCAGGTCGCGGGCGGTCTTTTCGCCGATCAGGGGCACGCCGGGCACGTTGTCGATCGCATCGCCCTCCAGGGCCAGGCAATCGATGATCTGCCTGGGGGTGATGCCCATCTTCTGCTTCATCGTCTCGCTGTCGGTGATCTCGCCCGTCTTGATGTCATATACACGAATGCGGCTGTCGAGCAGTTGCAGAACATCTTTGTCCTTCGAGCAGATCAACACCTCGTACCCGTCGTCGGCGGCCTTCTTCGCCAGAGTGCCGATAATATCATCGGCCTCGTAGCCCTCGGAGCACAGGACCGGGATCCGCATCGCCTCCAGGATCTCCTTGATCCGGTCCACCTGGACGGGCAGGTCCTCGGGCATGGGCGGCCGGTTGGCCTTGTACTCAGCGAAGACCTCGGTCCGAAACGTCGGGGCCTTGCAGTCCATGGCCACCGCGAGCAGGTCGGGCTTTTGCCTCTCGATCAGGCCCAGCAGGGCCGTCGTGAAGATGTAGGTCGCCTTGGTCGGCTCGCCGGAAGGACTGCTGAGCTGCTGTCGCATCGGGGCGTAGTACGCCGCGTAAATATGGGCGTGGCCGTCAATTATGTACAGTGTCTTCGCCATATGCCTCACTCTATGAACTGGGGGAACGAGTGTCAAGAAAACGCCCGGCCATCTCAGAAACGGGGTGTGACTACATTTCGTGGCGGCGCGTCACTCCGTCAGGCGGGCGAGGACGCCCACCCTACGAGGAGGGTGCGCTCTTCGTGGGTCGTGCGTCCCCGCACGACTCCTCTCTCGACCACGAACGGTCCTGGCAATCGAAATCCATCACCTGCCAGTGAAAACCCCCGAAAGTCAGTCGCACCTCAGGAACCATCCACGGACCTCGACAAGAACCGATACTTGTTCGCCTCCCTCTCACCGTGCTATGGTATCTCAAGTATATACGCTTCCGGGCGGAATAAAGTTGCTGACGCAGAGGTGGATGCAGAAGGGGAAACGCCATGCCTGACCCAATGAGCGAGCTGAAAGCAAAGGTCCTCCTGGGAGAGTTGAACCGGCGGTCCAAGTTGCTGGCGGTACTCCGCGGGAACCACGACCCGTGGTTCGCGGGGGCATTTATCACCGGACTCATGACTCTGCTGGCAGCCATTCTGGTATACCAATCCTTTGATTCTGCTCAGGCCATCGCGATCCTCGTTCTGGTGGTGGCTTTGTGCGGGATCATGGACATCCACACTCAGAGCGTTCACAAGCGGGTAGATGCCTTGGTCGCATTGCTTCGACAGGACGGTATGCTGGGCAACGGGCTATCCGCCTCTCGACAGGCGCAAAGCCCAAAGAACCCGCTGGATAATGAACGGGCGGATGCATCGGCGTAGCTGGACGAACACCATGGTCCGGCGGCGTTCGGGACGTGCATTTGGCGCGTTGCGGATACCGGCGGGGAGAGGGGACCACACTGGCATGGAGCGTAGACCACCCGTCGGCGACGCGAGGCTCCCCATTGCGGACACGTTCGATGGGAACCGCCCGTGGAATCTCCGATACGCCGAGCTTTCCGGCCGACAGGGGCGAATGATGATTCGTTCCGAATGGTTCCCCGCTGGTATCCCCAAAGCGACAAACGCGTCCCTCGAATGGGTCGGAACATTCCTGCGCCGAGGGAACCACAAGAACGGTCCTGCGCCCTTTTGCAGCACTTTGCCGCCAGCGAGCATTGACAAAGGGGGGACGAACGGGCATAATCACCCGCTCTTTGGGCCGGACGAATCCGTGGATGGGTCGAACAGTCAGTCGTTTGAGGTATGTGCGGGCGTCTACCGACCGGCGGGTGGACGGAGGGAGAACGGAGTCAGTACATGAAGTTGATCGTCGCCGGCGCGTTGGTGCTCTCCCTGTGCGTGTTGACCGGGTGCGCGAAGTATTGGTACCAAGACGGCCGGAGTTTCAAGCAGACGCGTGAGGCTCTCGCGGCTTGCCAGGCAGAGGCGGTTCGCTACTCGGACGTGGGCCGAACCCAGGGACTGGGCACGTACGAGGGGGAGTTCGTCCGACGGTGCATGGAGGAGCAGGGTTATCATCTCGTGGGCGAACGCGACCTGCCGGTGCGGGTCAAACGAGAGAGCTCGCCCGTATTCGGCGTGCCGGGGGTGGCCGGAACCATCGATTGAAGGAGGACCGCAGCGCCGGCGCAGGAAATTGCCCCCGGCAGCGGGTCTTGGCGGATTTGCCCTTGACTTCCGGCCGTCAGTGAGATAGTTAAGAGGGTTTATGCCGAGAGCGAGAGGGTGGCCGTATGGAAATAGGCAAAATAGATTGGAGTAGTTGCTTATGTTACCGATGAGACGAACGAGCAAGAGCCGCGTACACACCCGGCGCGCGCACCAGGCCCTGCGGGCCGTGAACTACGCACTGTGCCCCAAGTGCAGCCAGGCCAGGCTACCGCACGCGGCGTGCAGCAATTGCGGCTATGTCAATCCCAGCCTGACCCTGAAGCTCGGTAAGGAGGAAACCGACTGAACATGCGTATCGCACTGGATGCCATGGGAGGAGACCACGCCCCCGACGAAATCCTCGCCGGAGCCATTGAGGCGTTGGCCCAGATCGACAAGGACGATGCGATCATCCTGGTAGGTCCCCACGACCTGCTGGAGCAGAAGCTGGCCGCTATGACGTACGACAGGGAGCGGCTCAGCATCGTCGATGCGCCGGATGTGATTGGCATGGATGAGAAACCGATCGACAGCCTGCGGAAGAAGCCGCGCAGCTCGATCGGCGTGCTGGCCAAGCTGGCCAAGCTCGGCCAGGCTGATGCGGTCATTTCCGCCGGCAACACCGGGGCCTGCGTTGCGGCCTTCCAGATGCGGATGCGCACCCTGCCGGGCGTGAACCGGCCGGGCATCGCCGTGGTCTTTCCGAGCCCCAGCGGGCCGGTCACTATCTGCGATGTCGGCGCCAACATCGCCTGCAAGCCGATCAATCTATACCAGTACGGCCTGATGGCCAGCATCTACTCCCACAACTTCCTGGGAATCGCCACCCCGCGCATCGGGCTGATGAGCATCGGGGAGGAGGATGCCAAGGGCAATGAGGTCGTCAAGAAGGCGGGGGATCTGCTGCGCAGTGACTCCCGGCTGAGTTTTATCGGAAACATCGAGGGGAGAGACATCTTCCACGGGGTCTGCGACGTCGTGGTCTGCGAGGGGTTTGTCGGCAATGTGGTCCTGAAGCTGACGGAAGGAGCAGTGGACAGCCTGTTCCGCGCGATCAAGGCGGAGTTGATGCAGGAGCAGCCCCAGTTGGCACTGATGTTCAAGCCTATCATCATGCGAGTCTACCAGAAGCACGACTACAACGAGTACGGCGGGGCTCCCCTGCTGGGCATCGACGGCACCGCCCTGATCTGCCATGGCGCCAGCAAGGCCCGCACGATCCGCAACGCCGTGCGGACCGCCAAGACGTGCCACACGCAGAAAATCAACGAGAAAATCCTGGAGTCTCTCTCGGAAGCTGGCGTAAGGACAACGGATGCAGAGAAAAGCTGAGGATCGCCTCCCCGCGAACCGCGCGGTCGTTACCGGATGCGGTTCTTTCGTGCCCGCCAAGACATTGACCAACGAAGACCTTTCGCGGATGGTGGATACCTCCGATGAGTGGATCGTCACACGGACGGGGATCAAGGTTCGCCATATCACGACGGAGGAGGAAACGACGGCCCACCTGGCCACGCAAGCGGCTCAGCGGGCCCTGGAACATGCCCATCTGGCCGCGGAAGAGATCGAGCTGATCGTCGTGGCCACCATCAC
>Ga0172362_10003922_pt1 | contig 12865 bp, 10 predicted proteins | sample LakKivs1_kivu2a2_FD_114534 | JGI IMG/M metagenome (GOLD analysis project Ga0172362, IMG submission 114534) | Sediment microbial communities from Lake Kivu, Rwanda - Sediment s1_kivu2a2 | ecosystem: Environmental > Aquatic > Freshwater > Lake > Sediment | place: Rwanda: Western Province, Lake...
ACGCAAGCCTCGAAAACACACTGTTATACATACAAGTAGAACAAGCAATATTCGGACTAAGCAACGACGACGAATACAACGTAACAGCCACCAACAACAAAGAAGAAATCAAAAAACTACTATCAGTCGGATTCGAATACGTCTGCCAAAAAGACGACATACTATTCTTCCGAAAACGCAAATAAGAAAGAACGCACACAAAACCCTACGGGGTCAAGAAAAGCAAGCCAAAACAACCATGCAAACCTTGCAAAACCCTGCGAGGTTGATGAAAAACTGGGCGGGGTTGCCCTAGTCTGGTAGGGGGCAGGCCTGCTAAGCCTGTGGTCAGCAATGGCCGCGTGGGTTCAAATCCCACACCCCGCGCCAAATCTTCTTGATTGAAAGAATTGAGATTTGAAGAGATTTTCGCATTATCTTGATAATTTGCGTGTTTTTCAGCTTTCTGTTCATTTTGCATTCTCATATAATCGCATCCTTGATTTAAACCAGTCCTTTAATTAAAATAATAATAAATCATGTTGTATTTCAAGATTGCGAGCATTAAGGAACCCTATGATAACATATTGCACATCTAATATTATCGCAAGAGTTGTTTCAGATGGATATGTTTGACGTGTGAGAAAAAGAATAAGATCGCACTGTAAATATATTACGATGAGTAGAGCAAAGTTTAGGCTTGATTTAGGAGGAGTAGAGTCAAAGTGTCACAACAAGATTTGAATGAAGGAAACGTTAAGGTTTTGTACGAGTTGACTCATCAGCGTGAACGTCACATAGTAGACAGAATGTGGAACAGCTCGAAGTTCTTCACAACCTTGTATTCAGGTCTTATCACTGCAACAGTAGCCTTAAACACATGGCTATACGAATGTGCAACTTCAGGAATTTACGTGAAAGTTGGAATCAGTCTCCTTCCTGCATTGGCAGTGATTTCACTTATAATAGGGTTTTTTGATTTTCGAAGGGAGACAAAAGCTGGTGCTGAAGCTGTAGCAACTTTGTCAAAGATCGAAAGATATCTTGGTCTGCATAACATCATAGAGAAGGATCGAAGGTACTATCATGAAGATGAATATATTTTGCCTAATGGGTATGTCACAACTGCATTCAAGAAGTCTGAGGATTTTGTCAGAAATCTGAACAGTTTGAGATGGCTTATAAAGAATCGGAAGGATGCGCATCTCTTGAGCATCTTCCTGCTGTATGCTATTCTCTCGATCATTGCGATTGTGCTGATGCTCGTGATTTTGTTGCTTTAGACTTGTAATATGCATCACTGGAACCTATGGAACGGAGAGGTTGAAGAGAACTAAGAGGTTACAAAGAGGTGCTGTTGAGTTATTTGTGATGTCCGATAACTAATTTGCTCCGTCTAACTTTTGGGTTTGAGTGTCTTAATTTGCAGTAGAACTAAGCAAGGAAATAGTAATTTTAAGGTGAAACATTAATACAATGGAATGGAGAGATAAAAGAATGCGTCTTCAGATAGACCCTAAAAAAGACGTAAAAGATGCGTGTGAAAGCAATAATTACTTTGCTGCTTTTGCTCTTGCAGCTTCATACTTCGAATATGAGGCTAACTTGATTTTTGGCACACGTTTTGAAAACAGAATCCCGTTGGCAAAAATAGAAAGATGGTCTTTACAAACCAAAATTGGATTATTGTTTGGATTGAATATGCTTGACCATTCTACTTATGAAAAAATAAGCAAGATAATTGAAATAAGAAATAAGCTTGTACATCCTGTAAACATTTGGGAAAAAGGGCGTATGCGAGATATCTTCTTAAAATTTAGATTGACCGAGAAAGAAAAATCTTCGCTACTTAGTTTCGATGAATGCTATTTTAAACTAATTGAAGCTCATTCTAGAGCATTAAGTGAAAAGTCAAAAGAAAATTGAAGTCGTTTTCCCAGAAGAACAAGCATTTAAAGAAGCTTCATAAATTGCATAAATAATATTTTAAAGAAACCATTTTTAGTGTAATGATTATCGTCACTGTGTAATGATCATCAACCTTACGTGTATTCGCGAAAAACATGGAACAGGCAAGTCACGTCTAACGAAGTATCGTGTTTTTTCAAGTCGTCTCATGTGAAAAAGCACTAGTTAGGTGAGCGATGAGACATGATGCTTTGGTGCATATCAATTGCTACGTAAGAGCATTATGCTTTATGCATCTACATTCAGACGTTATACATCATACTATATACATCGGGTTTAAATAAGTGATCAAAAAGGTGAATTCAAGGTGAAAACTTGGAAGCGTCAACAATCTTGATGCCATGGAGTTTATCTCCATTTAAAGAAAATGGAAACACATGATTTTGTCAGAAAATATGTAGAATTGCTGTCAAAGATAACTGATGCACCGGAAGAATTTCAAGAAGCAGCAGCATTATTCTTGCTATCATCTGTTGTTGGTAGAAAATGGATGTTTCGAAGTCTTCCAGAGACAACAATCTTTGGAGCTGAATCAAAGACTTCTGGGAAATTGCTTAACGTATGGTTTATTCTTGTTGGCAAAAGTCGAATAACAAGGAAGACACATGGTGTCATAAAACCTATCCTGGATATCATTAAAGGCTTTTTGAATGCACAGCATCTGCTAACTGAATCATTCACGCCTGAATCTTTGATTCAACAGATGGCTGATAAATCAGCAATCTTCGCTAGACGTAATAACTGCACAGTTTGTTATTGGATTAGTGACGAAATTGCATGGCTATTTAAAAGCCTTAAGAAAAAAGAATCATATATGGAAATGGTGGACGCATTACTTTCAAAGATGTATGATGGAATAACCTACACCAGAAGCACTACTGGAAGAGGCATAGAACAAATAGAAAATCCTTATTTGACAATCCTTGCGGCATCAACCGACTATTTGCTAACATTGTTTGATGAATCACAAGTAAGACTTGGTTTTCTTAACAGATTCGTATTTGTAATAGGGCATCGAGAACAGAGGAAGCCGCTAAGAACTAATCCTCTAACAGAAGATGAAAAGAAGGTTGCTGCAGAGATTATGAGCTTTCTAAAGGTCCTCAGCGACAAACAGACAGTCACATTCATGGAAATGACAGTTGAGGCCAAACAGATCTATGACCTATTCGAAGAAGAAATAGAAAAGCGAATCGAGAATGAGAACCTAGGAATTAAAGAAAGTTATTATGGCCAACTTCCTAATCTAGTCGTAAGAATAGCTTGCTTATATTGAATAAGCAGATTATCTACTCCTGAAATATGTAACTGCAATGATCACGTATTAGCAGTGGAAAAGATAGATCTTGATAGAGCTATCGGTTATGTCAGAAAAGCATGGACTTGGTTTGAAAAAGTGATAGAAATCATGCTCCTGCCTAGAGGAAAAAGCATTTCAAAAGAGAGCCAAACTGACATAGGAAAGCGACTTGTTCTTCAAAGACTTAGAGAAAGTTCTGCTAGTCGAGCAGAGTTGTTAGAAGTTGTGTCAAAAGCTGGCATCGGACATTCTATGTTAGATAATCTTATCATACCATCTCTACTGAGAGACAACTTGATCAAACGTGACGAGAGTGTTTTTGGAACGTATTATCTTGTTGAACATAAATCTAGCACTAGCAACCCGTAATGAGACATTGATAAACTCTGACCTAGATTCAATTCTATTTCTAGTTTCTATCCATATTTTTTATTTTCTGGTCTTTGTTTTGGAGTAGAAAATAGAAACTTTAAACTTTCCCAAAGCCAATTATAATGTTCAGAGAAAGAACCTTGTGGTAGGACTATGCCTGGTTGGTGGGTCTACGAAAACACGCTACATGATAGAGCGATAGTACACTATTAGAAATGTCCTTTCTGCAATGATGGAAAAAGAGTTCACGGGAGTTCAGGCAAATATGACGAATGGCATGGTAGTTATTCTACTAAAGAGGAAGCACTTTTATTTGCACAATCATTAAGAAGAGCTGAAACACGAGTCTGCAGTTATTGCAGCAAGCACACTGGTAATGCGCGCGCTAGAAAATAGAAACTCAAAAAGTCAAGCTTTGATGAAGCCTTTGCCTTCCTGAAGCTTCAATTTGAGCGAGCGTATGAACATTACTGAGTGTCGCTCATTTTACTTTAGACTCTCTCCAATAATCTTCTTTTCATCTTCGGTTATTCCATAAATCTTGTAGACTGACTCGTCAATCTCGGCATCAGTTTTCTTTATGTCCTCTTCAATTCTCGTTCTTTCATCGGTTAGTTTATCACCGATTCCATTAAGACGTCTGTTTAGAGAGAGCATTTTGTTTACGAGATCGATCAGAGTACTTTTTTCTGCATCATCACTTGGAAGAGGAATTTTTCCCAAGTAATAATCGTCTAAATCCATAGTTCGTATAGCCTTAGAGAAAATATACCTATACGCATACCAAGAAATAAGTGTGGAATTTAACAAACCCAGCAAGAATTTTAACGGATAATTTGTGTCGGTAGATATTGTGTTTTCAACAGTGTCTATAGTAATAAGGCTCTCTTCGTCTAGGGCAGACATAATGATTATGTGATCTTTAGGTTTGGTAACATGAGCGACAATTCTTTGTGATACTATCTTGGGCTGTCTCAGAAAGTTTACTTTGTTTTTATTTTGGTCTACTATCCCTTCTGGGAGAGATTCATTACTTAGTCTGAAGTTGTAGCGTGAAATGGTTTTACCTTTAATGACAGGGTATTTTGTTCTTTGATTGCGCAGATATTTTTGAAATGGTAGTCCTCTACTGGTCTTTGTTACATCCGAGAAGTATCGAGATGATTCATTCATTTTCTTGAATATTTCAAAATCTTCCTGTTTTCCATGTAACAAAATGGAATCTGTTGAATCAATGAATTTCTTGTCAATGGATATACTCTCCCTAGAAGGAATTTCTTGTAGAATGTAGTAGTCAGATTTGATGGATTTGTTAAGAATAATTATCACTTGCTCTAGCAGAACATCTTCAAATGCCTTGCTAACATCAACAACTTTCACTAAATGCTCTTTGATTAATTCTCTTCCTAACCTCCAAAGCTGACTAAAAGCTAAGGATTTTGGAACTATCATCCCAAAATATCCGTTTTCTTTTATTAACCCCAACGACCTTTCGACAAATACCAAAGCCGTATTCTTGTAAGAACTGGAGAATTTGAACTTATTTGATATAAACTTCCTTTCACTCTCACTCAGCTCTGCTCCATATGGCGGGTTTCCAATAATAACACTGAAACCACCGTCTTTAATTATGCCTCCAAATTCCTCTTCCCATTTGAAAGCACTAGCACCAGCAATTTCCTCATTATCAATTAAGGAATTGCCACATTTAATGTTCTGCTCCAACAAAGGTAGTCTATGTCCTTTCTCTGCAATCTTGAGTAGAAGATTAAGCTGAGCAATTTCAACTGCTTGTTTGTCTAGGTCGACACCAAATAGATTGTCCTGCAAAATCTTCACTTTTCTTGTAAATGTTACACCTGATTTGAAATCCAAGTGTGTTTGAGCATAATCCTTGTCATTTTTCTGGTAATACTCATTCAACACATCAAAAGCCTTAATCAAGAAACTTCCAGAACCACAGGCAGGATCTAGGACTCTTATTTTCTCAGCATCAATATCCTTGTCCTTAAGGAGTTCTCCTAGAGTATTTCTTACAATGTAGTCAACTATGTATGTAGGTGTGTAGTAGATTCCCTGTTCTTTTCGATGGATATGATTCTCGGTGAGTGTCGCTCTCTTCTTAGTTTTCTTTAAGATATGACTCAAATACTGTTCGTAAATATTACCCAAAACGTCAGCGTCAATTATTGCAAAATCATAGGAGCCCAACTTGTCTTTAGTATAGTACAATCCCTCAATTATTTCATGCAAAACATCATTGTCAATTTCCAAATCGTCACACAAGTGTCTAGCAAATATCTTGCTATTGTACTGTTTATCAAAATATGCAAAAACTTCTCTCAAACTCTTAATTAAATGCCCCTTACCTCTACTTTCCCACTCTCTAAAACTTGAAATAAGCGTCTTAGCCTCAAGTTCCCTATCCTCACAATTTCGGATAAAAATCAATCTGTCCAAAATTCTCTGAATCGACTCATCTAAATCTTCTTGAGTCAACTTCTTGTCTGGATTGGCTTTCGTGACATTCTTAGAAAGCAGTTCTCTGAATCTCGTGAAGTCAGCTAAAAGTTGTCTATCGACACTTGTTCTTTCTGTTCGCTTAGCTAGTCTTTCTGCTTCTTTATCAATGAGACCTTGTTCAAAACTCTCTTTCGACAAAAGCCACAAGTCATCAAATCTATCCAGAAAATCAGCGCAATGAACTGTTCTGAAGTGGCTCTGAAAAGGACTCGGAGTTTTCCATTCAGCATTAAAGATTCTTACAGTTTCAAAATTAGTCAAAACAGCCCAGGTGCAACCCTTAAGCCAAGAATAATTAATAGCCTGACCTACAAACTTAGGATCATCCAAATCCTTCTTCAGCGATTTAGCTTCTAAGAAGAACTTGGGAATTTCGTTAATCCTAAAACCATAATCAACATACCCTTTCGACACGTTTTCTTCCGCTGAAACTTCACTAGAATCCTCAACATTCCAACCTAAAGCACGAAACAGTGGTTGAATAAAATCCTTCTTGGTTTCTTGTTCTGTATATTTAGTGTCTCTGCCCTCCAGTACAACTTTGTTATATTTCTCAACAAGAATCTTGATGTCTCTCTTAGCAACCTCTCTATCCATAACTAAGACGGCCCATTCAACGACTTATAAAACTTAAGTAGGCTTTCGAAAAATGTTTTCATTATCAAACTAGGCATCCTCTCTCTAGCTTTCTGAGCTCCATAGACTCATTTCACCATAGAATAATAAAAAAATGCATACAAATAAAGATTTATAAGCAAGTTTTGTATCATGGGAACTACCGAACAAACAACCATGAACAAGATAATTGCAATTATATTAGGCATCGCAACGATGCTATTTGGAGTCTATAACTTAATAGGAAACCTCAACACAGCTGTCGACTTCATGAATGCAACCTCACCAGCTTTTCACGGTGATTATGAGAATGCAACAGAAAATGTTGTGGATGTTGGAACCCAATATATTGTTGACGCTGCATACTGGACTGTCATAATGGCGATCCTAGGTCCCTTCATTGCATTGCTTATTGGACTGCTAAAGAAGCTCTGATGACACAGAACGCTACTTAACATCACTTTCTAGTTTCTACTTTCTAACTTTAAGGAAAAAAAGAGTCTATAACATCTTTTTCAATTTATAAAGTGGAAATTAGAAACTTCCTTGATGTCGGATTTGGATATGACAAGGAAAAAGGGGAAGCGCACGCGAGGAAGGATTTAGAATTAGAACTTATGCAAAAGCTTGGGCTTCGAGAAGGAAAAAGTAGTTGAAAACTATATATGCATTGATTACATATGTTTTATTAGGTCATCAAAATAATACTGTAATGTGGTCTGAGATTGACCGTAGAGTTGCCTGCTAAGGAAATCAGCAGATTGGTTTCAGCTATAGAGGACTTTTCAAAAACTGGAATGACCAGTAGCGAAGCGAATACGAAAAAGAAAATTGTAGAACCAATTCTGAGCATTCTGAGCTGGGACGTTCAGAGCAATGAAGTAATGCTCGAGTATCCAATAAAGATAGGCTCGACTGCAAAGTACGTAGACTACGCACTGATGTTGGAAAACAAACCAGTCGTTTTAGTTGAGGCTAAACCCTTCGACAACGATTTGTCACATGATGATTCCAGTCAGATAATCAGCTATGGCAGAGTTGAAGATGTTCAATGGGTTATCTTAACTAACGGCAGAAAGCTTAAGGTGTTCGATACGAAAGCAGGAAAGACTGAGAAGGAATGCGTAGTCACCGAAATCGATTTAGCAAAGTTGCCAAACCAAATTAGTGATCTGGCCTTAATCTCTAGGGAATCAATCCTGACAGGCGATATTGAAGCAGCAGTCAAACGTCTGGCTGCAACAAAAAAAGCCATGGACAACCTCAAGGTCAAGCGGAGCGAAATAGCAGAAGAAATTAAAAGGATTCTTCTTAAAATAACCGGGAAAGATGTCGAGCGCATAATTGAAGACTTGTCAAATCAACTAGCGGGACAGGCTATTCAGCTGTTTGAAAAGCAAATGGGAACTCCTGTTGAGAAAATAGGCACAGCAGAGATTCAAATAGTAGCAAGAAGCCACCTTCAAATGAAAACACCTGGCAAGGTTGTAGTCTGCCCAAGCAGAAGTGAAGGTGTCGAGTTTCTGAAGAAATATAATGCATGGGGATTCGTCAACATGAGAGAAGAGGCCATTCCATATTTTGCGCTCTATGTTGGCAGACCAGAATCCTCAATCATGTACTTCGGAGAGATTGAATCTATAACAAAGCCATTGAAATCCAAAGACGAACTAGGTAAAATCCAAGACGTAGAGAAATTCGACGTTGGAAAACGTGTAATACATCTGAAACCAGGAACACTGGTCAGGCTGTCAGATCCAATACCTGCAAAGAGCAGAAGATTCGTTCCAAAGGCAAGGTTTTATGCTGCTCTAGACAAGTTTACGCAAGCGAGTTATGTTGAAGATCTTCTGGGGCTGACTGAAATTACGATTGAACAGCACCTTGAAAAAATAAGAAATTTAAAACTGAAGAAAATGGCATCGGAATTTAGAAACGCCATTCTAGGATTGTCTGGCGTAAAAGAAGAAATCACCAAATCTCATATATTATACCGAACATCGGTGAACTTTGCAGCAATCTATGCTCAACCAAGAGGTTTCTGGTTATCCGTGCGAATACCGAATGAAGAAGTTAGGATTCAAGCTCCAAATCTAGACGCTCGACCACAATCCAACCATAAATGGACAGATATCAGAGTTGAAGAAAATACCGATCTTGGTTCATTGATTAGCATTACAAAATGTGCTTATCAAAAAACACTCAAGTGAGCGCTTAGTTAAAAAGTGCTGAGGACTTGAACATTTTACTTGAGAATTATGCTATTGTTGCTTGAGTCCTATCATCTTTCTTCCGATTCAGAATGCTTTAGTTCACTCTGGAAACCTGAATCAAAGTCTCAAACTTGTCTTTGTGCTTCAGAGATTACGTCTCAGTGGTTCAGACTACAGACCATTTAATAATTTAGTTACTGATTTATTCTCTGTTTGTCCAATGGAGGTGAAAACATGGGCGAAAAGCCAAATCCGACAGATGTTGAGGCTGTAAAAGAAAAACTGAAGAACGGAGAGTTGAAAGTCGTTGGCTCAAACCCTAAGTCGAAATTGAAGGCTAAAGAGACAAAACTAAAGAAGCAGAATTCAGAATCGAAGCGCAAGACTGTAAAGAGTGATAAGCAACATGAAGAGCGACCGTTGGTTGAGTTGAACGAAGAGAATTTTCTGAGAGCCATGCAACAGCTTGGAAGCAAGAACATTACCACATCACAGTTGTGGCCATACTTCATTTCTGCAGACACGAAGCCACAGCAGAGGTTTCCAGTCATGCATCGGTTCGCACGAAAGATGGAGAAGGCAGGCAAGATAACGATAACGACAAATCCTAAGAGAAAGCGTCTACAGTACATGTACACTTTGAAGACTTAGTCTCGAAGAGCATATCATTCTCTTTAGCCTCTCCGTTCCCTTCAGTCTCTAAGCTTCCACAAGTTGTGTTTATACATAGGATAATAGATTGTGAATTCAACACCAATCAACGATTTCGTACAATTTGTCACAACGCAGCCTGTACATATAAGGATCATCAATCATAGTGTTATCGTCAATCACGACTACTGCGTCCCAGGCATTCTTCAAATTGCGGAACTTGTTATATTCTCTTTTATTTCTTCTGAAAGCATTGAAAGTGATTAGTGCTATCTTCCTGCTGGGAAAGCGCTCTTTGGTTTTGAATCCTTCTTTGTATAGTCCAGCAGCGCTGGTTCCTCTTGTGAATGAAGAGCATTGATCGATTTCACTGTATGTTCTCTGCATTCCGACATATCTCTTGCATTGAATGCCAACTCGCCAACCTAGTTTGTTTTTGCTGTTGAGCACAACATAGTCAAGACCTCGAAATCCTGGCCACCTATCTACATAAATAGCTCTACATTCTTTCCTATGTTTTAGAGCAACATCAAGTGTTTCACCGACAAGGTCTTCAAAAAGTCTCCACATCTTAAATCGCAAATATTGAACAGCGCCGCTCCAATCTAACAGATCAAGCAAAGCATATCCATTTAGGAGTCTCCTGATCTGCTCATTCCTTTCATAGTTCTTTATACCCGAAAATCTGTCGAAGTAACCATTCTTCTCACACTTCTTTACAAACTGAAAGATTCTGTCTTTCGATCTGAACATGGATTTATCACCATTGAGCAACCATTCCTTCCATGCCAAAGAAGTGAATTCAATATCTTCTGAATCAGGCAACTTCATGAAGACCCAGAATTCTCTTTGTCTTTTGATCTCACATAAGGTTTTCTACCTCTAAGTCTCCTTCTTTCACAGTTTCATTCATCAAATAACTGATACTAGTGCTCAACGTAACTTTCTAGTTTCTACTTTCTAAACTGAAGAAAAAATTAGAGTTTATCAAATTTTGCTTTGATTTATAAAGTAGAAAATAGAAACCTCTGGTAAACGCGCAACACAGAAATGATAGTTTTTCCACATTATACTTGAGAGACTATTTTTGAGTAAGCGCAGACTGTTTGAGAGAATTGAGTGTGTCAATTGTATCTATAAGGGTAGTAGATACTGTTGGAATCAATGTCCCTATAACATCTGGAAAAGAGAGGCATATTAAAATTGAATTGAAGATTCTTCCATAAGGCATAAGAACTGAAGCAGATAAATTATGCAATGATACAACGTGAATAGAAAGTTTGCATTGACAATTATTTTGGTGGCTATTCTGGCCATCAGCATAGTAGTGGTACTTACTACAAAAACCCCTATCAATGTTAGTGCTGTAGAAAACGTAAAGATCGGTGCATACTACTATATCTGGTGGGGTATCCCATTTAACAATCATTGGGATCACGGCGTTAAGTATACGCCTTTTTTGGGGAAATATAACTCCAGTGATCCGCTAATTGCTGATAGGCATATTTTGCTGGCAAAGCAACACAAAATCGATTTCTTTACAGTCTCATGGATAGGAAAGGGGGACTGGATACCTCCCTGGGACTTCGATGATATTGATCAGAATCTTCAGAGTGGCTTTCTACAGGCACCGCGTTTGCCGAGTTTCAGTTTTTGCTTATTTTATGAAACGAAACTTGTTCTGGACACTGCCAACCAAGCACACAAGAACTTTACTGAAATCTTCATTAACGACATGGTCTACGCTTCTCAACAGTACTTCAACCATTCAAGCTACCTGCGAGTCGATGGCAAACCAGTTTTGTTCATCTACGATTTGCCCTACCTTTATGAGAATCTGTCAACTCCTCAAGCTCAAACGTTGTTTGACACTCTAAGGCAACAACTCGTCGGCTTGCATGTGAATGTTTACCTGGTTGGCGACGTAGGTAACCAGTACTATCCACCATATTTGTATTCCATGGATGCTGTTACGAGTTACTTTTTTTCTGACGTTTCAAAGGGTTGGCAACAAATATTGGAAGATGCTAATCACTACTATCCAATATGGCGTTCAGATATGAACTCTAGGGGAATTAAGTTTATTCCAGATGCCTATCCAGGATTCGACAACACAGAACACTGTAAGTGGGAGAATCGTTCCTCAGAAGCAAAGACGTTGCCTCTTGACGAGATAAAGTTCAAAGAAATGTTAACCACAGCAATCAATTACAGCGACAACAGCTTGAAAACGGTTATGATAACTTCTTGGAATGAATGGATGGAATCGACCACAATAGAACCATCCATGGAGTTTGGGGAACTGTTTCTGCATACTATTTACGATGTCATTCCAGAGTTTCTATCATTCCTCATTCTACCACTATTCATAATAGCAACACTAATGGCAGCCATAGTCTATGGAAAGAAGAAATTCAAGATTCTGATGAAGTGAAGTCAACAGGTTAATGCTCTCTCAAACTCAAACACTTTCTGATTTCTGTTTAATGCCTCAACTAGAACTTGATTTTCTGTTGGTTTATTCCACACTTCATCTAGCACTTCTCTAACTTCCTTTTCATCCTTACATATCTTACAAATCTTTTGAACAGTCAAACTCTTAACAACTCCTTGTTTTCTCAACCTTTCATTGAAATCTGCGGGCCTCAACAACTTGATATTCATTCTATTTGCATATTGAACAAGCGTTATTCTTTCACCATTCACATTAACCATTTCTTTTACCTTGTAAGTTCCTGCAGCAAACACAGGCACAACACCTTTCTTCAACTCTCTACCATTTTCAGTGTCAACACCAAAATCAGTACTCCATTTCAAAACTTCTAGAAAGTCATCAAGTGTTTTCTTTGTGACAACACTCCACTTACACTCTAACACATAAGTTACTGTAGGTGAAAACAATCCAGGTGTTACTTTCCATACCCTATCAACCTCTGCAGATTGCTTTCTGTCTCCAACTTGTTTCAACAAATGTAAAGTGATTCTTCTCGAGTCCATCTTTTGCCTATGATTCTGTTTCTGAAACTCTGCACCTTCAGTGAACTTGTCAATAAACCATTCAACACAGGCTTCCCAGTTATGCCCAATTCTGTTATCTCTTCCAAACCTCACTCTAATGTAATTCTTCTTCAACTCAGTGTTAGCAGCTAAATCCTCAGGTTTCATGCTGTCAAGATAGTAGTAAGTGAACTTGTCAAAGATTCTAACCTCTTTAACGTCTGTGGAGTTGTTTTGCCCGCTTGAT
>Ga0172362_10003924_pt1 | contig 12865 bp, 16 predicted proteins | sample LakKivs1_kivu2a2_FD_114534 | JGI IMG/M metagenome (GOLD analysis project Ga0172362, IMG submission 114534) | Sediment microbial communities from Lake Kivu, Rwanda - Sediment s1_kivu2a2 | ecosystem: Environmental > Aquatic > Freshwater > Lake > Sediment | place: Rwanda: Western Province, Lake...
AATGTACATCAGTGCTCATTCGCAGGCCAGGGTTCCAGAAGGACTGAAACCCGACTCGTTCCAGGATACGGGTATTCTTGTCAGGGTCAATGGTACCGTTCGTCTTAACGAACAAGAGCAGGTCTACATAGAGGCGAAAAGCATCGAGCGTGTATCGTAGGCGGGCCAACGGCCATCTTAAGTTCAAAGGAATAGCCCGCCTAGACAGTCGCTGAATTTTAAGGGCACTATACCGATTAGCAGTACTAGGAACTGGTTGTTATGTCCCCAGAATGATCCGACGAGGGCCACGCCATCGCCCGATGCAAAGGCGCTATCTCATTCTTGAAATCCAGCTACGTATTGCTGACCCACCTGGATTCCAGGCATAGATTGAGGGTCCGCGCGGTACCCACGGCCAATCTTTTCAGGCAGAGTTCATGAAGGGTTAATGTGGGGTTCATAATCGTAGTGGTAGTATATGATTACCAACATATGGTGGCACCACGACAACAAGATAAATCATAGCGGGAGCGGCACAAGCGAGCTAAGTTTACAGAAGACAAGAAGATGAGACAAATATGGCAGTAAAGTTCGAATCCCAGAATACAGTCTTGAGGTTGTGGATCCTACTGCACCACGTCCGCGACATCCTTGTTCGGTGCGAGGATTCGATATTTAGTGAATACGGGATTACTCCGGAGCAATTCACAGTGCTCGAGCAGGTGAAGAGCCACGGTGGTGGTCCTATGAGGATAATTGATCTTGCTCGGGTTCTAGAACGTGGCCCAAACAGCGTCAGTACGTTAGTCGACCGCATGGTCAAAGCAGGTCTGGTCAGGAGGACAAGGAGTAAAATAGACCGCAGAGAGGTGCGCGTGTCTCTAACCAGCAAGGGAGAAAGCGCTGTTCAGCTGGCAACCCCCGTGAGCTGGAAGTTTACGCAGAGAATCCTATCACGGATAGCAGACAAGGACAGAGATGCCCTCGTCAGTCTGCTTGAGACACTAAAATGTGACTTGCTTGGGTACCTCAGCCTCGGAGCAGATGTGACGGAAATCAGCAAAAACAGCCCCACAAACCGGCCTGATTTGTACGAACTTATGAACTGATGACCAGAACCGTTCTCCCCTCCGGCTCTCAAGCCAAACGCTAGAGTGGGGAGGACGGAAAGACCGTAGCATGAGGATGGCTAGCTTCGCTTATGCCAGGGGACGTGAATCAGCTTCGTATTCACATCGCTTGCCTAGAAGACGATTCTTGTGTCTTCGACTGCAAAGAAGCCGAGACGCCTTCGACGCCTAGATCAGGGGCATCCTGCGCTCTAGATGAAAGGGGGCGAAGCGCGGGGCAAGACACCAGCAACAGAGCCAACGAAGCGGTTAGCTGTGGGCGCATCGTATCTGTCACGGGTTCGAGACGCTGAGGGCCCACCAGACGAATGGCTATCAAGCGACTCACTCATAAGACGTGTGTTTAGCGTTAAGCATTAAGTTGACGCCGGCAAGTGCGGAAACTATAATGCCACATACGGCAGCGTAGCTCAGTTGGCAGAGCAGAGGACTCATAAGCCTTTGGTCACTGGTTCGAATCCAGTCGCTGCCACTTGTTCATTTACGCGTTGTATTGTCTCCCGGATACGGCCGGGCAAAGAATAGAATGAAATACACTTTCGCCCCGATGAACCGGAAATATGCCAACGATATTGCCAGTTGGCACTATGACGGTATCTATTCGTTTTATGATGGGGCGGCAGATGCGCATGACCTCACGATACTCATGGACACTGAGAACCGGCGGGATACGCTCAAGGCTGCTTTGAATGAGGATGACGAACTCGTGGGACGGGCAACTTTCTATACTGAAGACGATGAATTCTGGCTGTCACTATATCTGAGACCTGACCTCACCGGTCAAGGGTTGGGCCACGAATTTGCGTCGGAGTGCGTAAACTATGCGATATCGCACTATGAATTGACCAGACATACCATCAAGCTCGCTGTCGCTCTTTTCAACCAACGCGCTATCAATGTCTATCAAAGAGCTGGGTTTGTGGAGATTAACAGGACAATCAGCAATACCCCTGTCGGGCAAATGGACTTCATTGAAATGGAAAAGCGCGTCCCCACTGACTGCTGCGGATCCAGCCGCTGCAGCCAATGACCATGGACTCTCTCTCACCGCCCCGCTGCGAGAAATTCAATCCACTCTGCAACCCCGGGAGATGAAGTGTATTATGCTTGAGAAACAATAGTTGGAGGTGATGAAGATGGTCAATGCTATACTGATTACGATTATCGTCATTGCTGTTGTATTGGTCGTTCTAGCATTGCTAGTCTGGAGGAGGCAGAAAGAGGAGAAGCCACAAAGAATAAGCAGTGAACAGAAGAAGGCATTCTTCGCACAATGGATAATAGGGATTGTTGTGGCACTAGTAGCTGCTGCGTTCATGTTTGATGGCGATATCCTGGGAGAAAATACCGCAGGTATTTCCACAGTCTTAGGAATTGTCGGAATTTCCCTGATAGCAACTTCCAATGTTAATCTGCTATCTCTCAAGCGCAAATAAGGCAGATTAGAAAACCAGATAAGAACCATCCCACGGGATAGATCCGTGTTCCCACAAATGTCACAGTTCTGTAACTTTTATCATGCAGATTTTATGACTTCTTAAGGATCGGTAGCCTATGATTAGAATAAAGCTTAAGGAGGATAAAAATGGCACGGAAAAAAGATGTACCGAAGGAAATGCTGTTGGACGGAGCTCAAATGACTCTGTCAGCCTTCATCGCCGGGACGATGGGGTTCCTCAAAGAGAGGAATATTCCCATCAAAGATTGGGTTTCCTACATTGGTGAGCAATTCGAAGGCTCTCTGGGCGAACTGGAAGGCGAAGAGGCTGGTAATGTAATGGGCCACCTACTTACACTGCAGGTGTTGCCGCTGGGAGTTGACATAGTCTCGAGTAAATCGACACGGGACAAGGCTGAGGCAAGGCTAACATCGCTGCCAAGCCGCACCATCCTGGGGAAGTTCGGCACCACGCCTCGGGAGTTGCTTAGAGGGTTCGGCGTGACCAAGAAGGAATTCGAGTCCATTCTCTCTATGTACGAGCCTGCGGCCAAAGCTATCGGCTTGAAACTCAAATGTCAGTCGAAGGACGACCAGCAAATTCTCACTCTGGAGCGAGTAAGGAGGTGAATCAAGGGAGCTTAATTGATAGCTGCAACATTAAGTAAATAGTGGTATAAAGGAGGAAAAACATGCCGACTATAGAGAAAAAGAGTCTAAATCAGCCGGAGCAGACGAAAACCTTTGGGAAAATGAAAGTGGAGGTCATTACAATTGGAGGCCTCAATTTTCAACGGAATACCGCACAACCTGGATGGCGATGGTCAGTAGACGTGAGACCTGTTGCGAAGACTGAAACCTGCCAGGTAAGCCATCTTCTTTACGTCATTTCAGGCAGACTTCATGTAAGGACGAATGATGGCAAAGAAGTGGAATTCAACGCCGGTGATATGGGGTTGATTCCACCAGGACATGACGGTTGGACGGTAGGAGACAAAGCGGCAGTCTGGCTGGAATTCCAGCATTAGGCACGTGATAAGACAAAATGACGTTCCGGCAATGGGCACATAAGCCCCAAGTCACTGGTTCGGATTCGGCCAGTGCCACCTGTCGTTGACCAGGCGAATTCTCGTCAACAGATTACCGGTGTTCGGTTAGCTGTGTTATTGTTCTTTGAATGGTATTGCCATGGAGCGCGAATGAAGGTAGCTAGAATCGCTGCACCATTCGGTCTCAGCGCGGTGCTTTTTGTTCTGGCATATCTGTCGAGCAAGGACAGCAGTAGTGGCTATTTTCCAATAATACTGATGGGAATCGGGATAGTATTGGCGATTGTTGGCGTTGCAGCTATTTTCTCGAATAAATGAATCGTTTTCGAGACCGGCCACCTGTCCGTTGTGGTTCAAGTCCAGCGGCGGCTAGCTCAAGCAGTCTGCTATTTCTTATTGGCAGGCGTCTTCTTCTTTGCCGTCTTCGCTGCAGGTTTAGCGGCCGCTCGCCAGGGGTTATGAGCCTTGCAAGTATTACACATATTCGTCACCTCCTTGCTTGTATTATACCAAGGTTATACAAGATTGTATGAACTAGTTTCCTCTTTTGCCAGCATGGATGGCCAAAAATCAACGACAATTCAGCTCCCGCCACTCCCGTGTTCCGATCAACACAATTTGTGCTCACTGCCCGCCAGTCAACTTAGCCTGTACCTCTGCAATCAGGTCTTGAACCGCGATGCGTAACACTGTCTGGCCCTCCTTTAACGTATCTACGAGAACGTCATAATCCTCGTAGAAATAGACCGTCTTCCCATCCGTGAGCACGACGAAGGACGATAAGGCCCTGGATTGACCTCGTATGAAGCGGAAGCTCGACCGTATCCGCTGTAGCGGCACCGAACTATCCAGCAACTTCATCAGTATTTTCAGCTCGAAAATGTCTTCCACGGAATAGCGACGGCGCGAACCTCTGCCAGATGCCGCTCTCACACTCGGGCTCACCAGGCCCGTCTTGTCCCAGTACACAAGCTGGTCATAAGTAGCACCAACCACATGTGACACCTCTGAAGTACGGAAGGATACCGGTCTTCTTCTACGCCCCATTGTAACTTCCAGACAACATGATTGTGCGTAAGGTAATTATATCACTTGCAGTTCGGACGCTGGTCCAACCCGGTCGCTGCCACCCCTTGTTTCACTCGTAGACAGACCAGTGATGTGAATGCCGCAAACCAACCCCACATATCTTTCTTGGTTGTTAACATCGGTAGGATGAACATCGCGGTCTGGTCTCTCTCGTCCGCTTGTCCGTCGCACTAATCGCAAACATCGCCGTCAAATTCACAAGACTCTCGATGTTTACTCAGCACTAGTTTTGATGATAATATGCTAATGCCGATTGTCCAAAGTCAGATATCGGTGAGGAGGAAAATGACAAAGAAAGTAGTAGGTATCATAGTCGCAGTTTTCATAATAGCCGCGATCTGTTTCCTCGTATTACGCTTCACCGGCGACAATGGCGGGCCTTCGGAGATCAAGAATCCAGACACCTTCATCGTAGCGGAGATTAGCGACATTGCGAGTCTGGATCCCGCCTATGCCTATGATGTATTGAGTGCTGCACAAATAGAGAACATCTATGACCAATTAATAAGGTTTGACGGCGCCAGCACAAGCGAGTTTCTTCCATCGTTGGCGACAGAGTGGACCATTTCTGAAGATGGAAAAGGCTATAGATTCAAGATTCGTGAGGGGGTGGCTTTCCACAATGGAAATCCATTGACCCCGGAGGATGTAGAATATTCATTCGAAAGGGGGATGGTTCAAGATTACGCCATGGGGCCTCAGTGGATGTTGTTTGAACCCCTTTTCGGCCTGGGGAATTATACCTCTCGAACGGATAGTGGTCTGATTCCGCTTGAGGCGATTAAGAGCAAAGTAGAGGTCGATGGCCAGTGGGTGCAATTCAATCTAGCTACCCCGTATGAACCGTTCTTGCAGATTCTGGCCTCTTCCTGGGGTTCCATCGTTGATATGGATTGGTGTATACAGAGTGGCGATTGGAACGGAACCCAGGAATCATACGAAGCTCTGAATAATCCTATGCCCGGAGGCTCTCCAATCAATTCGATAGCTTGCGGTACCGGCCCATTCATGTTGGAGTCGTGGACACCAGGAACTGAAGTAGACTTAGTGAGAAACGATGAGTACTGGGGTGCACCAGCCAGATTCGAGAGAGTCGTCACCATAGTAACTGAGGAATGGGGCACCAGGCTGACGATGCTGCAATCAGGTGATGCTGATTGTGCTGTTGTTCCCAGTGGGGAATTCCAACACGTAAGAGGCGTCGCGGGCGTCCAGGCTTACGACGATGAACTCACGTTACAGAATTAGGCGCTTTTCTTCCAGTTCCATATTGATCCTCTCAGCAGATTTATTGGCAGTGGCCAGTTAGATGGCAATGGTATACCCATCGATTTCTTCACCGATGTTGATGTACGCAAGGGTTTTGCCTATGCTTTCGATTGGGATACCTATCTTCATGAGGCAATGATGGGTTATGGAGAGCAGGTATCTTCACCAATAGTCAAAGGCATACCTTACTACACACCCGACTGGCCGGGTTATGAACTGGATCTGGCGAAGGCAGAGGAGCACTTGAGAGCGGCCTGGAATGGACTGCTATGGGAAAACGGCTTTGAGATCACACTTGTATATGCAGCAGGAGACATCACAGGCAAGATGGCCTGTGAGATATTGCAGAATAACCTGTTTCAGATCAACCCCTTATTCAGAATAAAGATCCAGTTGATGGACTGGCCGACATTGATTAATGAGACGAACTCAGGACGCTTGCCCATGTATCTGAGTGGTTGGACCGCTGACTACGCTGATCCCCACAATTTCGTGTTTCCTTACATGCATAGCCAGGGTCTATTCGCACGGGCGCAGCGATATAGCAGTGAAACAGTGGATGATCTGATTGAAGAGGCAATCTCTGCAAACGACCAGTCGGAAAGACAGGCACTCTATGACCAGATAGCAGACTTATACTACGAAGAGGTCCCCAGTATCATGATATGCCAGGTATTGAATGTCCATTTCCTTCGAGACTGGATACAGGGCTTTGTCTACAATCCAATGAGATTATGCTATTCAATGTATGCATATTACTTGAGTAAAGGATACTAGTAATTCAATAACAGCAGGCAGAAAATCAGTAAATAACCTGACGCCCGCCGAAGCCACGATAGTCCGGTTTGACACTTGTTCCTTCACGGAATCCACTGGCCAAGGTGCGTTTTGATTTCATTAAGGTAAGTGCGGAATAAAGATAGCGCGAGAGGAGGCCGGTGCTTACCTGGAAATGCGAAACCGCCAGGCGCAAACCCATTCCTTCGGATGCTTGTCGGGAGGGCAGCTGATGCATTCGGTCCGGGTTCTGGAATCTATCGTGCTGGCAAATGCTTCGAACTCTACTAATCCCGCGGACTTGCAGGGATAATCGGGCAGCCCTTGACTTCCTCTTGTCTTCTGGATCAGGCATTTCACCATACGAAGAATGAGCTCATCGCCTGACCTTTCGATGGTTTGCTCATTGATGTTGGCGTAGAGTCGAAACTTCAAAGCCTGTTCCAAACCGTCTAGCCCGCTTTGCTCCGGAAGGCGTAGGAACGATTTTATTATGCTTGCTTCCAACGGCGAATATCTGGTCCAACAAGTGTCGTTACATCTTTTGCTGGTATACATATCGTGGCTGTCTTCAACGGCCCGGAACCATACCCCGTCATTTGTCAGCCAGTTGGCGGACATGGCATTTATCAGGCTGATCAGCTTTTCCTTTTCCATATTGACCAGCCATAACGGCAGACCATCTTCAGTTTGAAAGCCAAGAGCCTTGGCCAGGCGGTTCATAGCTATTGGGAAAAACGAGGTAGAGACTTCGTCTTCAAGCCGAATGGCTTCTTCCAGGCCTAGTTGATGGCTGACCTCGCTGAACCATATGCCATAGTGCAATACTATCCGTCTTAATGCATCAACGGCATAACGGGCTAGCTTGCTTTGACTGAGCTCCTGCAAAGAGTTTGTGTCCATGCTTCTTACTCCCCGAGTTCAGTTTCGTAATATGTCGGGAGAAAACTACCCCTTGCTAACAAGTAAAGACTATGATGCGCCCAAGAAAATCCGAGTGTGAAATCGGAGTGCGCTCTCTTAACCGCCAACTACACGGCCTAGATAGTACGGCCAGACTACTATAGCCAGTATGATCTGCCACCAGACCAAGCCGACATACCCGATTGTAAATAGCCAGCCCATGAACCAGATAGGACCTATCAGGGCCGGCGCGCTGCGATGGCGATACCAGTGTTTCTTCTCTTCTGCCATGTCTTCCTCCTTTTATAGATAAAGTCTATTCTTGATTTGATGACGTCAAGGGAGATGATACCTCAGTCTCAGCCTCAGGCCTACGCTCAGGTTCAGCCACAGCCGCTCCTTCCTTCCAACAGCGCCATGGCACCCACCCCGTCACCGCCACGCCCAACCGAGTAATGAAATGCGTTCTATCCAGTCCATCCTGCGCGTATTCTGTGGCTGCATATAGCATTCACAACATTATACCCGCATGTGAAACAAAAGAATATGCCCTTGAGCGCGGATGCCCAGGGGCACATCGCAGCTCTCATACAACGTTGGTCGGTCATTCAGGTCTCGCCGTCGTTATCGATTTTCAGGATGAAACCCAAAGCGTCCATTCAACCGAGCTCCACGGCATCGTTGTAGTCTGGGACTCTCACCATCCATCCTGTCCTCTCGTGCAGGACCTTCGCAAAGCTGGTGGCTGCTCTTTCTTCCCCGTGGGTGATAAACACGCAGCGCGGTGGGACACGAATGTCAGCCAGCCAGGCCAGCAGTCCATCACGATCGGCATGAGCCGAGAAACCATCGATCTTCTCAATGTGTGCTCTTACCCGATGCGTCTGCCCCAGAAGGCGGATTTCGCTGGCGCCATCCAGCAATATTCTGCCCGGCGTTCCCTCCGCCTGATAGCCAACGAATAATATGGTGCTTTCCGGTCTGCTGATGTTGTTAACAATGTGGTGCTTTACACGGCCACCGGTCACCATACCGCTACCCGCTATAATGATACTGCTTTCCTTTACGTCTTTGATTGCCCTGGACTCTTCCTCGGTCTGCACCATTCTGAGGTTTTCGAAACTGAAAAAGGAATTACCCTGGCGCAGGCGTTGCATCATCTCTTTATCAAAGAGCTCGGCGTGACGTTTAAATACCTCGGTAATCCGTATCGCCATAGGGCTGTCGAGAAAGACAGGCACAGCCGGTATCTCTTTGCGTAGAAATAACTCGTTTAGGTGATACAGCATCTCCTGGCTCCGCTCCAAAGCGAAACTGGGAATAATGATGTTGCCCCCGGCATTTACTGTCCTGTTGATACAGTCGCGCAATTGCTTCTGAACATCGGTGTTCTCGTGTTCCTCGTGAGTACGGTCGCCATAGGTTGCCTCCATGACTATATATTCAGCCTCACGAAAAAGAGTCGGGTCATTAATGATCGGGCGGCGGGGCTCGCCGATGTCACCGGAAAAGATCAGTCTGTGGTTCTTGCCATCCTGTCGGATGTTTACATTTATGACTGCCGCCCCCAGTACGTGCCCTGCCTCATAGTAACAGCCTTCAACACTGCTATTGATTACGACACAGCCTAGATATTCCACGGCGGAAAAATGCGCTGCAACCGCTTCGGCATCTTCTACAGTGTACAGAGGTATTTCCGGATAAGGACCACGCCGCCCCTCCCTTTCATGGCGTTCTGCTTTGAATGCGGCGTCTTCTACCTGCAGATGTGCGGCATCAAGGAGGATGATCTCAGCTATCTCGGCAGTCGCCTGCGTGCAGTATATCTTGCCTTTGTAGCCATCCCGTATCAGTTTCGGTAACAGACCACAATGGTCCAGATGGGCATGAGTCAGAAAGACGGCATCAATGGACTGCGGGTCAAAGGGAAATGGCTGCCAGTTTCTCTCCTGATACTTCCGTTCCTGGTACATTCCACAATCTATCAGCACACGGGTATCCTGGTTCTCCAAGAGGTAGGAAGAACCGGTAACGTTGTGCGCTGCACCCAGAAACGTCAGTTTAGCCAGCACAGATGATGCGACTCCTCTATGGTTTGCCCGGCCCGCGAACTGGACATGGCATATCCCCGCCATTATAGCCTACTGTCTGCAAGCCGGTGAAAATCATGCCGCTGCCCATCCCCTCTTATCCTGACTTCGCCGCTTTGGGGATTCCCAACCACCTCGGAGTTCTGTTCATGTATTCGCGATATGCCGAACCATACTTCTCCAGGCAGTAACGTTCTTCATCCTTTGCAGATATGCCAAACAAGACCACCCAGATAATCGTAACTAATAGGAAAACCCAAGAAGCTGAAGCTATGCTAACACTCAGATATACGAGGATCAGACCCACGTACATCGGATGTCGGGAGTAGCGATACAGTCCCCTGAAAACGGGTTCACCGACCGGCGTTTTCGCAAAATCAATTGTCGCAACTGTAATTCCGGCCAGACCTAGCAAGAAGATGACCAGACCTACGGGAAACCATGTCGTACCCAATCTGAGCGGCAGGAAGATGGAGTATGCGGTGGACAAAAGCCACAGGAAGGTGGACAGAAGGCTCACAGCCTTCTGTGCTTGATTTGGTTTCGCGTCGGAGGTCCCTCCAAATCTCTGGTACAATTCTCTATCAAGCATTATCACCAGGTTCTGTACCAGTAACCAGATCATGAACACCCAGGCATTCCATACGCCTATTTGGAAAACTGGTACAAGCGACATGATTCACCTCCATCCAGTCTGCCTGCCTGACCGTACGGCTGCATTTGTTCTCCGCGTGGCAGATATTTGCACCCAGATTATATACCCAATTCCTGTCGGCCTTCTCCTGGTTGTCTCGTAGCGTCTCGCATTTCAAAGAGGTCCTCGGTTGCTGACGTGAATGCCACCGATGGAGAATCATGAGGAGTTCCACAAGTGGCGGTAGAATAGGGAGAGGATGAAGCCGGCGGATGAATCGGGGCTAGCTTGAGTAGTTCTTCACGGCCTCTTTGGCCTTGGCTATCATCTCCTCGTCGGATACGTTAGACGACGTTATGGCAAAGGAGCCGACCACTTTGCCCCCGCTTTTCACTATCTTGGCCGTTATGTTCTCCAGAGCTTTACCCGAATCGTCGCCACCCATGGTGAAGAATGGAATAACATCGCGGCCCTCGAAATTTGTTTGGTATATAAATGAGTTAACCGCCGGCGTCGGTCTGTAAGCCCAGACTGGAGAGCCGATAAATATCCTCTCATATTGCTTCAAATCAACATCTATCGGGTCTATCTTGCGCCCCCTGTTTGTGAAAGCCGCAAAGCCCCCGCTCAGATAGACGAAGGGCCAAGGTATGGGCCTTGTCTCCTGAATCTCCACCAGCGTGGCATTCAATGCTTCCGCGATTGCTTGAGCCACCAGCCTCGTCTTGCCTGTCAAAGAATAATAGACTACCAGCGATTTCATGCCCTCTCTCCAGCGGCTGTTTCTTAGACTACACGTATGATTCCGCACTTGCCAGGCCTAGATTCTCTGGCATCTGGCGCAATAGTAAATGCTCCCGCCCAAATAAGCCTCTTTCTTGATTAGCGTACGGCATTCGGGACAGGGTTGCCCGGCGGTGTTTTTGCTTAGCTTGGTCTTATACGCTCCTGGCTTACCAAAAAGGCCATTCTCGGTATCCCGGCCACCCTTCGTCGCCATTTCCAGAAGAGTATGCTTAATAGAATCAAATAGAGCCTTTTGCTCGGTAGCAGACAGCGTACCTGCCCTCTTCTTCGGGTGCATTTTGGCGTTGAACAGGATATCCTGCAAAACCCCGTTGCCCAGCCCGGGTATCCTCTGCTCTGTCGCCAGAAATGCCTTCAGTGACAGTTTTGCCGTCTTCTCGCCAAACAAAGATCTGAAATAGCTTCCATCGAAATCACCCGACAAGGGAGAAGGTTTCGCTTTGGCTACAAGGTAGTATTTATTGTCGTTCTGTCCTTCCGGGAAAGCGGATAGACCGCCGTACATCTGCACCCAGCCAGCCAGAGAAGAACCATCATTGAATTCAAGTAGCAGCTGGTGCTTGTCCGGCAGCTTTTCGCCCTTCTTGTAGTAGCGTAAGTTCACGCCGTCACTGAACAGCACCTTCGCGTTGCCAGCCGTTATCTCTATGTGCCCTCCGTAGCTCGTGGCCCCGCTGATTATCTTGCCCGCTAACAGGCTTCTGTATTGCCGCGGATCACCGAAGTACCAGACCAATTTATGCGGCGTGTGGGCAGCGATGACATTCTTGATTCTCTTGCCGACAACAGTCTCATTAGTCTGTTTGGCTACAACGGCGGCTTCCGGCAGTTCTATCACGTTTAATACCTCAAGCAGTCAGATGATACCACATACTTTGGTACATAGCGACGGCAAAGCTGAGAATACTGATCGAGCAGGTCCGAACCACTCACTGTTGGCCTCAGTTTACCATGTTATACTTACTAGAAAGCTGCGACCAGGGAAGTGCGCATGTCGCCACGTAGACTTAAGACTGACCCCGTAATCCTCGAGATGGCGTCCCAGAAAATGGCCGTTGTGCAGGGGAAAGGCTCTCCGAACAAGGTCTTCGCCAAGATATTTCCTGCTCTATTTGGCTCGGTCTATACACTGAAGTTTGACCTGAAAAAGAAGGGATTGGAGTCCTTCAAGGTAAGCTGCCCCCGTGCTCGCTTTCCAAACGCCCATCTCTATCCCAAAGGAGCATGGCTCATAATCGCCGGTATTCCTGTGCCCGAAAGCACCACCTCCTTACCCCAGAAAGAACCTGGCAACTGGGTAAAGCTTGAGACCTGGGAATACGGCACGGTAGCTCAGGTTCTCCACATCGGCCCCTATGACCAGGAAACCGAAACCATTGAGCGCCTGCACCAGTTCATCACAGACAACGACTATGAGATAGCCGGCCCGCACGAGGAAGAATACCAGTCGAAGCCGGACGCCAAGGTAATCAAGACGCTGATCCGCTATCAGGTGAAAAAGAAGAGTCGATAACCTGATAGGCGTACACATGCAGCAGGCTGAACCACTACAACAAAGGTTGGTCTGGTCAGGCCCGCCTGGGAATCCCACTCCGAGATTGTCGCAAGGTACTAGCGGACGGCTACGGATGGGATATGTACACAGACACAGGTTTGTCCTATAATGAAACGGATTGAACTGATTCATTGCGTTTCAG
>Ga0172362_10003927_pt1 | contig 12862 bp, 12 predicted proteins | sample LakKivs1_kivu2a2_FD_114534 | JGI IMG/M metagenome (GOLD analysis project Ga0172362, IMG submission 114534) | Sediment microbial communities from Lake Kivu, Rwanda - Sediment s1_kivu2a2 | ecosystem: Environmental > Aquatic > Freshwater > Lake > Sediment | place: Rwanda: Western Province, Lake...
GAAATGCTTGCTCCTCGAGCTTGCCTGCTATCTCTTCCGCAGTAAGCCTGACCCCGGTTTCCCTTTCATGCATATCAAACAACCTGGCATAAACATCTGCCAGTACACCATCCATATCTACAAGGATTCTTTTTTTCATTAAATAGGCAATGCTGACAAAAATAATATTTTAGACGACCCGGTTATGAAAAAAAGGTATCTATTCTTTTTATTAAAGTCGATTTAAATTACTTTTACCCTTAAACCCTTAAACCCCTAAACCATTAAACCATTAAACCATTCAATATGCCCACCCGCAGAGAATTTATTCAGAAGAGTGCCCTGGGTGCTGCAGGAATTACCCTGAGTGCCAGGAGTTATTCACGGATTATTGGGTCAAATGACAGGATACGTGTCGGGATAGTTGGTTATTCTGACCGTTTCAGATCGTCGCTGGCACCTGCTTTTATGGGTTTATCACAGGAGCTTAACTTCGAATTCACAGCTCTTTCTGACCTTTGGAGCAGGAGAAGGGATGATGCAGACACGTTTTTCAAGTCAAAAGGTATAACCCTCAGGCTTTCGAGGAATAATGAAGAGCTTTACAGCAAGGATGATACTGACGCTGTGATAATCAGCACTGCAGATTTCCAGCATGCCCTGCTTTGTGCTGAAGCTGTTGAGGTCGGCCGTGATGCCTATGTTGAAAAACCTTTTGCTGAGACAATGGATGATGCACGGCTTGCACTGAGATCGGTTCAGAGGACAAAAAAAATTGTTCAGGTCGGTTCACAGCGCAGAAGCGCTCCGAACTACATTGCAGCCAATGAATACATCAATTCAGGTAAGTTCGGGAAGATCGTTATGGTTGAAATGACCTGGAATGTCAACCAACCCGGACGATGGAGAAGACCCGGAGTGGTTCCCCTCCTCAAAGAAGCGGATACCGACTGGAAAAGATACCTGATGAACCGGCCTTCCGATGCATTTGATCCGCGGAAATATTTGGAATTCAGACTATTCTGGCCATATTCATCTGGTATCCCGGGCCAGTGGATGGCTCACCAGATAGATACAGTTCACTGGTTTACAGGACTGGCTCATCCGCGCAGCATAGCTGCTAACGGAGGTATTTATCTCTGGAAGGATGGAAGAACCAACTTTGATACAATGACAGCTGTTATGGATTATGGTGATCCGCAAAAACCTGACCTGGGGTTCCAGGTAGTATACTCATCAAGGTTCACTAATGAAGCAGGAGGTATCAAGGAACTTTATTTCTCCAATGGCGGCATGCTGAACCTGGATACAAATAAAGTTACTTCTGAAGGCGGCCTCAGGGAAAATGATGCGAAAGCCATGAACATGAACGCGAACCTGCTCGAACCCTTCAGCCTGCCTGATGTTACGCTTGAAACAGCAGCTAATACAGGCAGTGATCCGATGACAACAGCTCATATGAGAAACTGGATGGAATGTGTTCGTGACCGCAAGAAACCAAATGCAGATGTTGTGGCAGGATATAACCATTCAATAGCCTGCATAATGTGCACCGCCAGCCTGAGAACCGGGGAGAAAGCCACTTTTGATGAAAAGACCCAGGAGGTAATGGCAGGAGGTAAAGTATTTCAATATTAAAATAAAAAATATGAGACGGTTAACTAAAAGATTTCTCTTAAGTCTTCCGGGCGCAGCAATTCTCATCTTTTCGCTGAGCTGCCAGACATCTGATCTGAAAGAGATCAGGATGGTACGGATTGATAATATGCAACGGGTAGATATTTTTTCGGACAACCAGCTTATTGCATCATTCCGGTATTCTGACAAGTATGAAAAACCGTTCCTTTATCCCGTCAATGCACCGAACGGATCGGTGATCACAAGAGGATTTCCCCTTGAACCCAGGAAAGGTGAGAGGGTGGACCATCCTCACCAGGTGGGAATATGGTTTAACCACGGCAGCATAAACGGAATTGATTTCTGGAATAATTCAACCGCTATCACAGCCGACAAAAAAGGTTCATACGGCCATATAGCAGTAGCAGAGATAGTTAAGGCCGAGGGCGGTAAAAAGGGAGTCCTCGAGGTCAGATCGGACTGGAAGGACAATGACGGCAACACCATCCTGTCTGAGAATGTCAGGTACATTTTCACTGCCCGGCAGGAATCATGGACCATGGATCACATTTCAACCCTGACCGCTGTGAACGGACAGGTAACTATTCTCGACAACAAGGAGGGCATGTTTGCAATAAGAGTGGACAGAGCATTTGAGATGTCGTCAAACCAGCCTTTTATTTTTACTGATGATAAGGGCAATCCAACAACGGTTGAGGCTGTTGACAATACGGGTGTTACCGGTATGTACACCTCAAGCGGGGGACTAAAAGGTGACGCAGTGTGGGGAACAAGGAACGACTGGGTTATGCTTTCGGGTACGAAGGACAATACGCTTATAACAATGGGAATATTTGATCATCCCGATAACCCGGGATACCCGGCATATGCACATGCAAGGGGCTACGGACTTTTCTCAGTGAACAACCTTGGTCAGAAATCGTACGACCCGTCGCAGGAGGCCAGAAACTTCAACCTGGAAAAAGGTGAATCGATGACACTGAAACACAGGTTTTACGTTCAGTCAGGAACAGAGCTCACACCGGAAGGGGCAAACGGGATATTCGGGGATTTCGTAAAGAGTTATTAAAACCAAAATATGAAAAAGATTATTAAAATCATCAAGGGAACTCCATTGCTTGTTCTTTTGTTTTTCACAGTGTCTCCATCACTCACACTCGATGCTGCAGGAACAAAGCAAATGTACTACGAGATCAGAGCGTATCACGTGAAGAGCTCTGCGCAGGCTGAACGTATTGACACCTACCTGAGAGATGCATATCTCCCGGCGCTTCATAAGGCAGGCATTACGGGTGCAGGGGTCTTCAAACCGGTTTCATCTGATACTGCTTTCGGAAAAGTGATCTTCGTTTTTATCCCTTACCTCAATCTGAAGCAATATGAGAAAGTGACATCGCTGGTTGAGAAAAACAAGGATTACCTGAAGAACGGGAAAGAGTTCCTTGACGCTCCGTTTAACGATCCTCCTTTCACCAGGTATGAGAGTATCCTGCTGAAAGCCTTTGAAAACATGCCTTCATTTGCTCCTCCGTCATATACAAATCCTGCGGGCGAAAGGATTTATGAGCTGAGGATCTACGACAGCGCAACTGAAATAAAAGCTGCCAAAAAGAGGGAGATGTTCAACAGGGGAGGAGAGATAGACTTGTTTAAAAGCCTCGGCTTCAATGCAATGTTCTTCGGAGAGGTCCTGATGGGCAGCAGGAAACCTAACCTGATGTATATGATCACTTTTCAGGATATGGCCACCCATGATCAAAAGTGGGCATCTTTCAGGGATTCAGAAGGTTGGAAAAAAATGTCGGGACTGAAGGAGTATGAGAATACCGTTTCAGGGATTACCTCATACCTCCTGAGCCCGACATCATATTCAGATTATTAACCTCACCTCCCGGCCCCCTCTCCCGAAGTTCAAAACTCACCCTCCGGCCCCCTCCCCCGGGAGAGGGGTTGGGGTGAGGTCATTTCGGGAATACAGTTTTTGCGATAGAATCATCAACTTCTTCCTGTGTCATTTCATGATCAGGAAGGTTGCCTTCAAAATATTTTTCGTAAGCCGAAATATCCATATGACCGTGTCCGCTGAGGTTGAAAAGAATAACCCGCGATACACCTTCAATATCGGCTTTTCGTGCTTCATCAAGAGCACCTGCAATTGCATAGTTTGATTCCGGAGCTGGAAGTATTCCTTCTGTCCTGGCGAAGAGAACTCCTCCTTCGAAACACTCTCTCTGCAATTTGGCTTTGGCTTCAATAAACCCATCCTTGAGAAGCTGGCTTACCAGTACACCGGCGCCGTGATACCTGAGTCCTCCGGCATGTATTTTCTCAGGGATAAAATCATGCCCAAGCGTATACATTGGAAGAAGAGGCGTCATACCTGCCGAATCGCCGAAATCGTACATGAACTTCCCTTTTGTAAGCTTAGGGCATGATGCAGGCTCCACGGTGACAAGCCTGATATCTTTCTTATTGTTCAGTTTCTCGCGCAGGAAAGGGAATGCTATCCCTGAGAAGTTAGATCCACCGCCGAAGCAGCCTATCACAACATCAGGATAATCGCCTGCCTTTTCCATCTGGATCATTGCTTCCTGACCGATAATTGTCTGGTGCAGTATCACATGGTTCAGGACACTTCCCAGCGAATACTTGGTATAAGGATCCTGGGATGCTATCTCCATCGCCTCGGAGATTGCTATTCCCAGGCTTCCGGGTGAATCCGGATCCTTTTCAAGAATATTTCTTCCTGCCACTGTCATGGTACTGGGTGAAGGAACAACTTTGGCATTATATGCATTCATCATTACTTTTCTGCCTGGTTTATTGTCATAGCTTACCCTCACCATAAAAACCAGAAGATCAAGTCCGAAATGGTTGCATGCAAAGCTCATTGCACTGCCCCATTGTCCTGCACCGGTTTCAGTTGTGATTCTTTTAATCCCCTCCTTTTTATTATAGTATGCCTGTGCAATAGCCGTATTGGCTTTATGGGATCCCGAATAGTTGCCGCCTTCATATTTATAATAGATCCTGCTCTTTGTACCAATAGCCTTCTCGAGGTTGTGAGCTCTGAAAAGAGGGGAGGGGCGGAAAGTCTTATACAGATCTAATACCTCCTCGGGTATGTCGATATATCTCTCCTGTGATACTTCCTGCTTAATAAGCTCTATGGGGAATACTGCAGCCAAGTCTTCGGGACCTACGGGCTGGCGGGTTACCGGATGCAGCGGCGGCAGCGCTTTGTTTGGCATATCTGCCTGGATATTGTACCACTGACGCGGCATCTCCTTTTCAGTTAACAAAATCTTGAATTTTTTCATAGTCTTAAGTATTTAATTGTTGGTTAGTAATCAAAAAAAAGGCACGCTGTGAACAGCGTGCCTTTAAATAAATATCTATAAAAGTCTATACAATGGCCTGTCTCACAGCTTATTCAGAGAAGCTGCACCAGCGCCAGTTGTATATCCTTCTTATTGTCATGAATGCAAATCTATAAAAAAATTTATAAATGCAAGTAAAAAGCTGAAAAAAATATAAAATTTCAATATACCTGACCACCAAGCTTTTTCAGGTCGTAAAAGAATTCGGGATAAGATTTTGAAACACAATACGAGTCTTTGATGAGCATTTTGTCGTCGGACCGGAGTGCTGCAACTGCTGCAGCCATGGCAATACGGTGGTCGTTACGCGGATCAATGAGTGCACCTCTGACATCTCCACCGGTGACAAGCATCGTATCACCTTTCACTTCGATACTGACATTCATTTTACTGAATTCTTCCCTGAGAGCGACAGCTCTGTCACTCTCCTTATGCATAAGCCGTGAAACACCCTTCAGAACAGATGTCCCGCTGCAGCATGCTGCAAGAACCACAAGCGGCGGGAAAAGGTCAGGAGATTCGGTAGCATCAAACTTGAAGGAGTGAAGCTCGGATTTTAATATTTTCACATAGTTTTCCTTTATGCTCATTCGGGCTCCTGCAGATTCAAGAGCAGTAAGTATTGCTTTGTCGCTCTGCCTGCTGTCGGCGCGCAAGCCATGTATGGTGAGCTCGCCGTTTATAGCACCTGCAACCAGCAGAAAAGCTCCTCCGCTCCAGTCACCTTCAATCTCGAAGATGCCACCCTTGTACTTCTGGTTTCCTTTAATTATGAAATGCGAATAATTATTGTTCTGTACGCTGATCCCGAATTTTTCAAGAACCTGCAGGGTCATATCGACGTAAGGTTTGCTCTTCAGGTTCTTTACAATGATCTCAGAATCTTCCTTTACAATAGGCAAAGCCATCAGAAGCCCGGTAACCAGCTGTGAACTGACTGAACCGTCGACAGAGCATTTTCCTCCCCTGAGCGGCCCTTTTATTGTGAGAGGAATATATCCGCCTTCAGTTTTACATGTCACACCGAGCTGGTTGAGCGCCTCCTCGATCATATTCATGGGTCTTTTTCTCAGTGACCCTGAGCCTGAGACTGAGATTGTATACGGATGCAGGGCAGCTATCGGGGAGAACATTCTTATGGCCAGTCCCGATTCACCGCAATACAACTTTTTTTCCTTAAGGCGTCCGCCGCCTTTCATTTTCAATTTTTTCAGGCCTGTCTGGATCTCTGCCCCCATTGAAGCAGCAATTCCCAGGGCAGCTTTTGAGTCTTCACATCCTGAAGGATTGATGATTGTGGATTCAGATTCAGAAAGCAGTGCAGCAGCAATTGCTCTCTGTGTCATGCTCTTTGACGGGGGTACAATAACCTCTCCTTTCAGAAATGAGGGTACCACAGCTTTCTCCATATACCTGGCTATTTGTAAGTTATTTATTCCTTTACCGTTCCGTTATTCATTATCATCATCTGGTGGTTAATTGACTCCTGGTGAATTGCCTTGAATATAGTATCAATCATTTCAGTGCTGAGCCCCTTTGTCTTCCCTTTCAGAATGACCCTCTTAACGATCTCATCCCATCTGATGCTCTGTAAGATAGTAATATTATTTTCCTTTTTATAGTGCCCGATCGTTTCTGCCACCTTCATTCTCTGCTCAATTAAATCGATAAGATGATCATCGTAAATATCTATCTGCTGGCGCAGTTCTCCCAGGACATCCAGCAGCCTCTGATCGGTAGTTGAAGGATTACGCAGTATAAGCCTGCTGAGCAGCTCGTTAAGCTCAGCGGGAGTAACCTGCTGTTTTGCATCGCTCAGAGCCTTGTCGGGGTCGATATGTGATTCTATCATCAGCCCGTCGTAGTTAAGGTCAAGGGCTTTCTGCGATATCTCATGCAAGTATTCCCTTGTTCCTGCAATATGACTCGGATCGCAGATAAGAGGAATATCGGGAAGCCGTCTCCTGAGCTCGATCGGCAATTGCCAGTTAGGCTGATTCCTGTACGACGTTTTTTCGTAAGCCGAAAAACCGCGGTGAATAGCCCCCAGCCTTTTAATCCCGGCTTTTGCAATACGTTCAATGGCGCCTATCCAGAGTTCCAGGTCGGGATTTACAGGATTCTTTACAAGCACCATCACGTCGACACCGTTAAGTGCATTGGATATCTCCTGCACGGTGAACGGGTTGACTGAGGTACGTGCACCTATCCACAGCATATCGATACCGTATTTAAGCGCTTCGTAAACATGTTTCTCGTTAGCCACCTCTGTACCGACAAGCAAACCGGTTTCCTCCTTCACCATTTTAAGCCATCTCAGACCTTTATAACCCACGCCTTCAAAGGAGTTGGGACGAGTACGCGGTTTCCAGATTCCTGAGCGGAATACGCTTACCCTGTTTAACGCAGCAAGCTGCTTCGCAGTCTCGAGAACCTGCTTCTCATTCTCTGCACTGCATGGTCCTGCGATAAGGAACGGTCTTCCGTTATAGCCTCTCCAGTTTTTTAAGGGTGATGTGTCAAGTTTTACAACCATCTGTATATGAATTAGTTCAGTATTTTTTTGATTTTATTGGCTTCTTCCATCAGTGATTTCAGTCCTTCCATGTCCTTTTCCGAGATCAGTTTCCGGAAAAGATTCATTTTATCTATATAAGTATCTATCACTTCTATAATATATTCAGCATTTTCGGTAAATATGGGTGCCCATGTTTCCCCGTTGCTCTTTGCAAGTCGCACGGTGCTCTCAAATCCTCCTGCAGCAAGTGTAAGGATATTCTCTTCCTCCTGCTCCTTTTCAAGTACACTTAAAGCCAGTGAGAAAGAAGTAATGTGTGAGATGTGGGAAACATATGCGACATGAATATCATGCACTGCAGAATTCATATTAACAATGTGCATATTCAGCACTTTAAGCATTCTCTCGATAAGCTCAAGTGCATCGGGATCACTCAGACCGTGGTCGCAGATAATTGCTGTTTTGTAATCAAACAGCCGGCCTATTGCTGCCAGGGGTCCCGAGTATTCAGTTCCTGCCATTGGATGAACTGCTACATACCTGCCGCGGGCTTTATGCGTTTTTGAAATCTCTGCTATCTTTCCTTTTGTTGATCCCATGTCGGCAACGACTTTTTTTGTACCCGCTATGATGTCGAGAATACCAGGAAGCATGGCACAGTTTGAGCTTACCGGGGTCGAGAGAATTATAAGGTCGCTTTTATCAATCGCATTCTCAAGGGTGTCGGTTTCATCAACAATGCCGCAGAGCTGTGCTATGTTGCGGTGCTGAATGCTTGTGTCAACACCGATGATCCTATCCGCGAACTTTCTTTTCCTGAGATCGAGCATCAGGGAACCTCCTATCAGTCCTATTCCTACTACTGTTATTGTCATGATTGCTTGTTGCTTGTTGCTGGCTTTGCCCACCGTAGCTTCAGCGAAGGTGGGTTGGTGGTTTGTTTAGTGTTGATGTTTGTTGATATAAAGTTCAGTATCCGGATCTTTGATTCGGTCAGGATCTTCTCGTCGGCACAAAGCGAGATACGAATATATCTTCTGCCATTGCTTCCGAAAATGAAGCCTGGTGTTATAAATACATGTGCCCTGTTAAGTATATCATCTACAAATGATTCACAATCGGGAATATGATCTGGTATTTTTCCCCAGACGAACAATCCGCTCTGAGAACTGTCGAAGCTGCACCCCAGAATATACATTATCTCTTCAACTATCTTTCTGCGTTTTGCGTATACTTCGTTCACTTTCTCATACCAGGAGGGCGGATTCGATAAAGCTTCCGCAGCAGCAGCCTGCATAGCTTTGAACATCCCGGAATCCATATTGCTTTTAACCTTCAGGATGCTTTTTATATACTCCTGGTGACCGGCCGCCATCCCGATCCTCCATCCGGCCATATTATGTGATTTGCTCAGTGAATTCAGCTCAAGTGCTATATCCTTTGCTCCGTCGACTTCCAGAAGGCTGTGATAATCATTATTCAGAATAAAACTGTATGGATTGTCATTTACAAGAAGGATATTGTGTTGTGATGCAAATGCAACGAGCTTTTCAAACAATTCCTTCGAACCCTTTGCTCCGGTAGGCATGTGAGGATAGTTTATCCACATCAGCTTTACTTTCCGCAACCCCGCTTTTTCAAGTCTCCCCAGGTCTGGTTTCCAGCCGGTCTTCTCATTCAGATCATAATATCTTGGTATTCCACCGGAAAGGCTTGTAACTGATGAATAAGTAGGGTATCCGGGGTTTGGTATAAGGACTTCATCGCCAGGATTGACAAAGGCCATTGTGATATGCATGATCCCTTCCTTTGAACCTATAAGCGGAAGTATCTCAGTTTCCGGGTCAAGTTCCACCCTGAAATACTGTTTGTACCAGCCGGCGAATGCCTTTCTGAGTGCAGGTATCCCATTGTAGCTCTGGTATCCGTGCGACGATTGTTTCGAAGCTTCTTCTGCCAGTTTAGAAATTGTATTCTCAGAAGGGGGCTGGTCAGGGCTCCCGATACCAAGGTTGATGATATCAGCCCCTGCCTTTCGCATCTGATCCACTTCCCTGAGCTTCCGTGAGAAGTAATACTCCTGAACGGCTTCAGTTCTTTTTGCAGCTTTAACTTTCATAAAGTTTATCTCCTTTATTATAAATTCCAAGCACTTCAAGATCCCTGGTGTAGTTTTCCAGGATGTTCTTAATCAGCCCGATATCGTGATCGGGGTTAAGTTCCAGGTCGAGATAGAACATGTATTCCCAGTCACCGTTAAGACGGGGTACCGACTGGATCTTTGAAAGGTTGATATCAAGTTCAGCGAGTCTAACGAGTACTGCGGCAAGCGATCCGGGCTTGTGACCTGTTGAAAAACAGATTGATACTTTGTTTCCCTCCCTGCCAGCCTCTTTTTCATGACCAAGCACGATGAACCTTGTATAGTTTTTCTTGTATGTCTCAATGCCAGGTGCAAGTATCTCCATTCCGTATATCTCAGCTGCTTTTGCTGAGGCAATTGCACCCACTCCATTGAGGCTGTTCTCCATTATGAATTTTGCACTGCCGGCTGTGTCATCACATTCTATCAGGGCTACCCCATGAAGTCTGTTGAGATAAGTCATACATTGTGAGAATGCTATCGGATGTGATCTTATTTCACGGATGTCGGAGAGAGACTGACCGGGGAGTGCCATCAGATTCTGCCGTACCCTGAGATTGATCTCTCCGAGTATCTTCATGCCTGATTCCCTTATAAGGTTATAATTATAAAGGATAGTCCCGGAACGGGCGTTCTCGATTGCCATAACTGCCAGGTCGGCCCGTTTCTCCGTTACAGCCATCAGTGTAAGGTCGAAAGTAGCACATGGCACCAATTCGATGCTGTTGCCGCTGAAATAAATTCCTGCAGCCACCTCATGAAATGAACCCTGTTCTCCCTGGATCGAAATTCTCATTTATAACATTCTTAAAATAAAAAGTCCCCGTTCCCGGGGACTTTGCATCATACTAATTAATTATCTGTACACAAAAATCCCCTTATCTCTTTTCGTAAAAAAAGAAATAAAAAGAATAAGCGTAATAATTGTGTACAAAATTCATTTTTCCGTTGTTTTGGCTTACAAATGTAATTGAATTTTTGATAAACCAAATATTTTTAACAGAAAATAAAATTTAACCACAAAGAGCAGGGAGTAAATCCTTCCTTATATCTCTTCGTGCGAACTTAGTGTCCTTTGTGGTTAGGTGTTTTTCTTATGTCTTTCTTTTAATACTCCCTCGATTTCAGAGAGTGTAATCCCCTTGCATTTGAGGAGAATCAGCATATGGTAGATCAGGTCGGCGGCTTCGTTTTTGAAGAGATCAGGATTATTGTCCTTAGCCTCTATGATAAGCTCCACTGCTTCCTCACCCACCTTTTGTGATGCTTTGTTGATTCCTTTCCTGAATATCTTATTGGTATAAGAATCCCCGGCATTTTCATCAATCCTCCGATTTATTATTTTTTCGAGCAGGTAAATGAATCCGCGCGGATCATCATCTCCAAAGCACGAATTTGTTCCTGTGTGACACACCGGTCCCAAAGGATCTGCAAGGATCAGCAGCGAATCATTATCGCAGTCTGCTGTTATTTTTTTAACAGTCAGATAATTGCCGGAGGTCTCTCCCTTTGTCCAGAGCCTGAACTTGCTCCTTGAGAAGAAAGTCACCCTTCCTTCCCTGACAGTTTTTTCAAGGGCTTCTTGATTCATAAATCCGACCATCAGCACCTTTAATGTTGATGCATCCTGGATCACTGCCGGCACCAGGCCGTTGCCTTTGTTGAAATTGAGTTTTAGCATAATCTCACATTTATTTTTTCCCTGTTAAGATATTCTTTAAGTTCCCTGATCCCAATCTCTCCGAAATGAAATACGCTAGCCGCGAGGGCGGCACTGCAGGCTGTCATTCTGAAGACATCCCTGAAATGCTCTTTTTCCCCGGCTCCGCCTGAAGCAATTACGGGAATATTTACGCTACTGCTTATCATATCTGTAAGTTCGATTGAAAATCCTTCTTTTGTACCGTCAGCTTTAATTGATGTGAGCAATATCTCACCTGCACCCAGGCTCTCAGCTTTTTTTGCCCATTCAATGGTCTTAAGTCCTGAAGGAGTCCTTCCACCGTCAAGGTAAACCATCCAGGTGTTCTGTCCGGTGTTTGTATCTATTGCAACCACCACACACTGGCTGCCGAATCTCTTCGCGATTTCGGAAATCAGACCGGGATTTCGCACAGCCGCCGAGTTTATGGTTATCTTATCTGCTCCTGCTCCCAGCAGTGATTCCACATCAGCCGGAGTGCTTATACCTCCACCCACAGTGAACGGAATATTGATCTCAGCTGCTATTTTCTCAACGAGTGTTATTAGTGTCCGGCGATTTTCAATCGTGGCAGTGATATCAAGGAAGACCAGTTCGTCAGCACCTTTACCGGCATATACAACAGCTTGTTCAACAGGATCGCCGGCATCCCTGATATTCACAAAGCTGATACCTTTGACCGTTCTTCCGTCCCTTATGTCAAGACACGGTATTATTCTCTTTTTCAACATAATAAGATAGTTCCTTTAGGCTCAGTTTTTTTTCATAAACAGCTTTCCCGATTATTGCTCCATCGCATCCGGCAGCTTTAAGTTCATCCAGGTCGTCAGTTGATGTAATACCTCCGCCGGCTATAAGTTTGATATTTGATGATCCGGTAATCTCCCTGTATATTTCTGTAGAAGGTCCTGTCATTAGTCCGTCTTTTCCGGCATCGGTGCATATGCAATACTTCACACCCTGATGATAATAACCGGTTACAAAGGAGACAATTTCCTCAGATGAGGATCCGGTCCAGCCCCGGGTTACCACTTTCCTGTCCCTGAAATCGGCTCCAAGAATGATCCTGTCGTTCCCGTATTCATTAAGCCAGTCAATAAAGAGACCGGGATTGAAGACTGCCGTCGTGCCGATAGTCACCTGTGCCGCACCTGCACTGAAAACTGATCTGAGATCGTTGCCTGAGGTCAGTCCACCGCTGAAGTCAATTCCCAGGGAAGTGACAGCTGATATTGACTCAAGAACTTTTATGTTCCGGATTTTTCTGGTCCTTGCTCCATCAAGGTCAACAAGGTGAAGATATTTAAATCCATTAGCCTCCATCTCCCGTGCAACATCAACAGGATTCTCATTGTAAACTCTCAGGGAAGAGAAATCGCCCTGCGTAAGCCTGACACATTTGCCGTCAATAATATCGATCGCGATAATGATTCTCATAGCTCAAGAAAGTTTTTGAGTATCCGTTCACCTGCTGAAGAGGATTTTTCAGGATGGAACTGGAC
>Ga0172362_10003928_pt1 | contig 12861 bp, 13 predicted proteins | sample LakKivs1_kivu2a2_FD_114534 | JGI IMG/M metagenome (GOLD analysis project Ga0172362, IMG submission 114534) | Sediment microbial communities from Lake Kivu, Rwanda - Sediment s1_kivu2a2 | ecosystem: Environmental > Aquatic > Freshwater > Lake > Sediment | place: Rwanda: Western Province, Lake...
GGCACTTTTAGAAAACTTCTAAAAATGCTTCCAGGAATGTCCTATAACATTCCCGAAGACATGCTGAATACTGCTGAAGGTCGTCTTGAAAAATGGCGTGTAATGATTCAGTCCATGACTAACAAGGAAAAGGATGATCCGAAAATCTTCAACGCTTCAAGGATAAAACGTGTGGCAAGAGGGTCTGGAACAACTGAAAAGGAAGTGAAAGAGCTTCTGAAGCAGTATTTGATGATGCGTCGAATGATGAAGACGCTTCGAAGAAAGAAGAAACTGCCCTTCTTCGGGAAGGGAATGCCGCTTGGCGTCAAGTAGACAGCAAAGAATTCTGAAGGTTAGTGTCATGGGCATCATTGAAGATTCGCTGAAAATGCTTGAAAAATACCCTCTATGCGATCACTGCCTAGGAAGACAGTTTGGAATGCTTGGCTACGGCTTGGGAAACGACGAAAGAGGAAAATCAATAAAACAAGTCCTGACTTTCGAGGCTCATGTTTCCGCTCTCTCAAAGAAAAAGAAAGGAATAGAAACCCTGAGAGTTCTGGCTACAAACGGCTTCTCTGAGTCCGCAAAAGAAATCCTTCGAAAAATGAACAAACAAATACGAAGCAAGAAACTGCCCACACAATGTTATCTATGCGAAGACAAATTCGCCTTTGTTGACGAATTGGCGAGAAAAGCCGTTGATCTTCTGAAAGGCTACGAGTACACAAACTTCTTGGTGGGAACAGAGTTGCCGTTGAATGTTGAGGAACGCGAAGACGAGTTTAAAGCCGAGTTTAACTTGAGTCACGGCGAGAACCTGCGAAACGAATTTGGACGGTCAATTGGAAAAAAAATCGCCGAACTCAACAACAAAGACGTAGAATTCAAGAAACCAGAAATAGTCACACTAATCAACCCGTTCACCAAAACATTGAAACTTCAAATAAACCCACTCTTCATAGCCGGCCGCTACAAGAAACTCGTCAGAGGAATCCCCCAGTCAAAATGGTTCTGCTCAACCTGCAGAGGGAAAGGATGTGAAAAATGCAATTGGACAGGAAAAATGTACCCTGAATCTGTGGAAGAACTAGTCGAACAGCCCTTTCTAGAAGCAGCCAAAAGCGAGAAAGCATTTTTCCACGCGTCAGGCAGAGAGGACATTGATGCCAGAATGTTAGGTCAGGGCAGACCCTTCGTGGTTGAGATTTCAAAGCCCAGAAAACGGTTCTTAACCCTTGGAAAACTGGAGAAGACTGTAAATGCGCATGCAAAAGGCAAAGTCAAGATTTTAAAACTGCGCTTCGCAGACAAAGACACTGTTAGAAAACTGAAAAAAGCCGAATCAGCACAAAAAGAGTACCGCGTCTCAATAGAGTTCGAAAAAAAGGTAACCGCCAAAGACCTTCGCCTACTAGAGAATAGGCTAAAAAACGTCACAGTCAAACAGGAAACTCCCAACCGCGTTCTGCATAGACGAGCAAACTTAACGCGGGAAAAGTACATATACGACGTGACCATTAAGAAACTCTCGCTTAAAAAGGCTGAAATGAAAATACGATGCCAAGGAGGACTCTACGTTAAAGAGTTGGTGAGTGGAGATGAAGGAAGAACAACACCCAGTGTCTCAGAACTTCTCAAAAACAAAGCGAAGCCTATAAAGCTCGATGTTTTGAACGTAATTATGAAAGATTAAACAGGTGAAAGAAAATGAGAGGTTCAAAAGGATATCGAACAGGAACACGCCGTCTCATGACAAAGGAAACCAGAGAACGAGGCAAAATAAGACTAAGCAAACTGATGCAGGAATATCCGTCTGGAAGCAGCGTCGTCGTCAAGATAGACTCAAGCGTCCACAAAGGAATGCCTCATAAACGCTTTCACGGCAAAATCGGCACAATAATCAGCAAACGTGGCAGAAGCTACGTTGTGAGCGTTTCACAAGGAAACGCCACCAAAGAGATTATTGTTAGACCAGAACATCTAGAACCACACAAGAGTGATTAGAAATGTCAAAGAGAGACGTAACCAAAAAGAACCTTACTCTTCCAGAGGTTAGAAAGTCGCTGGAATCCATCGGAGAAGACAAATTAGACCAGTTCCAGCGTCGCACGTTTGATTACGTGTCCAAATTTTCGAAGGTGGAAGAAAAAACAGCCGGCAAGCTCGTGGAAAAACTTGCAACTGACTTCGGCTTAGAAGAGAAAGAGGCAATACAAATCGTCAATTGTATGCCCAAAAGAGTTGAGGAACTGAAGATTTTTCTTGCAGGCGGACGAAAAATCATTGAAGGCTCCAAGTTGGAAGCAATAGTCACCCTTCTAAACGAGCATCGAAAACTGAAATAGGCACTGACACTATTATTTCTAAACACTCAGGGAATAAGCAATGTCAAACATTATGGAGAAGAGATACGAGGAGTACGCTCTGGTCCTGGATTTCTTGCCCCACGGTCGCCCAGGGATACGTGTTTCAGGCAGAGCGGGATACCGAGCGGGAGCTTTGGTTCAACTCGTAGGTGAGGACTTCTTCACACTTTTGGAGGCGCTGATCAAAGATGGCGTGATGCTTAAACCTCATGACCGCGTTTACGTTGGAAAAAACGCTCGCGAAGAGATCACGTATATCATTGGCAGGATCAGCTACGATGAGTTGACAGCTGCCGCAAAAACTGAGCTTCCAACAGTGGTTAGTGGGATAGTGTTGAACCGTGAAAAATGGTTCCTTGACTTTTTCAACACTGCACGTGCTGTAACGCCTCGCATGCATGCTTTAGAACTGATTCCTGGAATAGGGAAGAAGTACATGTGGCAGGTTGTGAATGAACGTGATAAGAAGCTGTTTGAGAATTTTGATGATTTGCAGAAACGTACGGAGCTTCCGAACCCAGTTAAGTTGATTACTAAGAGAGTTTTAGAAGAATTGTCAGGCGACAGCAAGTACAGATTGTTTACGAGAGCTCACTAGAAAAAGCGTTTGATTAATGGGATATAATGAGCTGCTTGGAAAAAACGAAGCTTCTGCTTCGAAAGCATCGAATCTCTCCGAACAAGTCTTTTGGACAGAACTTCATGATTGAGCCCTCATTTTTTGAACACATGGCTCGTCACGTTTCACTGGAACCAGATGATACAGTGCTGGATATTGGTGCAGGTTTAGGTTTCCTAACACGTTTTCTAGCTGATAGATGCTTGAGGGTCGTAGCTGTTGAAGCTGACAGGAGATTGATGAGCGTTCTCCGTGAACAATTGAACGACGTGACTAACGTCGAAATACTGAGGAGCAATGTGTTCAGAGTGGAAATACCACAATTCAACAAAATCGTCTCAATCCCTCCATATCAAATCTCCTCACAGTTGCTCACGTGGCTTTTTGACAGGAGATTTGACTGCGCAGCTTTAGTCTTCCAGAAGGAATTTGCAGAACGACTTGTCGCGGTCAGAGGAAGTGAAGATTACGGGTGGTTAACAGTTCTTTCAAGATACTACTTTGAAGTAGACATTCTAGAGGGTGTTCCCAGCACTGTGTTTTATCCACAGCCGAAAGTGGACTCTGCAATTGTGCGTTTGAAACCAAAGAAGACACGTCAGTTCTCAGTAAAAGATGAAGCGTTATTTAAGAAGCTTGTTCGATCACTCTTTTCAAACCGTAACAGGAAAATCAGGAACGCAGTTTTGCCTTTCTTGAAAGGCGTTTGCGGTAAGACTTCAGAGAACGCAGTTGCTGTTGCCAACTCGCTTCCTTTTCGAGAAAGACGAGCAAGAGAGTTATCACTTGAAGAATTTGGGGCGTTGGCAGATGTTCTCATCAGATAAGAAAGTGTTTTTCGCAGACTACACTCTTTTCGTTTCAGACAACGTTTACGAACCAGCTGAAGACTCAATTCTTTTTGCAGAGAACTTGACTGTTGAAGAAGGAAGCTTTGTCCTTGACATGGGAACTGGTTGTGGATTATTAGGCATTGTTGCAGCTGCTAAAGCAGCGAAAGTTGTTTGCATCGACATAAACCCTTATGCTGTTCGTTGTGCCAAGAAGAATGCCGAACTTAACGGGGTTGGACGTAGGACGCACTTCATTCAGGCAGACCTATTAAAACCGTTGAAAGCAGAGAAGGTTTTTGATTCAGTCCTGTTCAATGCTCCTTACTTGCCAACCGACAAAGGCGAAGATGACTCTTGGCTGGGACTGGCTTGGAGCGGCGGGATCAGTGGCAGAGACGTAATTGACCGCTTTATTGATGAAGTAGCGGACTATCTGAAATCGACTGGAAATGTACTTTTGATGCAGTCCACTCATTCCGACTTAGATAAGACACTGCGAAGATTCGAGGAAAAAGGGTTTAAGGCATTCGTTGTTGCAAAACGTGCTCTGCCGTTTTTCGAGGAAGTAGTGCTTATCGAAGCAAGAATCGGCTAATCTTCACCCTGTTGGCTGATTTAATCATGTTGCCAAAAAGGTCAACATCTTTTCATATTGTTCTTTGCAGTCTTATCTCGTCTCTTATGGGCAATCCAGCAATACCCTTCAATGTCTTTCCATGTTTTTCCGCGATGACGTTGGGTTTCACTTCATAGACTTGAAACTTTAGAGACTGATAAAATCCCAAAGCTGGTAAATCATCATTTGAAGTTGCCACGAGAAGCCTTTTTTTGCCTGTTCTTCTGGCTTCAGCCACAATTTTCTCTACAAGTTTTCTTCCGACATCTGCACCTTGATATTGAGGTGTCACGCCTAACGCCACTATTATGATCGTTTCTTTTTCCTCAGCAAATGATATGAAACCGATAATGGCGTTTCCTTTCCTCGCAACAAACGCCGGGAGATCTGCAACAGTGAACATTTTGTCGAAAGCCAACTGTTGTTGCTCGTTCCAAAAGTGTTTTACCAATTGGCGGATTCTCACTCTTTCTCCTTCTGATCTGAGCCTTCCAATTCTGCACTTGAATCTAGCTCGTCTTATGCATTGCGCGCACACCGTTCTTGTTCTTACGTGTTGCATGCAGAGCATTTTTCCGCATAGACCGCATCTGTAGACTGCTTCTCTGCCGCAGTATTCGCATTTCGCAGGGGCTGTTTCACTTTCTTTCATGGCTGCAAACCACATCAAATATGACTGCGGAGATATTAATCATGTCGCATGACTGGAACAGCTTAAGCCTCGGATGGGACTATTCGATCATGCCTGCATGTGATGGACTGTATGAACTTGTTTTCAGCATGTCCTTATTCGTATCTGTTAGTGCAGCCGTTGTCTAAGCGATAAAGACGAAACGAGCTTGTTAGGCGGATAGTCCACAGTTAAAAAGACTTGCTGGAAAAGTATATAACGTGAAAGATTCAGTATTGCTAGAAAGTGTTGGAGGTTTCGGCAAGTGTGCGTCTTAGGCAAGGACAAAGTGAAGAAACTCATTGATGAGAATAAATGTATCTACCCATACGACTACAACCTGCTTGACGGAGACGGCTACATCCTAACAGTGAAAGAAGACACGACCCTCAACTATCTAGAACACAAGAACCTAATAACTTATGAAATCGTTTTTACACCTCCAAACTACGTGGCTCATCTGACAGCCAAGAGCAAGTATGGAAGAATGGGCTTGTCCTTTCTGAACGCAGCTAAAGTTCACAGTGGATTTGTCGGAAGACTTGCTTTGGAACTGGTAAATCTGAGCAACGACCGTTGCCCCATAACAATCAAACGTGGAGATCCCTTTATGCACATAGAATTCGTGACAAGAGAAGGCGAAGCAGCACCATACAACGGCGAATACCAATTCCAATACTTGACAAACGAGGAAATGCAAATCTACATTCCAATCTTGCAGAGAATCTTCCCGAATTATGAAGAGCTTGCCAAAACATGGTTCAAAAACAAAAGACTAACAACCTAAAACAACCACACCCAGAGTTCCCTATTTCTGGAAGACATGAATTTCGCGACCGACCTTGTGTTTTTTCGCTATGTCAACCAAAGAAGAGGTTTCAGTCAAACCCGCAGCCAACGGACTGTCGCTCATATCCTCTCTTCTAAAAGGAAAGATAGTCTTGAATCCTGCGCTCTTAGCCTTATCCCCTATTTCCAGAGTGGCAAAGTTTCCTTTTCTTGTTTTGATGCAGGGTGTCACAAGAACCAGATTTCCGTCTTTCTTTAACACTTTGTATGCTTCTTCGGTGAATTTCCAATATAGGGGCTTCAGTTTGTTAATGATGTTCTCTGCGTGTGACGTTGTTGGAAAGTGGCGCAGAGCTGGTCCAAGATCTGGTTCCGTCGCAATGCAGTCAACGCATTCTTTGTCAATTTGCTTTGTCAGATTACGTGAGTCTCCAACCAAGACTGTGTACTCGGCGTCTTTCAAGTTGTATTCTCTTTTAAGCCACTCTAAGTTTGTGCACGAAGCTTTGACACACCATGGGTCTATGTCCATCCCAGTTACTTGTGCTCCTGCCAGCATGGCTTCTTGGAGGATTGTGCCAACGCCACAAAAAGGGTCAAGCAAAACTTTGCCGTGTGAACAGAGAGAAAGGTTCACCATGATTCTGGCCAATCTGGGAGGTATCGAGAAAATCTTCCGCTGGACGGGTCGAGCAACATCTCTTTTCTGAAACTCAAATGGGTTGTGAACCGCAATAGTGCTTGCTACGAACGCCTGCTCTCTGCCAATGCATAAAACTATCTCAGCGCTCTTTTCAATAAGCCCTTTTTTCAGAACTTCGACGTGGGTCAGTTGTGGCAGTTCTCTGTCTTTCGGAAAACCCATAAACCTTGCTTTTCTGCCATGGTCCTCCAGCTGTTCTTTAAAGTAGTTTCCCAGAAATCTCTGCATATGCATGGAATATCGGAGAAAACGAGGATTGTCAAAATATACGCTTATGCCAAAGACATATTTTCCCGAAGAGGTTTTGAAGATTTGGTCGACAGCCCAATCAGCAGAAAGACTGTTCTCAATGTCTGTTTGAGCCTGCTTGTTTCTGTGGAGAAATGCTTCTTCCAATGTTCCTAGAGGAATGCGTGATATGACCTTGCCGATTTTTATGATTCCTCCAAAACCATCAATTATCGAAGGGTCTATGGTTTCTTTGGCTGTTACTGCGAAGAAGGATTTTGAAAGATCTGTTACTCTCAATGCGAGTTGTTTGATTTGAGAAAACGACGTAAGCTCAGCTAATGAAAGCTTCCAGTTTTTTCCAGTAATAAATACGTAGTCTTGTCTGTTGTTGAGCATTTCCATTCTTTACGACTTGCACTTTACATGCTAGTTGGGGCAAGGTAACGACTGCTTATACCTTTCTGCTTGTATTTTAGTCTTCTAGTAGCCCGTTTGGGTCGCTGATTTTCTGGCGCAAGAGCACATTTTTCTGGTCGTAAGCAGGGATGAGGCGTGTATGCTGAATATGTATTGCCAAACCAGAAAGCAAATCAGTAGTTCTGGAAAATAACAGTCAGCACACGTCAAAATATATGTTTAAATATCACGGTTATGGTATGCAGAAGGGGAATCTAGAATGCACGCAAAGAACTATAGACACGTTAAAGGACAAGCCTTCACAAGAAAAGAATTTGTAAAAGGCGTTCCAGCATCAAAAATAACAAAGTTCACAATGGGCGACACTGGGGCTCAATTCGCGTATGAAGCCAAACTGATTTCTTCGGAGTCAGCTCAAATTCGCCATGTTGCGTTGGAAGCTGCTCGCATTGCTGCAAACCGCGTTGTAATGGACAAGCTGATAAACAATTACTGTATGCGTGTCTTGCCTTATCCACACACGATTCTTAGAGAGAACAAAATGATTTTCGGCGCGCATGCTGACCGTCTTCAGCAGGGAATGCGAAGATCTTTCGGCAAGTCGATCGGGACAGCAGCGCGGGTGAGGGTTGACCAGACGCTTATCACTATTGCCGTCAATAAGGATGGTGTTGAAGCTGCTAGGGAAGCTTTGAAGCGTGGAAGTGCCAAGCTTCCAATGCCATGCAGAGTTGTAGTTGAAAAAATTGAAACTGAGCAGGTGAACCCAGTTGAGTGAAATGAAAAAAGACTTAGTTCTGTGGTTTGAAATGCTGAGAAAAACCGACATCCCTTCTGTTGGAGGAAAAAACGCCAATTTGGGCGAATTAACGAACGCAGGCATACCTGTGCCGCCTGGCTTTGCCATAACCGCATATTCGTACAAGAAGTTTATTGAAGAAACAGGCATCTCCAAAAAAATCTATGAGATCATAAAGGAAACAGTGACCAACATAGATGATCCGAAACAGTTTGAAATAGCCTCTAAAAGAATCCGTGAGTTGATAGAATCGACGCCAATGCCTAAAGAAGTCGAAGGCGCCATCAAAGCCGCTTATGAGCAACTTTGCAAGAAACTGAACGTGGCTGATGTTTTCGTGGCTGTAAGATCAAGCGCAACCGCTGAAGATTTGGCTGATGCATCCTTTGCAGGCCAACAGGACACGTTCCTAAACGTTAGAGGAGTCAATGAGGTTCTTGAGAAAACAGTCAAATGCTGGTCTAGCTTGTTTACGCCGCGTGCAATCTTCTACCGCACCGAGAAAGGGTTTGCTCATGAAAAGGTTTTCATCAGCGTTGGGGTTCAAAAGATGGTGAACTCTCGGGCAGCGGGCGTCATTTTCACTCTAAACCCTGTGACTGGAGATCAGAGTCAGATAATCATTGAGGGCAACTACGGTTTAGGCGAAGCCGTTGTTTCAGGAGCAGTTACGCCTGACGATTTTGTTGTTGAAAAAGCCACCTTAAAAATCCTTGATAGGCGCTTGGCGAAGAAGACAGTACGATACATTCGTGATCCAAACACTGGAAAGACAATCCACACGGAAGTTCCTGCTGACATGCAGGAGCAGCCATGCGTGAACGATGAAACAATCATCAAACTTGCAGAAATGGCTCGAACCATTGAGAAGCATTATGGAAAGGCTCAGGACATAGAATGGGCAATTGAAGGAGACCTGCCTTTTCCAAACAACGTTTTCATTGTTCAATCAAGACCAGAAACTGTCTGGAGCATGAAACTTGCAGAATCGCAGGTTAAAACCGAGACTGAAGGAATGAAATCTACTGAAACATTGAAGGTCGTTGTCAAAGGCATTGCAGCTGGCAAAAGAGGCTACGGCATCGGCACGGCAAAAGTGGTTTTAAACACTGAAGAAGCCTCCAAAGTCATGCGGAAAGGTGACATCCTAGTAACAGACATGACTAACCCTGACTACGTGCCTTTCATGAAGCTTGCAGGCGCCATTGTCACTGACAAAGGTGGGGTAACGTGCCACGCTGCTATCGTGAGTCGTGAACTGGGGATACCTTGTGTTGTTGGAACCGAAAACGCAACAAAAACGATGATTGCTGGTAAACAATACACTGTTGATTCTAGAAGCGGAGTAGTCTATGAAGGAATACAATCGACATTGACAGCGCAGCTTTCCTCTGCTGCCGGAGCGGCTTCAAACCAAGTTGCGGCTGGCAACGGCGTTTTCCAGTCAGTCCCTGTAACGGCAACAAAAATCTACATGAACTTGGGGGTTCCAGAAAAAGTTGAAGAATACAAAGACCTGCCTTTTGAGGGCATAGGACTGATGCGTATTGAATTCATTCTGGCCAGTTATATCGGCGAGCACCCGCTGCATTTCGTTGAAACTGGTGAAGGCAGTAAGTTCGTTGATCAGCTTTCAAACGGTATTGCAACGGTCGCAAGAGCCATACAACCCCGTCCGGTTGTAGTGCGTTTCAGTGATTTCAAAACAAATGAGTACAGAGAGTTGAAGGGCGGCGACAAATATGAAATAGTTGAAGCCAACCCGATGCTCGGATGGAGAGGCTGTAGTCGCTACATAAGCACATGGTATGAAAAGGCTTTCAGGCTTGAGTGCCAAGCCATACAGAAATGCCGCAGAGAGTGGGGCTTAAAGAATGTTTGGGTGATGCTGCCTGTTGTCCGCACGGTGTGGGAGGCTAAGAAATGCCTTGCCATCATGAAAGAAGAAGGCTTAGAAAGATCAAGAGACTTCCAGATTTGGTTCATGGCTGAGACTCCTTCAATCGCCATACTTGCAGACGAGTTTTCAAAGTTGTGCGACGGTTTCTCGATAGGATCAAACGACATGACCCAAGGAATACTTATGATCGACCGAGATTCAGAACGACTGGGACAAATGGGGTACTTTGATGAAAGAGACCCTGCTGTCAAACGGATAATCGCTCACTTGATTAAGAAGGCGCACGAAAACGGATGCACAGTTTCTATTTGCGGCGAAGGTCCGTCAAATCTTCCTGACTTCGCAGAGTTTCTCGTCAGGGCTGGAATCGACAGCATATCAGTAAACAATGATGCAGTAGTTGCCACTAAGAAGCTTGTTGCAAGCATCGAAAGAAAGATGATACTTGAAGAACTCGCTGAACAACGTGAAAGGGCTCTTGGCCATCCCAACACGAGGCCGAAACCTGACTGGCTATGGTCAACTGACCAGTAGTCATACTTCACTCCATTTTCTAAGACTTAATGTGTTTTCGACCTAGCCTTGTAATGTCTTGGATGTGCTTGCATGAAAAATTTTGACTTCGAAGAAGAAAGAATCAAACAAGAACTCATCAAAATCAGCGCAAAACGAGTCTTAATTCAGCTTCCTGAAGGATTAAAGCCTGAAGCTCCACGACTAGCAAAGATTATTGAAAGATTCGGCGCGTTACCAATAGTCTCTGCAGACCCATGCTATGGTGCTTGTGATTTGGCAATGGCTGAGGCTGAAGGCTTAGGCGTGGACTTGGTGGTTCATTACGGGCATTCGAAACTGGTCAAGTATGAACGGATTCCAACGATTTACGTTGAAGCCAGAGCAACCTTGGACGTGAATAGCGTTGTTGAAAAAGCTTTGCCGATGCTGGAAAAATGGCGCAAGATAGGCCTAGCCACGACAGTTCAGCATGTTCAAACTCTTGACGGCGCCAGAGAAATCCTCCTCCACGCTGGCAAGACGGTTGTGGTGGGTGACGCTGGACGCCTGAGCTATCCGGGACAAGTGATTGGCTGCGACTATAGCAATGTCAAGTCAGTTGCGAAAGATGTTGAAGCCTTTCTGTTCATAGGCGGCGGGCAGTTTCACGCTTTAGGCGTGGCGTTGTCAACTGCGAAGCCAACGATAATCGCCGATCCTTATGAAGAGAAAGCATATTCCGTTGATGAAGAGGCTGGAAAAATCGTTAAACAACGGTGGGCCAACATTGAGGAAGCGCAAAAATCAAAAGTCTTTGCAGTTCTAGTCGGGTTGAAGCCTGGTCAGAAAAGGCTTGAGGAAGCTTTGCAGGTTAAGGAGAAACTCGGGCAGAATGGGAAAAACGTTTTTCTCTTCGCAGTCAGAGAAGTTACGCCTGAAGTGTTCCTTGAGTTTCCCACAGTTGATGCATACGTTAACACTGCTTGCCCGAGAATATCTCTTGACGATGCTGCAAGGTTTCAAAAGCCTGTGCTAACAATAAACGAAGCATTAGTGGTTGTTGGCGAACTGTCTTGGGAAGAATTGTGCAAAAAAGGCTGGTTAGAAAGCTAGATTTAGAGATGTTGCTTTCAGAAGTCGATCCTCATCCGTCTCCCAACGTTGACCTTGAACAGTACACAATTTCAACTAGTGCTGCGGCTGAAATGCTTTACATTGCAGCGTACGTGCATGATGATATAGTTGGCAGAACTGTTCTAGACTTGGGATGCGGAACTGGAAGACTGGCTTTAGGCGCGGCTTTCTTAGGCGCAAAACACGTTGTAGGCGTGGACATTGACGAAAACGCGATACGAGTGGCTGTTCAGAACTCGGTCAAGACAGATTTGAAGGGCAAAGTAAATTGGGTCGTGGCAGACATAGGCGTAATTCATGGCGACTTTGACACTGTTGTGCAGAACCCGCCGTTTGGAGTACAGAAGAAGACGGCTGACCGCAAGTTTCTTGAAAAGGCCTTGGAAACAGGCAAGGTTGTCTATTCACTTCACAAACATCCAACCAATGATAGTCTGCTTGCCCAGAAAATAAGAAGTGATGGCGGCGGATTCAAGTTGGTTTCTCCCTCTCCTTTTCTGAAGAGGTTTGCTGAGAAACATGGAAGCAAAATTAGAGCATGCTATGCACTGCTAATGTCAATTCCGCACATGTTCAGTTTTCACACCAAGAGAAGGCACGATTTTGTAGTTGACTTGTACGTTATGGAAAGGCAAGTAAAAACGTCATGAATAGCGTCCATGGAGAAACTGTTTTCTTGCACATTATGTTCCTTGGCGAATCAAAAGGTTTATTGAGAGGATAGAAAAGTACAGATATGTCCATTCAGCAGATGTTTGCGTCACGGACGTGTGAACATTTGGCTTAGCGAAAAACGTAATGGCAAAAGAGGAATTTAAGTGGGTTCACAATCACAAGATCAGAAAAACAGTCAACTTGTTCTGCCGGGTGAACGTCTCGGCGTTATCGAAGAGTTCAATCCTAACACTGGAACATACGTGAAAGATGGAGTTATCTATGCTAAAGTTGTTGGTCGCACACTAGTTGACTCTGCAACTAGACGAATGTCGGTTCATCCATTAGGTCATGAGCCAACACTGCCCAAGGTTGGATCTACTGTCGTGGGTCAAGTTGCAGGGGTTCAGACCGACAATGCAAATGTGCTGATTTTTGAAGTGTCTAACAAGATGGTTTCTGGAGTCTTTGCTGGTGTTCTACACGTCTCAGATGTCCACATCAGATATGTTGATTCAATGTTTGACATTTGCAAATCTGGCGATGTTGTGAGAGCTACGGTGATTAGCGACAAAAACAAAACTTACCACTTGTCTACCAAGGACAGGAATCTGGGAGTGATCTACGCGTTTTGTTCGGGTTGTGGTCAC
>Ga0172362_10003929_pt1 | contig 12860 bp, 13 predicted proteins | sample LakKivs1_kivu2a2_FD_114534 | JGI IMG/M metagenome (GOLD analysis project Ga0172362, IMG submission 114534) | Sediment microbial communities from Lake Kivu, Rwanda - Sediment s1_kivu2a2 | ecosystem: Environmental > Aquatic > Freshwater > Lake > Sediment | place: Rwanda: Western Province, Lake...
TTCTTAGGAAAAATGTAACATGCCCTCTGAGTATTAAGAAAGAGACAAAATATTTGCTCGTTTACGATAACTGGTTTTTTTTCTATAGTTCTGTGGGCTTACTATTTTTGGAGATGTGTTGTGTTGTAGCGCTTTTTTTAGTTAGATGTAAGGAGTGAGAAGGAATACATGAATCATCGTTTTATAAAGCTCATCAGCTCTGCTACTCTACTCATTGCCTTAGTTCTTAGCTTCGTCTTGATCTATATAAAAAAGTTTTCTAAGCCAGATCTCACTATTGTGGGAGTGGTTAACATGGCAGATGGTCTCGGTAGACAATCGGTAGAATTGATCAATGCTTTACAAGATGAGGTGACGATAGGTTTTGTCCCAACAGCTGAGCCCTGTTACAAGGCTGTTCCTAAGCCTGTTAAGAAGATCATTAAAAATGTATATCGCCCTTTTGGAGATATTGTTCTTTTTGAAGAGTGCATTTGGACACCAGAAAAAGAGCACTATAAGTTGCTAAGAACACCTAAAAATGAGCAGCAGATTAGACTTGCTTATACGATGTTTGAATCTTCAGAAATTCCTAAGGAATGGGTCTATATTCTTAACGAGTATTTCGATGCTGCTATTGTTCCTGACCAATTTCTTGTGAAAGTCTATCAAGACAGTGGAGTACAAATCCCGATCTTTCTTCTGCCTCTTGGCCTTAATCTACAACCTTTTTTAAGTGAAAAAATTAAAGATAAGCCCAACTATCCGATTGTATTTGGGAACTTTGGAGCTTGTCTTAATAGAAAAAATCAAAAATTGCTTGTAGAAGCGTTTTATGAAGCTTTTGGGGATACAGATCAGGTTTTTTTAAAGATCAACAGTCGCTACTCTCAAGAAAAGACAGCGAAAGAGATTAAAGATTTTATCGCTGCGCATGAGATTAAAAATATCCAATTCACAGAAAAATGTCTTAGTGAGGCAGAATATTTGCAAGCTTTACAATCCATTGATTGTCTTGTATCGATCTCTACAGCAGAGGGGTTTTCGATTCAGCCCAGAGAAGCGATGGCTCTTGGGATTCCTGTCATTGTATCAGATAGCACAGCACAAAAGACAATCAGTCAGTCTGGACTTACAAAAAGCATTCGAGCAAGTTTAGAGCAGCCAGCAATGAGATCGTGGGGAACCATTCTTAAAGAACCTTTGCAATATGGATATGAGTATAATTGTAGTAAAGGATCAGTAGTTGAAGCTTTACTAGATGTCTATGATCATTACGATTATCACCTAGCGAAGGCAGAGGAGAGAAGAGAGTGGGCGAGGCAATATGACTATTCGGACATTAAGCCGCTCTATATCACTCTTATCAAACCGAAAGAAGTAGTGCTTAGCACCAAAAACAAAATCACCGAAGAGGGAATTTTGTACACGAGCTCTACAACGCTATACACTAAATATCAGAAGATACTCAAAAAATATAAGGGATGATTTTGTCGGGTACCTTTTGGCAATAGTGTTTCCAATCTTCCCCATATTTTTTTGCACATCTTTTGTCGTCTCTTCCAGCACGTTCCATAAGAAGAATAGTGAGGAATACCACATAAAAATAGGGGTAAAAATGGGAAAAAAGTGCAGGTGCACTCCAGAAAAAAGCTCCAAGGATTTCAGGGATATAGTGAAAATGTCTGGAAAGTCCCCACCAGCCTGAAGAAAGAAGGAGACTTTGTTTGTGTTCTCCCTGTTCTGTTGTATAGTGTGCCACGGTCAATTCAGGAGCTTTGCCCCATATTTTGCAAAGGCCGTTACGTTCTCGTACCAGCTGTCTTTGCCTATCAGCCAGGTAGTTAATCAAGATACTGACGGTACCAAGGATGATGAAAGTGATCATCAGGGGAGCGCCTAAGTGGTGAGGGTGATGTACAAGGTATAACGTCGGTGATGTATATACACCGGCAATCCACACCAAAACACCCCAACAAATATAAAAGCCCGCACGATCATGCATAATGTCTAAAGAGCGTAAATATCCCGTTTCCCATATAAAGAACTTTGTGATGTACACAAGCTGAAGGATAATGGATACCAGCATGGCATCGCTAAGCCCATACAGCTCGTACTGTTTTGCGCCACAGGAGAGAAGAATAAGTCCCCATCCCATCATGCCAAACCGGCAGTTGGTAAACATCTTGATATCCCAGCCAAGAACACGGGGATAGAGTTCTGTACCCCAGTAAAAATCAAAAATAAAGTTGCCAGTAGTGCCGCAATCTGAAGAAGAAGGAAAATAAATCCCTTTGATGTACAAAAAGACACAGAAGAAAAAACTAAAAATAGATAACCCTCCTAAAATTCCTCCTAAATGATCATAGATAATGGTTGGAGAAAATAGGTGAAATTTACAACTGAGTAGATAGAAGGTAAGGTAGGTGATGAGATAACAGGCTACTCCGTTTGCCTTGTATACAGGGATGTTACCCTCAGGAGTGACAGGGCCATCAAAACGTTTTCCAGGGACAATTTTCATAAGCACGAGTTGAAAAAGCGCAAAAGCTCCAATCATCTTCCATGCAGTAGGGGTACCAAAGAAATAAGGAGACCATATGTTATAACAAGTGATAGAAAACCCTTCTTGATACATGAGTTTACCTAGCTGATAAAACGATCCATCCAAAGAGGTGCTTGTATACCACATCAGCATGACCATCAAGGGACAGAAGATGATAAGCGCCAGAGGAGAGATCACTTTGCGTAAAACATATAAATTAATATGTAAAAATTTTTTAGAAATAAAGAGATGGGATGCCATGAAGTCTCCTTAAGTGGCTTACATCATTAAGAGATCGTCAGAGTATAGTCAATGTACTATCCCCCACATTGTAGGACATAGAAGAGAAGCTATTTTATTGTCTATCTCAAAAGCCAACAGAGAGAGGATTTTTCATAGACTTTTAAGAGTTACTAAAAATAAAATGCTTATTTTTAAGAGTTTGAGTAAGTATGATCTTGGCAGTTGGACAGGAAGTAGAAATCACCATTGTAGGTCTTGGAGTTGCAGGTGAAGGGGTGGGAGATTATGAGGGTTGCAAGGTGTTTGTACAAGGGGCTCTTGTGCAAGAGAGAGTTAAGACTCGTTTAACTCAGGTCAAAGCAAAGTATGCTATTGGTAAGCTGCTAAAGATTATCAGTAGATCACCAGATCGCATAGATCCTATCTGCCCCTTATTTTCTACTTGTGGGGGGTGCCAGATCATGCACGTAGATTATCCAAAGCAGCTAGAGATCAAAAGGCAAAGGATCTTTGATGCTTTAACAAGAATTGGCAAGCAAGCACACATAGACGTTCCTCCTGTACAAGCTTCTCCTAGACCACTGCATTATCGCAATAAGATTCAAATGCCAATAGCTTCTGGGGGCGTTGGAATACAGATAGGATTGTATAAGCGAGGCTCTCACCAGGTTGTAGATGTAGAAAAATGCTGGATACATCATGTGTTAGGTGATGGGGTGTTTCAGCGGATAGCCTCTCTCATCAAAGCCTCTTCTCTTAGTGTGTATGATGAAAGGACAAAGCAAGGAGAGCTTAGACATCTTTTGCTTCGCACATCAGAAGCAAAACAAGAAGTTTTTGTTCTTATCATCACAGCTAAGGGCCCTTCGGAAGGTGTGCAAAAACTATCTCAGCAAATAGCTAGGATTCCTGGCGTTAGGGGTGTTGTTCATCATAAGAATGCAAGGGTAGATAATGTGATTTTGGATCGAGGGTTTACCACTCTTTATGGAGATCCTTATATCGAGGATACGATTTGTGGGTTGACGTTCAAGATTTCTGCAGCTTCTTTTTTTCAAGTGAATCTCTTGCAAGCAGAGAACCTTTATAAAGAGGCTTTGCAGTGGGCAGAGCTCACTCCTAAGAGTGTCGTTGTAGATGCTTATTGTGGTATTGGCACATTATCACTACTACTAGCTACACAAGCAGCGCGTGTCATTGGCATAGAATGTGTGCCACAAGCTATCCATGATGCTAAGGAAAATGCTTTGCGAAATAGGATGGGTAATGCGCAATTTATATGTGGCTTATCGGAAGAGGTTATAGATTCTCTTGGAGCTTTTGATGTGCTGGTGCTCAACCCTCCAAGGCAAGGATGTGCAATGAGCTTGCTAGAAGGATTGGGAAAAACAGCTTGTAAGAGAATTATATATATTTCCTGTGATCCAGCAACGCTAGCTAGAGATATCCTTATTCTACACTCTCAAGGATTTCTATGTGAGCGCGTATGTGGGTTTGATATGTTTCCTCAAACCATGCACGTAGAAACCCTTGCTTTGCTCACTCGACGCTAGAAGCTTTAGACACAAGAGAGATAATCGTTGTAGGAGTGTGAGGTCCTTCATTAGCTTTATACATCAAAAGGTCATGCGTCTCTGTGTCATACCATAGATGCGCTTTCCAAAACATGCTTTTGAAACCTTGCAGGGAAATCTGCACTTGTTGCGCTTTGTAAGAAACTTCTCCTAGTTGCAATGTTTCAATGGCATACTTTTTGGCAGTCATCTTATGTATCTTAAAATTCTTGGGATGCAAAATAGCAAAATCGATACTTTTACGAGTAGATGTCAAAAGAGGTAAAAGCCCAAATTCAAACTCCTGAATCCACCGCTCATTTTTCCCGAGTTTGTGGGTAACATGGAGTTTTTCTCCTTTGATAACACCATCGGCAGTGAGCACTGAGTCTTTAAGAGTGAAGGTATAGTGATCGCTATTTTTTTTTGATGTGCAGGATAAGCAAACAAGAGAGTAAGGGATGTTACTTTCGAGTAGAGTTTGGTGATCTTGACTTGTTGCTTCAATCTTATACTGGGAGCTAGTCTTATCTACTGTATACGTGGTTGTGGTTTCTTTACCGCCCGTATCTTTTTTATAGATAAGAGTCTCCGTAGACTGCAGATGAATAGTTAACAGGGCTACCATTATTATAAACTTTTTCATGCACTTCTTCCAGCGTTGTAAAATAGTCCATATTTTTTTTAATTTAGCTATGAATAGAGTTAAATGCAAAAGTGAAATTTCTGAAGATTGCTTTTTTTCAGCTTGTTTATTATATAAAAGCTTTATTAGGCAGGAGGAAGTTTGAGTCTAAAAAGTAAGATCGCAGAATTTGCTGTTCTCAGTGTTCTCAAATGGTGTGTCATTATTCTCTTCGCTGGTATTATCCTCTATTTTGTCATGCCCAAGTATGAAATGGTGCGAGAGGGAGAATGTCTTAACAAGATCACAGGGCGTCTCCATCCTCTAAAATCTTCTTAGGACTTATACTATTTTTTTTTACTCTTTTTGCGTATACTCCTTTTCATGCGTTGCAACAGAGATGTGGCTGGTATGACATCGATACATGGAGTGGATTTTGAGGTGGCTGGTTTCTCACCACAAGCTCAAGATTATTACGATTCTATGGAACTGAAAAGAGCTCATGCGGAGAGGTGGCTGAATGTCTGTGGATATATTCCTCTTGTATGCACGGCTTCGGGGGGAGTGCGTTGCATATATGGGCTTATTGAGATTGTGAGTGGTTGCGTAGCAGCTAGCTTTACAGCGCTTGTAGATAATGTATTTATGCATGTCAAAATAGGGATGGGATCAAGGTCTGTCAAGCATGTTTCTTATATACGACATGGTATAGAAAATCTTATCAGAGGTGTATTGGAGAGTTTACCTATGGTTTTTAACAATCTTGCGCTCATTGCCTATGATGCAGCTGTGGAGCGCCATGAATATCTCGCAGAAAAAAAAGAGCGTCTCGGTCTTTTACAAAAAAAAGCTTAGAGAATTTTCCATCCTTTAGCACGTAGGAAAATCGTTACTGCTTCGACTTTGTCCCCTTGAATCTCCACAACTCCGCTTTTTATGGTGCCTCCGCTAGCGAGATGGCGTTTGATTTCTGACAGGCATTTTTCCAGAGCTTTTTCTTCTAAAGGGATGTTTTTGATGATCGTTACATAGGATCCCTTTCTTTTTTCTTTATAGACCTTGATAGGAGGGTATTCTTTTTTTTGTGAGATCCAATCCCCAGAGAAGGTAAAAGGCATGGTAATCACCTTAATTTTGTTGGTAGTTCTAAATAGATAATGGTCAAGAAGATTTATTTTTTGGATTCATTAAGATCTCTGTTAATGCTGGATTATTATGCTTTGTAGCAAAGATGGTCAAAGGTAAAAACCAATATGTAAGATCCACATTTTTAGTAACCAGGGCTTGTACTATGGCTTGTACTATCTCTACTTGGTTATTTCTGATAGCTTTTTTTAGAGGAAAGTCGCCGTGTTTATCTTTTTCATTAGCATCCGCGCCATGATCTAATAGGGCTTTTACCATCTCTACTTGGTTGTTTACGAGGGCCTTGGTTAGAGGAGAGTTGTTGTTTTGATCTTTTTCATTGGGATTCGCGCCATGATCTAATAGGATTTTTACTATCTCTACTTGGTTGTTTACGAGGGCTGTGGTTAGAGGAGAGTTGTTGTTTTGATCTTTTTCATTGGGATTCGCGCCATGATCTAATAGGATTTTTACTATCTCTACTTGGTTGTTTACGAGGGCTGTGGTTAGAAGAGGGTTACCGTTTTGATCTTTTTCATTGGGATTCGCGCCGTGATCTAATAGGATTTCTGCGACACTCAATTTTTTGGTGATTATGGATTCATGTAACAAAGATGTTTTATTATTAACAGGAATTTTATTAATATTATTTTTTATTTCTGGCAATTGTAGCAATCTCTCTATTACTCCGATCTCGGAGACCCTACATGCAAGAGATAATCTTTCAAAACATTCTTGGTTTTTGTTTTGTAAAATCGTATGCCATGTGGTTTCAATAAGGTTTGTCAGTTTTTCCTTTATTTTTTCAGATTCTTCTTCTGAAGATAATACTTCTAAGATCAGACCCGTAGGGGTTGTAGGAGTAGGGATGTGATAAGATAGTCTTATCAGATCTGGTAAGGAAGCTGTGTTTTTGACAATGAGACCAGGTAGGTAATTAGCATCTACATAGAGCCAGTGGTTGTGATGAGGATCATAGGATAGCAAGATAGCATGCTGGTTACAGGCCAGCTGTATATGAAGAGGTTTCTTCATAGCAGTGGTTTGCAATCCATTAAATATCGTTTCCAAATCATGGTGTGTATATACACCAGAAAAGGATTTGACCGAAGCTATGGTATCGTCATTAGGAGAAGCTTTGAGCAACTCATAAAGTTCTTTAGAGTATTTCTGGGTGTTAGGGATTTGCTCTGGAGTAAATAGATTCGAGTAAAAATAAGGGGATTGACAAGATACAACACCATCAAAAAAGGCAAGACATTCTGAATAAAATGCTGGATCTTTCTTGAGATCAGATAATATTTTTTCTGCATCATTGTTATGCTTTATAGCAAGCATCGAAAGTCTTTCAAGACGATTATTAAATACATCTAGTTGCTTAAGGGCGATTGCTCTCATTGCCATTATGGAAAATCCAAAGCAAACACCTTCTAGTTTGTTCTTATGACCTAAATTTTCTAGCAGATTTGTAATGGTATTATGCATCATCGGTCCCACGATGCGAACTGGATAAGAAATTCTTAATATTTTTTTTACCATGAATGCAATAAGAGGTAATAGAATAGTGATATAAGAGATGATTTTTAGAGTGGTGGCGAATAAGGATTTAGAGTTAGTTTTGAGAATAGCTGTAGAGTTTCCTTGCAGTGTTTGAGCAGGAAGAACCTGAGCTTGTATGTTACTAAAATCGCAATAACTTTCTACCAAATTACAAAAGCTATCTTTCCAAGTTACTGGTGTACGATAAATGGGAGTTTTAAAAACCACAAGCTCCATGTTTTTAACCTTGAAAAATTATATTGTTGAAATTAATATATGCAATATTCGCTTTTTTTTATTATTAAAATCAACTCTTTTTATTAAAAGAATATGTTTTGGTTATACAATGTTAAAGAAATTTTTTATTATTATTTTTATTGTAATATTGTATTTGGATGTGGGAGTTAAGGCTTCTCCTAAAGACAAAATCCCTTCTTTTCAGGAATTTGACCTGATTGTCATTGGTTCTGGATCGGGAACAAAGCTTGTGCGTCCCGTCGCTTCTCAAGGGTACAAGGTAGCTATCATAGAGCAAGAAAAGCTAGGGGGTACTTGCCTGAATAAAGGATGTATTCCTTCAAAAATGTTGATTCATGTGGCTGATGTGATCATGCACCTAAAAAAAGCATCGAAGCTACATATTAAGGCTGATAGAGTTCAGGTGGAATTTGCTGCGCTGATGCGTCAGGTAGCTTATGTCATCGATCAGGAATCGGCTTCGATTGCTCCTATATATGACGCGCATCCGAACATTACCTTATATAGAGAACATGCAGAGTTTTTGGATGATCATACACTGCGTGTTGGCAACCAAATCATTACAGCTCCTCAAATCATCGTGGCGGTAGGTAGTGATGCTTGGATCCCACCTATTGAAGGGTTAGACTCTACACCTTATATGACGTATAGAGAGGCGCTCAGAAATGAAAAACTTCCTGATACATTGCTTGTGATAGGAGGGGGGTATATTGCAGCAGAGCTAGGTCATTTTTACAGCGCTATGGGATCAGAAACACATCTTTTTGTGAAAGAGGGGATGCTTACAAGAGAAGATGATGATGTAAGAAAGGAGTTTACAAAAGCTTTTTCTAAGCAGGTGCATATACACAGACAAACAGAAGTGAAGAAAGTTTGTTACCATGAGGGAACCTTTCAGCTGACCTATGTAGATGAGAGGGGAGAGGAGCATTTGTTAGAGGGAGATGCTCTTTTAGTAGCTACAGGGATGAGACCTCTTACACAAAAGCTAGGATTAGAAAATACGCATATCGCTGTAGATGATAGAGGATATATTGTTGTAGATCCTTATTTACAGACAACAGCTCCTGGTGTGTTTGCTTTGGGTGATTGCATAGGTCGTTATGGATTTCGACATAGCGCTAATTATGAAGGGGAATATCTATTTCGCTCTTTATTCCAAGGCGTAACTAAAGAGCCTATTCACTATAAACCTATGCCTCACGCAATTTTTACCCATCCGCAGATAGCAAGCGTTGGTGTCACGGAAGAGAAGCTGCCACGTGGATCTTATCTCAAAGGAATATGCCGTTATGAAAATTCTGCTATGGGAATGGCCCTGCGCTCTGAAGAGGGTTTTGTAAAGCTGCTCTTCGATAGTTCTACCCATAAACTCATGGGAGCCCATATTGTAGGGGAAGAAGCGGCTACAATGGTCCATGTTCTTGTCATGGCTATGCATAAAGAAGCTACGCTAGAAGATCTGCAAGAGATGATTTATGTCCATCCCGCTCTTCCTGAAGTGATCAGAAATGCGGCGAGACAGGCTCGGTAATGAGCTCTTTGAGAGTTTGCACCCAAAGAGGGTGAGCATTCAGACTCTCTACTAAGGTAAGCTCCTCTCCTCCATGACGTAAAAACTCTTCTTTGTATTCTATGGCAATTTCATGGAGCGTCTCCAAACAATCAGCGACAAAAGCTGGACTTATGACAAGAAGACGTTTGCACCCTTGCTTGGCAAGAGAAAGAATACAATCGGAGGTAAAAGGTTGCAGCCACGGCTCTTTTCCAAGTCTTGACTGAAAGCAAACCGTATAGCGCTCTAAAGAGAGACTTTTTGCAAGAGCTTTAGCGGTCGCATAGCATTGCGCTCCATAGCAATGCTTATTCGAAGAAGAAAGGGTATGACAGCAGTGAGAGCACGTTAGACATTTCCCTTGTATATCATCTTTTTTAAGAGCTTTTTCTGGCAACCCATGAAAACTAATCAGGACATGATCATAGCTAGAGATGTCGTAGCTTGCTGCAATCGAAGCAAAAGCTTTGATCATGGTGGGGTGATTGTAAAAACGGGTAACAAGCTTGAGCTCAGGTAAGGGTTTCCAAGTTTTTAGCTTAGACAAGATCAAATCACAAATAGAGCCTGTTGTAGCTGTTGCATATTGGGGGAAAAGGGGGATGATGGTGATTTTTTCAGGGTGCATTTTACGAAGGTTGTCAAGCGCCTTAGAGATAGAAGGGTTTTGATAACGCATGCCTATCTCTACAGCAAAATCCTCACCAAGTATTTTTCCTAATTCTTTCTGCAGTTTTTTTGTGTGCACAAGCAAGGGAGAGCCTTCTTCTGTCCAAATCGTTTGATAATTCTTTGCTGAAGTTTTATACCGTTTTGGAACAATTACACCTCGTACAAGCAGCTGCCTTGCGACATAAGGCAAATCAATGACATGCTTATCGGTTAAAAACTCATTCAGATAACGAAACACATCTTTGGGCTTAGGAGAGTTGGGCGTACCTAAATTGATAAGTAAAATCCCGTGCATCATAGTCCTCGCAAAAGTCCACCATCACAAGCAATCGCTTGTCCTGTGATGTAGCTAGCGCCCTTAGATCCTAAAAACAGCGCTAGTGCAGCAATCTCTTCTGGGGAGCCTAACCTTTTTGCAGGGATGGTTTTTGCTAAACCAGGGAGGTCTTTCATTCGATCTTTGAGCATTTGTGTTTCTACATAACCAGGGAGAATGGAATTGATAGTAATGCCTTGCTCAGCGCATTCATGAGAGAGCGTTTTCATAAGACCAAGAAGTCCTGCCCTTATTGAAGAAGAAATCGTCATAGAGCTAATCGGTTCTTTAGCTGCAGCAGAGGTCATGAGAATAATTCTCCCAAATTTCTGCTCTTTCATAGGAGGTAGTGTTTCCAAAGTAGCTTCAACGACATTCATGAACAAACTTTGAAAGCCTTTGCGCCAATCGTCTAGTTTCGTATCCATAAAGGGGGCTTTAGGAGGGTTTCCAGTATTTGTGACGAGAATGTCTAGCCCCTTGAATTTTTCAATAAACTGCCATACAAGAGCTGTTCCTGAACCTTCTTTAAAGGAGTCACATACAAAAGGTGTAGCTTGTATTTTCTTTGCAGCATCGGTGATCTTTGCTTCGTTACTGGAGGAGATGCCGACAATAGCTCCTGCGTCGATATAGGCTTTTGCAATCGCAAAACCCATACCCGAAGAAGCTCCTTGCACAAGCACTCGTTTTCCTTTGAGATCGTTATACATGTTCCATAGCCTCGTCTAATTTATATACATGAGGTTTTCTATCTTTAAATACTTGTAGCTCATTACGCACAGTGTTGACAAGTGTTAAGTCGATGGTATGTGTAAGTAGCTCTTCTTCATCTGAGCTGCCAAGGCAAAGAATTTCGCCCCGAGGGCTCACCATCATGGAGTTTCCACCAAGTAGAACAGGTCCTGCTTTATAACACTCATAACCGACACGATTGACACAGATCATATAGAGCTGATTTTCTATGGCTCTTGCCTTAATCAGGGTGATCCAAGGGTCGAGTTTGGCAAGAGGAAATGCAGCTGTTAGGATCATTGCTTTAGCCCCCATAAGAGCGTAGGAGCGAAAAAGCTCGGGAAAGCGTAAATCATAGCAAATAGCAAAACCACAAAGACCCCAAGGAAGCTCCAAGGTAACAAGGGCATCTCCTGCCTTCATCAGGCTTTCATCCCAAGAGGGAGAAAAAAGGTGGATTTTGTCATAGCAAGAGACAACATGACCAAGAGCGTTGATGAAAAGAGACGAGTTGCTGATAGCTCCTCCTTCATGCACTTTGGGAAAAGACCCACATACAGCTATATGGTGGTTTTTGGCTAGATGACACAGAGTTTCTAAGGCTTGTCTATGCAAAGATGCATGGGCTTTCAGAGAGTCGATAGAAAAGCCTGTAAGCCACATCTCTGGAAAGAGCACTATCGATGCTCCCTCGCACTTTGCTTGCTGTATATATTTTTCTGTTTTATGCAGGTTCAGATCGAGCTGCCCTGCATGTGTTGAGACTTGCGCTAAAGAAATTGTGGTTTGCATATCAGAAATCTGTTTTAGGAGAGCGTCGCAGCTTTTTTACATCTCCTCGTTGTTTTTTTTCTTCAAGCATTTTTTGCTGCTGCTTGCGAGAGCGTCTTTTCTTTTGTCTACGAATTTTTGCAGCTTCTTGCTCTTTGCGCGTTTTCTCTTGAAATCTTTCGGAAGCGATCTTTTCACATAGCTCTCTACGGGCAAAGAAACGATTTTCTGCTCTTGAGCGCGCCTTTTGACATTTTATTTCAGTGCCCGTTGGGAGATGTTTAAGATAGACACAAGAGGAGGTTTTATTGACTTTTTGTCCCCCTTTACCTGATCCCAAAATAAATTTTTCTACAAGATCTTCTTCCTGAATGCCCAGCTCTTGCATTCTTGCAAAAAGCTCTTGCTCTTTCTCTTTGCTAACAGGCACTTTGCTTGGCTCCCTTTACAGCGCATCATAGATTCTTACAAAAAATAGACCAAGGAGAAAGTCACTTATCGTGATGACTTAATCATGGATCATCAGAGATGGGCTATCATGTATAGAAGAACCTGCATTCTGAATATAACCATTTAGGTGGGTGATGAGTAGATCCAAGTCTTGGCAAGAGATGTTCATAGGAAGTTTCTCTATATCGGTTTTTAGTTGCTTAGAGTATTTAAGCAATTGCTTTGCATCTGTCTTAGAACAAGCGAGTGATAGATTGTTGTATAAAAGACAGAATTTTTTTTGTAGTTGTATGATATGATCAGTCATCTTTTGTTGCATCAAAGAGCAGCTGTGCATTACAGAACGATTTATCTCCTGAAAATTTTGTAGATATACCCAAGTAAATTCAAAAATTGGTCTCAGGCTCTCCAATTGCTCTGAATTTGTCCCTTACACGAGCCCTCAAAGCTTGACCTAAAACCGACTCCACAGTCGCAGTCGATAACACTGTAAA
>Ga0172362_10003930_pt1 | contig 12860 bp, 10 predicted proteins | sample LakKivs1_kivu2a2_FD_114534 | JGI IMG/M metagenome (GOLD analysis project Ga0172362, IMG submission 114534) | Sediment microbial communities from Lake Kivu, Rwanda - Sediment s1_kivu2a2 | ecosystem: Environmental > Aquatic > Freshwater > Lake > Sediment | place: Rwanda: Western Province, Lake...
CTCCTGGCCGGGCTGATCTTCCTCGTCTACAACGCCGCCGACCAGGTCAACCAGCGGCTGGAGATGCAGGGCGCCGCCGACGCGGCGGGCATCTCCGGCGCCGACTGGATGGCGCGGTCCATGAACGTCATCGCCATGGACAACGTGGGCATCTCCAAGATGCTCTCGCTGGTGCCGGTGCTCGACGCCCAGCCGCTGGGGACGCGGATGGCGCTGGAGGAAGTGACGGCCTGGGAGCAGTGCCTGGCGGCGCAGCTTTCGCGGGGCGTGGGGGCGGCCGGGCCGGCCGGACCGCTGCTGACCAGCGGTCTGGAGGCCCTGCGGGCGCGGATGGCCGAGCAGCGCGACATCCTCCGCCCATACGACGCCTTCATCAACGGCGGCGGCTTCCAGATGGAGCTGACGACCACCTACGCCGTGCCCGGCGCCGGCGGCGCGCCGCCCCACGGGGCGCTGTGGCAGGCGGCGCTGACGATGGACGACCTGTCGCACGCCACGGCCGAAACCGCCGGCGACCTCGCCCAGCAGCGCGCCGGCACGCTGGGGGCCGCCAACGGCGCCAGCGCGGCCTTCCTCGTGCCGCTCCGGCCGGTGGTGCCCTGCCGCGTCGGCACCTTCGAGGACTTCCGTCCGACGCTGAAGGGCACGCTGAAGGTCACCAGCGACGCCGCGGACTTCCAGGCCGACGGCGCGGCCGGCGGGGCGATACCCGACCCGAACTATCCGCACCGTCTGGGTCCGTGGGCGCGGCTGCACCGGTGGCGCCACGACCTGCTGGGGGGCTTCGTGCAGACGGGCCAGACGTGGGTCCCGCCGCGGGAGGGCGGGCAGGTCCGCGGCGGCAGCGGGCACGTGAACGTCGGCGGGCGGTCGGTGGGCTCCTCGGCCCGCAGCCCCGGCGGCGGCAGCGACCCGGGCCACTGGCAGGCCACCGGCTACCGCGAGGTGATCGGCTACACCACCTACGGCTTCTACCACTGGGCGGGCGACCACATCTCCTGGTGGGCGATGGGCAGCGGCGACGAGGCGCCCGGCAAGCTCCGCGACACGTTCTACTGGGACTACGTCCACCGGTTGGCCGACATCAAGCTCAACTACATGTACCCCGCCGACGGCAACGGGGCGCGGGGGGCCGCGGCGGCGCTGGCGGACTTCCACTACCCGCAGTGGCGGTTCCTGGACTACAACCAGGCGCGGGCGGCCGTGAAGGCCGACCCCAACATGCAGGTCACCTCGACCATGTTCTACAAGGTCGAGATCCACTCCAGCGTCCCGGAGGGCGGAGCGGGGTGGTTGACGCCGGGCACCTACCGCACCAACGGGCAGTACCCCAAGGCGATCTGGGTGACTCGCGGCGACAAGAAGATGGAGGACCCCAACGACTGGGGCATCTCGCGCGTGGGCGACTACGTCTGGAAGGACGCCTACCAGTACGAGACGACCTTCGACGCCGAGCTGGGCATCGCCGAGACGCACGACCCCGTCACCGGCGAGGTGCAGTGGCACCCCGTCTACGCCGTGGAGTTCTGGGTGTTCGGCGGCATCGACACCGGCGGCACGGTGGCCGTGAGCAACCCCGCCAACTACGACCCCGCCGACCGCCTGCCCGCCCCGCTGCTGCTGGACACCGGCGGGGGCGACTACGACGGGGCCGACCCCGATGCCGGCTGGCGGAGGCGCCAGTTCGCCTACCTGGGCGTGGCGCGGCGGAGCATGGAGGCCCCCGCCTGGTCGCGCCGGTTCTACAACGTCAACCAGATCGGCGGCACGCTCACCGTCGCACAGGCGAAGGTCTTCAATCGGCAGAGCTGGGACCTCTGGACGCAGGACTGGCAGGTGCAGCTCATGCCCGTCACGCGCCTCAGCCCCTCCGGCGACGCCGAAAGCTGGGCCGGACGCATCCAGCAGGGCGCCGCCGACCCGAACTGGCAGCCCGCCGGTGGCCTGGCCGGCGAGGTGGACAGGGCCCTGCAATACCTCAACGCCATCGACCCCACGATGGCGCAGGCGTTCCTCCAACACTGAGCAGAATGGCGGATCTGCGGAAGCTTACACGGCGAAGAAACATGCGACCAACAAGGCGGCAATTGCGGACTGCGGATTGCGGATTGCGGATTTGGGGAGCCGGGGCAGTGGGCCAGACCTGCCTTCCGCCTTGGCTCCGGGAATCCGCAATCCGCAATCCGCAATCCGCGATCCGCCGGCGCAGCCGGCGGGGAACCAGCCTCATCGAGCTGGTCCTGTGCATCCCCCTGCTGGCCGGCGTGCTGGCGCTGACGATGTTCTTCGGCTGGGCCATGATGAACCAGCAGAACGTCAAGTCCGCCGCGCGGTACGTCGCCTGGCGGCACCTGTACGGCGGCTGGCCGCAGCACAACCCGCTCAACCCCGCAGCCGTGTTCGACCCCTGCGACCCCAACAACGGCGACGACCGGTATCACCCGTGGCTGAACGCGATGTTCTTCCAGGGCCGGGCCGATCACATCGGCGTGGGCGGGCGCGGGGCGGGCACGGGCGAATACGAGGCGCTGGCGGCCGCGGCGGGCAAGTACGGGGCCGCGCCGGGGCAGTTCGCCGACGGGCTGCTTCTGCCGCCGACGCACTTCGACTATACCCGCGGCGGCAGCGTCTCGGCGCATTTCCCGTCGTCGTTCGCCCTGTGGCAGAAGTACACCGGTTCGATCAGCGGGTGGCACGTGCGCGACGGCGTGGAATGGCGGCGCGGGCAGGCCGACTGCCGCGACGACGTGCGCGACCAGTTCCTGCCCACGCTCGACGCCGGCCTGCTGGGCCTGCCCGTCCCCGCCGACGACATGGGCCGCATGGTCCGCGGGCTGTACAATGGCGGCTGGTAGTGCCGGGCGGGCGCGCATGACGGGCCAGCCGAAAGAAAACCCTCCCCCGCAGCGGCGGCGGGAAATCCGCCGAACGATCCTGGTGCTGGCGCTCCTTGCCGCCGGGACCTTCGCCGCATGGCAGGCGGGCGTCTTCGTGTCGCGGCGGATCGGGCGGCACACGCGCGGAGCGAGCTCCGCCGCTAACCTTCCTGCTCAGACCCAACCGGCGCCGGATGCGTGCTCGCCGGGCGACCTGCTTCGCTCGCCCCTGGCGGCCGTGGGATTGACGCCGCTGGACGGCGACCCGGGCGGCATCGCCCCGCCGGCGGGGTCGAAGCGGCGCGAGGCGTTCCAGCGCCGCATCGGCGGGCGGACGGAGCAGCGGGCGCGGTACGAGCTGGCCGGCGCAATCGGCGCCGCGGCCGACTACTACGCCCGCGCCCTGGCGGCGCGGGGCTTCGTGCGGCGGCCGGACGGCGCCGCCGCGCGCGGCGGGCGAATGATGGTCTTCGTGGGCGACGCCGCCGCGGCCACAGTGCGCTTGAACGCCAGGCCCGCTGGCGGGAAGATGGTGGAGGCGGTCGTGACGGTGGTGCGCCAGAGGCGCGGCGGACCGTAGGGCGGGAAGGACGCGACGAGATGGCCGAGGAAGAAGACGCCGGCGTACAGAACATCTGGCTGCTGCTGATCGCGGTGGGTCTGGGGCTGATCGTGCTGGTGGTGTACAACGTGCACATCTACCAGGTTCGGCAGGAGGGTCGCGGCAGGACGGTGGTGCTGCTGCGTCTCACGCGGTCGGTGGAGCGCGGGCAGCGCATCGAGGAGGGCGACGTGGCGGAGGTGCCCGTCACCGAGTCGATGGCCAAGGGGCTGGGCAACGTGATCCTGGCCCGGGACAAGCAGGCCGGGGCTGTGGACAGCGTGGTCAACCGCAACCTGGGGCGCGGCGACTGGCTGCTGTGGGAGTACACCACCAAGGAGGGCTCCGGCATGCCGAGCAACCCCATCGACCGCGGCAAGGTCAGCTTCGTCGTGCCCGTCGACCAGCGAAAGTGCGTCGGCATGATGCTGCGGACCAACGCCCGCGTCAACGTGCTGGGGATGATGCCCGTCGGTTCCGGCGGCGAGCTGAAGGCCGTACGGATCATCAAGTGGGCCCGCGTGCTGGAGGTCGGCGGCGTGGCCAGCGAGCCGGGCAAGACCGACACCACCGCCGGCGGGCTGCGGACCTACAACGCCGTGACCATCGAAGTGGCCGAGGACGTCGGCACCAGGCTCAGCAACATCATGACCCACGTCAGCGGCGGCTGCTGGGTCGAGCTGGTCAGCTCCAAGGACACGCCCCCCAAGGACAGCGAGCAGATCAGCCGCGAGCTGGACCGCTTTGCCGGCGCCGCCGCGGCCGTCAAACGCCCCGGAAGCCTCTAGAAACGCAACGGCAAATGCCAAATGCTCAATGCCAGATACTCAATGCTCAATGCCGAAGGTTGAATGCTGAACGCTGAACGCTGAAAGCTGCCATGGAGATCTGGGTCTACAACCAGTACAGCGACCAGAGGGAGGTGGTGAAGGTCGGCGAGGACGACATCACCATCGGTCGCGACGAGGGCAACGCGGTGACGCTGCGCAGCCCGTTCGTGTCGCGCCGGCACGCCCGCATCTTCCGCGACAGCGGCTCGTACTTCCTGGAGTCGCTGGGGATCAACGAGACGGTCGTCGCCAACGTGCCCGTGCCATACAAGGCCAAACGCAAGATCGACTACGGTGACGAAATCCGCGTCGGCGAGTTCAGCGTGTACATGATGGAGCCGGCCGCGCGGCGCGTGGCCGCCGCCGAACGCGTCGTCAGCCCCCGACGCCGCGTCATCGACCTGGAGCAGAAGATGCACGCGGAGCTGCTGGAGCGGCTGAACCTCCGCGTCACCGGCCAGGCCGGCGTCGGCGACGCCAAGCTGCTGGCCCTGCTCCACCGCCACCTCCAGGAAATCATCGATGCCCACTTCGAGCAGATCGACGAGGAGATGGGCCGGCACCTGACCGGCGAGTTCCTCTGGCGCGGCGTGGTCACCGAGCTGGGCCGCCGCGCCACCGGCAAGCTGATGTACAGCTACGGCTTCGAGGCGGCCGAGGGCCTGTCGGCCAGGCACGAGGAGACCGTCGCCCGCATGATCGCCGACGTGGTGGGCTACTTCCCGCTGCGCCTGCGCCCCCACACGCTGAGGGACGACCTGGCGATGGTGGAGGCCGACTGGCAGGGCCAGCTCGCCCGCGTGTGCAGGGGCGTCACGCCGGAGCTGCGCGAGTACGTCTGCCGGCGGATGCTGACCAAGGAGATCGAGGACGTGGTGGTCGGCTACGGGCCGCTGCAGGACCTGCTGGAGATGCCGAACATCAACGAGATCATGGTCGTCGGCAAGGACAAGATCTACATCGAGAAGGACGGGATGATCCAGAACACGCAGCGCAGCTTCTTTTCCGACGACATCGTCCAGAGCATCATCGAGCGGATCATCACGCCGGTGGGGCGGCGCATCGACCGCTCCACGCCGCTGGTGGACGCCCGCCTGCCGGACGGCTCGCGCGTCAACGCGATCATCAGCCCGCTGAGCCTGTCGGGCCCGGTGCTGACGATCCGCAAGTTCGCCCGCATCCCGTTCACCATCGACGACCTGATCGAGCGCGGCACGCTGACGGAGGCGACGGCGGGCTTCCTCCGCGCCTGCGTGCTGGGGCGCAAGAACGTCATCATCTCCGGCGGCACCGGCAGCGGAAAGACCACCACGCTCAACGTCCTGAGCAACTTCATCCCCTCCGGCGAGCGGATCGTCACCATCGAGGACTCCGCCGAGCTGCAGTTGCCCCACGAGCACCTCGTCCGCCTGGAGACGCGCCCCGCCAACATCGAGGGCAAGGGCGCCTACGCCATCCGCGACCTGGTCAAAAACGCCCTCCGCATGCGACCCGACCGGCTCATCGTCGGCGAGTGCCGCGGGCCCGAGGCCCTCGACATGCTCCAGGCCATGAACACCGGCCACGACGGCTCGCTGACCACCATCCACGCCAACAACCCCACCGACACGCTGATGCGCCTGGAGACGATGGTGCTGATGGCCGTCGAGATGCCCGTGCGGGCGATCCGCGAGCAGGTGGCCGCGGCGCTGGACCTGATCGTCCAGATCGCCCGCCTGCCCGACGGGCGCCGCCGCGTCACCCACGTCTCGGAGATCATCGGCATCGATCCGGAGACCGAGCGCGTGATCACCGAGGACATCTTCGTGCTGCGCGTCCACGGCGGGGCCGACCGGGACGGCCAGCTCCGCCACACCGGCTACGTGCCCACCTTCGCCGAGACGCTCATCGACGACGGCTACATGGCCCTGGAGGTGTTCGCATGACGGCCCACCAGGAGACCGCCCCGTGGTGACCGTGACCGAAATCCTGCGGCAGGGCATGATTCTCGGCGGCACGGCCGCGGCCGTGTACATCGGCCTGCGCCCCCTGCGCCAGTGGGTCGCCCGCCGCGAGGCGGAGTACGACCGCATCTTCCGCCGCGCGCTGCTGCTGGACATCTCGCCGCGCGTCATCACGGCCGGCACGGCGCTGACGGCGGCGGCGCTGGGGATGCTGTTCTACGCGACGCTCGACCACGTCGCCGGCGGGCTGCTGGGCGCAGCGGTGGGTATCTTCCTGCCGCACGCGCTGATCCGCGCTCTGCGCCGCCGGCGCCTGGCCAAGCTCGAAAACCAGCTCGTCGCCGGCGTGCAGACCCTCGCCAGCGGCGTCCGCGCGGGGCTGAACCTCGTCCAGTCGATGGCCCTGATCGCCCGCGACGGGCCGGCGCCGCTGAAGCAGGAGTTCGGCCACCTGCTCCGCGAGTACGAGTACGGCATCTCGCTGGACGAGGCGATGAACAACGCCGCCAACCGGATCGGCTCCAGCGACTTCCGGCTGCTGTTCGCCGCCCTGCACACCCACCGCGAGCGCGGCGGCGACCTGGGCGAGACGCTCGACCGCATCGCCGCAAGCATCCGCGAAATCCAGCGCCTCGAGGGGAGGGTCAAGAGTCTCACCGCCCAGGGGCGGGCCACCGCCCGGGCACTGGCGGCCATGCCCGGCGTCATCCTCGGCATCCTCTACCTCATCGACCCCCCGGGCGTCGTCAAGCTCTTCATCGAGCCGCTGGGAAAGCTCATCATCGCCGGCATCATCCTCCTGAACATCCTGGGTTTCCTGTGGATCAAGAAGGTTGTGGCGGTGGACATATGAGAGGAGTGTCGGGTGTCAGGTGTCAGGTGGGCGCACGGAGCCGCGGCGTAAGCCCCGCAGGGGCGCCGCCGCGGATGCGCCCGGCAACGACCGACGCGATTCGCGCCTCTCCGGTAACGGGCGCCGGTCAACGGAACTGACATGATGACGTGTCTCGCAGACATCCTGCTTCCACCGGCGATCACGCTGCCGCTGGGGATGGACGGCTGGGACGTGGCGCTGTCGCTGGCCATCGTCATCGACGTGCCGCTGCTGATCGTGGCGCTGTTCGGGCATTCGGGCCAGGCGCGGCTGTCGCCGGAGCGCGAGGCCGCCCTGGCCACCGGGCACACCGACCGGCGGACGGTCTTCGAGCGCGCGGGCATCCGCCGGCTGATGTGGCTGTGCCTGAACCTCGCCTACCGCGTGCGCCTGCCGCGCTTCAAGCGCTGGGTGAAGCGCAAGCTGGTCGCTATGGGCAACCCCAACTACTACACGCCGGAGGAGTACGTCGCCGTGGCGATCGCCTCGGGGGTCCTGCTGGGCGTGATGATGGCGACGGTGCTGTTCGTGATCGTCGAGCAGTTCAGCGTGGCGGTGTTCGCGGGCGCCTTCGGCCTGGGGATGCTGCTGACGTTCTACCAGCTCCACGAGCGCGCCGAGAAACGCGTCCGCTACATCTCCAAGCGCCTGCCGTACTCGCTGGACCTCGTCGCCCTGGCGATGGGCGCCGGCGCGACGTTCACCGAGGCCGTCGAGACCGTCGTGCGCGAGGAGACCGCCGACCCGTTCAACGTCGAGCTCAAGACGATGCTGGCCGAGATGGACCTGGGCGCCACGCGGCGGACGGCGCTGCAGAACCTGGCCGACCGCGTGCCGCTGGACAGCCTGCGCAGCATCGTCGCCAGCGTCATCCAGGCCGAGGAACTCGGCACGCCCCTCGGCGAGGTGCTCCACCAGCAGGCCACGCTGCTGCGACTCCACCGCACCGTGCGGGCCGAAAACGCCGCCGCCGTCGCCTCCGTGCGCATCCTCGTGCCCAGCCTGCTCATCCTCCTGGCCGTCGTGCTGGCCCTGTTCGGCCCCGCCATCCTCCGCATCGCCGAAAGGGGCCTGTTCTGATGGACGGCCTGGCCCGGCCGGAACTGGTCTTCCTCACCGGCCCCCAGGCCGGCGAACGCGCCGTCGTGATGGGCTCGCCGGCGCTGGTGGGGCGCAGCCCGGCCGCCGACGTGCGCGTGCAGGAGGAATCGGTCTCGCGCGAGCAGGTGCGTTTCTCGCTGATGCCGGAGGGGTGGGTCATGGAGAACCTGTCCGCCCACGGCACGCTGGTCAACGGCAAGCGCTGCCGGAAACGCAAGAAGCTGCTGCTGGAGACCGGCGACGTGCTGGGGCTGGGCGTCGAGACGCAGGTGCTCTACGTCGCGCCGGGCGACGACCCCGAGGCCGCCCTGGCCGCCTGGCACGAGGCCCACCCCGCCCCGCCGCCGGAGCCGACCAAGCCGGCGACCGGGCAGGCACCCGCCAGGGACGAGGCCGCCAAGGCCGCCGAAGGCGACGAGGCCGCCGAGGGCGCCGAGGGGGCCGCCGCCAAGCCCAAGGGCAAGCTCAAGTACCTCCTGTTCGCCCTGCTGCTGGTCGGCGTGGGCATCGTCGCGCTCGCCCTGATCGCGCGCCCCAAGGAAGGCGGCGACGGCCAACCGGGCCCGACCGGCCTGGCACGCCTCGACGCCAACGCCATCGAGGACGCCCTGGCCACCGTGCCGAAACGCCCCTTCAGCCTGCCCAAGAGCATCGAGGAGCTGGCGCTGGCCCGGCGGATGTTCCCCGACCGCCTCCGCGCCCGCGGCGACTCCTTCCGCTGCGTGCGGCACTTCCAGCTCTCGCTGGCCTACCGCGACGCCCACACGTTCGACAGCATCCAGGACGAGCGCAACTACGGCCGGGCGCTGAAGGAGCTGGTCGCGCAGGTGCGGGACAAGTACGACACGGCCTGGCGCTTCGAGCGGGCGATGCGTTGGACCAGCGCGCAGGCGACGTACGAGCAGCTTCGCGAGGTCCTCCCGCCGGCGGAGATGGAGCACACCGCGCCGGAGTACACCGTCGTTTTCCGCAACATCCTGGACCACATCGACTACGTCAAGCGGCGGGTGAAGGAGGAGCGGAACCGGTGACGGGACACGAGACGGAGGCCAAGCTCGCCGTGACCGACCCGGAGCCCGTGCGCCAGGCCCTGCTCGCCGCCGGGGCCGTGCCGCTCGGCAGCTTTCTCCAGACCGACCGCTTCTTCGACTGGCCGGACGGTCCGCTGCGGCGGGCCGACAGCGCCCTGCGCCTGCGCACGGTGCGGCGTCTGGACGGTTCGGCCGGCGGCGCGCCCGACAGCGTGCTGACGTACAAGGGCCCGCAGCAGGCTTCCGGCGGCGCCGCGAGGCTGAAGGTTCGCCGCGAGGTGGAGACCGCCATCGGCGACGCCGAGGCGGCGGCGGAGATCCTCCAGGCGGCCGGCCTGCGCCGCGCCGTCACCGTACAGAAGCGCCGGGCGAGCTGGCAGCTCGGCTCCTGCCGCGTGGAGCTGGACGAGCTGCCGCTGCTGGGCTGCTTCGTCGAGGTCGAAGGCCCCGACGAGCCGGCGATCGTCGCCGCGCTGGAGGCCCTCGCCCTGGCCTCGCTGCCGCGGATCACGAAATCCTACCTGCACCTTCTCGCCGACCGCGAGGCCGCCCCGCTCGACGGCCGCGAGTTCCTGCTGGAATGAGCCGGCGGCCACCAGCTCGCTGAGCTTCGCGCGTCGGTCGTACGTGGTTGTCGCCTGGCTGCCGCAGGGCCGGCCTCGCGACGCGATCCCTCTTTGACGGCGAGATTGGCCATACGTATCGTCGAAACGGCCCGGGCAGGGGCTTTCGGGCGTCCGGGCCGTACGCGGGATATGACGCTGCTGCCCGGCACGGTGCTGCTGACGGGCACGCCGGCCGGCAGCAGCCAAGGCCCTCGCCGCCATCCAGGAGGTCATCGGGGAAATGGCCGGCGGGCGCCAGGCACGGAGCATCAGGCTGGCTCGCCTGGCCAGCTCTGCAAATCGCGCAGGAGTGCCCCAAAGCCCGCGGGGAAGGTGCGCTCCAACCGCGCCATGTCGCCAACGACGCGCCGCATCTCCTCCATCCCGCGATTCGTCGCCAGCTCCAACGACGGACGCTCCGTTCCGTAGACCCATTCCTTCAGTCGGCTCTGTGAGTACGCCTGGCGTCCCTCCCGCATCGCCTGGAACCAGATGTTCTCGGAGACGCGGGCCCGCTGCGACGCGCCGCACAGGTACCACGCCTCGATCGCCGGAACCGCAAGTCCCACGGCCGTCCTGATCGGTCCGAGACCGGGCACCGCCTTGAGCGATGCCAGGACCTCTTCGATGGTCCTGCGGACGCGGCAGAGGCGGCAGCCCGCCTGCCCGCAGGGCCTGTTCGCCTCGGCGGCGTGCGGGGGCGATGCATTCGAGTCGACAACGACGACCAGCGCATCGGCCCACCGGCGGTAGTGCAGCTCGCGCAGCGCCGGGTCGATGGAGCGCAGGACGTTGCCCACGCCGTACCCACGCCGATTGATCCTCCGCGCCACCTCGACGTGCGGGACGACCGCGGCCAGGAGGACCTCGATGGCCGCCTCATCGGCGGGCGACTCGGTCAGGATCACCGTCTTCATCGGTTGGCGGGCACTCCCCCCAGGATGCCCGTGAACCAGATCTCGCCCAGCGAGGCGTCCGATTCGGCGACGATCTCCTGGTAGTTCGGCATGTCGCTCAGCCGCTGAAACTGGACGTTGTCATCGAGCTTGTTGGCAATGACGATCTCTTCGGGGTGGTCCTTGAACAGGTCGAGGAAGTACGGGTTGTGCGTCGTCACCACGACCTGGACCGGCTGCCGCGTTTCGCCGCAGCTTTCAGGGAACGCCAGACGGTGCAGCGCATCCTGCACGTCGCGCATCAGCCGCGGATGCAGCCCGCGGTCCGGCTCCTCCAGCCCGACGATCGGCGGCGGGTCGGGCAGGTACGCCAGCGTCAGCAGCGCCAGGGCCAGCAGCGTGCCGTGCGACACGTCGCCTGCCGGAATGGCCGCCTGACTGTCGCGAAGGCGCAGCTTGATCGCACGCTGGCCTTTCGCCGGTGTGTCAAACAAGATGCGGTCGAATTCCGGCAGCCATCGCGCTAATTCCTCGTTCAGCGCTTCGAACCGCTCGGGGTGCGTGTCCCGCAGCCGATCCAGCACGCCCGCCAGCCCGGCGCCATCTCGATGTAGTTGCACGTCGGGGGCCAGGCCGACCGCCTGGGCGATGCGTTCGGCCTCGAATGAGTAGATACGCGAGCCGCCAAGGATGACGTTCAACAATGCCTGCTGCTCATTCGGCAACATGTTGCCCCCGCGGTTCAGGTGCGCCATACTGCTGATGTTTGGACCGACCACAAAAGTCCGTCTTGTCTTGGCAGAGGCAACCGGGCCATCCCATTCGGCCTCGATCGCGATTTCAGTGCCGCGCGCAGGCTCGGCGCCAACAGACAGCGATTTGGTGTTCATCCTTGGCTCCGCGATCGCTTCCAGCGCCGTGCTTTTGCCGCTGCCGTTGGGGCCGATGAGGACGGTCAGGCGGCCCAGCGGAAGCGTGGTGTCGCGGAGGGCCTTGTAGTTCTTGAAGTGGATGGCCTTGATCATCGTCGCACCTGCGTGTCTTCGGGCGCCCGCGGGGCGTCGCGTCCATGATATCGGCCCGCCCGCGCCGCTGTCAGCACGGAATCGCCCCCGACAGCGCCGCCGCCACAGCCGATACACCGTGCATCGGCCCGCGGGGTCGGCCGGAACGCGCGCTCGGAGGGCGCGCCTACCCGCCCAAGGCGACCTGCTCTTCGGCGATGCGGTCCAGAAGGGCGTGCAGCGCGGCGTCGGGGGCGTAGGTCGCCAGCCGCCGGCGCACGTGCTCGGCCGCCAGGGCCATCATCTCGTCCAGGCCGAAGCGGCACGTGAACGCCCCGGCCACGGTCATCAGCCTGGAATTGTCGAACATGACCGACCATGCCTTGTCGCCGAGCAGCGGCCCGGCCCAGTCGGCGTTGTAGCGGACCAGCGTGTCGGTGGGCACGTGGACGATTCGCGGCTCGGCGCCGATGCCCGCAGCGGCCGCGGCGGTGATGGCGTTCCACGTGAAACTCTCCATGTGGCGGGTGATGTGGAAAGCCTGCCCCAGCGCCCGGTCGTTACCCAGCAGGGCGCAGAACGGCACGGCGAAGTCGGCGCTGTGCGTGAGCGTCCAGAGGCCCTCGCCGTCGCCATGCACGATCACCGCGCGCCCGTTGAGCATCCGCCAGGCCCAGTCCTCGCCGCGCGCGATGCCGCCCGGCAGGCGCGTCCGCAGCGTGTGGCTCGGCCGGACCACCGTCACCGCCACCCGACCCGCCGCGTGCTGCGCCAGCAGGTAGCCCTCCGCGGCGGCCTTGGCCCGGCTGTACGCCCAGTAGGGGTTCGCCAGCGGCACGTCCTCGCCGACCACCAGCCGCCGCGGGGGCTTTTCGTACGCCGACGCCGTCGAGATGAACACGTACTGCCGGCACCGTCCGGCGAAGACCTCCACGTCGCGCCGCACGGCCGCCAGGTCGTAGGCCAGGAATTGGCAGACCACGTCGAAGCCCCGCCGGCCGAGCGCCCGGTAAGCGGCCTCGTCGGCCAGGTCGCCGGTGATCCGCTCGACGGAGGCGGGCAGCGGCGATTCGTCCGCCCCTCGCCGGCCGCGATTGAA
>Ga0172362_10003931_pt1 | contig 12859 bp, 20 predicted proteins | sample LakKivs1_kivu2a2_FD_114534 | JGI IMG/M metagenome (GOLD analysis project Ga0172362, IMG submission 114534) | Sediment microbial communities from Lake Kivu, Rwanda - Sediment s1_kivu2a2 | ecosystem: Environmental > Aquatic > Freshwater > Lake > Sediment | place: Rwanda: Western Province, Lake...
ATCAATGTTGCTATTGTAAATGATATTGTGAGATTTGTATATGGGTGTCTATTAGTGGATTTCTATATTGTAGTATCTAGTCTGACTGCTCTGGTCTGTATGACTTATATGTTTCTTCAACTGTACTACTACTATCCCTATAAACATTACACTAAGATGCAGTCAGTTCAGAGACCAAATATTCTACTCTATACTTGGAATTCAATACTACCCAACAGAATACGAAAACGATTGTAAGTTAGTTATGTCAGACAGAGGGAAGCCAGATAGGCAGAAGAAACCTATTAAGTATAGACGAACTTGGGAAATTAATCCCAAGACAAGAGTCACTCCTGACAAGAAAGTAGATCTAGGTCAAGAGTGTAATAAGTGTCGAGTTTATTTAGTAGACCCAACTGCTTGTGAAACATGTCAATATGGGGAGGCTAATTTAGATGAAGAGTAGACGAGATGACTCAGAGAGAAGTATAAACTGGGAAGTCCCCATTACTATTAATAACAATCTCTATAAGACCTATCTTATTGGCAGTATGGAGAGTCCTGCTAAGAGTGATGGAGGTATCGGGTGGAGACAGACTCTTACTCCTGAGCTGACTAAGAGGGGGATCTATGCTTTTGATCCCACTAGAGAAGAAATTAAGAAAGTAGGGATGCCTACAGAAGAACTAATGCAAAAACTACTGGGATGGCAGCTGTCAGGGAACTGGAAGTTGTTTACTGAAACTATGAGAAAAATCTGGAGGGGAGCCTCTTATATTCAAGAAGTGCCTGAAGGGAAAGAAGCACAGGTCATTCATATTATGGGAGATGTTGACTATGTTGAACATAGTGACTTTGTTATATGGAATCATGAGGAGGGAGATCAGCCTGGGGGAACTATTGCTGAACTAGTCATTGCTTGGTATAGAGGGATCCCTGTATATCTCCTAACTTCAATGCCCAAATCAAGAATGAACAAGAGTCTACTCTACTTCTTACTAGATAGTGGTCGAGGACAGGGAGCTATCTTTTCTAATCAGTCAGACCTGCTAGATTTTCTAGATGAGAGATATCAGTTAAAGTCTCGGGAACCTAAAAAAGAGGCTTAGTTATGTTGATACTAGCTATTATATTCTTCTCTGTAGGATTCTTAGAGATGGTCTTCTGGGCTTTACAAACAAAAGCTCTGATCAGAGATAGAATCTTCTCAACGTTTTTACTGACATTTATTTCAGTTGTAATCTGGTACTATGTAGTAGAAAATGTTGCTAAGAATATTGATAGACCTCTACTCATGATTATCTATAGTTTGGGATGTGCAATGGGGACAGCTCTAACTATAAAGTTTGATATGTGGTTGGAAAAATTATCTGATCTAAGACTGAAGACTCGTAAATATATGAAAAAACAGATCAAAGTCAAGAAGAGGAAGCCAAATGGAAAATGAAATTAACAAACAGGAAGTTACCCCCACAGTTATAGCAGTCCCTGCTGTGATCCCTACACCAGTAAGTAAGCCCACTATGGAGGAGGACCTTGCTGCTCTGAAACAAGAAGCAGTAGCTCTCAGAGTACTCCTTGGGAAGATTAACAAATCTCTTAATGAATTAAAAGAAGATACAGAGATGCTTGTCTCTATTGAATATCAGAGACTTCTTCCCAGTTGGAAGAATAAATTTATAGACTTTCTTGTGGCAGTCTTCCATACTCAACCTCAAGAAGAAGAAAGAGAATCTAGAAGAAAAACACTATAGAGCCAACTAAAAGGAGAGAGTATGATTAGATATTTAACAATTCGAACAGAAGGGACTTTTGATGCTGCCCATAGAGTCCCAGGTGAGACAAAGTGTAATAATCTTCATGGACATACTTGGAGAGTTGAACTTGAACTAGTTGGAGTGGATCATGTTAAATTTAGAATGATGGTTGACTTCATTGATTTAAAAGCAGTAATGGATAGACTAGACCATATTAACTTAAATGAACACTTTAAACAACCTACGGCTGAGAATCTGGCTCGATACTTTGCTCTTAAGTTTTGGAGAATTGCTAATGCTCAGTATCCCTTCATTCTAAGTGTGAAGGTCAAAGTTTGGGAATCTTCTAAGAGTTGGGCACAGATTGACTTAAACAGAGAAGAACTGACAGTCTTCCCTAGTGAGGGAGCAGGACATCACTCTGAAGAAGGGAGATGAGCAGATTCAGTGTAGTGTTCAAGAACTTCTCAATGTGTTAGAATCAAATGACAATATCAAAGATCAACTGTTTGATCTAGTACAGACTCAACAAATTGTGGAGAGTTTATGAAAAATGTATATCTTGTAGGTAAAGCAGGGTCGGGAAAGACCTACTCAGCAAACTATCTTAAAGATAAGTATGGGTATCAGACTGCTAAGTTTGCCTTCCCTGTTTATGGGATAGCTGAAGATTACTTTGGGATGAGATCTAAAGATAGACGACTGCTTCAGATCATTGGAACTGAAGCAGGGAGAAACATTATTGACTATGATCTCTGGGTCACTCGATTTCTTCAAGATATGAGAATTGTTCAAGAGAGTCGAAGATTCTTAAACCTGCCCTCTCAAGCTTTTGTTTTAGATGACTGTCGATTCCCTAATGAACATCGAGCTCTGAGAAGAGATGGGTGGGTAGGGATCTATCTATTTGTAGATGAAGATACTCGAATAAGAAGACTTGTTAAGAGGGATGGGACAGCTCAAGAAGAAACTCTCAATCACTATTCAGAAACTGCTTCAGATGAGTTTAAGTCTGAACTTTTCTATGTTGACTGTAATGGCACCTTAGAGGAGAGTTATCGAAATCTAGATGAAGTGATTCAAGATCATGTGATAGAGAAAGAGTAAGTGGCTATGAACTTTGATGGATGTTTAGCTGAATTCAGACTTTCTAAGGGTATAGCTCGTTGGACTCGGGACTTTATTCCCCCATACCCTACTAAACAAGAAATTCTTCAGAAGGCCTCTAGTGGTAGACATCAGAAACCTACTTGGGACAAGGGAGATTGGACACTAGATTTTACTGTTAAATCTACAGGGAGATCTACAGTTAGACTATCTGAGATGATCAACATACCTCAGTATGACAGACTGATAAATTCAGTCCCTAGAGTTAAACTGCCAGATGTTAACTGGCATCATGTAGCAGTAACTTGTTCAAGTGGTAAGTGTAGAGTGTTTATAGATGGGAAGAAGCTCTATCGAACTCAACTAGAAGAAGCGCTCGACAACCTATAGAAAGGTCCTATGAGACGTAAAAAGAGTAAGATTTATATGAATGTAAAAGAAGTACCTGAACAGATCAATGAAATCATCTCGTATCTTTCAATGGAGTTTTCAAAAAATAAGCTATTTGAACGTGATGATCTTGTACAAGATCTCTATATTGTCTATCTCACAGATATTCATAATCACCCAGAGTTCAGATATCAGCTCCCAGGCTGGTGGTTTATTAGACTCAAGTGGCATCTATTAACTAGTTGGAGACGTAGAATTACTCAAATTAATCGAGAGTGGGATTATAAATTATCTCAGGGAGCAGATTCAAATTCAGAAGTTCAAAACTATCAATCTGAAAAAAAGAAGAAGAAGAAAGGGAAGTACTGTTTCTAATGAAGAAAAACCAGAAGTTGATCACTAGAAATAAATCTATCTGTAGGGGGGGACCTATACTCAGGGGGACTCGAATCTCTGTAGCTCTTGTTATACTTCATCTCATCATAATGAAAGTTTCTATTCAAGAATTCTTAGGGATGTACCCTCATCTGACTGAAGCTCAACTAACAGCTTGTAGAGAATACTACAGAACTCATACAGCTGAAATTGATACCTACATAGAAGACTTACAAGAAAATCAAATGTGGGAAGAGGCATCTCTAACAGACTTAGAAGAGTTTGATCAGAGATTAAACAAATCCCTGGATTTTCTGAATAATCCTGAAGAAGATATCTATACAGAACAAGATGGAGACCCTCTATGAAAATTATCATACTCAATGAAGATCAAGTTCAAAACTATCAACTACAGCTTCGTCATGTCAATATTTCTGTCAGGAGTCCAGGTGCTCCCTTAATTAAGCTAAGTCATAATATCTGGAGACAGGATACTCTCTTTCTACAGTTTCATGATATTGATGGCCCCATTGATAATCTCGCTGCTGTACCATTCTCTAGAGAACAGGCTCAACAAATTATTGACTTCTTTAGTCATTGGAGATTAATTGTAGATACTTTTGTGATTAATTGTGAAGCAGGGATCAGTCGAAGTTCTGCCATTGGTGCTGCTCTTTGTAAAATAGCAGGAGAAGATGATTCACTATTCTTTAAGCAATATATACCTAATCGTTATGTCTATAGAACTATACTTGAAGAGTATGGGAAAGAGTGATAGATATGGGAATGTTTGATGATGTAGTATTTGAACAAGCTCCAATCAAGTGTAAATGTGGAGCTGAAGTCAAGTATTTTCAAACTAAAGACTTTGAGAATCTCTTAGACTGTTATAGAGTTAATATTCATGGTCAACTAGAACGAGAGACTTATCAATTTCGAGCCCCTAGACCTGATGAGATCAGAAAGATTGGGGATGTCACTTTACCATTAACTGTTAAAGAGAGTACAGGTTGGCACTCCCTCAAGAAGACCTGTACACTGTATGTTTACACATACTGTAATCAGTGTGGGAAGTATTGGTTTGAGATTGAACTTGAATACTTCAGAGGAAAACTCATGTCAACTAAAATCTCTAAGAGAAAGTTGTAGGAGGTATTATGTTTGAGAAGAAAAAAGTTCTGTACAATATGGACAGCCTAGAATTACTTGAAGAAGATATGTCAACACATCTCAGTCAGCAGACTTGGGAAGTATGTGATCTACTGATGCATGGGTATGGGAAGAGGCAGGTTGCTAAGATTATGAACCTATCATATCAAGAAGTAAAATTACAAGTGATTAAGATTCGAGAGTTTCTTGAATCACATCACTACGTGGAGGTGAGAACAGATGGCTAAATCAACTAAGATTGATATCTACAAGAGAAGACTACAAGTCAGAGATTTAATTCTCAAAGGGAATTCTGATCAAGATGTTATGACACAGCTGGGAATTTCTCGAGATACACTCACAGAAGATAAGAGGTACATCTCTGAACAGTATCTCAAAGCTGTTACAGAAAATAAGAATCTCTTAGCTCGACAAGCTGAATATGTGATGAAACATCTTGACCAACTTCAAATTATTAAAAAGAAGTTATGGGATATGGCTGATGATACTGACAGCACAGTCAAGACAAAAATAGATTCATTGAAAACTATACTACAAGAGTTAGAACATGAATCCCGAATTCTCAGATTGATTGATAACTCCAATGTGATTATTAAACAGTACATTCACATTGACAAGATCAATGTATTGATGAATCAATTAACTGAGGTTATTAGAGAATTCGTCCCTGTAGAAAAACAGAAGTATGCTTTTGATAGAATCAAAGGTCTGGGACCTATTCTAGATGTAGAGGGGACAGTCACAGACGAAAAACAAAATCAAAACTAACAAGAGGGAGGATTAAAAAATGAGTGAAGAGATTAAAAAAGATACTCCAGTCCCAGAAACACCTCCAACATCAGTCACACCAGAGATAGTAACACCTCCTGGAGTTGAGGTCAAAGAAGTCAACATCAAGAAGGGAATACCTGAAGCAGCCCCTAAGGGAACTGAAGAAGTGAATCCTGAACAAAAAGCACGTGTTGAGATGATGAAGAAAATACAGGGAGTATCTCGAGCACTCCAACAACTGTTAGATCAAGAAGGTCTGACTTTAGTAGTTGAACACAACATTAAAGTCGTCCCAAAGAGATAATATGGGAATTCGTAAAGACTGGGAAAAGTATTTTAATCAGCAGGCTGAGCTGACTCAAGTGGGAAGGTCTCAGTTTGATCAGACCCCTGTCCCTGCTAAAGAGTTCTTTGATATCTGGATGAGACAATCACTCTACCCAGAACAACTTAATGCTATTAATCAAGTGTTTACTCCTGATTACAGAGACCTCTCCACCACAATTAATGAACTTCAACTATTTTGGGGGGAAAGCTCAGGGAAGGATTTCTTCTGTACTAGACTGATGGTCTATGTAGCCTACTGGTTGATCTGCCTGAGATGTCCTCAAGAGTATCTAGGGACAGTCCCAGGGACTCCTATAGATATTGTGAATACATCAGTCAGTGAAAGTCATGCTTCAGATATCTTCTTTAAGCAGTTCTGTGAAGCTCTCAAGCTTGTCATCAATCCCTCAACTGGGCATAATTGGTTTGAAGAACAAGGTATGGACTTACGTGAAGGTCGGGACATTCTTAACACTAAAGTTAGATTCCCTAAGAATATTACTGCCCACTCTTGTAACAGTGTCAAGTATACAGGGGAAGGGAAGAATATTCTTCTAGGAGTTCTGGATGAAATTGCAGAATTCAGATTTGATAGAGCAAGAAATCTATACTCAAATCTTTCTCATACTGCTCTATCTAGATATCCCAAACATCATAAGATTATTCTCATCTCTTATCTTAGAGATGAATTTGATTTCATGAATACTCATTATAATGAAGTTGATGCTTGGCCCCCAGATTCAAAGGCCAAAGTCTATAGAAGTAAAAAAGCTACTTGGGAAGTTAACTTGGGAAGGACAAAGCTCGACTATAAAGATGCTTATGATAAGGACCCTGAAGATTCTGCCAGAAGATTTGAAAATGTCTTACCCAAGAGATCTAATACTCGTTTTATCAAAGAGCCTGATAAAATCTTAAAATGTGTACGAACTTTTGAAGGAGGCACTCCCCTCATCAGTGAAACTCCCTTCTATACTCTAGATCTGAATGATGAAACTTTTGAGTCTTGGTTTAGACCTCACTATACTCAAGACATAGCTCAACTTGAAGAAGAATATATTAAAACTCCCTCAGAAGAATTAAAGAAGAAAGTCGAACTAGAATTAGATCGGCATCGAGACTCCCTCTACTTTATCCACATTGACCTTTCTAAGGGAGTCGTTGACTATGCTGGATTCTCACTGATTCATACTTATAAGAAGACACTTTCTCAAATAGGCTACTATGTAGATCTCATAGTTCAACTTCGACCAAAAGATCATGAAATTAATTTTGAGGATATTCGTAAGTTCATCTTTACTCTTCAAGATAAGGGGTACCCTTTAGGGAAAGTTACTCTTGACGGTTATGAGAGTACAGATTTTCTTCAAATTCTAGACCGAAGGGGGATACCTTGTGAATTAGTTTCTGTAGATAGAACTATGAAACCCTATACAACTCTAAAAGATGTTCTCTACCAAGAATTAGTGTCTACTTACTACAACCCTATATTAGTTCGAGAACTCACAGAGTTATTAGTAATACAGAATAAAGTAGACCACCCTAGAGAAAGTCTTCAGAGATTACAAGAAGAAGGAACCAAGTTAGGGTCTAAGGACTTATCAGATGCTCTAGCAGGCTCAATCTATCAAGCAGTCACTTATGGAGATTCACCAGAAGCCTGTGCATCCACAGGAGACCCCGATCCCAGAGATGCAGTAGATCGATTTTTTAAATCATAGTTTTCAATTAATAAGACACATTATGGAGGATACACATGGCACTATTTAACGGACTTTTTAGAAAGAATCAACCCACTGCTTCTATGGGGGGAGTAAAACCAGACTTCAGTAAGAAGACTACAGTAGAGAAGCCTGAAGAGGTCCCAAATGCATCTATTGGGAATATCACTGCTACAGCAGAACCTGTAGAAGAAGGACTATCAGTTGATCAAATTAAACAACTCTACATTCAGAACTCCTGGATACGAAAGTATATCAACACCATAGTTCGAGCTTGTTTAAAATACAAACTACAAGCAGTCGTAGTTGAAGATTACAAGGGATCTACTACAGCAGAAGCACATGCTAAAGAAGTCAATGATCTTCTGAAGTACTCTAATGAAACAGAAGCATTTACAAGTGTCAGAAAGAAGTACTTGAATGATCTTCTTCTGTATGGTAACGGAGCAGTTGAGATTGCACCTAAAGTTGGGACCCCCAAGTTTCTATATGCAGCTCCTGGCTACATGTTACGAGTGGATACAGATTCCAGTGGGAATATTAAAGACCCAAAAATGGCTTATTACTTTCTCCCAGTAGGCTCAACTACCATAGAAGAAAAAGATAAGACTGTAGAAAAAGCTTACCCCAGTAATGCCATTGTTCATCTCAAATTAGATGAACTGAGTGATAGAGTATACGGAATTTCCCCTATGGACTCAATTGTGAGAGAAATCACAGCTGATGTGAAATCTCTTCAAGATCTACAGAAGGGAGATTATGGGATTGCTCCTCAATTGATTAAGTTTCCCAAACAGTCCAAGGCCTTTGTAGAAGGTGTAGTCAAGTTGATTCAACAGGTTCTTACAGGCAAGGGGGGAAATAAGGTCATTGGTGTTAATGTGGATGCAGATCATATCAAGCTATCTGATAAGAAGTATACTGATGAATTTGAATTTCAGAAGTGGTTAGTCATGCGTCACAATATATATGGGATTCCCCCATTTAAACTGGGATTTGTTTCTGAAGTGGGATCCATGTCTGCTCGTGAACAAAGGGAAGAATTTTTAGGCTTGATAGAAACACTTGTTCAATATGAATGTGAAGTGTTAACTCTAGTCCTTCTGAAGAACAGATTAGGGTATAAGGATATAGAAATCGTCTGCCCAGCTCTTATTACTAGATTAGATTTTGAGAAAGCAAGAGTATTAGATCGACTAGTAGGTTCTGGGATTGTTACTTCTAATGAAGCTCGTGAGAAATACTTGGGGTTACCTCGGAGTAGTGATCCCAAAGCAGATAGACTAAATATTGATCTACCTGAATCTTCAATACCACCTACTTCTCCTACTACTTAGATACTTACTCTCACTCAACTTCCTGAAAAGGCTTGAGGTGAGTTATTCATAAAAAGGGGCCTTAGTTGTTTTTAAGGCCCCTATTTTTTTTGATTAATCTTATCTAGGTATCATTAAACTAACACAGGTCATAACAGTAGTATACAGTATAAATTCACTCCAACATAACTGCTTCTTCTGAAATGTAAATGTCCCCAACCCCCTCCAACTAATTGTAGCATACACTAACACTATCATCCCACTACACATTAAGTATCGTCCCCATGCCCCTGTGAGTATTGGGATTGATAAACATGTGATACACAATAGAATCCCTATAGTTGATCGAGTAAAAATATCTGCCCAAAAATGATTCCCTCGAAACACTCTAAACCAAAATCTTCCCATATCTGATCCCTCATCTGCATGAGAGTCTTCTGGCCAACCTGGATCAGGGATCCCATACCCCATAGATAACACTCCTGCCATTGTCATGATAGAGACAGACCAGAATGATAACAGATACATCAAACTTTCAAGCGTCAAGAGTAGAGGGATGAAGATTCGTCTGTAGACTTTACTAGACTGATCAGCCCCACTGAGGGCCCCTAGAATACCTCCAAGAAGACCTAGGGGGAAAATAAGACAAGAGTGTAGTGTTTGTTTAAAGTTCATATTTAGGTTGTGAGGATAAGTAAGATCAACCAAGGCAGAAAGAGAACATTCAACAACATAATAACTGCAAATCCCCACTTCACAATCTTCTCTATTAACTTATATCCCTGCTCCTTCCCATACTTCTTTTCCAACAAGAATAGAAGAGGATAGCTCCCATCTAAAGCTGGGAAGGGAATGAGATTACTCAGACCTAAGATCAAGCTGTAACAAGCAAAGCCAAGAAGATACTGATTCTGAAATTTTAAGCCTAGTCCCCATGCTAGAAGACCTGTTAAACAATTAACTGTCACTCCAGCAAGAGAGATCAACACTTTTCTTAAATAGGTGAGATTTGTAAAGGCTCGAGGGTCTGAAGTAAACGAAAGTTCATGTCGTAATTTACAATAACCCCCAAGCAGGAATGGGGTAACTTGATAGATAGTAGAACCAATCTTCTTTTTCCAGAAAGGCCTCCCAAACCCTACACTAAAAATATCAACATCACACTTCAGGGATTTGGCAACAATCAGATGCCCAAACTCATGTAACAGAATAATAAGAATTAAATTAATAAGAAAAGTCATTTACGTCTTCTTCTGAGCAGTCTAGCAGCTCTCTTGTATTCTTCGTAATATCGTTTAAACAAATTTGGCCAAGTACTAATGAGAATCTGAAGGATGAAGAAATGAAAATGAATCTTAAACATGGGATACCTCCTGTACAAGGTTGAGATCAATAGGGTTTTACGGGCAAGAACTAATGAACTCTATTTTGAAGGAGGAACTAATGGTTGACTTGTAGTAGCTCCCCCATTCAACTTCCCCTCTAGACGAGCGATTCTCTGTCCCTGCTGATCTGTCTTCTCAAATAGTTCATCTAGAAGCTGGCCATGACGACCAACTCTTTCTTCAAGATGTTTCAGATCATTAAACTTCACAGCAAAGAGAATCACAATGTTTACTGCTGTGACACAGATACTGAAGACTCCAAAAATCAATCCCCACTGAACCATGGTTCTCTCCCCCTAGTAGGCACTCTTCAAAAATTCTATAGTAAAGTTCCCATAGAGCTTATTCCCTCCCTCAGGAGTCCCTCTAGCAAACACACAGTCTAAAATAGTGTAGCTAGATGCCCCATACTCTACTGTAATAGTACCAGGAGAGGTACTCAAGAGTGTGTACAAATTTATAAGATATTGTTCTAATTCTAGTCTAGTAGCTTTCTTAACATACCCATGAACTGTGATAGATAGTTGTCCCCCTCCCAAGTCTTGAGTTGTTCTGAGTAATACTCCTAGGGCTGTTGGGATGATTAGGGATTGAACATTCCCCTCATATCCAGTTGTCACAGTAGCTGAATCTCCAAGATACACTGAACCAAATTTGACTCTCTGAACTGTAGGTTCAACTCCAGCACCTGCACCAATAGCCCCTGTCTTAGTCACAGTTAATTGGCAGATGACAAACTCACCTTGAGCTGATCTGACTGAATATCCTGTAATTCTACATCTAGCAAAAGTGATGGAAGCAATCCCTGAATTATTATAGCCAGGTTGAAGATACAGATCTAAATAAGCTCCTACTGCCAATGAAGAATCAAAACCAACATCAGACCACTCTGCTGTAATTGTTAAAGACTCTTCTTCAACTATAGAATCTGTGACTACACCATCTGCACCAACTTCATTATGGGTTGAGATGTTGTACTCCACATTAATATTTCTGGCATTATCAATAGTCTTAACTACTGTAATCCCATTCTTAATTACTAACTGACCAACAGCAAAATGATAGTTCATCTTATGCCCTCCAACTTAGAGCTGTACCATGAAGTTTTAAGTTCTTTTCATTATGAGTTGTAACTTTATACTTCATATTCGTTCCACTAGGTTGTCCTGAAACATCCACATTACCTGCTAGAATTAACTTAGTGCTATCATATGCACCTTCATCAGTTAGAGTAATCTGTGACCAAGTTGTCCCTCCATCACGTGATACCCAAGCTTTTAAGTCTGTATTGATGGTAATTGAATCCACATCTTCTTCAAAGAGGATAATCCGTGCAGTTGTGGGAGTAGTCTCTGCAACTTGAACTGTTGACTGTAAGCTCATATCCAGCTTAACTGCAGAGGCTATAAAATTATCTAGATAAAAAGTATTTGCAGCATCTGCATTCACTACTGTCACTATAAATGTATCAATAGCATTCTTATTAGCATCACTGACTTCAGATAAGTCCCATGTTACAGTCTGCCAAGAATTTGCTACGGTAATATTGGGAGTAAGTTCAGTTGTAGTCCCTTCAGTATCATGTATACCAAATTTTAAATTACTCCCAGTTCTACTAGCATATACATCGAATGATAGACTGTTGATCCCACTAAAGTCTTTCGGGGAACCAAATGTTTTTGTTAAAGTCTTGTTCAGACTCCCTGTGATTGCTGCAACTACTTTTAATGAATAACTCCCTTGTGACTTGATAGTTGATTCTGAATAAGATAGTAAGCAGCCCATAGAATAGTCACTAGTAGGTGGAGTAAAGTCTGAAGTCCAACGAGCTACTCCCTTAGAAATACGAAACTCATCTATCCATCCGTCAAATTTATTATCTGCGGTAGGGTCGTATCCAATCCAAAATTCTCCTGATTTATTCGTCAATGAAGCAGAACTTGTCGTCGATGCCCTTTGAATTCCGTCAATATACATTACGAATGAAGTCCCATTACGGACAACCGCAACGTGATACCATTGTCCCGTCGTAAAGGTTACCCCCGAAGAAGTTAAAGTAACCTCCGCAACAGACTCATACCAAATGAGTTCACCCGAAGAAAGTTTCCTTAAATACATCCTCGTGGCAGGATGAGTCCCATGACCAAGAACTGCCCTCTCGCCTGTAACCGAATTAAATCTCATCCAGAAATCAATCGTAAAATCGTTTGCACCAAAATACCAATCGTCGGAGTCTGGAATTGAAACGTAATCACTATTACCATCTAATAATAAACTTGCTCCACCAAACTTTTTCTCTGCCGTATCTATCTGAGCAGTCCCAGCATAAGTAACTACTTTCCCATCAACACTTCCCTCATCCCCACCAGACACATCTGGGATAGTAGTTGAAGTATCTGTTCCATCACAATGGAGCAGAAGTGCTGTATATTGATCTGAAATATGTTTAGCAGTTGGTGGAGTAAAACCTGTGGTCCAGCGAGCTATACCTTTGGAGATACGGATTTCGTCAAGCCAACCGTTGAAATAAGCTGGTACTGTATAATCTTTCTTACCAATAA
>Ga0172362_10003933_pt1 | contig 12855 bp, 11 predicted proteins | sample LakKivs1_kivu2a2_FD_114534 | JGI IMG/M metagenome (GOLD analysis project Ga0172362, IMG submission 114534) | Sediment microbial communities from Lake Kivu, Rwanda - Sediment s1_kivu2a2 | ecosystem: Environmental > Aquatic > Freshwater > Lake > Sediment | place: Rwanda: Western Province, Lake...
CCGATATGGTGACGCACACGGACACGGGCAAGCGCTACGACGAGCGCTTCGAGGTCAAGGTCCCCTCCCACGGCGTGGTGCTGGTCCGGATCTGGCCGGACGGCCTCGCAAAGTAACTCAGCGAATGAACTGGTAGGCGATCACCGTGTAGGCGTGCCAGGTATAGGTGTCGCCTTCCTTGACCGGGTGGACCCAGATCTTGACCTTGTTGACCGTCGGGACGAGCACGGCGGCCCACTGTGAGACCGGGACCGGCAGGGTGAACGTCACGACGTTCGTCGCGCCCGTCCAGGTAAAGGAGCCGACCACGGTCTGCAGGTCGCCCGCCGTGTCGAGCTTGACGGTCAGGTTCACGGGCGTCGCCCAATCCCAGCAATCGTAAGTCGAGACGACCATGCTGCTGGTGTCGGCCTTATAGCCTTCGGCGATCTTGGTCATCTCGTGGAGCTTCATCGGGGCCAGGACGAGGTCCTCGACGACCCACTGCTTGGTCGCCCCGCTCGCATCCCAGGTCAGGTCCGCCCAGGCGAAGACCCACAGGTGGGCCGTCTGGGCCGCGCCGACCATGTCGATCAGGCCCTGGCGGTCAGCCGAGTGGCTGGGATTCGTCTCGCCGTAGAACCACCAGCTGAATTCATGGCTGGAGACGGCGCTGTAGATGAGCGTCCTGTTCCGCCAGAACCAGCCGAGCTTGAAGTTGTCGAGCGTGGGCTCGTTGACGATCCCCTCGACGTGGGCGAACTGGATGTTGACCGACTTGGCGATCTTCGGCGTGACGTTCTCGTCAACGGAGACGATCTCGACGCGGAAGCCGCGCGTAACGTACCGCAGGCCGTCGAGCCCGGTCACGCCCATGTCGACGCCCTGGAAAGCCCAGGTCGTATCGGCGTTGATAAAGACCGTTTCGGCGTCCCAATCGCAGCGGTGGTGATGGTCGCCCGTCGACTGCTCCTCGGTCTTCTTCCCCTGGATGCTCAGCCACGTGTCTCCGACCCGCCGGACCAGACCCTCGGGGGTGAACTGGGGCAGCTTGTCGATGGTATCGGCATACCAGACGCGCCGGGCATAGAGGCTGCCGTCGGCGTTCATGTTCGAGGCGACCAGGGCCGACCGGGCGTTGATGTGGGCCGGACCCGAGAACTTGGTGAAGTCCCCGGCCACGGCCTTGCCGGACGAAACGTCGACGTAAACGGTGTTGCCGTTGCCAGTGAACGAGATCTCGGCGCCCTGGAGGTTCTTGATCTTGAACGTGGCCGTGCCGTCGGTGTTGCCCGCGGCCGCGGTGATCGTGCCGATGGTGCGGGCGAACTGGATCTTCGAAAGGTTCGCCGGCAGGGCCCGGTGCCGGACCTTCAGGTTGATGACGACCTTGCCGTCGATGTTGACGATCGAGAGCGGATGGGACAGGTCGAAATCGATGCTGACGACGTTGTTCTTGTCGGCCTCGACGACGAGGTCGGGGTCAAGATCGACCTTGATCTCGCCCGTGCCGCTCGGGTCGACGACGGTGATGTTCTCGGCGGCGATGGGCGTCGTGCCGTCGGCCGGGATGAGGGTCATCGAGGACGGCTGCGTGTTCATGACGAGCTTGAGCCGGTCATACGTCCCGGCGGCGATCGGGCCGGCGTTCAGGATGTCGGAGATCCCGCTCAGGTCGATGAGATTGACCTTGCCGGAGGCGGGATCGGACGTGTTGGCCGTCCAGAAGGTCTCCCAGCCGTCGGCGCCCTGCCGGTGAAGGCTGGCGGACAGGAAATGGACGGTCACTTCCGTCCAGTCGTCGGTCGGGCCGTCGGTCATGAGCATCATCAGGTTGCCCGTGCCGCCGCCGCCGATCATGTTGCAGGACGTAACGAGTCCCACAACGGAAAGGACAAGGACGAGGGTGATCGAACCGCGCCAAAAGCGACTCATGGATCCTCCTTCGAGCTTGAATCAGGCCGGAAAGATTTTTAGCCCCTTGCCGCATTTATCATAAGCCTCCCCGAGGGAGGTGTCAAACGGGTTTTCGGGCGGCATGGACCTCACTTCCTGGCCGGAATTTTTCCAGAAGCAAGGCCGGGCGGCATCCCCGGGAAAGGGGATTCGGCCGGGTATAAGGGCGGCTTCCTGGCTAGCCTTTCCCGCGGCTCCCGAGACCCTTGAAACCATCGGTTCCTCTGCCTTCGTTAGATGCCGGGGAGCCGCGAACCTTTGCGGCCCGAGGGGATCTAGCGCGCCACGGCCGGTTTCTCGAGGAGGGCGGCCGTCGCCGCCGCCGCCTGTTCGAGGGCCTCGGCCAGCCGCGACAGGCGCTCATTCAGATCGGCGGCGAGGGCCTCCCGCTTGGGGCGCAGCCCGGCCACGGCCCGGGCGTATTGGCCCGCCTCGATCAAGCGATACTCGGGAACGACGTCGATCGGCCGCGGCAGGTGGCCTTGGGCGCCCCAGTGGATGCGCTCGAACGACGGGTCGAGCCGGGCGATGTAGCCGAGGTAAACGGGATGGCTGAAGGCGACCCCGAGCCTGGTCAGGTAGACGCCGCCCAGGGCCTTCAAGGCGGCCGTCTTGTCCGGACGGGCCGCGCCGAGCGCGTCCAGGGCCGCGTCGATCCCCCGCAGGTCTTTGAGCACCGGCTGGTAGGGGAAGACGGTGGCATCGTCCTCGGCGGGGGCGAGGCCGGTCAAGGCGACGTTGAGCGTCTTCTCGACGGCGAGCAGCCCCGCGTTCACGGCCGCGATCCTCCCGGCCGGGATGGCCGCCCGCGCCGCCTCGAAAGCGGCCGCCGCCCCCCCGAACGAGGCGACGGCTTCGCCGGCGCGCGAAACGGCCGCCGGATCCGCGCCCGCCGCTTCGGCCTCGTCCGTCTTCCACGCCATGGCGAGGTCGGCGGCTCGCGCTTCCAGGCTGTAGGGCAGCAACCCGCCGTCGAGCTCCCCGACCGCCCGGAAGATCCATTTGGCGATCCCGGCCAGGTGGTCGAAGTCCACGAGCGCCCGGGTCTCGAGGTTCGAGTGATAGAGTGTGTCGTAAGCCTCGGTCTGGACGTTGATCTTGAAGCTCGGCACGCCCGCGGCGGTGAAGGCCCACTGATCGTTCCACGAGGCGACCGGCGTCAGCACTTCGACGCCGTGGGCCAGGAGGTCCGTCGAGCGGGCCGTGAGCGCCTCGAGCCAGGGCTTGAGCTCGGGCGAGGTCCGCAGCGTCAGTGGCGCGCCCTTGAGGGCCATGGTCTCGAGGTTGACGAAGGCCCGCACCCGCCCGGCCCAGTCGGGATGGTCGCGTGTCGCCGCCCACCACGCTCCGACGATCCATTCATAATAGGAATCCGTGTAGCCGAACTCCTCGCCGGTCGTCGCCAGGAAGACGACGGTCGAGCCGGGCCGAAAGCCGCTCGCCGTCATTGCCCTGGCGATCGTGAGCATGTTGACGAGCGCGCCCGTGTCGTCGGCCCCGGCCCGGAAATGGGCGTCCTGATGGGCCGCGAGAAGGACGATCTGGCCGTCCCGGCGCGCGCCCGGGATCTCGCCGACGACATTCATCCCCCGGCCGCCGTCCTTGGCCAGCTTGACCTTTTCCTGGAGCGCGAGCGTCCCCGTGACCGGCCCGGCCGCGAGATCGGCCTTGAGTCGATCGCTGTCGCGGCGGGCGATATAGATCCACGGCGGCAGCTCCGCGCCGTACTGGCCGTCGAAGCTCCCCAGCGCCGCCGGGTCGGCCGAGAAGTATCGCGGATCGTCCGGCGTGTAGCTGCAGACGATCCCGGCCGCGCCGCGGTGCTTGGCCTCCATGGCCGGGAGGGAGATCCACCACGAGCCGAGCCGGAGGTCGAGGAGGACGATCTTGCCGGCGACGTCGCCGGCGGCGTCGAAATCGGCGGCCGTGCCGCCCTTGGCATAGACGATAGGGGCCCTGATCCCCCCTTTGGGCGTGGGCGGCACGCCGGCGAAGGTCGAGGCGGTCATTTCGCGGCCCGCCACGGTCAAGGACGCGCCTTCGAATTCGAAGACGTCGACCGGGACGGGCTCGAGCCGGACATTGGACAGGCCGGCCGCCTTCATCTCCGCCGCGACCCGCTCGCTCACGGCCCGCTCGGCCGTGGTCCCGGCCCAGCGGAAGCCTAGCTCGGGATCGGTGCCAAGCGAGCAGAAATAGGTCTCGAGACCCTGCGGGAAGCCGGCGGTCAAGAGCCGGTCGACGGCCTCGTCGAACGAGCCGCGTCCGGGCCGCGCGCAGGAGAGTCCGATAGACAAAAGGACCGGCAGGGCCCAAAGGCCCATCCGGCATCGACGCGATTTGGCTCTGTTCATGGGGGCAAGATACCAACCGCCACGCGGGCGCGTCAAGGCCGGCGCTTGCGGCCCCGGAGCGGCGGACATACAATGCCGTCATCAAGGAGGGCCCGGCCATGATCCGAAGATTCTTCGCCACCGACGATGGCCTCGCCGGAACGGTCCTGCGCGTCGCGCTCGGCGCCATCATGTTCCCGCACGGCGCGCAGAAGCTCCTCGGCTGGTTCGGCGGCCGCGGCTACGAAGCGACCGTCCAGGGTTTCGTGAACGGCCAGCACATCCCTGAGATCCTGGCCATCGCCGTCATCATGGCCGAGTCGGTCGGGGCGGTCGCCCTAGTCGCCGGCTTCTTCACGCGGCTCGCGGCCCTGGCCATCGGCATCGACATGACCGTGGCCATCATTCTCGTCCATTGGAAGAACGGTTTTTTCATGAACTGGTCGGGGAAGGCCGCTGGCGAGGGCTTCGAATACCACCTGCTGATGATCGCCATCGCCCTCGCCCTGATCCTTAAGGGCGGCGGACGATGGTCCGTCGACGGGACGGCCGCCAAACGGCTGAAAAGGAAGAGATGAGGCGCAGGCCTTGTCTCGGCCCGGTCCTGCTCGGGACGCTTCTCGCCCTGTCCTGTCGATCGAGCTCCCCAAGCCCACGGGGCACCTAGACATCGAAGTCTCCTACAACCACCACTTTCCCTGGAAACTGTAAAAGTGGAGGTTTGACCCCTTCTGGCTATGCCCTGGCTTGACGGTACATGGCCAGGGAGCGGACGCTTTCGGCGCCGTGGCCCAGCATGGGCGCGGGATAGCCGCCCGGACGCCGCCCCTCGAACCGGTCGAGGCGATGGATGAGATCGGCCCCGGCCTGGGCCAGCTCCGGGACCCATCGCTTGACGTAGGCCGCGTCGGGATCGAAGCGCTTCTGCTGCAGCCAGGGATTGAAGATGCGGAAATAGGGCGCGGCGTCGCAGCCCGTCGAGGCGACCCACTGCCAGTTGCCGTTGTTGATGCACGGATCGTAGTCCTCGAGCTCGGTCGCGAAATGGCGCTCGCCCTCGCGCCAGTCGATGTGCAGGTCCTTGACCAGGAACGACGCGCAGATCATGCGGGCCCGGTTGTGCATGAAGCCCGTCGCGGCCAGCTGGCGCATGCCAGCGTCGACGATCGGGAAGCCGGTCGTCCCCTCCTGCCAGCGCCGGAAGCCGCGCGGATCGTCGCGCCATCGGATGCTCTCGTAGGCGGCGTGGAACGGGCGGCCGAAGACCCTTTCGAAATGCGCGGCGACGTGGGTGAAGAAATCCCGCCAGTAGAGCTGGCGCAGGACCGGATGCCCGGGCCCGAGCTCCTCGCGCACGGCGGCGTGCAGCTCGCGGACGGAGATGGTTCCGAACTTGAGGTGCGGCGAGAGTCCGGTCGTCCCCTCGACGGCCGGCAGATCGTGGGTCTTTTCGTAATCGCGGAGACGGCCGAGCCGTTTCAGGCCGGCCAGCGCCTCGCGACGCCCGCCCTTCCGGAAGAGCCGGTCGTTTTGGCGCCTGAAGACGCGATCATAGACGGCCTCGCCCGCCTCCCCGTCGACCGCGCCGGAATGATAGTTCCTGCGACCGCTGTCCCGCGGGGCCCGGACCGCGATCGAGCGGGCGGCGCGGAAGAACGGCGTGAACACGGCGTAGGGGCCGCCGCCGGCCTTGGCCACGTCCTCCGGCTCGTTGAGGAGGGCGTCGCCCGTCGTGACAAAAGCCGCGTTCGCGTCCCGGCAGGCCGCGGCGATGGCCGCGTCCCGGCCGCGGCTGAAGGGCGTGTAGTCGCGGTTGACGTAGACGGCGCCCAAGCCCTCCGACCGGACGAGCCCGGCCACGACTTTTTCCGCCGCCCCTTCAAAAAGATAGAGGCGGGAGCCCTTTGCCCGGAGCTCGCGCTCGAGCTCCCGGAGCGAGGCGATCATGAACTGCAGGGCGTTCTCGCTCTTGTAGGGGTGGCGGCCGGTCTGCCGCGGATCGAAGATGAAGGCCGGGATGACCTTGTCCGATTCGGCCAGGGCCCGCAGGAGCCCGGTGTTGTCCCGCAGGCGCAGGTCGCGGCGGAAGATGAAGAGCGAGGTCATGTCGTCTTCGGGAACCAGGGGACGAACATCGAGGTCCGGGCCTTGTAGGCCTCCCAGTCCGGCCTCCCCGCATACTTCCTTTCGAGGAGCGGCACGCCCGAGACGAAGCGCAGCAGCAGCGTGATCGTGAGCGGCCCGAGAAGGGCGACCCCGCCGTTCGGGGAGGAGGCGGCCATGAGCCCGACCCCCCACCACAGCGTCGCCTCCCCGAAATAGTTGGGATGGCGCGTGACCGACCAGAGCCCCCGGGTCATCAGTCGCCCTTTGTTGGCCGGATCCTTGAGGTGGGCCGCCAGCTGGGCGTCGCCGACGGCCTCGAACAGGAAGCCCGCAGCGAACATGAGGGCGCCGGCGACGTCGAGGGCCGCGAGTGGCCGCGACGGCGAGGCGGCGGCGACCGTGACCGGCAGGGAGACGACGAGCATCAGCAGGCCCTGAAGCATGAAGACGAAGAAGAACGCCTTGACCCGCGCGGCCCGGCCCCACCGTTGCCTCATTTGGGCGTAGCGGAAATCCTCGGGCCTGTTCCAGTTCCTTCGCCAGATATGCCTGGCCAGCCGCACGCCCCAGACCAGGACGGCGGCCGTGATCAGGGCCCTGGCGGGGAAGAGATCGGGCCGGCGGACGGCCTGCGCGGCCGTCACAACGATGAATCCCAGCCCCCAGGCGATATCGACAAGGCCGTTGTTCTTCTTGATCTGGGCCACGACGAAGGCTGCGGTCATCCAAATGAAGACGGCGATCGCGGCCGTCACAAGCGCTCCCCCCATAGCTTTCTCCCTTCGATCGGGATGTCCGGTCAGTCGTTCGCGACGAACGCCAGCGCCACCGCCCCTACGCCCGCGTGGAGCCCGATCGCGGGCGAGATGTCCATGATGGCCGCGGGCTTTCGGCCGAAGGCGGCCTCGACCTCCGCCGCATAGGCCTCGGCGTCCTTCGGGCTGTGGGCGTGGAGGACAAAATACTCGCCCGACGGGCCGGCGCCCCGCCGCGGTCCCAGCTGCCGGAGGATCTTCTTGAGGAGCCCGCGCTGGCTGAAGGCCTTGCCGAAGATCGTGGCCTCGCCGTTCTCGCCGATGGCCACGATGGGCTTGAGGTTGAGGACCTTGGCGGCCGCCCCGGCCATCGGGCTGACCCGGCCGCTCCGGACCATGTATTTAAGCGTCCGGACGCCGACCAGGATCCGCGTCTTCGGCACGGTCCGTTCGGCGGCCGCCACGGCCTCCTCGTGAGACCGCCCCTCTTCGATCTTGCGCGCCGCTTCGAGCACGACGAGCCCCAGGGCGCCGGAGAGGGTCCGCGAGTCGATGACCGTGATCTTCTTCCCCGTTCGCTCGGAGACGCGCCGGGCCGCGGCTTGGCTGGTCGAAAACGTGCCGCTGAGCTTCTGCGAGAGATGGACGGCGATGATCGAATCGTAGGACCCGGCCAGGCTCGTGAACAGATCCTCGAGCGCCTGCGGACTGGGCTGGGCCGTGGTCGGGTAGTCGCGGCATTCGTCGAGGCGGGCGTAGAACTGGTCCGGGGTGATGGTCACCTTGTCGAGATAGGAGGCCTCCCCGAAGATCAGATGCATGGGCACGACATGGACCTGGTAACGGTCGAGTAGGTCGGGGGGCAGATCGCAGGCCGAATCGGTGACCAGGGCGATGGGCCATCTCCGGGCGTGGGCGGACTCGTACTGCCGGAGCATGTCGTCGGCCTTCTGGAAGACGATGTCGCCGGCCGTCCGGATCTTGTGGAAGAGGAGGGCCGGGGTATCGGTGTGGACATGGAAACGCAGGGCGTCGGGCGACCCGGCGATGACGAGCGAGTCGCCGAAGCCGGCGATCTCGCCCTTCAGCCGGTCGCGGTCGAGCCCCTCCGCGCCCCGCCCCGGGTGGGGCCGGATCAGGCCCTCGGTGCAGTAGCGAAGACGGACGGGACCGGACGGGACCTCGGCCACGGTCTCGATCGCGGCGGCGGCCTTCCGGACCGAGAGGATCTTCTTGTGCGAGGGCTTTTTCAGGAAGTCGAGCATCCCCTCGAGGAACAGGACCATGCCTTTGGAGCCGGCATCGACGACGTTGGCCCGCCGCATGGCCTCGAGGCAATGCCGGGTTTCCTGGAGGGCCTCCGCGGCACGGGCTTGGGCCCGGGTCAGGACCTTGAGGAAGCTCTCCGGTTCCTCGCGCCGCGCGGCCACGGCCTCCGCCCAGCGGCGGATGACCGTGATCATGGTCCCCTCCTTGGGCTCGGCGATGGCCTCGTACATGTAGCGGACGGCGCCGCGGACCGACTGCCCGAAGCGGGCCACCGAAACCTCGTGCGAGTCGCGGGACTCGGCGCTGAGCCCGTAGAGGAACTGGGCGAAGATGACGCCGGAGTTGCCCCGCGCGCCCTCGAGGGCCGCGGCGGCGATGGCCGCCGATGTCACGTGGAAGGACCGGTGCGGCCGGACCCGCTCGATGATGGCCCGGACGGTCGAGGCCAGGTTCGAACCCGTGTCCGCGTCGGGAACGGGAAAGACGTTGATGCGGTTGAGCTCTTTCTGGTTCTCGAGGATGCGCTTGGCGCCGGCGAGGAAGGCATAGTAGTAGCCCTTGCCGGTCAGACGCGCGCCGCGGACGCTCATGCCGTTGTCTCGATCAGTAGACCTTGAGGAGCCGGCCGGCCCAGGCGATGAAGGCGCCGGCGAAGGCGCCCAGGATCGGGCCCCAAACGACTTCGAGGACGGTCATGGCCGCGCTCCAGTCGCGGATGAGCCAATGGTTGACCAGGCCGTAGACCGAGATGCCGAGGACGCCGCCCATGGCACAGGCCAGGACGGCCCGGGACGCGGCCCCGCCGGACTGAAGGGCCAGCGAAGCGAGGACGACAAAAGCCGTGATCACCAGGACCTGGGCGGCGAGGCCGCTCCCGTTATGGAGGGCGGGCTTGCCGTCGACGAGGGGGGCCACGCGTCGGATGCCGGCCGCGTAGACGCGGCCCCAGATGCCGAGATGCCACAGGGCATCCACGGCGCTGATGGCCGCGAACGAGGCCAGCCAAAGGAGGGCATATCTTAGCATCATCGTTCCTCTCGCCATTCAGAGCCTTGCCAAAGCCCGCCTATTATAGCAAAAAAAAGCCCCTCCGGTCGCGAGGGCGGACAGAGGGACCCCGGGATGGTATAATCGCTCTCCATGAAATACCGGGACTTCGGGAAGGTCGGAGTAAGGGTTTCGGCCCTCGGTTTCGGCTGCATGCGGCTGCCGACGCTCGACGGCGTCCCTCAGAGCGAGAAGATCGACGAGGCCGAGACCGTCCGCATGGTCCGGCACGCCATCGACGAGGGCGTGAACTATGTCGACACGGCCTACCCCTATCACAACGGCCGCAGCGAGGCCGTCGTCGGCCGGGCCCTGGGCGACGGCTATCGGGAGAAGGTCCTCCTCGCCACCAAGTCGCCGGTCTGGCAGATCGCCAAGCCAGCCGATTTTGACGCCTATCTCAACGAGCAGCTCGGCCGCCTCGAAACGGACCACATCGACGTTTACCTCCTCCACGCCCTAAACACGGAGCGCTGGGAAGGGATCGTCCTCAAGCACGGCCTCCTTGAACGGGCCGAGGCGGCGGTCCGCGACGGACGGATCGGCCACATCGGCTTCTCGTTCCACGACAAGGGCGAGGTCTTCAAGCGGATCGTTGACGCCTATGACGGCTGGAGCGTCTGCCAGATCCAATATAACTATATGGACACCGAGAACCAGGCCGGGACGGAAGGGTTGATGCATGCGGCGGCGAAGGGCCTCGGCATCGTGGTCATGGAGCCTCTTCTCGGCGGTCGCCTGGCCGTCCCGCCGCAGGCCGCCGCGGACGTCCTCCGCGCCTCCGGCAAAGGCTGGTCGCCGGCCGAGTGGGCCCTCCAGTGGGTCTGGGACCAAGCCGGGGTCGCGACCGCGCTCAGCGGGATGAAGGCCATGGACCAAGTTGAAGAGAACCTCCGGGCCGCGGCTCGGTCCGGCGCGGGCTTGCTCGGTCCGGCGGACCAGGCCGTCATCGATCATGCCGGCAAGATCCTGCGCGACCGCGCCCCCATCCCCTGCACCCAGTGCGGCTATTGCCGGCCCTGCCCGAGCGGCGTCAACATCCCCCGCTCGCTCGAGCTCTACAACGACGCCGTCATGTACGAGGACCTCGGGATCCCGCGAGCCATCTACACCCGTTTCGTGCCCGAGGGCGAGCGGGCCGCGGCCTGCACCCGGTGCCGGGAATGCGAGAGCAAGTGCCCTCAATCGATCGCCATCAGCGAATGTCTGGCCGAGGTGGACGCGGTCCTCGCCAAGGGCCAGCCGCCCCGAAGATCCTGATCCTCCCCGCCGCCGGCGCGTTCCCTCAGCGCGGGGCGCTGGGGATCCCGAGGGGAGCCGGGCTAGCCCTTCAGGAACTCCGGAGGCACCGCCTTGAGACGGACGATGTCCCGGACCCTCTCCCGGACGTCGAAGCCCGAGGCGCACATCACGCGGCACGCCTCGCATGACCCGCACGGGTCGCCGCTCAGCTCGACGATGTCAAGCGTCCTCCGGGCCTGGGCCGCGTTCCGGTAGCCGTAGGCATACATATAGCTGCGCATGAGCGTCGGGATGTCGAGGCCGGCCGGGCACTGGGGCTCGCATTGCCGGCACTGCCGGCAGTAAAGGCCGATCTCGGGCCGCATCGCCGCGAGCTCGAGGTCCTTCATCTCGTTCTCGGACATTTTCAGGTCTTTGATCATCTCGAGGTTCTTCCGCATCTCGGCGAGCGAGGTCATCCCGGAGATGATGCTCGAGATGTTCGGGTTCTGGAGGACCCACTTGAGGGCGGCGTCGCTGTTGAACGGCTGGGCCCCATTCTTGTCCCGGCCTCCGCCGGAGGTCGTCTTGAAGGCGAAAATGCCCACTCCGGCCTTGGCCGCGTAGGCCAGGGCCTCGTCCATCGCCGCCTTGTTCGGAACCTGGAAGTTGTACGAGGTCATCACGACGTCGTAGATCTTGGCGTCGGCGGCGGCCTTGACGGCGACATCGCAGCCGCCGTGGGTGGCGATCCCGGCGAAGCGGATCTTGCCCTGCTTCTTGAGCGTCGTCATGGCCTCGAGGACCGGGTCGAAGATGATGAACTCGCGCTTCTCGGCGAAGGGCAGGAAGAGCATGTCGACGTGATCGAGGCCGAACCTCTTCAGGCTGTCCTCGGCCGTCTTGACGTAAGCCTCGGCCTTCATGTCTTTGGGCAGGGTGCCGCCCCGGGTATTCGTTCCTTCGGCGGTCGCGGCCGTGCCGACGACGAACGAGTCGCGCGGCAGGTCCTTGAGCGCCTGGCCCACCAGCCGTTCGTTGTTGCCGTGGCCGTAGTAGGTGGCCGAGAAGAAGAACTTGATCCCGGAGTCGTAGCCTTGGCGGATGAACTCGACGGTGGGGGCCTCGGCCGTGCCCATACTGATGAGCGGTGTCGCGAGGCCGGTCTTTCCGAGCGGGCGGCTGGGGAGTGCGGGGATAGCGCCCGGCCCCGCGGAAGGAGCGGGGGACGCTGCTTGAAGCGAACGCTCGCTCAGGATCCTCGGGACGACGGCGGCGCCGCAGATCCCGGCCAGCCCCTTTTTCAGGAATTCACGACGGGGGTTCTTTGCCATGGGGTTCTCCTTTATCCCGACCTTCAGGGGCACGTTAGCAGAGGCCGGACGGACAAGTCAAACGGCCGGATAGGACCGTCGGGCTAGGCGGCCGGCATGAGATCGATCCGGTACTTGCAGCTCTTCTGGCCGCGACGGATGGAGGCCGTGACTCGGGCCCGGACAGGCACGCCGGCGACGGCCGAGAAAAGCGTTTCCGCGAAGCCCTCGGAGCAAGAACAGAGCACGCCCAGGTCCGCGGGGTGGTCCTTGGAGATCAGGGGGCAGACGCAGGCAGTCTTGTTCTCGTCGATCTGGATGACGCCGCGGTCCCGGTCGTACTCGATGACCCAGTCCCATTCCCGGCGCAGGTAGTCCAGGAACTTGTCTATCCGGCCGCGATAGCCGGCGGCCGTCGCGGCCATGTTCAGGTGCTCGAAATGGGCCATGGCCCCGCTTTTGAGGACACGCTTGGCTTGCGCTTCGTCAATCTCGGCCAGGGCCGGCAGCATGGCCGCGATCCATTTCTGGGGCATGGTGGCGGTCGGCTTGGGCTCCGCCGTTTGGGCGCCGACGCTCTTATCGTCGGAGGCCGCCGTATTCGGGACGCCAAGGCAGGCGCACAGGCCCGCCAGGCAACCTGTCTTCATGAAGGACCTGCGATCCGCGCTCATGACGCCAGATTACGCGGGACTCGCCGTTTCGTCAAACACTAATCCCCTTATCCCCCTCTGTAATTAGGGGGAAACCAGCGGACGGCGCTAAGACTCTTTTCTATGCAGAACGCTTCAACGCAAGCGTTCTGGGCACAAAAGCGCCGCCCAAGACTTTTCGTAGATATTAACCCCCTTATCCCCCTCTGTAATTAGGGGGAAA
>Ga0172362_10003935_pt1 | contig 12854 bp, 12 predicted proteins | sample LakKivs1_kivu2a2_FD_114534 | JGI IMG/M metagenome (GOLD analysis project Ga0172362, IMG submission 114534) | Sediment microbial communities from Lake Kivu, Rwanda - Sediment s1_kivu2a2 | ecosystem: Environmental > Aquatic > Freshwater > Lake > Sediment | place: Rwanda: Western Province, Lake...
TCAAAAAGAGGCGGGCTCTTAAACAAAAACCCTAAGCCGATCGCCAAACCCGACAGCAACCATCTTTCCTCTAAAAAAAGATAAACCCCCAAAATAACTAAACCGATAAAAAAATGCTCCGCGTTAGTAATCGTCCCCTCAAATAACGGTAAGGAAGTTAATAAAACAAAGATTAGCGTTGAAATCAGGCTAACAGATAACTGCCTGAAGAGCTTTTGCGCCAACTTAAAAAAGATAATCACTGTCCCAATCATCCAAACCAATAGAATAAAGCGCAACCAAAAAACCGAACCAGCCAAAGCTGCCAGCCAATACAGCAACGGCGGTTTATTATCATGAATATCTAGATAGAGAGTCTGGCCGTGGCGGATCGCCTGCCCCAAGGTTAGGTAAATTCCCTCATCGCCATACCAAAACGGCTCGAACAAAGAAGGCAGCCTTAAGACCAAAACCAAAAATAGCAAAATAACTAGAAATATCGGCCAATCTTTAGTTCTAGCCTCAATCTTCTCTAATAACTTTTTCAACAAGGAGAATGGTTTCATATTAATCTTTTTAAACCACAAAAGAAGCTCAGGGTCAAGAAAATAAAAAACTTACACTTTCTCCGTCACTCGATATTCAAGATATCTACCCAGCATTAATCGAGTATGAGCATCAATTCCCGGAAGAGCCGAAAAGAAAAACCCGGAAATAGGCATTAAGAAAAACTCAAAAGGAATTAGCAACGCTCGGAAACGAGAAACATTCTCCGGTCTCTTCGGGCGCTGCTTAGCGCTAACCCAAATAATTATCCCCAAGGAAAGAAGAGTTAAGGAAAGAATCGCTGAGGAAAAATTAGCCAACATATAGCCCATAGCCGATTTTGTAAAATCCGGGTTAATAAAAGCGGGAATATTTACCCCTAAAGTAATGACAAACCAATGAACCGGCCACAAAATATGATCACGCAAAACATGAAGAACTCGAACCGTTTTATTCCAAAAAGAAATTTTTTTGGCGGTAAGATAATGGTAAATAATATAAGCATCATCAACCGTTCCCCAAGCCCAACGCTTATATTGCTCATATTGGTTAACTAATGTTTTCCAAGTTGAAGTTGACTCGGCGGCATCAACTAAAACCGGCAGGGCGATCGGATCAACCTCAACCTGGCCGTTCTTAGCAAAAAAAGCCTTAAAAAATATTCGATAATCTTCCGGGATAACATCAGAATCCCAATAGCCAACCTCATCAACCAGCCTTAACGATGTTGAATAATTAGCACAGCTAATCAGCCGATAAGAATGAACTGTTAGAGAAATATGCCTTATTGAGCCAAAAGTATTAGTAATTCTAGTTAAAGCCGGTAAACTCCAAAAGTTATTGTAAAAAAGAACTACCGGCTGCCAAAATCTTAAATATCGTTGTGGACTATCTAAAAAGTGGAAAGCAAGCGCCGAGAAATATTTCGAATGATAAGCATGGTCAGCATCACAACTAGAAATAGTTAGGTAATTAATATCATAACCAAGATCGTCAACTAGGTATTTTTTTGCCTCAAGAGCGGCGTAACGCTCATTAGAAGATTTCCCAGCTACTTCACCAGGCTGAAGTTGATGGACAGTAACTAAGAGGTGGCCAAAAACACGGCCAAATTCCTTTTTAAGCGCGGCGACTTTTTCTTGACGCTGTCCAACCTCTTCCTTCGCCTCGGTCGCCAAAACAACAGTAATATTCTTCCGGGGAAAATCTTGCTCAGCAATCGCCTGAAAAGTCCTTCTTAAAATATGAAGCGGTTCCTTATAGGTGACAATCACTACAATATGATGAACTTTCCGCCAATCGCCAAAGCCTTTTGCTTCTCCAAGCCAATCTGTAACCTTAGAGGCTTCTATTTTATAATGGCCCATTAGCGCCCCGACACCAAATACCATCGATTGATACAACCAATAGATATCATAAAAAAGAATAAAATAAGCTACTCCCAGGGGAAAGAAAAATGAGCCCCAAAAGGGGAACAAAATCAAGTTCCAAGACACAAAGCCAGGCAAAATCTCTAAAAAACGCATTACCAAATGACGGTTCTTTTTTAAAAAACCCATATCTATTTTCTAATAAACAAAGTCTTAGGCGGAATAATCTTTTCCTTAGTAAAGGTTTCAGTAATGACCTGAGAGGTTTGAGGCAAAAAGGGCTCTAGCAAAACTGATATTTTCAACAACTGGTCAACAAGCCCGGCCAACACCTTCTTTTGCTCTTTTCTACTCTTAATTCTCCAGGGCTGAGTTTTATTTAAGGCCTGATCAACTAGGCGAACTTCCTGCCAAATATAATTTAAGGCTGAAAGAATTTGAAAACTCGCCATTCGCCGCTTTAAATCTCTTGATAACGCCAAAGCTGACTCCGGTACTTTATTACTAAAACTCGCTTGGGAAAGCTGGCAAAGTTTTGCTAAACGAGCAACCAAGTTACCCAGTCCATTAGCTAAATCAGCATTATATTTGCTTGTCAGCTTTTCCCAAGAAATATCGCCATCACCGGCCAAAGTTTTAGAACTAGCCAACAAATAACGAGCCCCATCGGTGCCAAACTTCTCAACTAAACTTTTCGGCCGAATAACATTACCTAAGCTCTTACTAATTTTTTGGTTATCGATTGTTAAAAATCCGTGAGCATAGACTGTCTTGGGTAAAGGGAAACCAGCCGACGCCAACATCGCCGGCCAAAGTAAAGCGTGCCAGCGAGTATTGTCTTTACCTAATAAATGAAGATCAGCCGGCCAGAAGCCCAAAGGTGCTCCAGTCAAATAATTAATCAAGGCGTCAAACCAAACGTAAAAAGTTTGGGCTGGGTCGTCCGGAACCGGAATTCCCCAAGCGACATTTTGGCGAGAAATAGAAATATCGTTTAGCCCTTGATCCAAAAAAGCTAACATCTCCCGAGCCCGCCCAGCCGGCTGAACAAAGTCAGGATGGCTATTAAGATAATCTTTCAAAAAACCACGGTATTTTGACCAGGCAAAAAAATAGTTTTCCTCGCTTAATTTTTTAATAGTCAAATTAGGATGGAGAGGGCAACGGCCATCAACTAAATCAGCCTCAGTTTTGTATTCCTCGCAGCCGGAACAATAAAAACCCTCGAACTTAGCCCGATAAATATCGCCCCTAGCTTTTATCCGTTGATAAAAATCAATTACCCTATCAACATGATCTTTATCGGTAGTCCGAATATAACGATTATAATTAACATTCAGCGCTTCCAGCTGATCTTTGTTACCAGCAACAATTTGATCAACAAATTGTTTTTCCTCCTGACCGGCTAGCTTAGCCGCCTCCTCGGCTTTTCCGCCGTGCTCGTCAACCCCGGTTAAGAAAAAAACCTCTTCTCCTAAAAGACGATGATAACGAGCCAAAATATCGGCAATAACCTTCTGATAAGCATGGCCAATATGAATAACGTCGTTTACATAGTCAATCGCCGTGGTGATATAAAATTTTTTCATTAAAGTCAGCCAAATTATATCTTAGAAGCAAAAGAGCATCTCCCTAAAAATTATCTTACCATTAATAAGCAAGACTAAAAAATTAATAAAGAAGCTAAGAAGAAATATTTAGGATATTCTTAATTTTTTTCTCCCAACGGGTTGCCCATTCCTCTGCCTCTAAGTGACGCAATATCTCCTGAACTCCAGGCTGGCTAAGTTCCGCCTGAAACTTGGCGATCGTTGCTGGAGAAATATGAAATCGGGCTCTAATTTGACTATACTTTTGGCCTTTTTTGAGAGCCCAAAGTATGGCAACTCTTTTAGCCAAAGCAATTTGCTCCGCCGGGCTCAATAACTGTTGACAAAAATTACTTGCTTCTTTCTCTGAGCTAAGGTCAGCCATTAAACGGTGAAGGCAGGTTAAAATTTCCGTTTTTGCGCTTGAGGATAATTTTTTACTCGATAAACGCACGGTTCAATAAATTAAATTTATTTACAATATAGTATAGCACATATTATAACTTTTAATTCTCAACTCTATCCGGGTTTATTTTACCTTTCTTCCCTTCAAAAAAGTTTTTATCTTGCATTACCAAGGCCCTACTGATAAAATTGTCAGCAGATATCAAATAACAAGTATGCCTATTATCAAATCAGCTAAAAAAGCCCTTAAGCAAGAAAGGCGAAGAGAAGCTGAAAACCAAAAAGTAAGGAACGCTTACAAGAAAGCCATCCGCTTTTTTAAAGAGAATGTTTCTCCTAATTCCTTAAACATGGCCTACAAAAAGATTGATCAAGCAGCCAAAAAGTATATTATTCATAAGAACAAGGCCTCTCGACTTAAATCTCAGCTAGCTGGGCTCTTAAAAGAAAACAACAAAAAAAAGGCTTCTTAACCTCCAGCAGTCAAAGCTATTAACGCCTTTGACAATCCCCGAAAAACCACTTATACTGATTTCAAGATTATAATTCTTGAATTTAAAAAGCCGGAGATGGCAAAACAGGAAGGAGTCTCATTACTGCCAAAAGAGGAAAATCGCCTTGATCAAGTTTCTAGCTGGATTTTAGAAACGGGCCGCTGGATTGTCGTTTTCACCTTACTTTTTGTTCTCCTGGCTTTCCTGTCTCGCTTTTGGCTGGATCAAAAAATTGCCGATCTCTATGCTAAAACGGCTCAGAAAATTGCTATCGTTGAAGCTTCCACAGAATTCGAAAGCGAGTTTAGGTCGCTCCAAAATCAAATTAAGAACATTAAAACCCTAGACGCTCAAAAGCCAGACCAAGCCGAAAAAATCAAAAAAATTATCGCTCTCTTACCGGAAGATATCTATCTAAACTCAATTAAAATTATCGATAGCGATATTAGCTTTAATATTATCTCCCAAAATGAAACAGACCTGAATACCCTTTTTCGAAATTTAATTCTCTGCCCTTATTTAGATGAGATTAATATTGCTAGTATCTCAAGTAAAACCTTTGGCTTAGAAACGGAGTTATCAATTAAGGCTAAATTTATCGACCTATGATTAGCCTGCCAAAACTATCCTATCGTTATTATTTATCACAAATTCCACTTCCGGTTCGAAAAACCGGTCAAAAATGGGGGCCGACAGTCGGCGCCATCCTTCTTATCACTTTCTTTATTATATTTGCCATTAAGCCAACCGTAGTTACTATTGTTGAACTTCTAGCCGAAATCAAGGGCCGAGAGGAATTAAATCAGCAGCTAGAGAAAAAAATTACCCAAATTGTCACTGCTCAAACTTTATATAACCAAATTTACGATCGTCTTTATCTTCTCGACCAAGCCCTGCCAGATAATCCTGATTTTGCCTACTTCTCTCAAAATCTAGAAGGTAACCGCCTCAAATCTGATCTTACCCTAAGCACTCTTGACTATTCCTCAATCGTCCTAACCCAAAAAAAAGCGGCCAAAGCCACAGCCGAATCCGAAAAAAGTCAAGAAGTTAGCTTTATTACTGACCTAGACGGCTACTACCCAAACCTTAAAACATTCCTAGAAAACATCTTTAGTCAAAGGAGAATTATTTACATTAGCAATCTGGAAATTAGCCAAAATAAGAACGCTTTATTAGAAGAACAAGTCTCGCCTTTAATAATCACCATAGATGGAGAAACTTTTTACTTAAGAAAATGAACGAGCCAAAAATAAAAACTAATAAAGATTGGTTAATTATTGCTATCTTTGTCTTAATCTGCGCCGCAACCTGGGCGGCAACTAATACTTACCACAGCTACGTCAACAAGAAAGAGGTTATCGCTAAAGACGAATTGCTAACCCCCCTAGAGGCAGACATCGACCAATCTTTGTTCAGTATCTTAGAAACCAGAAATCACTTAAGCGAAGAAGAGCTAGCTAAAATACTTTCCGAAGCCCCCACTATACTTCAAACACCATCGGAAACAGCAATAGAAGAAGAAAATTTTCCCACTCCCACCCCCTTACTAACACCAACAGAAGAAGAAACTCCTACTCCCATTCCTCAAGAAGAAATTCCCAAAAGTCAATAGTATGGCTCGAAAAACCATCAAGACTATCCCTAGTATCGTCGGCCTTTTGTTACTAGTAATCATCGTTTTTGGCGGAGTTTATCTTACTCAAAGACTTAAAAAGTCAACCAGAACCATCGCCGCCGGACAGCCGTTATCAGTTAAAACCGCTAATATCAGCAGCCAAGAAGCAGTAATCTACTGGCTAACCGAAGAGCCGGCCACCGGCAGCATCAAGCTTAACGACGGCAAGATTTTTCTCGACGACCGAGATAAAAAAAATAATCCTAGCCAGCCCGAGCATTATTTCACCCACTACGTTACCGTCAGTAACCTTAAACCTGGTAGGAACTATCACTTTACCATCATCGGTGAAGGCCAAAGCTACCAAGACAACAGTTTTCAGTTTACTACCGGCCAGTCTCTATCTCTTCCTCCTCAAGAAGCTAACCTTGCCTTTGGCCTCGTTTTGAACCAGGAGGGTCAGCCGTTGCCCAACTGTTTAATCACTCTTTCTTTAGCTGAAACGACCAATCTTGCTGCCGTCACCGACAAAAATGGCTTTTGGTCTATTTCCTTAAGCACCGCTTATCGAAAAGATCTTTCCGGATTTACCAGCTATAATCCCCAAGGGGAGATTATCGAAATCAGGGCCGAAGAAAAACCAGGTTTACTGGCAACTATGATTACCAATACTGGCAACGATCACCCTGTTCCCCCAATCGCCATCGGCAAAACTTATGACTTTTCTCAAGCCCCGCCAACTACCCCAAAAATTCCTGAAGATTTCGATTGGAATAGCCCTGAAATCGTCAAGGAAATTAACGGAACTGGCTTTCTGCCATCAGAAAAAGCTCCTGAACAAGGCAACCTAGAAATAATTAGCATTAGCAATCCCGAAGAGGGAGAAACTATTCTCTCCACCCGACCGGAATTCACCGGCCAAGGACCGGCAAAACAGAAAATCAAGATTACTGTTGAATCATCCCAAATGCTCGAAGAAGAATTATCTATCTCCGAGTCCGGCTCCTGGGAATGGACCCCCTCTGAGAATCTCTCTGCCGGAGAGCACACTATTACAATTGAATGGTACGACGAAAACAACGCTCTCCAAACTATAAAAAGAAACTTTATTGTTCAGGCCGCCAGCGTTTCACCAACACCAACGCCGATTACCCCGCTGCCAACTCAATCAGCAAAGTTACCAACCCCAACAGCAACGCCAAGCCCTTCTCTTTCTTTTGCGCCAACTATTAAAGCTTCCCCTACTGCTACGGCGTCAACGGCAATTCCAACCGCCGCCCCTACCAAAACCACTTCGCCGACTGAAATTGTCAGCGGAAACTTGACTCCGCTAGTTATCCTTGCTATCTTGGGTTTAGGCTTAATACATTTTGCTTTTGCTATTCCCAAAAAATCCTAAATGACACCGATTCAAAACCCGCCGCCACCACCGCCAGCTAAGAATAAACCCCAACAAGCTTACCCTGCTAATACAAAAATAGCCAATGTCAACCAGCCGGAAGATAATAAGCCCCGGTCTAAAAACTCAAGAGCTAAAAAAATTTTCTTAATCATAACCTTGGCAATTTTAGCTTTAGCTACTGCCGCCGGAGCCTTCTTTTTACTTCAAGAAAGACAAGATATTAGAGAATCAGCCGCTCCATCAGATTTGCCATCATGTAGTGGCTATACTACAACCCGCTGCTACGGCGAATGCGAAGGCTGCAAGGAGTATGAAGTTTGTGAAATTTCAGGAGGAGGATATTGCCGAAACCGCTTAGTTAACGAAAATTCTCCACGATGCGGAGCGAATTGCGGCGAGCAAGATGACGATGACGATAAAAAAATTAATCCCTGCGACGACGGTGAAGGTGGCTGCTGTAACCCTAATAACCCCTATGAGTCTGGCTGTGGCTGTCGTGACTGGGAAGAGTGCGCCGTTGATAACGGTGCTTGCTCAAGCGGCAAAAGCTGCCGAGTCAAGGAATGCCTGGGTGGTGGTAGTCCCTGTTCAGAGAATTGGCAATGTTGTTCCGGTTATTGTGTTAATGGTAGTTGCCAAGAGGATGGCGATAGCAAAACTTATAATTCTTGCTCCGATTACGGATACCAAAATGACCCTACTTGCACTGCCGATCCCAACTGCACTTCACCTGGCCAAGATGGTTTTTGCTGTCTTAACAATAATAATATCCCGGTTTGCTGCTACCGCAATGGCGAATGCTACGAGGGTCAGCAAGGTAGATGCGAAGATCGCGGCAGCGGCAAAATTTGGCTAGCTGGTGGCTTAAAGGTGGAAGTTTACAAAATGACCGGCACTAATGTTAGCTGCCCTTACAGCACTTCCAATCGAACAACCATTTTTTCCGGGACAACTCAAGAGGGGGGCCAAGAATTTTCTCTTGGCAGTAGCGAGTGCGGCCAGATTGAAGCGATCGGCTATTGTGGTTCCTGTAAGCCTGGTTGTACCACTACGCCAACCGAAAAGCCAACAACTATCCCAACCGAAACACCGACATCTATTCCTTACTCCTGCGAATGCTCAAGCGTAAAACTTTATAACTCAAGTTGGGAACAAATCCAACCTAGCGAAGTTACTGCCGGCCAGACTATTTACGTTGCCGTTACTGGTAATAACAGTTATCCTAATTATCAATTCGATAAGGGAAGAGTTCGCGTTAATAAAACCACTTGGAGCGAGAGCGATATTACTACCGAGGCTGTTCCCGGAAAGCAAGATGAGTTTTATATCACCTATCTTGTTCCCGTTGAGGGCGGCAAAGTCAAAATTGAAGCAGAAGTTCACCTTAACGCGACTATTGCTGACCCAGATGATGATAGTTGGTGGCGATAATAATAATAAATAAAAATGAATAGCAAAACTAAAAAAATCACGATCATTCTTTTAACCATCGTCTTGGCAGGGGTAGCCGTTTTCCTAGGAATAAAACTTTACCAAATGAGGCAAGAGCAAATTGCGCCCACCGTTCCTAAAGCGATTAGCGAAAAGTGCACCCTAGAATTTACTGTTCCCGCTCCATCACCAACCCCAACTCCAAGTTGCTATCAAACTTGCGACCCGGAAAACGACACCTGCTCCGAAGGCTTAGTTTGCCAAACTGTCAACAACGAGCCAATCTGCGTTAATCCTGACTGTCCGGAAGAAGAAGACTGCCAATGCCCAGGAGTTACCCCAACCCCAACCTCAACACCAACGCCAACACCAGAAACCACCCCAACTCTGACTCCAACCCCAACGCCAACACCAGAAACGACGTCGACACCGACCCCAGCACCAACTACAACACCAACCACAGCGCCGACAGAAACACTAATAGCTGAAACAACGCTAACCCCAACCACTCCACTGCCAACGGCCTTACCCGAAGCCGGCAGCATTATACCTACTTTAGGTGTTATCTTAGGCGGATTAATTTTAGGAATCTTAGGAGTTTTCTTCATCTTCTAAATCTGGAAAATAAGTGATAAAGAAAAAGATTGCTATTGTCGGCGGAGGGATAACCGGACTATACCTTGGCTACCGCTTAGCCCCTTACCACCAGGTAACTATTTTCGAAAAAAACCAAAGGGTCGGCGGCCTACTAGAGACTTTTCGCCCAGTTTACCCTTCTTGGCCAATTGATAATTTCTACCACCATTTTTTCCCATCCGACCAAAGACTAATCCATCTCTTAGAGAGTTTAGACCTACCGTACTCCTTCAAAACCCCAATAACGGCGACTTGGCAAAACGGCCAAATCAACCCTTTTTCCTCGCCTAAAGACTTAATCACTTTTCCCCATTTAAGCCTACCCTCAAAGTTTCGCCTTGGAGCCGCTATCACGCTACTAAAAGCTATTCCCGATTATCATCTAGTCCCTGACCAAGAAGCGGCAAAAGTTTTCCCCATCCTAATGGGAAAAAAAGCTTACCAGACAATTTGGCGACCGCTAATGAGAGGAAAATTTGGCCCCCTCCATCAAAAAATTTCCGCAGTTTGGCTCTGGGCTAGAATTAAAAAAAGATCCGGCCGTCTTGGCTACCCCGAAGGGGGCTTTACTAATTTAACCAAGGCTATTGTTGAAAAATTTACCAGCCTCGGAGGAAAAATAAAAACTAATCAATCCATAACTAAAATCAGCCAACTAGTCGGATTTGAAAAAATTATCTTTACTACCCCTAAAAAAATTCTTGACTCTGTTATATCAGAAAGCAACCACCCTTCAAAAGGCGCCCCTTATCTTGCTAGCCTTAATTTAATCTTACTTGGCTCTAAGCCGATTTTAAAAAATAATCTTTATTGGCTAAGCATTGCTGATAACGCCTTTCCTTTTGTCGCTATCATTAGCCAAGCCGGATTAATTGACAAAAAAAACTACAATCATTGTTATCCAACTTACATCGGTGGTTACTACCAGCAAGACGATCAAATACTAACCGCCTCCCCCAAAAAAGTTTTGAACCAATTCGCCCCCTTTATCAGAAAAATTAACCCCCAATTCGAAGCCAAAGACTACCAAGCTCATCTTTCTAAATGCTTATGGGCCCAACCGGTCGTTACTCCAGGCTACTCTCAAAGAATTCCCTCCATCAAAACAAATTCTCGAAATATTTATCTGGTAAATATGGAACAAATTTACCCTTGGGATCGGGGGATAAACTACGCCCTAGAGCAGGCTGATAAATTCCTAAAATCAGTTGCTCCAAACAGCCGATTAGTCTAGAATAAAAATAATTTAGAAAAAACTACCTAGAGTTTTCCCTTGGCTATCTATTAAATAGTAAATAGAAAAATCAACCAATGTCTAGCTTAGAGGCTTTAATCATTTCTTCCAGACCCCATCAATGGATTAAGAACCTTGCGATTTATTCGGCGATTCTCTTTACCGGTTATCTTTTTGACAGAAACTATTTCTTCGTTACTACCATTGGCTTTGCTATTCTTTGTCTTCTTTCTTCAGCCTCATATCTATTAAACGATATTATCGACGCCCCCCGCGACCGACTTCATCCAGTTAAAAAATTCAGGCCGATTGCTTCCGGAAAATTATCAACCAACACTGCTTTTCAAGCTTCAGTTGGGCTAACTATTTTTGGCTTGGCTGCCGCTTTTCTGGTCGGCCAAAGCTTTTTCCTAATTTCTCTTGCCTTCATCACGCTTCACCTAACATATTCAACCTTTCTAAAAAAGCATCCTCCCTTAGACATTTTGGCTATCGCCACTTCATTTGTCTTAAGAGCTTTTGCCGGTGAAGCCCTAACTAGCTTCCACATTCCTATTTGGTTAGTTTTTTCAGTTATTTTCCTATCGCTTTTCATTGCCAGCGGCAAGAGAAAGTCAGAACTTATCAAAAAAGGCAAAGAAACCAGGCCAGCTCTTGAACAATACCGCCAAGAGCTTTTAAATTCCTACCTATCTATCTTTGGCACGGCCACTTTAATTTCCTACGCTCTATTTACTTTTACGGCATCACCGCCAGAATTCAACGATAAACTCTTAAGCTTTCTTTTAGAGAACTACCCCAAAACTATTAACCGAAAGTGGTTGATGCTTTCCGTCCCGTTCGTTATCGCTGGTTTAATGCGCTATTCTCAACTGGTTTTCTTAGCCCAAAAAGGCGAAGCCCCGGAAAGGACAATCAAAGACCCTTATCTTATCTTAAGTATCTTAGGCTGGGGAACGGTCATCTTCGCTATAATTTATGTCTTTTAAACGTCAAGGGATTCTCCTGGTTGTTATCTTGTCTATTTCCTCCCTGCTCCGATTCGCTGGCTTAGCTTGGGGAGAAGGCTACTACTTCCACCCTGACGAAAATAACATAGCTCAAGCTCTTCTTAATCTAGACCAAAAGGGGAACCCGGAATTTTATGCTTACGGACAGCTACCCCTACTTTTAGCCCTTTTTTCAGCTCGAATTTACCAGCTTTTCTCTTTCATTCACCAACAACCCAACCTCGACTTCGGCCAAGCAGTTCTTCTCTTACGCTTCTGGTCGGCCCTAGGTGGAGTAGCCAGCGTCTGGCTGGGCTATCTCTTAGGAAAAAAGCTAATCTCCCACCAAGCCGGTTTAACCACCGCCACTATCATTGGCTTTTTACCTGGCTTAATCCAAGCTAGTCACTTCGGTACCACCGAATCTTTACTAACCTTCTTCTACCTTGCTATCGGTTACTTCTCCATTAGTTTTTATCAAGAGAGTAAAACTAAAGATATTATTTTAGCCGGTGTCTTTAGCGGCCTAGCTCTAGCAACAAAAATTTCAGCCGCCTTCTTTAGTTTAATACCGCTTCTAACGCTATTAATCGCTCGCAAAAAGCTAACTTACTGGCTAGGGTTAGCCATTATTATCCTGGCAATAACGATTATCTTTTCTCCCTTCTTGGTCATTGATTTTTCTCAAACTCTAAGCACCCTAAAATATGAAGTCGCCATTGCCCAAGGGAAAATAGCAACTTTCTACACCCGCCAATTTTTAGAAACTGCGCCTTTTATCTTTCAAATCACCAAAATTTTTCCATTTTCAATCGGCTGGCCAGTTATATTAATCTCATTGTTAGGCTTAATAATCACCTTATTTCAAAAGCCATTTTCTTCAAAAACCCTTCCCCCCTGGCTGATAATTCTTATTCCCGCTCTTATTTTCTTTCTTTATCAGAGCCAACTATTCACTAAATGGACTCGTTTTATGACCCCAATAATACCAATTTTTTCTCTTCTCGCCGCTCAAGCCTTAACCAAATCTCCAAGATTAATACAATATATTGTATTAATAATATCTGTTCTTCCCGGGATATTTTTCTTCGACATCGCCTATGCCCAAATCGATGTTCGGCTGCAGTTTTCTTCTTGGGCAAAAGGAAACTTTCCTTCAGA
>Ga0172362_10003936_pt1 | contig 12854 bp, 7 predicted proteins | sample LakKivs1_kivu2a2_FD_114534 | JGI IMG/M metagenome (GOLD analysis project Ga0172362, IMG submission 114534) | Sediment microbial communities from Lake Kivu, Rwanda - Sediment s1_kivu2a2 | ecosystem: Environmental > Aquatic > Freshwater > Lake > Sediment | place: Rwanda: Western Province, Lake...
CCCTCGTCATCCTTCGACACCATCTCGTTGGTGAGCATCGTGAGCACGGCCTTGCGCTTGTCCTCGTTCGTGCGCCGCAAGCCGTGTGCGGTGTTGGCGCCGACCGAGTAGAGGATCGCGTCGCGCAGCGTGCCATCGCGCACGTCGGCCTCGATCTTCTCGAGGCCGGCCTGACGATGGGCGTGATAGCGATGGAAGCCGTCAGCGAGCCAGTAGGCACAGCCATCGAAGAACGCCACTACCGGCGGAAGACTGATGCCGTTGCGGATCGCTTCCGCATATTCCGTCACCACATCCTGGTGGATCTGCTCCCGTGGCTGCGTCCCTCCTTGAGTGGCGAGCAGTTTCAGTTCGAGTTGCATGGGGTGATGTCTCCTTTCGTCTGCATCAGGCCGCACAGGGGGCAGCGGCTCAGTGGTAGCGGTTCGATGCGGACGTTCCGTTGGAACGTCCGGCCCTCCCGGCTGATGAGCGTGCGGTATCCCACCCGCCGCCAATAGTGGTTCACGCTTGGAGGAAACGGAAGTACGATGATCACTGGTCACCCCCTCATCGCCGCCACGGGGCGGTGTTGTTCTGGGCCTGCTGGGGCTGCCCGGCGGCGGCCTGTTTGGGAGCGTAGCCCTTGATCTCGTTTGCGATCTCGCCGGTATCCTTGCGGGCCTTGCGCGCCACCGTGACCATCAACGGAAGGTTGTGGAGCTCAAAGCTGTCGCGCGGCTGCATCACGCCGACCGCTCGGCAGATGGCGGAGAGATTGCCGCGCGCGATCTTGACGGTCAGCTGGTTCGGGTGATTCAGGCAGAGCTGGTCGAAGAGCTTGCGGCCCCTGAACTCGCCCTCCATGATCGTGAACTCGAGGTACAGGTAGGTTCCGTTGTTGTTCTTGGTCGGCCGAACACCGGCAACCTCTGACCGGTCGCCTGAGCCAGCACCTCGCGGTAGAAGCTCAACTGGTGATTGTAGTGGAAGCGCCGGGCGTCGAAGTGGAAGTAGTCGGTGTCGTCGCAGGTCTTCAGGTCGACGATGCCGCGGCGGGGATTGACCCAGTCGATCCGTATCTGGCAGGGGAGACCGCAGTATTCGGCGCGAACAACGCCTTCCGCCCGGCCACAGGAGAGCAGGTCGAGCGCCTCGTCGTTCATCGCTACGCCGCTCGCCATCGCCTCGATCAGTTCGATCTGTTCGCGGCTGACGACGGGCTTGCCCTGTTTGGCCGCCCAATCAGCGAATGCCTGCGTGTTGCTGCCGAATGGCTTCTGCGTTCTCGGGTTGATCGGGCCACCGAGCGCGAACCGGTTCTCGTAGGCATCCCGGCCTTCGAGGATGCGGACGTGCGCCGCCCGGCCGACCAAGTAGGCCGTCGAGTCCCGATCTTCGATCAAACCATTGGCCTTCTTGAAGTGAAGCCACGGGCACTTGATGAAATCGATGAGCTGGTGGCTCGACAGGTAGTGAGCCGCCTTCGCGTGGTAATCCGCTTCCGGCTCAGTGGTCAGGACGTTCAGATCAAACCGCGGTTGTTCATCCATTGCGTTGTCCAATAGAAATGCCCCGCGCGCGGACCTGGACGGGCCATTGCTGGCCCCCGCGCGGGGGCAGGAAGTTGAACACCGGAAACACGACCAGCCAGGATGGTCATCGCAAAGCCTTTGAGTTCGAGAACTGCGGTTTCAAGCACTCCTCCAGTCGTCAAGGCCGCCGGGCAGCCCGCCCGATCCGGCTTCATCTCGCCCCCCTTATGATTGTTTGCCGCTCGGCAGGCCCATTGTCGAGCAAGCCCAAAAAACATAAGCACGCTTAAGCACGCATATGCGTGCTGAGCCTGTGAGCCTGCCCGCTAAATGCGTACTACCGCTGCTCGAACAACCAGCCGACCGAGGATCATCCGATAGTGCGATGGCGGGAGGCGGACCTCGAGCAGGCGATCCTGGATGACCTCGCGGGCCTCAAGATGCCCTCGGATGAGATCGCCGAATGGTTCCGCGTCTCGGTCAAGGCAGCCTTTGCGGACGTGGACGAGCTGCAGCGACAGCGCAGGCAGTCGCTTGCGAAGCGCAAGACCGACCTCGCCAACATGAAAGACCGGCTCCTCAACGGCTTCCTGTCGGGAGCCATTGACGAACCGGTCTTTCGAACAAAGTCACAGGACTTGAACCGCGAAGCCGCCGAGGTGGAGGAGGCCCTGGAACAGGCCAACACGTATGATCCTGAAGCACCGGTGCGTGCCTTGGCCCTCTTCGACTTCAGCCAGAATCTGGTAGACCTGTGGCGCGGTTCAAACTCGGAAGGCAAACGCGACATCCTCGAGTGCGTGAGTTTGAACCGTACTGTGGATAGCGTAAGTCTTTGCGTGGTAAAGAGAAAGCCGTTCGACTTCTTAGCCGAACGGCCTTTTCTGCGGAATGGTCGGGGTGGTGGGACTCGAACCCACGGCCTCATGGTCCCAAACCATGCGCGCTACCAAACTGCGCCACACCCCGTTCGATTCCATCCGCAACGAGCCATCAGTATAACCGAAAAAGGAAAAAGGTTAAAGGAAAAAGGGAAGAAGGCACGTTGCCTTTTCCCTGCCTCTTCCTCTCCTCTTGCCTTCTGTGCCCTTCTTCCTCCTTCTTTCCTTTTTGATTTTTCCTTCTTTCTTTTTCCCTTTTGATTTTTAGTTTTCCATCACTTTTTCCCTCCTAATTTTTCCTTTTTAATTTTTAATTTCTAATTTTCCCTCATTCCTCCGGCCCCGGATCGAACGTCTCGATGATGGCGTTGTCGATGAGGCTGTCGAGGTAATCGGCGGCCCGCTTGTTGATGAGTTGCTCGCGGATTTTGCTTTCGACCTCGGGGAAGGTCTGCTGGTATTCGGGCTGGCGTTCGTCGACGCGGATGATGTGGAAGCCGGAGGGCGTCTCGACGACGTCGCTGATCTGGCCGACTTCGAGGGAGAAGGCGACGGAGTCGAGGGGGTCGTTGAGGGTGGAGCCTTTGCGGGTCCAGCCCCAGTCACCGCCTTTCTGGGCGTAGGGGTCGTTGGATTCGGCCTTGGCGATGGCTATGAAATCCTTGCCTTCTTTCAGTTGCTGGGCGATGGCGTCGATCTTCTGGCGTGCTGCCTTGCGTGCCGCTTCCTGGTCGGGGTCGGATTTGTCAATCAGGATGCTGATCATGCGGACGTGGCGCTTCTCTTCGTTGAGGTAGTCGGCCTTGTGGCTGTCGTAGAAAGCCTTGAGTTCGGCCGTGGTTATGAGGGCTCTGCGGCGCTCGAGTTTCTTGACGATCACCTTGTCGCGAATCAGCCACTGGCGTGTCTGGCGGGTGAGGCGGGGGATGTCGTCCTTCACGTCTTCGCGTGTGAAGTTGTTTTTCCGGAGGAGGTCATCGATTTTCTTGTTGATCTGGTCATCTGTCACTTCGATGCCTTCTTCCTTTGCGATGCGTTCGATGAGTTTCTGGATGGCGACGTCTCGGCAGGCTCTGCCCCACTCTTCCTTGGTGGGTTCGGGCTTGCCGATGAGCTCGAGGACTTCGGATCGGAGGACGAAGTGGATGCCGTTGACGATGGCGACGACGGTGTCGACGGTCTCGCCGGGGACGGCGGCGGGCCAGATCATGCAGAAGATGATGAACGAGATCAGGCATCGGGCCGCTCGCGAGGGGATGCGGATGGCTGGCTGCCGTGATTTCGTTGTCCGAACTGGGAGCATCGATTCTGCGCCTCTTGACGCGGCGGTGACCGGTGTTTAGCAGTCGTCACGGGAAGAAGAAGTCAGGAGTCAGTCAGGAGAAAACGCGACTCCAGTTGCATTCTGACTCCTGACTCGTGTCTCCACTTGCTGACGGACGAGTTGATACAGTTATTCCATGAGGACCGCTTACGGGTTTTCTGTCATGAATACTATTCTAAGGAACGGGAGAAAGATTATCAAGAATTTTGGCTGGCGGCTCTGGTGCTCACGCATGACCTATTGCTGCGGGCGGCTGAACTGCCGGAAGGATCCGGCCAGCCGGCGCATCCCCTCCTGAATCACGCCGCCGTCTGAACCGATGGCGATGAAGGTGAATCCGTGCTCTACGTGGGGTGCGATCTGCTCGGGCTTGGCGAGGAGGATGCCGGCGGCCTTGCCGCGGTTCCTGCAGGCGGCCGCCACTCTGTGCACGGCTTCCACGAAGCGCGGGTTCTCCACGTCGCGGATGATCCCCATGCTGGCGGAGAGGTCGGTGGGGCCGATGAAGAGGACGTCGACGCCGTCGACTGCGGCGATGGAGTCGGCGGCGTCCACCGCCTGCGCGGTTTCGATCTGCACGACGGTGAGGAGCAGGTCGTTGGCTTGGGCGAAGTAGGCGTCGAATCCTTTGCCGAACTCGCAGGCGCGGTTCATCATTGCCACGCCTCGGATTCCCTTGGGCGGATAGCGCATGGCGGCGACGGCCTGGAGGGCCTCGTCGGGTGTGTTGATGTACGGCACCATGACCCCGGCCGCTCCGAGGTCGAGCACGCGCTTGAAGCGAGGGGGATCGTTCCAGGCGATGCGCACGATGGGCGCCGCCTGCGTGCAACCGATCGCCTGGAGCTGGTGCACAAGCTCCGAGTGGTCGCCCGCACCGTGCTCGCAGTCGATGAGCACCCAATCGAAGCCAGCCTTGCCGGCGATCTCGGCGGTCAGCGGTGAACCGAGGTTCAGGAAGGTTCCGGACAGCACCAGACCCTGCTTGACTTTCTGGCGGATTGACGCGATCATGGTTGGATGGTTCCTTTCGTATTCGTGAGCGAGGGGGCGAGGCCCGGCCGCCGTTGGCGAAGCGGTTTACCGGGGCCCGATGATCGTTCCGTGGAAGGCGATTTCGCCCAGGCGGATGTTCCCGACGGGCCAGCCGATGCCGCCGAGCCCGGCCCGTTCGAAGCCAGGAGCGTCGGCCTTGCTGCTGTCACCGAGGAAGCGGAACTTCGAGCCGATGATCGGCTTCTCGAACTCATGCGTGTGAACCGCGGAATCGGAAAGCAGCGGCGGGCAGTCCATCCACATCTGTGTTTCGGGGTTCCATACCTGCATGATCATGTTTCGCAGCCATGACTCGGGATGGTCCGGATCTTCGACGAACGTGATGCTGCTGACGCTGATCCGTTGCTGGGGGCATTCGACTTCGATGACGATCTTGCCGCACCATCCTGATTCGGCCATTCCGACGGAGGTCCATTTGACCCACGGCTCGTTGGGGGGCTGGGGCTTGCCGTCGGTCAATGCGGCCAGTTTGATCGGGAAGACGTAGGTGGGCACGCGATCGTCGGTGATGCGAACCACGGCGTTTGTTTCGGCGAGGAGGTTGCCGGCCGGCGGCTCGGTGCTGCGGGCGGCAGCGGCCCATGATGGCCTCAGCGTGGACAGCTCGTCGGGGATGGGAGGGGCGAGCAGGCGGGAGGGCGCCTTGGGGTGCAGTTGCACGTTCCACTTCTCGGAGCCGTCGGCGGCCAGACGGGTCACGTTGCCCATCCAAGTGGCAACAAGGAGGTCGCCGCCCTTCAGCCAGCGAGCGACGGGGCTGGCGGCGAAGTCGCGCTCGAGGTGCGTGCGGCCGCGGTCGTCGAGCACGCAGAGCGTGCCGAGGTCGCTGCCGACGGCGATCTTCGCTCCGTCGGGTGCGATCCGCACGTTGTGCAGCCAATCATCGCCCGTGAAGACCCACTCGATGCCGCCGTCGACGGCGTACCACCGCAACTCGCGGCGGATGCTCATCGCCAGATGGCGGCCGTCGGGGGTAAGGCAGATGTTGTCGGGCAGGGCGAAGAAGGTGTTGACGAGCTTGCGATCGCGAATGACGAAGACCCGCCCGCCCCAGGTGTCGGACCACGCGGCAAGTGTGCGGCCGTCGGCGCAGACTGCTCCGCCCTGAAGCGTGCCGACGTCGCCGAGAGCGATCTCCCAGAGCTTCTCGCCGGTCATCGCCCTGTATGCCGCTATGGCCATCCCGTCGAGCGTGACCAGCGTGTCTTCGTCCTGGACGAGCAGGAAGACCTTCTTGCGTGCCGTCTTCCACCAATCGAGCGTCCAGAGCGTCTTGCCGTTCCTGGACCAGACGACGAGGCCGAGGTTGCCCGCGTTCGCGATCCAGCGGCCATCGGGCGAGACGGCGAAGCCGTTGACGTTGTCGACGAGCACCGAGCCGAACCACAAGGTTTGGCGTTGGGGCAGGCCATAGGTGGCGAAGCGGCGAGTTGGCTTGCCGTTCTCGCCGAGGTCGTAGAGATGGTAGCCTTCGGGCGTCGTGAGGTCGTAACCCTGGAGGTAGAAGGTTGATTTGCCGGCCAACGGCCCGTAGGCGTAGTGGTGGCCGATGCTGCCTTGGCTGCGCACGGAGCCGTTGCGCGTGTTGAGCAGGAAGTAGTTGTCGGTCCAGTTCATCGCATTGATGAGCGCGGCCGAGCCGTCCTGGCTGACGGCGACGTCGCGCAGGTGCGGACCGAAAAGCCGCTGGACGGGCAGTGGGTCGGGGGCCTTGGCGGGGGTCCTGCCGTTGACGACCGTCAGGCCGCCATTGACCTGGATTCGCTGCTGCGACTTCTTCCCGCTGATCAGCTCAACTGCCTCGAGTGTGAGCGCAGGGCCGGCATTGAGGGGGACGGTGAACGCGCCGGCGGTCTTCACGGGGAATGATTCTTCGAGGATGGCACCGTCGGCGTCGAGCAGCCGCAGCCGCGCGGGATAGGTCATCTCCGGGCCGTCGACGGCCAGTTCCCACGCGAGATCGCCCCCGGCGGCGAGCGCCTCGGGCGCGCTCAGGCGGATGCCGTCGATCGGCCGGGGCAGGATGGCGTACAGCCGCACGGGGAGGGTGCGGAGGTCGGCGACCGGGTCGGCCTTGACTTGCTGCATGGCGAAGACGTCGTAGACCGTGGACCCGGCTGCGTCGAGCTTGGCCGGCGCCATCTGCGGCACGCGATGCGAAACGTAAGATCCCAGCCGCCACATCTGCCACGGCTCTAGGTCGGGCAGATCGTTGTTGAGCACCCAGACGAACCGGCCCTCGCCGTTGACCCGCTCCGTGAGCATCACCTCGGGATTGGCGACGTCGGCCACGGGGGCGACGATCGATCCCAGGGCCTTGACGAGGCCCTCTGCCTCCTGCTTCAGCAGCGGTGGCAGAAGGTGGTAGACCAGATCGCAATTCATCAGGGCGGGCTGGTTTTCGACCCGGTCGAACGTGACGTTGAGCGGCGTGAAGCCCTTGACGTGCTCCTCGCGGCAGGTGCCGTCGTAGAACACGCGCACGCCGGCAGCCATTGCGTCGGCAAGCGCCTGGGCCAGCGGCGGATCAAGCTCCACCCGTTGGCCGACTACGAGCAGCGCCTTGTATTTCGTCAGCGTGCCGGGCGCGAGGTCCTCGGCGAACACGTGCGAGGCGGGGCGATGAGCGTAGAGGCAGGCGTTGTAGGCCTCGAACAGCCGCTTGAAGTAAGTGCCGCCGAGGTGGCCGTCGCCGTCCCACCAATCGAGCCGCATCATCCGTGTGGAGACGACGATGGCGATGCGATCGGAGGGCTCGAGCGCAGTCAGCCAGGGGCCGTAGTGGCGAAGGATGGCGTTCATCGCGCGGAATGCGGAGACTCTCCCCTGGAAGGTGGAGCGTTCGTCCTCTGCGCGGATGCCCGGGCCGGAGCGGTGATGCTTGTTGGCCGGAAGGTCGCCCTCCCAACCGGTTCCGTCGGCCCCGCGCACCGCCTGCTGCATCACGATGGACATGATCATCCCGCCGGTGCCGTCCTCATTGATCGTCTCGGGGTGGCCGAACGCGCGCTTGCCCGGCCGCTTGTAGAAGTCGACGTTGTGCGGGGTCATGAAGGGAATCTGGAGTTGCTCGGACTGGCAGAAGAGGTCGATCTCGCCGGCGGTGCTGAAGCTCAGCGGCGGGATGACGCCGGGCTGGCGATAGGGGCCGGTGACGGCGTTCACCTTTCCGGGCGCCACCTCCTGCAGGGCGGCGGTCAGCCCGCGGTCAACCTCCGGAATCACGCTCACCCACGCGTCGCTCAGGCGGACGACGTCGGGGTCCCATTGCCCGGAGTCCAGCACCTTCTTGCGTAGTGCCGGCCATGCTTCCTTCTTCACGTTGATGTGCCTGAGGGCGTAATCGTCGTTGTACCACCAATTGCACGCCCAGCTCCAGCCTCGGAATGCCGCGTAGGGCAGGGCGGCGGCCGTGCAAGCCTTCACGCCCTTCTGCCAGTCGGCGAGCCGGCCCAGGGGCATCCAGCCGCCGGGGTTCTCCTCGCCGTCTCGCAGACAGGGGAGGGACGTGTCCATGTGAAGCAGGATTCCGTGCTCCTCGATGCCGAAAGCGCCTCGTGCGGCGATGGCGTGAAGGTTGGTGTTCTCGACGCGAGCCTTCTCGGGTGCGACTGCCATGGGATCGTTCTTCAGCCGTGCGGCGATCTCGTCGGCGCCTCGCGGAAGGGTGGTCATGTCCATGTCGCCGAAGCGGTCCATGAACATGTTGATTCCAAGCTTCTGCGCGCGGACGGCCTGTGCGGCCACCTCGGACGGAGCATCAAACAGCCCGCCCTCGATGAGCGGGTGATAGCCGTCTCCGCCTTGGATGACGTTGAAGACGGGCCTCTCCCGGAGGCCGGGGCCGATGACGAGCGGCTGCGGGGCAACGGTCATGCCTTCGGCGTCGGCAGTGACGACGTAGCGCCCGGGGCGGAGCTTGGCGCCGGCGGCGGGCGGAATGGTGAAGGTCCCTACGGCGCCGTTCCATGTGATGTCCTCGCCGGCGATTCGCAATACTTCCGCTGCGTTCAACCGATCCCGCACGGTGATCGGGATCGGGCCCGATGCGGCTGCATCGCCGCCGCGCACGATGACGGTCACCGGGATCTCCTCGCCGCGGCCGTAGTACACGCGGTTGAGGGGAGTCAGGATGCTCACGGTTCCGCGGCTGCCCGGCGTGCGAATCTCGACGGCGGCATCGAGCCTGTACTCGCCGTAGCCCACCCGAATCTGGTACAGGCCGGACGCATCGGCCGGAGGAGTGACCTTGCCGTCGATGATCGGCAGGGTCTGCCATTGCGGGTCGTTGTACATCGCGAGGCGGACGGGCCAGCCGGGGGTGGTCTTCCTGCCGGGGGCCTCAATGGTGACGGCGAATGGCATGGGCTGGCCGGCCGTCCAGACGTCGCTGGCGTATTCCATCCGCACGGTCTCGACGCCGGCGTTGACCACCCTGCGCAGCTTGCCCGTCTTGCGGTCGTAAATCTGGAAGAATTCGGTCTTGTGCTCGCGCTTGACGAAGACGTCGCCGCCCGACACCTGCAGACTGAGCTTCGACCCCTTCCGATCGCCCATCTCGAGGGCTATCTTGCCGCTGGGCTTGCCGTCCTTATCGTAGACTTCGATAGTGTCGGTCATCGACCTGAGGACGTAGAGGTTGCCTTGGTCATCGGCGTCGAAGTCGCCGGCATAATCCTTCCACACCTGGCCCTGCCCGTGAAGGCCCGCCTTGAGCGTCCAGAGTTTCTTCCCGTCGAAGGCGATGGCGTGAATATTGCCGGCAGGTCCGGCAACGTAGAATCGCTCGAGGGGCTCGACGACGCGCATGCGAATGAGGTACCAGACGTAGTTCTCGCCTGCAGCATCGAGGGAGTAGGCGGCGACCTTCTTGCCGCGTGGATCGAGGCGGACGATTCGGCCGCGATGCTGGTCGGAGGCGTAGAAATCGCCGCTGGGGCCGGTCTGAACGTCGCACGGAGCCATCCAGCCGAGTTTGTCGCTGGTCTCGAATTCGCCGCGAGCGGCGAGGAGTTCCTGCAGTTGGGGATTGCAGAAGCGCACGCACTTGTCCATGTGGCCGCAGGCGACGGCGATGGTGCCGTCTGCGTTGGCGGCGATGTTCCACGCCGCGTAGGACGGCCTGAAGCCCGCCTTCCCGCTCCCGTCGCGCTTGAACCGCAGGACGTAGCCGATGTTCATCACGTACACGTACCCGTCACGGCCGGCGACAAGATGCTTGCCGGTGACGTCCATCTCGCGTTGCTCGCGCGAGATGAGCTGTTCCACGGTCACGGCAAAGGCGCCGGGGTTGAACAAGAGGACGCAGGATGCAATCAGACATGCAAACTTCATAGTGTATAGCGCGGTCCGAGGCCGCAACTGAAAGAGGCTTCAGGCTTTGGGGCTTGGGGCTGCCACCATTCCATCCCGATGATTCAGCGAAAGCTGATGCCGAACAGTTTCGCGCGTCGAAGCTGAAACACCATGATCACCGGTTGGCCGTCGGTTTTCAACGCATCTTCGCCCCTCCAGCTCACCGGAATCTCGAGTGCGTCCTTGGCCGAGATCGGATGGCAGTCTTCCAGCGAACGCCCGGGGACGTCCGCCCCGGGGACCTTCAGGCCGATCTTGATGAACCCGGTCGGATCGACGGCGGCGTTGATGAACAACCGCTGTCCGGCGGGCTGAACGGCGACGGTGGCGAACGAGCCCTCATCGGGGCAATCGAGGGCGACGAGGCGGCCCTTGGGCCAGATGGCGTAGCCTCGGTGAGCTTCCACGCCCGTGTGGAGCCGGCGCCGGGCCGGGGCGATGCGCGGATACTTGTGCGGGATGGGGAATCCCATGTAGGGCAGCGCCCATCGCGAGCCGGGCAGCTCCACGAGATACCCGCCGCCCAAGAAGTATGAGCCTTCCCACGTGCCGGGCTGCCCCGCCGTCATGATGGGGCTGCCGCCGGGCACCGGGGACCACGCCCAGCCGTCGGGCGTCGAGAACAGGCACAGGTCCTCGGTGTCGTCCTCCTGCTTCCAGCGGAAAACGAACAGCACCTGCTGGTCGGTGCAGCCGGGCAGCCACGTCTGGCCGGGGGCGTAGTAGACGTGCGAGGGCTGCACGTCGGCCCCGGTGGTGATCAGCACCTCGCTGTTCTCCCAGTGGCGGAAGCTGGCGCTGGTGGCGCGGGCGACGGATCGCTTGCCGATGAGGAGAAACGACTCCGGCGATAGGGCCGGCTTGGGCCACGTGCGGTGGTAGCAGATGTACTTGCGGCGTTGCGGATCGAACGTCATGCTGCCCCAAATGATGTCGGTGAAGTGGATGAGCATCGGCTCGTCGAGCAGCCGCCAGTGGATGCCGTCGGGCGAGACGGCCCCGCCGAGGCCCCACGCTTCGGTGGTGAAGCCCCACGTTTCGGTCTCGCCGGGGTATTTCTTCCGGTATGCCGCGTAATCCTCGGGGGAGAAGCGCCCGTAATAGATCATCTTGTAGCGTTCGGCCGGATCGCCGCAATCATCGACGTAGACGCCCGGGCCGAAGATGGCGCGGGGACATCCGGCCGGCTCGTGCGGGCTCATCACGATGTTGTTGTCGCGGCTGCCCTCATATTCCACCAGCCCCAGCTTCGGCTTGCTCCACGCGAAGCCGTCGGACGACTCCGCGTAGCAGACGTACTGGTTGAACTGATGGAAGGGGAACTGCCTGGGCCGGCGGGCCGGCAGGAACGCGTACCAGCACTTGTACCGGCCCTCGTCGAACACGATCGTAACGGGCACGGGCGAGCCTTCGGGGTCCATGCCGAGCGGATCGTCGAACCTCACGCGATCCGGTTGCCGGGCGACGAGCCGGATCCCGCGCGGAGCGTACGACACGCAGCGGATGCCGTCGTCGAGCAGATGGTTGGACGGCCGGCGGTAGGAGTCGTCGCCGCCTTCGCCCATTGAGTCGCACGGGGTGCGCAGGACTCGGCCGCGCGGGTCGACCCACGCCATGGAGGCCCCGGCCGACCCCATCTCCCGCAGATCATAGCCGCCGATGCGGACGTACTGCCAGCTCGTGAAGTAGATGCTGGAGATGGCGGAGGAGCTTGATTTCGCGTTGCTCATGGCAGGCACCAATGGATAAATGAAAAATGAAAAATGAAAAAAGAAGACGTGCAGGGCCTCGCAACTGAACAATGAAAAAAGAAGAAGCGTATCGCCAGAAGCGCAAGGTGTCGCGTGTCTTCATTTTTTCATTTTTCATTTTTCATTTTTAATTCTGCTTCCCCGATCGGCGGCAGGTCCGCCTCATTCTTGCCGAGCAGAATACTGTCTACGGCCATTCCGCCGCCGGAGGCGACGAGGCCGAGGCAGCGGATGTTGCCGGGCTTGATGTTCTCGCCTGCCGACTTCAACTTCCACAGGTCAACGCGGACGACCTGCCAATCGGCGGGGGGAGCGTCGGCCACCTTCTGGGCGACGAGGAGGCTTCCGCCGCCGGGCCGGCCGTCGGGCAGCCCGTCATAGTCGGGTGCGCCGGCGACGGCTGCGAACAGCCCGCTCGCCCACTGCCAGCCGATAAGCACCGCCATGGCCTTCGTGTCGGGCGACAGCGGCTTCCACGCGAACTGCAGCCAGCGGTACTGGCCGGGCCGCTGGGGCTTCTCGACGATCTCGAAATCCCATCCGGGGATGGCGTGCCCGATCCGGGGCAGCTCGCCCGGCCCGCTGATGCCGGGATTAACGCCGGCGCATAGATCGCCCGAGAATGCACCCTCGCGGATGAAGCTGATCCCCTGCATGGTCTTGAGGGGCGCGTCGTCCTCGTCGAACAGCACGGCCACCGGGCGATCCGCAATCGAGTCGGGATGCAGCCCGCCCAGCAATTCTCCGTGGAAGGCCACCTCGCCCAGCCTGACGTTGCCGAACAGCCACGTCTTGGCGCCGATCAGCCGGAACCGATTGGAGTCGATAGGCTTCTCGAGGCGGTGCGTGTGCACGGGCGAATCGGAAAGGAGATACGGCCCGTTGATCCACGTCGCCTTGACGGGGTCCCAGTATTGGAGGAGCACGTCGCGCAGCCATGATTCGGGATGGGCGGGATCTTCGACGAAGGTGA
>Ga0172362_10003938_pt1 | contig 12851 bp, 14 predicted proteins | sample LakKivs1_kivu2a2_FD_114534 | JGI IMG/M metagenome (GOLD analysis project Ga0172362, IMG submission 114534) | Sediment microbial communities from Lake Kivu, Rwanda - Sediment s1_kivu2a2 | ecosystem: Environmental > Aquatic > Freshwater > Lake > Sediment | place: Rwanda: Western Province, Lake...
TCTAATCCATTGTTTCCCATCGTTGGGACGCATACTCTTACAGGGCCTTCAGTCTTTATGTCGGGTTTGTTTGTCATTCCTCATCTCCTCTTTCTTTCTCGGTTTGAGTCTGAATTCTTTCCATTTCTATGAACGAGGCCATTATGGACTCCGCCATCTGTCGGGGTATACCGACAACCAACTCGTCACCCTCTATTCCCCCATATTTTCTGGAGTCGTTGCAGCCGAATGAAACACAAATCCGATTAGTAACGAAGGGTCGAACTGTGCAGTTTCCGCAAACCGGAGCCACTCCGGACACATCAATCCTCATTTCATCCCCATGGATTCTTTGGTAGGCCTGAACGATCTTCATGAATTCCTCGGGACGAAGGTATAGAACGTATACGTCCGGAACAGTGTCATAGGCTGAGAGAAGTATTGCTTTCGGTCTTTTCCCCAATCTTGGGATGCTGGACAACGCCTTGACAACTGCATCCTCATCCACGAACCTTCCGGCATCGACTAACTCCTTGACACATTCGTCAATCTTGCAGTGCATGCAATCCATGAGGCCTAACATTTCTCTTGCAGCATTGCACGAGATGCTCTCGCCATTGAGGAGCATCTGACCCGACGAACTCATTGTTCTGCCGACTGCCTCACAGTATCTAAGTTGACTGCCTGGAAGTGCTGCCTCTGGGAGTGGGTCTTCGTCGAAACAGAACTTAACTCCGACGACCTTGGCGTTCCAATGCCTCTTCGCGAAATCGATGAATCTGCCTACCTCTGTTACCACCCGCGTCTCCGACCGCCTCCCCTGCCCATCCCAAAGTGTCCTCCAACCGTTGCATTGTTTGTCTCTCGGAGTTCGCCTCTCTGGTACCGTTCTACAACATCCTTAACGGTGCCTGAGACGCCTGTCACTGTCTTTATTCCAGCGGCCGATAACACATTGAACGCGTTGGGACCGATGTTGCCAGTTATGACTACGTCAACCTTTTTGTTGACTATGGTCTGCGCGGCCTGGATGCCTGCCCCGCCTGTTGCGTTCAACCCGGCGTTCTCCACAACGTCGTAACTCATCGTCTCCGGGTCTAGGATAACGAAGTAGCGGCATCTGCCGAACCTTGGATCCACGGCCGCATCCGGTTTGTCTGAGAACGCTGTTACACATATCCGCACTTCAACGACCTCCTTTGTAAGGCGTGAAGTTAAATAAAAGAACTACAATTTAATGATTTAGTTACTGACTGTAACCAAGGCTGGGCGGCGAGGCCCCCCGAAAGATTAATATATGCAATCGCACAAAACAATACGTGCAAAGACACAAAATAGGAGGTGACCAAGGAAGATGGGATGGAGAGGAAGAGGCCGATGGCCCGGATACGGACCATACAGTCATCTACCGCCTTGGGAAAGACCCGGCTGGCTCTACGGCAGAGGGGCCTGCTGGTGGCTGTATCCCCATCTATCATCCGCGAGGCCAAGGTATCTGTCTAGGTATTATCCGCCAATTCCGACGACTCAGGAGGACGAGGCAGGCCTTCTCGGGGCACAAAAAACGGCACTAGAGGAGGAGATGAAGGCAATCCAAGAGGAACTTGCGCGGATTGAAGAAAGGCTGAAGGAGCTGAAGAAGTAGTTCAAGGAGGAAGACCATGAGTGCCGAGAAGCTCAGAGTAGCTGTGGCAACAGAGGGAGAAAGGGGCCTAGAGGACACTGTATCCGACGTCTTCGGTAGGGCAAACACATTCACAATAATCGACCTAGACGAAGAAGTAAAGAATATCACTGTCCTCCAGAACAAGGTGAAGTCGTACAAGCATGGCGCTGGACCCTTGGTAGTGAAGACACTGGCAGATTCAGAAGTTAACGTAGTAATCGCAAAGGAGTTTGGGCCTGGCGTATCATCCCTACTTGACCAGTATGACATTGCAACATTCACGGTCAAACACGGCATAAGCGTGAAAGAAGCCCTCAAGCTGTACAAGGAAAACCCCTCAGCCTGAACTTCTCTTTTCTACATTAAAAGAGATCTGATGATGAGCAGCACTATTCAAAATTTGATTTAAAACTCCAGTAAATACGTGGAAAGGAGAGGTGAGAATGTCATGCTCATAGCTTGGATCATTTTATTTAGTCTTTTAGGTAGTGTAGGGGCAATTATTTCGGCCGCAACTTTTCTTTATATCGCGTTAGCGGATCTAACCCCCGGAACTCCATCGCAAGGTAGGATTTACATATGCCGTACAGCAATTCCTTCTGATGCTAGCGGGGATGGGGACGATTATCCTGCTCCTTCGGTTTCGCCCGTAAATTACATGTAATGGAGGAAGAGCCAAGACCCGTAACCATTTAATGTGAATGGCTCAACGTTAGGTTCGGAATGTGTAAGAGAATGATTTGTGAATTATTCGTCTTTAGACACGCGAAACCCTTTTCCATGACCAATAACTAGGATAGAGTGTGAGTAATTGTGAAAGACGTTAAGAATGAAGTCAGAGATGCGTTGAAAAGAATTGAGGCTTGTGAAGAGTTCGCCTATCTGCTTCCCGAGGTGGGGACTAATCTGGTTGCTACCCAGCCTAAGGCCAAGACCTTGGAGGAAGTTGCGGGACTGACGGGTCGGATAATAAGGGTGGAGGACAGGGCAGTGGCGGTGGGTGAAGTCAAGTTCGGGACTTCAAGATATATGGGCAATGTCCTCCTCACGGCCATGAGGTATAGCCCTGATTTCAGGGCGGCTATTAACATCAAGTATGACCCAGAGGTCATCGCCTTTTGCCGAGAATTGGGGATGGACGCCCAGAGTTACCAGTGGGATGTGAAGCCAAAAGAGGTAGTGGAATCCAAGTGTGCCATCCCCTTCGCCATAGAGGAGCTGAGGAGAGTTCCTGAAATCGTCTACGACCTAGGAGATGTCGGGGTTGAGGCTTCCGTAATAATATTCGGGAGGACACCTGCAGAGGTTGCTGATAAGGCCATCAAGATAGCCAAGATATACGCGGTAAGAAAAGGTTAAAGGAATTCTTCATGGAAAATCGCGTTTTGCGTAGTGTTGTTACTATATTTCTAAGACCAAGTTAAGATTTGAGAATTGAGCAAACAAAGCAAAGATTAAGTCTCATTATCTGAATAGCTACGAGTGGAGAATTCTATGAACATTAATGATTCTAGGATGTCTATGCTTCAACTAGGCATCTCTATCGAAAAAACTACGGTTATTTCGATGTTTGTTCCCATAATTGAAGGAACTATAAATACTCTATAAGGAAACGTTGCATCATTTACCGATGCTGTAAAGAGTAATCCTAACAGGCGGTGCTGACACTAGTGTTAATTGTATCACCTAAGGATTAACGGCGTCGTGTGAATCGACGTCTTCCTTCGCTTCTTCTATCCTTTCCAGTCGCCCCTCTAAGAAGGCTTTAACGGCTTCAGATGCTGTAACTTTCTCAGGGACCTTATAGATTTCGACGAAGGAGTCCCTTAAAGTGTGAAAGGGTCCTTCTCCTAGTTGACCTGTTAGGAGTGTAGTCGTTTCCTCGTCTATGATGAGATTGGCGACTGTTATGCCTCGCTTCCTCTCCAGCCCCAACCTTGGATTCTCTCGGGTCATCCATCTCCGAACAGAGTTCTCCTCGACATCAATGAATAGGAAATAGGGTGCTTCACCGAAATGAGGCGTCAAAGGCGAGTTCATCCCTCTGTCTTCTAGGATAGGCATGGCTAAACGTAGTTTCGTCTCTTTTCGGGGCTCTATGTGGACTACCAAGGACTCTATAGCGGGTATTGCCTCCTTCACCCTCCTCTCGACATCCTCTGATAAGCGGTGTGCATGCTCAACGGGGAGCCGTTGGTCGACGCCTATGGTGATTTCTCCGAAGCAGAAGGGGCCTGACCGACGCAATCGAACATTGTAAGCACGTCTGACCCCTCTTACCCCTTCCGCCAACTGTCTGGCCAGCTCCATCTGTTCAGGTTTGGCAACGGCGTCCAAGAGAACCAGTAAGGATCCCCATCCCAGCTTAGCGCCCATCCTAAGGACGAGGAGGCTTATCACCACCCCTGCGATACCCTCCACCCAAGGATAGCCACCTTGGGACGATACGACGCTGACGAGGACAAGGGAGGAGGCATAGATGTCCGTTCTGAAGTCTGCGGCCTGACTTAGGAGTGACTGGGAGTTAATCTCCTCCCCAACTCGCTTGACATAGCGATGCAAGAGGTAGATGATGGGAATTGATGACGCAGAAACTATTACAGCATTAAGAGGTGCCGAGAGAGGTTCTGGTTCGAAGACTCGGAAGGCCGATTCCCTGAGTATTTCAACCCCAGTGAGCAGTATCAGTATGGAGACCACGAGAGAGGCGAAGGTCTCAGTCTTGTAATAGCCGTAGGGGAATCTCTCAGACGGCCTTCTCTGGGAGAGGCGCATCCCTATGAAGACGGCCAATAAGGCGAAGAGATCCTTCAAAGAATCGACCGCTTGGGCGAGCAGAGAGATGCTACCAGATGTCAAGCCAACTAGCCCTTTCGAGGCTCCTAGAAGGGCGACCGACACGAATCCCATTTTCGTAGCCGTCTCGCCTCTCCTAAATGACGCAGTATGCTCGGTCATGATCCTGCAACTCTCAGGAGGTGCCTATAAGATACTAAAGTCTAAGCATATCTCCAGTTCTCAGGGGAATGCAACGGTCACCGAAGGCTTCAACAAGTTGTCTAGTAGCCTTGAATCCAGTGCAATGGCATGGTCCTACGATCATGGGATTAAAGCCAGCAAGTTCCCTTATAGTTGCTGCGATTCGGTCATCATCCGCCTGTGCTAGATGGAACCCTCCGACAACGGCATAGACCTTGTCAATTCCCATCACTTTCTGAGCATGCCTTATCGTGTTGATTATGCCAGCATGCGCACATCCAGTTACCACTGCCAGCCCCTTATTCTCAAGATTGAACAGTAACGCTTGGTCGTCGACGATCACATCTTCTACAAACAGATCGCCGTCTACTGTCCAAAACCCATCAACTTTTTCAAAGGCCACCTCCCGCCCTATTTCTCCACTCGTAGAGGTGCCCTCAGCCAACGTAACTGGGTTGCGGGCGTACAGCATTACACCTCCCGCCTTCTCAACATCAGGCGACCTGAAGGGTGATCCAATTAGCTTGAGGCTTGGCCTGCATCTCAGTTTCAGATCAAAGATTTTCGGGTGAGCAACCACCAAAGTTTGTCTGCCTATCCTTCTTAAGACTTCAAGTAGTCCTCCAGTGTGGTCGTAGTGGCCGTGGCTGAGTACTATGAGGTCGATCTTCTGCGGGTTAATTGTCATCGACCGCATGTTATGCAAGACAATGTCTGGAGAAGGCCCGGTGTCCATCAGCAGCGTAAACTGTTTGGCGTCTTTCATCTCCGCCTCGATCAAAAAGGAGAGTCCGTGTTTGGCAATAAGGTTCGGGTTCTCCATACTCGTCGAGTCCTCGACGACGACTGTTAATCTCAGGTTTCCGATCATTTCTCCTCACTAGAGGGGGCCGTTGTAGAACTTTGTTGCTGGACACCCGAAGCACTTCTTGCTCTCAAATCTCTCACACGATGCACAGCTTATGCCGCAAGGCGCTGTCTCTTCGTCTCTCTTAGTCTGCACTCGTAGGGGTAGGAATTTGGGATATGCCGGGGCCTCGCCTATTTGGACATCTGATCGCCTCACACCCTTGTGGACGCGTAGGGAGCAGGCACCTATCGTGCTCTCCAAGGTGGAGAGGTTCTCGCCGAAGAAGGCCGCCATCAAGTTTGAAGCACTGAGGCTGAACAAGAAGATTACACGTGGGCAGTGTTGGAAGAGCTCTATCAGCTCCCTGAGCCTTGAATAGTTCTCAACCTCTACCGTGATCACGGCGATCCTTCCCCCGAGGGCCTCGGCATTGATGCCTGCAGAAACCTTGAGCAAGTCATCTCTGAGGAGGTTATCGAGTCGCTTTCGAACTGCGACGTGGGAAATCCCCACCTTCTTGCCTATACTAACGAGGGAGATACGGGCATCCTTCTGTAGTTCTGACACTATCACTTTGTCAATTTCGTCGAACAACCGAACATCTTTCATATTGTAACCTCCACCGATAATTAAGGTTTTATTTCTAAACATCCCACGCGAATTGTGCTCACAAAGCACTACGAGTCCACATCAGGAACGGGCCTTAGATTGTTAGGTGAGAACAAGAGGGCGCCTGACGCCCAAATTTTAAGCCACCGCCTATTGAACTAGGGGAGCGATATGATTCGTTTTGACGACCCGCCAAAGCGAAGTTGTTACAATCTGTAACCATTATATTTAATTATGTTTCCCTTTGAAATCTTATTACAACGTATCCGACGAGGTCAATAATATGAACGGAAATAAACCAGCAAGCGAGAAGACCGAACGTTTTAGGAGATTCTCAGAACACTTTGAGAAGAACCCAGAAGCAGCATTACTCAAACCCAAAGTCACCGCCTCCATGAAAGATGACAAAGTAATCTTCAAGGCAGGGAGGTTTACTTGGGAAGAAGACCTGCCTCCGGTCTTGGGAGGGGCTGATGCTGCACCTGGACCCATACAGCATTTGTTAGGTGCACTGGCGGGTTGTGGTGCTGCTTTGGTTAAGAACACCTTGGCACCTATGGTTGAAATGCAGGTGGATTCGGTCGATGTAGATGTCCAATGCGAACTCGACGTAAAGGGAATCTACGGCATGGCGAATACTTCAGCAGAGATTAAGAATGTCTCATTTGTTATGACCGTTCACTCGAACGATAACCCTGAAAAGATCAAGAAGATGTTTGAACTCTGGAAGCAACGCGCCCCAGTATTCCTCTGCTTCGAGAAGCCAGTACCAGTCTCAACTGAACTAGTGATCGTTTAAACATGTTCTGCTAGTTTGGGCTGGTGTCAAATTTGGCATTTGGATACAACGGGGAAATCTTTAGGGTTGATCTAGGCAACGCAACTGTCTCCAAGGAGCACCCTGACCCTATCTTCTACAGGAGGTACATGGGTGGATGGGGCTTCATAGCCTACTATCTCCTCAAGGAGGTCGCGCCGAGAGTAGACCCGCTCAGCCCAGATAACAAACTAATCATGGCGCCAGGCGTTGTGACGGGCGCTCCTATAGCGGGCAGCGGCAGAGGTGCCATAGGCGCGAAGTCACCACTGACAGGAGGATTCGGAGCCGCCGAGGCAGGCGGCTTCTTCAGCGCGGCGTTGAAGCATGCAGGTTGCGACGCCATAGTGGTTGAAGGCAGTTCCGAGAAGCCTGTCTATCTTTGGGTGCACGATGGGGAATTGGAGATACATGATGCAGTACGCCTTTGGGGCTTGGACTCGGGTGACACCCTTGACAGGATAAGGGATGAGCAGAACTGCCTTGCAGCGAGGGCGGCGATGATAGGGGTTGGTGGAGAGAACCTCGCTCGCATATCCTGCGTCATGGACGGGGAGAAGGACGCCTACGGGCGGTCAGGCCTCGGCGCGGTCATGGGCAGCAAGAAGCTGAAGGCGGTGGCAGCTCACGGCACTCTAGGTACAAAGGTTGCAGATGTCAGCAGATTAGGTGATTATAATCGTAAACTTGCTAAAGAGTTGCAGGAGAATCCCAGTCAGCTACACCTGTGGGGGACGGGGGGAGACCTAACTCAAAGTGTTCAGATAGGTAATCTACCTACACGCAACTTTAGGGACGGCAATTTTCCGAGCCCGAAAAGGATATCCTCCATGTACTGGAAGGAGCAAGGCGAACTGATTGGTATGGAGGGCTGCTACGCGTGCCCGATACGCTGTAAGAAGGTGGTTAGGATAAGCGAACCTTGGGAAGTTGATCCAAGGTATGGCGGCCCAGAGTATGAGACTGAGGCCTCCCTTGGCAGTGACTGCGGTGTCGAAGATGAGAAGGCGATATTCAAGGCTAACGAGATATGCAACAGATACAGCTTGGACACCATTGAGACCGGCGCGACCATAGCCTTCGCCATGGAGTGCTACGAGAACGGCGTAATCGACATCGAGGATACTGGCGGCCTCGAGCTACGCTTCGGCAATGGTGAGGCGATGGTCAAGATGGTGGAGATGATAGCGAAGCGAGAGGGGATAGGGGACTTACTTGCTGAAGGAACGAAGCGGGCTGCGATGAAGATTGGCGGAGACGCCATGAAGTATAGCGTCCAAGTGAAGGGGCAGGAGGTGCCCATGCACGAGCCGAGGCTGAAGAGGGCCCTTGGCGTCGGCTACGCGGTCTCACCCACAGGCGCCGACCACGTCCACAACATCCATGACACGATGATAACAAGCGAGGAAGGGATCGGGATGCTAAAGCCCTTCGGACTGTTAGAACCACTGCAGCTGGAAGACCTAGGGCCGAGGAAGATTCAAGCATTGGTATACTCGTCAGAGTGGCGAGCGATGATGAACTCCATAGGCTTCTGCATAATGCCCTCGTTCACACCCCAAGAGTTAACCGACATAGTCAACGCGGTGACCGGCTGGAACACGTCCATGCTTGAACTGATGAACATGGGGAGGAGAGCCCTGACCATGGCCCGCGTCTTCAACCTAAGAGAAGGCCTAACGGCAGAGGACGACTGGCTCCCCCCAAGGTTCTTCAACCCAACGACGTCAGGCTCACTATCAAGTACGGCAGTGAACCCAGATCAGCTAAGAGAAGCAATACACATCTACTACGAGACGATGGGCTGGGACAGGGAAACGGGTGTGCCGACTAAGACGACGCTCGAACAGTTGGACATAGGTTGGGCAGCCGCCCAACTCCCCTAATCTTTAAGGTGATGATACAAGATCAACTGTATTCAGCACGCTATTGCGAAGATGACAACGGCCACGGATGCCAATATTAGAGCAATTTGTCTGTCCAGTCTTAGGTAAAGATATCGTGTTCTCCCTTCGAAGGCTCGGTTAGAACCAACGTTGGAAGTTCACCTACTCGCCTTGGTCCCTGTTATCGACGTGCTACTGACTTGATTCGGCTCTTAATATTGCCTTCACGGTCCACATGGAAGCTTTCTCAGTTATCTTTGAACACTTCTCTAAGCCGTTTGCTTTTTCGAATGCCGCTTGTTCTCCAGGAATTGTACTGTCGAAGGCCCTTCCGAAGAGCTTTCTCTGTATATCGCTGCACAGGTAGCTGCCATACTCCTCCATGAACCTCTCGCGAACTTCCTTAATTGCCCCATAGATCTTGAATTTGACCTCGGGTTCTTTCTCAAACTCACTGGGACCAAGCCCGAACCTCAACCCGATGGCTGCTGTAGCACCGCACAATCCACCGCAACCGCCTGTCTTACCGGAGAGCCCTATCATGGCCTTGAAGACATCGTTGTTGATCTCCATGTTGAGGGTCTCGGCAACGGCTAGGAGGGTTGTCTGAGCACAACCCTTGTACCGGGCTAGGTAATCGTGTCCGAGCGTGGCAGCTTCTCTTATGAGTTCTTCCTTTCTTTCCTTCACAGACCCACCATCCATTGTAGTGTCCGCTTAGGAGAACTCTGGGAAAAAGCCTTCTATACCTCTTTCCAGTAGATGGCTTTAGATGTAAGAAGGTGACTGTATGTACAAGTTTATTAGCGATAATATGGACGCTGGTAGGTTAGAGGTCGATCATAGATGGGTGCAGAACTGAAGAGGTTGTATGAATTAGGCTTCGAATACGAGAAGAGATGCGGAAATTGTGCCCAGTGCACTCTAGCATCTCTGCTGGACTTCTTTGGCGTTGAAGAGCCAGCGGTGTTCAAAGCGGTCACGGCCCTCTCAGGGGGTACTGCTGGTATGGGGAACGGCAACTGCGGAGCTTATTCAGGAGGCGCCGTCGCTCTAGGCCTCATGTATGGGCGCGAGAGGCAGGACTTCGCTGACCGTGGAAAGACTGCACAAGCCTCTCAACTGGCAAGGAAGCTTCAGGCAAGATTTATGGCGGAATACGGCGGTGTCACCTGCCACGATGTGCAACGCAGGGTGTTTGGGAGAACCTTCAACCTCCAAGATCCTGACGAGTACCGAGCCTTTGAGGAGGCTGGGGCGCACGTAGATAAATGTCCAAGTGTTGTGGCAAAGGCCGCGCTTTGGACTGGAGAAATAATTCTGGACTACGAAAGCAAGAAGAAACCATAGTTTCCTCTTGTCTCTGACCATTTCCAGTTGATCTGAAGTGGTTTAATAAGTCCTATTCGCTGACTGGTGCCCTGGGTGTCACCTTCTTATTCTAGAAGCATCTTCTCTAGAGTAATAATCTCGCGCTTCGCTGCGCTATTGTGAGGGTGTAGCATCCTTTGTCTCCAGCATATCTACGTCCAGTCGATCCCACCATACTCCACTTTCACATAACCTCTCGGTGCCCCTACAGGTGCAGGCACTGCTGCTCCAAGGCAGGCTTTACAGAGGATGGTGAACCCCTTGGCTTGGACGAAATAGTAGAAATGGTTGACCAAGCTGTTGGACTCGGAGTCGGGGTCTTCGAGATAAGTGGAGGAGAGCCCACTGTATTGGATAGGCGATTCCTTCTAGAAGTGGTCAACTATGCCTCACATAGGGGCTTGTTGACCGTCCTCAATACAAATGGGTATGGACTCACAAGCAAGTACGCATCACAGTTGGCGGAAGCCGGTTTGGGCAAGGTAAAGCTTTCGCTCTACGGGACGAACCCCCAAACAAACGACGATTTCACGAGGGCTCTAGGATCATTCGAGAAGACCATCAAGGGAATAGAGTCTACCAAGAACGCTGGGCTGGAGGTCGGGCTCCACTGCGTTGTCACCCCAAGGAATCTGAAGGAGATGTTAAACCTACCGCATTTCTTGGAACCCTACAAGGTCGACACCGTTCAGCTCGGCGCTGTCATTCCCACAGGGAGAGGAGCCACAGCTTCAGAATACGTTTTCTCTGAAGAGGATAGAGCTCAGGCTATTAGAGCCTTGGAGAGGAGATATGATGAACTCCTCGATCGCCACTACTTCTTCACAATAGCCCTCTATCCCGAAACGGGGGCGTATCCCTTCGGTGGAAGGTTCTGCAACTACCTGCTAGAGAGGATCGTAGTAGACCCGAAAGGCAACATCATTCCTTGCTGCATCCTGCCCGAAGAACTAAAGACGCCCTTAGGTAACATCAGGGAAGAGAATCTCGCCGATATCTACTCGACTCAGAGGCTTAGGAAAGACCTCACAACGTACTGGTTGCTGAAGGGCCACAAAGCCATGAGGGAAGAACTCGCCTACGAAGGGGCATCTCACTGCCTTTGCTGTGTTTGTATTGAAATGCTGCGCGTCGCGCGCAGTAGATAGAACTAACGGAAATTTTAGAGGTTCTAATCTAACCCTAATCCCAAACTTTTTCTTTCTTGTATCCACATGTAGCACGTGTGCTAAAGTGTTCTTGTCTAGAAACACCAAGATTGAAATTCTGCTGTAGATATTTTTATGAAGAAACAGTTAGCATCGTATTGACATCTAAATAAGTGATTTCTTTACATCTATTTCTGGGATTATACAAAGTTGGGCTATATTTTCCTTCTTACTTATTCATAACTATGCTTATATTTATGATAAGTGCTTATCTAAAAGTGAGGGAAATATGATATGAGGCCGAAGCTAGTGGCCTACCAATATGTTCCTTCAGGGTTTGAGATGATAATCGCGGAGGAAGAGGTCAAGACATGGAATCTCTGGTTCAACATCAAGCAGACCGACGACCCTGAAGCCTGGGACGAAGAGATCAGGTTCATCAACAAGATGCAAGACGGCCTAGGCGCGCTGACCCTAGATCAGCGATTGATACGAGCTCAGATGGCCGAATTCTGCCGTTTACATCCCCTCTTCCCTCGAAGCATCGACATCCTCTGCGAGGAGATAGGAGAAGGCCGATTCTCTAAGCCTGTAAAAATCGGTTATGAAGGCCGTGGTCTACTGGACTCCCTCGGATACCATGATGATCAAAGTCTGGACGAGCAACGGAAAAACATATTCACAACATATGCTCGATCCCTCAAGAAATGGATCGGGCAAGGCCGCCCCGAAAACCCGACAGAGTCCAAGGTCTTCGGCTTCCTCGGTCAACCGACAAGTAGCAAGAAGACCTTCGTCGAAGCACTAGTCTCCGTAATCGACTCTGAAGAGATTTCCATATTCTCCCTCATGAGTCTTTCCGAAAATGAGTGTAGAAAGGCCCATGGCAAATGGATATTCGATACCTTTGCACACCCGGTGCGCTGCTTCAGCTGTGAAGAAGCTGACCCGGGAAGGGCTGCCATTCCAGACGGCCAGTGTCATTACTCAATGATCCTTGACGCTGGTATCCTATGCTCCGGGACATTTGGCGAGAAAAGGTCTACGTTCGAGGAGTACAGGTGTTTCACCCAAGAGAATATTCTGGCCTACTCAGTTCCGATCAATTCTTGGTTGAGAGAAGAACCACCGAAACCCGCCACATTGCCCAAAGATGCGCGTTATGTCACTGAAGACGATGCGTCAGAGATTGCTGGAAGAGTCCACTCTTCTCTCGGTGAAAGGGACGAAACCAAGGAATGGTTGACTGCTTGTCTTCTGAAGACGATTAAGGACAATCAGAGATGGGAGGAGAGAGCTGAGCTAATCGATAACTATCCAGAGACTACCTCCTGGTTCAGAGAGATCCTACTTAGGCCCACAGGACGATCTGAACTGTAGTGGGGGCTAGGAACCCGCGTACTTTCTGATGTGGATCGGATCAGGCTGTCGCAGGGTTCACTATAGGCGCGTTCTTAGTGGTTGGTCCAGCTTGATGAGGTGGGGAGATGTACTCGACTGGGCAGGGTTACATGTAGCCGGAAGGCTCGACGTTATCGGAAGGAAA
>Ga0172362_10003940_pt1 | contig 12848 bp, 11 predicted proteins | sample LakKivs1_kivu2a2_FD_114534 | JGI IMG/M metagenome (GOLD analysis project Ga0172362, IMG submission 114534) | Sediment microbial communities from Lake Kivu, Rwanda - Sediment s1_kivu2a2 | ecosystem: Environmental > Aquatic > Freshwater > Lake > Sediment | place: Rwanda: Western Province, Lake...
CAGAGCTTGGCTCTTTGTTCCACGCCGAAGCGGTGTTGTTCGTCAATTATTACCAAAGCCAAGTTTTTGAATTTTATCTTTTCCTTAATCAAGGCGTGAGTACCGATTAAAACATCAATTTTCCCTTCCCCTAATTTTCTTAAAAGTTCTTTTCTAGTAATTTTTTTATTATCACAATAACTTTCTTTACCGGTAATTAGTCCAATATTCAAATTAAATTTTTCTAAAAGCCCGTTTATAGTTTTAAAATGTTGTTTGGCTAAAATTTCTGTTGGTGCCATAAAAGCGACTTGGAATTTGCTTCTAGCTACATTTAAAGCAGCCATAGCCGCAACTACTGTTTTGCCAGAACCGACGTCGCCTTCTAAAAGTCGATTCATTGGCCTTGGTTTTTCCAAGTCTTTTAATATTTGCCAAGCACACTTCTTTTGGGCATTAGTCAGTTTAAAGGGCAAGCTTTTGGTGAGTTCTTGAATAAGAGCCAAATTTAAAGGAATAGCAATTGCTTTTTCTTTAGCTAATTTCATTTTTTCTCTTAAGACAAAAAGGGAAAGGTTGAATAATTCTTCAAAGGCAAATCTTTTTCTCGCCTCCTCGGCGAGTTTCAAAGAATCAGGAAAATGGATTTGCCAAATTGCTTTTTGAAATGGTAAAAAATCATATTTTTTACTTATTTTTTCTGGTAAAGAATCTGGAATTTGGTTTTTTAATTTCGCCAAAAGTGGTTTTACAATAAATCTTAGCCACCTGGAGGATAGCCCTTCGGTTTCTGGATAAACCGGAATTAATCTGCCCGTGTGAGTTAGACCGGCGTTAAAACGAAAATCTTTTGGGATTTTTTCATAGGCCGGGCTGGATAAATATTTTGCACCTCCTTTTTTTGCTATTTTTCCCGCCAGACAGACATATTCTCCCTTTTTAAAAGTATTAATTAAATAAGGCTGGTTAAACCAAATTACTTTCAGTTGCCCTGTTTCGTCGCCAATGGTTGCCTGAGTTAAAACCATTCTTTTTCTGAAAGTGTAGATATTTTTTATATCTAAAATTTCTCCCTGAAAACAAAAAGGACCTCCGGGTTCGGCTTTGGCAATAGGAATTAAATTTGAAAAATCCTCATAGCGATGAGGAAAATGAAAAAGAAGTTGCCCCACGGTTTTAATCCCCAATTTCTTTAATCTTTTTTGATATTGAGGGCCAACCCGTGGAATTTCCTCAATAGAGGTAGTAAGGTCCATGTGCCCTCGAGAAGAATCGAACTTCTATCTGAAGTTCCGCAAACTCCCGTTTTGTCCATTAAACTACGAGGGCATAAATTTTTACTCTTTAAACTTATCATAAAATTAGCTCAAAATCAAATTGACTAAAGTAACTTTAAGAGGTAAAATCTAAAATACTAGGAGAGGTGCCTGAGCATGGTTGAAAGGGGAAGTTTGCTAAACTTCTATAGGGTGTAATAGCCCTATCGTGGGTTCGAATCCCACCCTCTCCGCCTTCGCTTCGCCGGAGCTTTAGCGAAGGCGAGCTTCGTCGAAGCTACGGCGAGATAAAGTTGTATTACGTTTACATATTAAATTGTAGTGATAAAAGAACATATTTAGGTTGCACAAACAATCTTAAAGATAGGATAGAAAGACACTAAAAAGGATTTATTCCAGCAACAAAAGAAAGATTACCTGTTTTTCTGATTTGTTATTTTGCATTTACCAACAAAAATAAAGCTTTTCAATTCGAAAAATATCAAAAATCAGCATCGGGAAGGGCTTTTTTGCGCAAGAGATTAATTTAAAGGAGAGGTGCGAGAGCGGTTGATCCGGCTGGTCTTGAAAACCAGTATGCCAGAAATGGCATCGTGGGTTCGAATCCCACCCTCTCCGCAGTCAACACTTTTTATCGAGAGACCGAGACGCCTCAAAGTCGCCTGAGAGGCAATTTTTTGGTATAATAGAATAAGAATATGAACAGGTCTCTATTGAGTAAACAAATAAACAAGGACCAGATTGACGAACTAAAAAATAACACAAAGGCCCTCCTATCTTTTATACAAAATCAAAACGAAGGGACAATTGTTTATGTTCTGGAAAAATTAGGGAGATTAGAAAATGGTTATAGCCGAGAGCCATTACTAAATTTGTTAAACCACGATAATGAAAATATTAGAACTTTAGCTATTAAAAATTTAGCTAAAATTGAAGATATTTCTCTTTTACCTACTTTTATAAAATACGCAAGTTCAGATGAAAGTACAGAAGTAAGACGGGAATCTGTCTCTGCAATAGGAAGACTTAGAAATGAGAAGGCGATTCCAACCCTAATAGGATTTTTATCTGACAAAGATCCAAAAGTGGTAATGCAGGCCATAAGAGGATTACTTGTTTTTTCCAATAAATTAGAAGTTAAACAAGAATTGAAGAAATTACTTGACCATCCAAATGAACTTATAAAAGAAGTTATCAATAAAGAAGTTAATGGGTTTAGTTATAAGACAAACAATTCTCAAAAACACGATGAGTTCCCTTCGTTTTTAAGGAACGCAGTGGTACATGGCGATGTCCAAGAGGTTTTAAAATATGTACCAGATGAATCAATACATCTAACTTTTACTTCACCGCCGTACTATAACGCAAGGGATTATTCTATTTATCAAAGTTATGATGAATATTTAAATTTTCTAGAAAGAGTATTTAAAGAAGTCCATCGAGTTACCAAAGAAGGAAGGTTTTTTGTGCTTAATACTTCGCCCATTATTATTCCACGAATAAGTCGGGCCCACGCTAGTAAAAGATATCCTATTCCTTACGATATTCATCCGCTGTTAGTAAAAATGGGCTGGGAGTTTATTGATGATATTGTATGGGTTAAACCAGAGGCAAGCGTAAAAAATAGAAATGCAGGATTTCTTCAGCACAGAAAACCTTTAGCATACAAACCAAATGCAGTTACAGAAATGTTAATGGTTTATAGAAAGAAGACAGACAAACTGATTGATTGGAATATATGGCAATATGATTGGGATAAAGTTAAAAAAAGTAAGGTAAGAGACAATTATGAGACGACAAATGTCTGGCGCATAGATCCAACTTTTGATAAGGTTCATAGTGCTGTTTTCCCTCTTGAATTATGCAATAAGGTAATCAAATATTATTCATTTGTGGGTGATTTAATTTTTGACCCTTTCGCTGGGAGCGGGACGCTTGGTAGAGCGGCTATGGAACTGAACAGGAATTTCTTTTTGGCAGAAAAAGAAATCAAATATATTGACAGAATTAGGGAGGAAATTAATAAAGTCGGCAATTTGTTCCGTTCAAAAGATGGGCAACCAAATTTCGTTGACTTAAATAATTTTATTTCGTTATCAAAAAGAACAGCATGACAATAACAGAGCAAGTAGCTAAAAATATAATCAAAAAATTATTAAAGGGTGAAGATTATCGTATTGAAGTGGTAGTCTTGATTAACGCCGAATTTTTACAATTCGCCGTTGATTTTTTCAAAAAAATTGTTGATGCAAAACTTAAAAGCAAAAATATTGTTGATTGGTATAAAAAGGAATTTCTCAATCCATCGCTACCAGCCAGAGATATAGCAATTAATTCCGGTTTGAATGAAAAAACAATCCACAATATGTTTAATTCGTCAACGAAAGAAATTGTTATCGACGCTTCAAATGAACATTACGACACTCTTTATAAAGCCATAAAAGATCTTGTCGAGACTGAGCACGATCTCGATCTTACTTTAACTATTAAATTAAAGGGTGTAAGTGTTGATTTAAATGTTAGTGAAAGCTTGATTGTTATAAATACTCTTGCCGTAAAAAGAGCAGCATTGAGAGGCGGTTTATGGAGTACTGCTGGGAAAAGAGTAGAGAAACCATTAATGCAGACTTTATGTAAGCTTTACGGGGTTTCCGATAAAAATTATGCAATCAAAATTAAGGGCAAGGTTGTGAGCGATATTGATTTTGAGAGAGAAATCGATTTTTACCTGATTGACGGAGGAAAACAGCATAAATGTGAGGTGAAGTTAATGGGTAGAGGGAATCCAGAGAGTGCGGACGCTGTAATTGCAAGAAGTAGCAAGGTTTTTGTGGCAGATAAACTTTCGGAAACAAATAAGAAACAACTTGATAGTTTAGGGGTTGAATGGGTTGAATTGAGAAGCGCTGGCGGTTTTAAACGATTCGAAACTGTATTGAATCATCTTAAAATACCTCACGGTAGGTTAGCTGACGACATAGATAGTAAATTGAAAGGAATATTTAAAGAAATTTTCAAATAAGAATTTGTTGGCCCGAGCTCGGCAGACCAAGCAATCTCATAAAGTGAAATTAGAAAAACTTGGAATAACTCAAGACCGAGACACCCCGTTTTGGAAATCGCTAAAACCCTCAGTTTTGTTCTCAAATTCTTAGTTCTAGTCCTAGATACTCCGCCAGTTAAAAAACCGGTAATGCCGGTTTTTTGTTTTTATCCACGGGCGACTACTATTCCGATGATTTCTTTTGCTCCAAATTCTTTTAAAACCCTAGCACCCTCATTCATAGTAGCGCCTGTGGTATAAACATCGTCAATTAATAAAATTCTTCTGTTTTTTATTAAATCTCCATTTTTGATTGAAAACACTCCCTTAATGTTTTCTTCTCTCGCCTCAGTGGCAAGTTCAACTTGTGGCAAGGTCTCTTTTACTTTAATCAAAACGTCATTTAAAATTTCGAGATTTAAAAATTTCGATAACTCTTTAGCTATTTCTTCAGCTTGATTAAATCCCCGCCATTTTAATTTCTTTTCTTCTAGGGGCACCGGAACCAAAAAGAAATTGGCGAAATTTGGTTTGTTGTCTATTAACTGAAAGTGTTCTATTATTAAAGAAGACAGGGGAAAAGCCAGTTCTTTGACAAAGGGTTCATATTTAAAGCGCTGAATTAAGTTTTTGATTAAAGGTTTTTGGTAATCGATGGCGAAATACAAATCTCTAAGATTTTGAGTAGGACCCACCGAGGGTGGGTACCCCGGTTGATGAACTTCTGAAATTTCAAGGGTGGCTCGACAATCTTCGCAAAGATAACTTCCTTCTCTTTGACAGTTAAAACAAAATTTCGGGAACAAAAGCTCAAGGATGAAATTTGTGAATTTCTCTTTCATGATTTTTATGATACAATAGAACAATGATTTTTCCAAAGATATTACTACCTAAAAAATTTTTAGGAATAGATGTTGGAACAGCGGCTATCAAAATAGTAGAGTTGTCACGCTGGGGAGAAAGAAGAAAATTAGAAAATTATGGCGAAATCAAAGCTGAAGTAGTTTACGAGAAACCCTTCCGGACATTTGAAAAAAGCACCCTTTTACTTTCCAGTCGGGAGATATCTCGGGCAATAAAAGCCGTGATAGAAGAGGCGAAAATTAAGACCAGAGATTGCGTTTTCTCTATTCCTGACTTTTCTAGTTTTTTCACCAATTTTGAACTTCCGCCAATGACCAAAGAAGAACTTCCCCAAGCCGTAGTTTATGAAGCCAGGCAACATGTCCCCCTGCCATTGGGAGAGGTAACCTTAGATTGGCAAGTGATTGAGGGCGAGGTCTCAGACCAAAAGAAAACAAAACTGAAAATACTTTTGGTGGCTGTCCCTAATGAAGTAATTAATCAATATCGAGAAATTGCCGCACTGACAAATCTTCAACTTTTCACCTTAGAAGCCGAGGTGTTTGGTTTAATTCGCTCTCTAATCTCAGAAGATGAAAAAAGAACCCTTTCTATTATTGATATCGGAGCCCAAAGCACTACCTGCAGTATTATTGATAAAAGAGTACTTAAAGTGTCCTACAGTTTTGACCTTTCCGGAAATGAATTAACAGAAATAGTAGCCAAAAGTTTATCTCTCGATTACAAAACAGCCGAAAAACTTAAAGAAAAATATGGGTTAGAAGATATTCTTCTTCCTTACACCATCTCTGGCACTCCATCACCTGAAAAAAGTATTAAAGAAATTTTACTTCCTTTAATTGACACAATTCTAAGAGAGATTGAGAAAATTTGCCAGAATTTTTACCAAACCGAAGGAAAAGAAGTTCAAAAATTTATAATAGCTGGCGGCACTGCCTTAATACCTGGATTAAAAGAATATTTCGAAAGTTATCTTAAAAAAGAAGTTGAAATTGCTAACCCCTTTTCCAGTCTTTTTTACCCCCCAATTTTAGAAAAAACATTAAAAAAAATGGGGCCTGCCTATGCCATAGCCGTCGGCACGGCCCTCAGGGGACTTGAATAAATTATTATGATAGAAATTATTCCCAAACCAGCTCAAAAATTACCCCTCTGGTTAAATATACTTTTTTATTTTTCAATAGGGCTTTTATTAGCAACGATTTTAACCTATTTTATCTTAGGCCGTTCCCTAAAAAAATCAGATATTTCTCTTAAAAATTTAGAAGAAACAATATCTCATCAAGAAAAAACTAGTGAAGAGATTTCCTTAGAAAGAGAAGTTTCTGATTATCAGAAAAAAATCAAAGATTTTTCTCTGTTATTCTTCCAACATCGATATTGCTCAAAATTTTTTGATTTTATCGAGAAAAATTGCCATCCTAAAATTTGGTTTTCTCAATTTAGTTTAAACTCTAAACAGGCTGAAGCTAATCTTTCTGGAGAAGCCGAGAATTTTACCGTCATCGGCCAACAATTCCTTATTTTTAAATCCAGCCCCTTAGTTAAAAATATTAATCTAGCCCAAATTTCAATTGGGAGAGCGGGAAGGGTTAATTTTAGTTTAGATCTTTCCCTAGACCCCAGCGTTTTTAAGCCCCATTAGAAATCAAAACTTTCTAATAGAATAAGTAAACAAGTAATTAAAATTTCTAACGGGGTAAATAGAATGAACCGTCAAATCATCATCGTTATTTCTCTTTTTTTAGTCCTGATTTTAGGAGTTGGATTAGTTTCTCCAAAATATCAGGATTTAAAACAATTATCGAAAAAAATTGGGGAAAAACAAGCCGAACTTCAATCTAAAAAAGAATACTTTTCAAATCTAAAGGAAACCTCTGAGGAGCTTAAAAATTACGAAGTCCAACTTTCCAAAATTGATTCCGCTTTGCCCCCTGACCCAGGATTGCCAGCCCTGTTTGATTTTATCCAAAAGGCAAGTTCTCAATCAGGTTTGGTTTTAAAAGAAATAAGCCCCTCAAGCACGAAGCTTTCTCAAAATTTTGAAGGGCTTCAAGAAACCGAATCATCTTTGTCAGTTTCTGGTTCATATTCCTCATTTAAAAATTTTCTTTTAGTCTTAGAAAAAACAGCAAGATTAATTGAAATAGAGAGTATTTCTTTTTCTTCTTCGGAAAAAGAAACCCCTATTAACTTTAATTTAAGAATCAAAGTATATTCTTACTAACGTGGCTATAACATTCTTAGAAGAAAGAAAAAGATTGAGGTATTTGTTTCCGGTTTTGGCAATTGTAATTTTAATTACCGTTTTTGTTATTTGGCGCGGTTTTTTTGCCAAAGGAAAACCCGGAATTATACCCGAAACCATCCAAAAACCAGCGGGAAAAATAGAAATAAACCTTCAAGTTTTAAAAGACCCTCTTTTAGAAGAATTGCAGCCATTTGAGAAAGTCGAGCCGATAATTGAGGAAATCGGTCGCCGCCAAAACCCATTTATACCCTATTAATAAGGTGTCTACTTTTATCCAACAATTAGTTAAAAAAGGAATTTTAGATAAAGAAAAAGCGGCTTCTTTAGAATTTGAAGTCAAAGAGAGCGGAAAAAGAGAAGAAGAACTCTTAATAGAAAAGGGTATAGTCACCGAAGAATTTTTATTTAATTTAAAAAGTGAGAATTTGAAAATACCCTTAAAAGAAGTAGCGGTTGAGGAAGTTTCTCTGGAGACCCTGGAATTAATTCCTGAAGAAACAGCAAAGTATTACAAAATGATTCCCCTAGCAAAAAAAGATATAGAGCTTCAAGTCGGCATGGTTTATCCCGAAGATTTAAAAGCCCAGGAAGCCCTCAAATTCTTATCTCGGCAGGGTTCCTTTACTTACCAGGTTTTTCTCATTACCCCAACTATTTTTAATAATCTTTTAAAACAATATCGCACTCTCAAAAAGGAAGTGGGAATAGCTTTGGAAGAGTTGAAAACTGAATTAAAGGAAGAAAAAATGCCTCGGACAGCAGCCGAATTCGAAAGATTGGCCGAAGAGGCACCGATTACCAAAATTGTCGCCGTCACCCTAAGGCATGCTGTCGAAGGAGGAGCTTCTGATGTCCACATTGAACCTACAAAAGAAAAATTAAGAATCCGTTTCCGGCTTTTAGGGATTTTACATTCTTCAATTCTTTTACCACTAAGAATTCATCCAGCGGTGATTTCTCGCATTAAAATTTTGGCTAATTTAAAAATTGATGAAACGAGGATTCCCCAAGACGGAAGATTTTCAACAAAAATCGACGATAAAGATATTGATTTTCGAGTTTCCACCTTTCCAACCACCTTGGGAGAAAAAATAGCTATTAGGGTTTTAGACCCCTCAGTAGGGCTAAAAAGGTTTGAAGAATTGGGCCTAGAAAGCAGAAATTTAAAAATTGTTAAAAAAGCAATTGAAAGGCCCTACGGGTTAATTTTAGCTACTGGCCCAACTGGCTGCGGGAAAACTACCACTTTATATGCCATTTTAACCCTTTTAAATAAAGAAGGAGTAAATATTGTCACCTTAGAAGACCCGGTGGAATATTTTATTGAAGGACTTAATCAGTCCCAAGTTAAACCAGAAATTGGTTATGATTTTGCCAGGGGACTGAGGCACGTTGTAAGACAAGACCCAAATATCATTATGGTTGGTGAAATCCGAGACACTGAGACCGCCTCCCTGGTTACTCACGCTGCTTTAACTGGCCAGATTGTTTTGTCAACCCTACATACCACCAATGCTCTGGGAGTAATTCCCAGATTAATTGACTTGGGAATCCAGCCCTATTTAATTCCGCCAACTTTAACTTGTATTATCGCCCAAAGATTAGTTAGAAAATTGTGCAATGATTGCAAAAAAGAAGTTAAACCAAAACAAGAAATCAAAGAATTAATCTTAAAAGAGATTGAGAATCTGCCACCTCAGATTAAAAAGGAAGTAAAAGTTCCCACTCCTTTAAAGATTTTCGAATCCACAGGTTGCCAAAAATGTAATCGAGAAGGCTATTCTGGTCGAATTGCTCTTTTTGAAGTCCTTTCAATGAGTGACCAACTTTCTGATATAATTTTAAAAGCACCAACTATTGAAAATCTCCTATCTGAAGCCAAGCGACAGGGAATGGTTACTATGAAACAAGACGGCATATTAAAATTATTAGCGGGTATTACCACAGTAGAAGAAGTACTCAGAGTGGCAGAAGAGCAATAATTCAAAAATCAAAATGCAAAATTACAATGTAAAATCCAAAATTTTTAATTGTCATTTTAATCTTTTCACTTTTCATTTTTAATTTATAACCATAAATTTTATGAAATCCATTCTACTTGTGGAGGACGACCCATTTTTAATAGACATTTATACCACCAAATTAAAAGAGGCTGGTTTTTCAGTTGAGATGGCTAATGATGGCGGAAAGGGTTTAGAAGAATTAATCGAAAAAAAATTCGATCTTTTAATTTTGGATATTGTTTTACCGCAGATTGATGGTTGGGAAATACTGGAAAAAATCCAAAATGAAAAATTAAAAATTAAAAATGAAAACTTAGAAGATTTAAAAATTATTGTTTTGTCTAACCTTGGCCAGAAAGCTGAGGTAGAAAAAGGGCTAAAATTAGGAGCTACAAAATATCTCATCAAAGCCCATTATACTCCGAGTGAAATAGTAGAAGAAATAAAAATGGTACTGAAATAATTTCCAATTACGAATTTTTTGTAAATAAAGGCAGAGGGCGAAAAGAGATTTATCTCTTTGAGCTCCATCAGAAATAGTCGAAGAGATAAAAGAAGTTTTAAAGCAATAATTATGGCAAATTATACTACTCAACTTAAAGAGTTATTATCAATAACTGTTCAGGAGCAGGCTTCCGATCTTCATCTATCAGTTGACCATCCACCGGTTTTACGGTTATCTAGTAGATTGGTTCCTTTAATAAAAAAGAAAAAATTATCTTCAGAAGATGTTAAGGGGCTCTCGGAAGCCCTTATGACCACAGAACAAAAGCAAAGATTTTTAGAACAAAAAGAAGTCGATTTTTCCTATAATTTTATTGAGGAAGGGGCTCGTTTTAGAGTGAATGTGTTTTTACAAAGGGGCGAGGTATCTTGTGCTTTAAGATTAATTCCAGCCAAAATTCGGACAATTGAAGAATTAAACCTGCCCCCAATTTTACATGAATTCAGCCGGGCCTCTCAGGGATTTGTTTTGATGACTGGCCCTTCTTCTCACGGAAAAAGTACCACTTTAGCTGCCCTCATTGACGAAATCAACCATACCCGGACCGACCATATAATTACTATCGAAGACCCAATTGAGTATGTCTTTGAATATGACCGGGCGATTGTTGACCAAAGAGAGGTTTATCAAGACACTCTTTCTTTTGCCAGGGCTCTGAGATCGACTTTCCGTCAGGACCCCAATGTTATTATGGTGGGAGAAATGAGAGACCCAGAAACCATAGCCACCGCTATTACTGCTGCCGAAACTGGCCACTTAGTTTTTGCTACTTTACATACTAATTCGGCTGCTCAATCAATTCACCGAATTGTCGACTCTTTCCCACCCGAACAACAAGACCAAATTAGAGCTCAATTGTCAGGTTCCCTTTTAGGAGTAGTTTCTCAGCGTTTAATTCCTAGAATCAAGGGCGGTTTAATTCCAGCCTGCGAGATAATGATTTCTACTCCGGCTGTCGCCAATTTGATTCGGGAAAATAAAATCCACGAAATACCTTTGGTTATTGAAACCTCAGCCGAAATTGGAATGATATCTTTGAATAGAGCTTTAGCTGATTTAGTAAAGAGAAAAGAGATTACTTTAGAAAATGCCCTGAATTATTCACTCAGTCCGGCTGAGCTCAAAATGTTAATCAGATGAGATTCAATTATCAAACGAGAACTAAAAAAGGAGAAGTTAGGGCCGGCGTTATTGAGGCCTCTTCCCGGGAAGCGGCCATTTCTCTTTTACAAAAATATGGATTATATGTCACTGTTTTAGAGGAGGCCCAAGAAGAGCCGTTTTATGCTAGAAGATTAAAAATTTTTGAGAAGGTTTCCCAAAAAGACATTGTTTTATTTTCTAGACAGCTCTCTATAATGTTTGCCTCTAAAGTAACCCTCGTTGAATCTCTTAGAACTTTAGCTAATCAAACAAAAGCCCCCGATTTTAGGGAAAAAATTTTAAAAATTTCTGAAGAAGTCGAAGGAGGAACTACTCTCTCGGGCGCCCTCTCTAAGTATCCTAAAATTTTCTCGCCTTTTTATATTGCCATGGTCAGAGCCGGTGAGGCTTCGGGAAAACTTTCAGAATCTCTGAGTTACCTAGCCGATCACCTAGAAAGAGACTACCATTTGTTAAGCAGAATAAGAGGAGCAATGATGTATCCAGCCTTGATTGTCTCCGTCGTTTTAATAGTTTTAGCTTTGATGATGTTTTTTGTTATTCCTCATTTAACCCAGGTTTTGGAAGAAACCGAACAAGAATTACCAGCCGTTACTAAAATGGTTATTAATTTAACCGATCTTTTCAGAAAATGGGGCTGGGTTTTTATTTTGATTTTTATTAGTTTGATAATCTCTGCTTTTAGATATTATAAAACTAAAGCCGGGAAAAATTTCTTTGACAATTTTTTTTTAAAATTGCCAATGATTAACCAAATTTTAAGGATGGTTTATCTTTCTCGCTTTGCTGAAAATCTTTCCACTCTAATTTCTGGCGGTCTTCCGATTACTCAATCCCTGGAAATTACTGGTAACATTGTTGGGAATTCCGTTTACCAAAAAATTATTCTTCGGGCCCGAGACGAAGTTAGAAGAGGAGAGCCAATTTCTCAAGTATTGTCTCGCTTTCCCGAAGTTTTCCCACCTGTCTTTACTCAGATGACTTTAGTTGGTGAGCGAACCGGAACCCTGGATAGAGCCTTAATGAATTTAGTTAACTTTTATCAAAAGGAAACCGATACATTGATTGAGACTCTTTTGGGACTTTTGGAACCCCTGTTAATTGTTTTTTTGGGAGTGGTTGTCGGTGGATTAATGGCGGCTATTTTATTACCCCTTTACAGAGTTGCCAGCTTTTAACGGGGCTTGCCATTTTCTTTTGACAATACTAAAATATATAAAAGTGGAAAAACCTTGCATTTAAATTTCTAACTGGGTAAAATATAGAAATACATTTAAAATAAAACAAGGTCGAATTTTTAATTAATAAATAATTAAAAGTTATGTTAGAGTTTTTCACAAGGAAAAAGAGTGCAGGGTTTACATTGATTGAATTATTGGTAGTCGTCGCCATTATTGGTCTTTTATCTTCAATCATTTTGGTCCTAATGGGGCCAGCGAGGGGAAAAGCCAAAGATGCCAGGCGCCAGGCAGATTTTGTTCAGATTGCTAAAGCAATGGAATTATATAAATCTGATAATAATGATAAATATCTAACGATTGCTGCTCCGGGTGGAGCAAATGCTGCTCCTTCGATTGGTATTTACATGGCTTCTGTCCCCAAAGATCCTCTTAATGTTACCCCAAATCAATACACGTGGTTGGCGAATTCCGGAAACGAAGCAAGCTATTACTGCCTTTTTACAAAACTGGAAGGGGCTTCTAACACCTGGTTGACTGCTAGCCATCAAGGCGTGGTAATCCTTAGTCAACAAGTCGCTGCC
>Ga0172362_10003942_pt1 | contig 12848 bp, 9 predicted proteins | sample LakKivs1_kivu2a2_FD_114534 | JGI IMG/M metagenome (GOLD analysis project Ga0172362, IMG submission 114534) | Sediment microbial communities from Lake Kivu, Rwanda - Sediment s1_kivu2a2 | ecosystem: Environmental > Aquatic > Freshwater > Lake > Sediment | place: Rwanda: Western Province, Lake...
ACTGATGCCTTCCAGCCGGCTGTAACGCTGGAGTATAGCACCAACTACTACTGGAAGGTGAGAGCGCTGAAAGGCGCTGTTGCCATCAGCCGCTGGAGTGATATCTCTGTCTTCACCACTGTGGCGAAGCCGGTGGCACCAACTCCACCAGTAACGGTATCACCTCCGGTGACGATACCACCAGCAACTCCGATAACTCCCGCCTGGATATGGGCGATAGTTATCATTGGTGCGATTCTGGTGATTGCGGTGATTGTCCTGATAGTTACCACCCGGCGAGTGCCGTAACGGGACTAACAGGGTAACACCGTGGCTGGATAGCCAAGAGCCCCCGCTTTAAAGCGGGGGCTCTTTTTTTAGAGATTGCTTACCAACCCCTCACCCTTTAAGTTTTTGTTAACCTCACCCCTTTAGTCCCCCTCTCCGTGATAGGGAGATGTATTCTTAGCATGAGGGGGAAAAGTATTTAGATGGATATGTATTCCTACCATGAGGGGCTAACGCCCCTCTTAAACACCCTATTAAGTTAGGCTCGTTATCAAAGGGAGAGACAATTTCTTAAAAGTGCTGTCTCATAACCCCCCTGATTACTCCTATAGAATTTAAGGAAGAAAGTCAAAGAGAGGCGAAGCCTCTCTTATATAACCAATTCCCCTTCCCCTTATCAAGGGGAAGGGGATAAAGGGGATGGGGTTACCAGATAAAACCTAAAGGGGGTGAGGTAGATTAAATATTCCCCTATTGACTTCTAGCTAGACTAAAGCTAGAATTCGCCATGTGGCAAAGGTAAAATTTGCCCGAGGGCTGGTTGTGTTACTGGGACTGCTCAGCCTAACCTGCCCAGTCTTTGCCCACCCCGATATAGTGAAATGGTCAGAGGTCAAGAGCCCCACTCAGGGCAAGGCGGGGGACTGGGTGCTGGCTTCAGGCTCAGAGCTCCAGCACCTGACCATAACTACTGATGGCACCCTGTATGCTTACTGCCTTGACGGCACCACCCGCCGCCTGATGAAGTCCACGGATAAGGGAGGCACCTGGGCAGAGACGAAGTATTCCGGGGGCGCCATAGTCGGTATTGTCGGCTCCAGGGTTGACGCCAAGACTATCTACATAACCGACGGCAGCCATGTTTACCAGTCTAATGATGTCGGCGCTACCTTTGCTAAGGTTGGTGCTGGCAGTTTTCCCGCTCTTGACACCAACGAATCGGTTACCTGCCTTGATGTCGGCTACGATGCCAATAATAACCCCTTCATATTCATCGGCACCGCTGACGCCGATGAAGATAACTTTGGTAGTATCCACTACATAGCGCCGGCAGATTTCGGGGCGAGGTGGACTGACCTAAAGGCGGGCAACTACGACGTCCACGCTATAGCCGGCTCACCCGACTTTGGCAATGATTCCCAGATAATAGCTTTAGTTACTGACGAAGCTCACACCTATATAATCAACAATTATGGCATCGTTGATGACTGGTCTGACCCTGTTGAGCTACTTAAGAATAACGTTAGCCGCTTTGCTGCTACCGCTGCCTCCAGGCTCTGCTTCCCCGATGACTTTACCCAGAATTATGAGCTATTTGTCGGTGTTACCGCTGCCGGCAATGGTGACGTCTACCAAGTAACCGAGGACAACGCTTATGAGCTTGGCGTGAATGCTGATATCGTTAGCCTTGACCTGGTTGGTGAGGTTGGCGATACCCGGTTACTGGCTGGCGGAACAGCAGGCAAGGTATGGTATAGCCCTGACGACGGGGAGAGCTGGGTTTCAAGCAAAAAAGCGCCAACTGGGGATGGTCTGACCTATGTGCTTATGGCGGCTGATTTTGCCGATAGCGGTATAGCCTATACCGCCACCAGTGGCATTGAGAGTGCCTTCTCGGTAAGCAGGGATGGCGGCGTTACCTGGAACCAGACCAGCCTGATTGACACCAAAATCAGCGACATTGTTGACCTGGCTCCATCCCCCAACTACAGCCAGGATAATACCCTGTTTATGCTTACCAATCAAACTGGTGGGAAAGACAGCCTGTGGCGCAGCCTAAATGGCGGGACAAGGTGGGAAAGGGTGCTTAGCAGCACCCTGGCAGATATAAATATTATCGACCGCGTTCGGCTTCCTCCACAATACGATAGCGATAACCCGACAGTATTCATCGCTGGCAGAAGCAACGGCAAGCCGGCAATATGGAAGTCAATGGATAACGGTCAGAGCTTCAAGCGCCGGACTGTCCCCTTCCCCATTGACGCCTGGGCGGTGGTTAATAACACCACCCTGTTTATTGGCAGCCATGATGGCAGTAATGGGCTGGTCTACCGCACCACCAATAGCGGCTTAACCTATTCCAAGGGGACGGTGGCTGGCAGCCAGTCGCTGAACTCCATAGCCTTGTCCCCTGAGTATGATGAGGATGAGACTATCCTGGTAGGTAACAAAGATGGCTGGGTATTCTGGTCTGAAGACAATGGTGCTTCATTTGAGCCACTGCCGCCGTATGCCACGACAAAACCGCTGAGTGGCAGTATAACCGTCGCCTTTGACCCCAAATACAGCACTAATAACACCGTCTATGCTGCCAGCGACACCGCAGGTGAGGGCATTTACCGCTTTATCATTGGCAAGAGCGATGCCTGGGAAAGTATAGATAGTCCCGCCGATGGCATGATTGGTCAGATGCTCGTCTCAGCCGAGGGAACCCTATATGCTGCCAACTTCAAGGCTGACGGTGGTATGGAGCGCTGCCTTAACCCGACATATCCACTAGGACCAACCTTTGAAACAGTAACCGAGGGGCTGGATGACGGGGCTAAACTAATCGGACTCTGGCTACATGACCACAGGCTATGGTCAATTGATACTGTCAATACCAAGCCTATGACCTATACCGATAGCCTGACCCAGCCAGTTACTCTCACCTCACCACCCAATAAGGCACCGGGCGTAGGGACAATCATCAATGACACGATTAAAAATGTAAGCCTTGACTGGGAGACGTTAAGCGGTGCCGACGAGTATGAATGGCAACTTGATTATGACACCGACTTCTCCAGCGTTCTCAATGGCTTCGGGGGCACTGCCAAAGCCAGCTCAGCCCTACTGCCAGCCCTTGACCTGGCTACCACCTACTACTGGCGGGTGAGAGCCACCGACCCAGTATCAAGCCCGTGGTCGGCTAAGTGGTCATTCACTACTAGCTTTGGCACTGAGGCCCTTGCTCCAAAGCTGGAAAGTCCCGAAGCCGGTGCCCTTGGGATGCCGGTAAAACCAATATTTCAGTGGAGCGCCATAGCCGGAGCAGACAGCTATGAGCTGGTGGTGTCTACTGAGGTCACCTTTGGCAACCCCACCATCCTGAAGACCGGTACCTATACCTTGCCTGCCACCGCTTGGCAATGTAACATAACCCTCAACTATGATACCACCTACTACTGGAAGGTGAGGGCTATCAGCGCCGATACCTGCAGTGCCTGGAGTGCAGTTAGTGCCTTCTCTACCGAGTCACCGCCATCTCTCCAGCCAACCCCTTCACCAGAGCCACCCCAACCACCCCAGCCCGCCACCCCCGACTGGACAGAGTGGCTAGTGCCGCTGGGTGGCGTCCTATTCCTCACCTTCCTCCTGGTCATGATAATGATACTAATCACCATGATAATAGTGGTAATTAAGGTATCCAGACCCTGAGGTAAGGGGCTTAGTGCTGATAATCAAGCAAGAAAACCTGCATGGTAGTTGGCAGGTTTGACTTGGTAAGGGAGAGCTTAGGTTGGGAATTGACCTGTTTTGCCCCTATCTCCTTAAGGAATCTTTCCACCGGCTCCAGCCCCCAGTTTAGCGCCGGCGTATTGTAATGCATCGGAATTACTGCTTTGGGCTCAAGCTGCCTCACTACCTCGGCTGCCATGGGGGCATTTATCGTTGACACCCCACCCACGGGAAGCAGCAACACATCCACATTGTCTATCTCCTCAACCTGCTCACTGGTAAGCACATGACCCAAGTCACCAAGGTGACACACTGATATCTCATCTATCTCCATAAGGTAGACAGTGTTTTTACCCCTCTTTCCGCCCCTCTCTCCATCGTGAAAGGTGGCTATCCCGATAATCAGGACGCCACTGATTTCATACTCACCTGGTCCGTCAACCACCTTTGGTTGACCGCTAACGCCCTGAACATAGCAATGACCCGGGTGCTGATGACTGACAGTAACAATACGAGCAGTAGGCTTGCCCAATGAGTAACCCATGTCGGGTGAATAGGGGTCAGTAATAACTGTGGCGTGACTGCCTCTAATTCTGAAGCAAGAATGACCTAGCCAGCTAATATCCATTTGTCTAAATATAGCATAGCTGGCGCTCCCAATCAATCTCTTGACAGCACTCTATCAACCTCACCCCCTTTATCCCCCTCTCCATTCTTGGAGAGGGGGAAGAGGATTTTAGATAGGCGCAAATGTGAGTAACAAGCCCCTATTCAGATGCCCCAAAAGTAGGAGAGTTTAAGAGGGGGCTTCGCCCTCTCTTAAAACTACTTCCCCCTTCCCTTAATAAGGGAAGGGGGAGAGGGGGATGGGTTACTAAACAATCTCATCTCTCTTGACAAGAGAGGCTAAAGGTGGTAAGTTAAATATGATTAGCAGTCTCGGGCTTAGACTGCTAATAGGAAGCAAAGGTGTTATCTCCCAGGACTGAGACGATACTAAAGTCTATAGTGGGACAATATATTGCCAAGGCGGTGCCAGTGCCGTCGCAGAGCATCATTAACGACTATGAGCTGGCAGTAAGTTCAGCTACTATCCGCAATGAAATGGCACACCTGGAACACGAGGGCTATATTATCCGCCCCCACCCTTCAGCCGGGAGCATACCCTTAGATAAGGGCTACCGCTACTATGTGGAGACTTTGAGTGATATTGACCTCCCCTTTGCCGAACAGCTTTTGATAAGCCACCTGTTCCACCAGGTGGAGAGGGAACTGGGGGAGTGGCTGAGCTTGGCGGCGTCACTCACCGCTCAGTTGGTCCATAATATGGCTATAGTAACCATGCCCAAGTCGGCAAACTGCCAATTTAGGCACCTGGAACTCGTTGCCCTGAAAGAGTCGCTGGTACTGATTGTCCTTATCCTCCATGGAGCCAGGCTGAGGCAACAGTTAATAACCTTTGACCAGGTGATATCTCAATCGGAATTAATCACTATAGCCAACAAACTAAATGCTGCTTATTCTAGCTTGACCAGGGCACAAATTTCGGCTAAGAAGCTAGAGCTTTCCCCCACCGAACAAGAGCTAACCAATTGCCTGCTCAAGATAATGAAAGCTGAAGATGAGCAGGCGTATGAGCAGTCCTGCCTTGATGGGCTACACTTTACTCTCAACCAGCCGGAATTTCGTCGTGGTCACCGGGCGCAGGTGCTAACGGAATTGGTCGATTGCAGAAAGCTATTGAGAACCATCACTCCTGAGGAGCTGAGTGGCCAAGGGGTGCAGGTAATCATCGGTAAGGAGAATAAGGCAGAGGCTATCCAAGATTGCAGTGTGGTAATCATTCAGTACGGGCTGCCTGAAGAAGCCGTTGGTCTTATCACTGTGGTCGGTCCCACCCGCTTGCCCTATGGCCGAACCATCTCGGCGGTAAGCTATCTATCCTCAGTGCTGACCCAACTGGTAGCCGAGCTATATGGCAGAAAGCAGCCTGATGCGAAATCATAAGGAAAGTCAAAGAGAGGCTTTGCCTCTCTTATAAAATTGATTCCCCTTCCCCTTGTCAAGGGGAAGGGGATAAAGCGGGTTCCCAGGAAAATCGAAGATTTTTCTGGGTGCTTAAAGGGGATAGGGTTTATAAAATATTAAGGGGGCAAGGTAAGATAATAATGACACAGCAAGAGCCAGAAGAAGGCCAAACCAGGGGTGTAGAGCCAGAGGTTACTGAGATAGAGGACATAGAGAAATTAAAGCAGGCCCTAGCCGAGGAAAGAGCAAAGGCTGAAGCTAATCTGGCGGGCTGGCAGAGGGCTCAGGCAGACTTCATTAACTACAGGCGGCGCAGTGAGCAAGAGAAAGAGGAGATGAGCAAGTTTGCCAATAGCCTGCTTGTGTTTAGTCTTCTGCCTATTCTGGATGATTTGGAACGAGCCTTCGCTTCTGTCCCGCCTAAACTAGATAAACTCGGCTGGGTGGATGGCATCAGGCTCATTGAGCACAAGCTCCGGTCAACCCTGGAGGCACAAGGGTTGTCTCTGATTAAGGCAATAGACGAACCATTTGACCCCAACCTTCATGAAGCAGTAAGACAAGATAAAGGTAAGGAAGGGATAGTGGTTGAGGAGTTACAAAGGGGTTACAAGTTCCATGATAGGGTTATTCGCCCAAGTAAGGTGGTGGTGGGCAATGGGCAGGAGGAAGAGGCGGCAATTAAACCAAGCCAGAGCAATACGCCAGTTCAGCCCTAGTAGTGGGCAAGACTTTTGAGATAGAGAGGAGGAAAAAATTATGGGAAAGGCTGTAGGGATTGACTTAGGGACAACATTCAGCGAAGTAGCCGTGATGCAGGGCGGAGAGCCGGTAGTTATCCCTTCTGCTGAGGGGGGTAACCTTTTCCCCTCGGTGGTGGCGATAAGCAAGAATGGGGAACGGCTGGTCGGACAGATAGCTAAACGCCAGGCTATCATTAACCCGGAGAACACCATCTACAGTATTAAGAGATTCATGGGACGCAAGTGGGGTGAGCCAGCGGGGCGAGAGCTACCAGTAGAGGAGGACGCCAAGCGCAAAGCCTACAGGGTAACTAGGGCACCTAATAATGATGTCCGGGTGGTGATGGGAGGCAAAGAGTACAGTCCGCCCGAAATTTCGGCTATAATCCTGCAAAAACTAAAGACAGACGCCGAGGCTTACCTCGGGGAGAAGGTTGCTGACGCGGTAATCACTGTCCCCGCCTACTTCAATGACAGCCAGCGGCAGGCAACCAAGGATGCCGGTACAATTGCCGGACTCAACGTGCTGAGAATAATTAATGAGCCAACAGCGGCGTCTCTAGCCTACGGGCTGGGCAAGAAGAAGGAGGAGACCATCGCTGTCTATGACCTTGGTGGTGGCACCTTTGATATCTCCATCCTAGAGATTGGTGAAGGCACCTTCCAGGTAAAGTCAACCAGTGGTGATACCCACCTTGGTGGTGATGACCTTGACCAGAGGGTTATTGACTGGCTATGCGATGAGTTCAAGCGAGACCAGGGGATAGACCTGAGACAGGATAAAATGGCACTACAGCGACTAAAGGAAGCAGCAGAAAAGGCTAAGTGTGAGCTATCAACCGTCCTGCAGACCGAGATAAACCTCCCCTTCATCACTGCTGATGCCAGTGGACCTAAGCACCTTACCATTACCCTTACCCGGGCTAAACTGGAGCAGCTAGTAATGGACTTGGTGGACAAAACGTTAGAGCCCTGCCACCAGGCGCTGACTGACGCTGGCAAGACCCCAGCCCAGATTGACGAGGTAATCCTGGTTGGCGGGCAGACCAGGATGCCACTGGTTCAGCAGAAGGTAAAACAACTTTTCGGTAAGGAACCCAATAAAGGGGTTAACCCAGATGAGGTGGTAGCCGTAGGGGCGGCTATTCAGGCCGGGGTGCTTAAGGGGGAAGTCAAAGAAGTCCTGCTGCTGGATGTTACCCCGCTTACCCTGGGTATTGAGACCCTGGGTGGGGTGGCAACCTCCCTCATCCCCCGCAATACCACCATCCCCACCTCCAGGAGCCAGGTTTTCAGCACTGCCGCCGATAATCAGCCGAGTGTAGAGATCCATGTGCTCCAGGGGGAGAGACCGATGGCGGCTGATAACCGAACCCTGGGACGGTTTATGCTTGATGGCATCCTGCCGGCACCACGGGGTATGCCCCAGATTGAGGTCAGCTTTGATATTGATGCCAATGGCATTCTCAGTGTTAAGGCTCATGATAAGGGCACCGGTAGGGAGCAGAAAATCACCATCACTGTTTCCAGCGGACTCTCCAAGGAAGAGGTGGAAAAGATGCATCGGGAAGCAGAGATGCACGCGGCTGAGGATGCCAAACGCCGTGAGGAAGTGGAGACCCGCAACGCCGCTGACACCCTGGCTTATACTGCAGAAAAGACCCTGCGAGACCACAAAGACAAGATACCCTCTAACTTGAACCAGGAGGTAGAAAGCAAGGTTCAAGCAGTGCGCTCAGCGCTACAGGGCACCGATATTAATGCTGTCCGCCGGGCGATGCAGGAGCTATCTGAGGTAATGCAGAAGATTGGCGCTGCCATCTACCAACAGCAACCCCCACCCCCTGGCGGGCAACCACCTCCAGGTGGGGAGGGAGAAGAAGGCACGGTAGAGGGCGAATTTAAAGAGGTTTAATTCAGATGAAACCCATCCCCCTGACCCCCTTCCCTTAAAAAGGGAAGGGGGAGGAAAGGGAAGAGAGGGGGACAAAGGGGGTGAGGTGAAAATAAATGTCATCAATGCCAATTTATGAGGAAAGACTAAATGTAAATTACCTGTTTGTCGGTGGTATCTTGTTATTTGCCTTGGCTGTTGGTCTAGTTCCGGCTATTATCCTTAACGGGCTATGGTGGCTCACCGCCCTCTACACTGCATTGACCATTGGTATCATCGTCAGCTTCTTCCAGATGAAGGTGGAGTTGTTTCAAGATAAGCTAGTAATAAAATTCGGGCTTTTCTACCGTAAGGTTATTGAAATAAAGGAGGTGCAAGCTTGCTCCCCCTACAAAATGACCCATCCCGTGAGGACTTATGGCGGATGGGGTATCAGAAAGGGGAAAGACGGAACCTTTGCCCTGACCCAGGCTTTTGTCAATGAAGGGGTAAAATTGGAAACTTCGGAGAAGACCTTCGTAATTTCGAGCCGAACTCCGGAAACATTTTCTAATGCCGTTAAATCAGTACTATTAGAGCAACGCTAATGGGAGTCAAAGAGGGGCGAAGCCCCTCTTAAAAAACCTCTTCCCCCTCTCCCTTGAAGGAGAGGGGGATTAAGGGGGTGAGGTAGATAAAATAATATGCCCACCAAGCGGGATTATTATGAAGTCCTCGGCATAGATAGAAATGCCACCGATGAGGAAATAAAGAGGGCGTTTCGTAGTCTAGCCTTTAAGTATCACCCCGACCACAATCATGATGATGAGGCGGGGGAAAGATTTAAAGAGATAAACGAAGCCTATGAAGTGCTCTCTGACCCGGATAAGCGGGCTGCCTATGACCGCTTTGGGCATGGTGGTGCCGAAGGATTTTTCGGGCGAGGCTTTGAGGGCTTTGACTTTGGCGGCTTCGGGGATATGTTTGACGCCTTCTTCGGCGGGACAGCCACTGCCACCCGCCAGGCACCACAGCGCGGCGCCGACCTCAGCTGCGGAATTACCATCACCTTTGAGGAAGCCGCCCTGGGCTGTGAAAAGGAGATAACCATAGCCCGCACCGAGAACTGCTCGTTGTGCCAGGGTGTTGGCAGCAAGCCAGGCAGTCAGCCCACCCGATGCCCCAACTGTAATGGCACTGGGCAGGTGCGCCGAGTCCAACAGAGCCTCTTCGGTCGCTTCACCAACATCACTACCTGCCATCAGTGCCGCGGTGAAGGCAGAATTATTACCCAGCCCTGCCCCCGGTGCCGAGGCACAAGTAAAGAGAAGCACAAACGCAATATTTCAGTTAGCATCCCGGCTGGGGTTGATAATGGCTCTCAAATCCGACTCAGAGGTGAAGGCGACGCTGGGACAAGGGGTGGCTCGCCGGGCAATCTGTACATTACCCTGTCAGTCAAGGAGCACGAATTCTTCACCCGATACAATGATGACGTCCTCTACGACCTGCCAATCAACATTGTCCAAGCTGCTCTGGGCACTGAGGTAGAGGTGCCCACCCTGGGCGGCAAAACCAAACTCAAGATTCCAGCCGGCAGTCAAACGGGGCAAGTCTTCAGACTTAAAGGGCAGGGGATTGCCCATTTGCATGGCAATGGGCGCGGTGACCAGCTAGTTACACTATTCGTCGTTACCCCTGATTCACTGAATGAAAAACAGCGCCAGCTATTCCGGCAGCTGGGTGACAGCCTAAGTTCAGCCAATATGCCCAATCCCAAAAAATGGCGGGAATTTCTAGACAGGCTAAAGCATACCTTCAGCGCTTAAACAGGGAGAACAATTGCCATCTTCGACCCGCCAGCTCATGCTTGGCTTTAGCCTCCATCAGCTCCAAAGCTGCCTGACGAGGGCTAAGCCCCTCATAGAGTACCTGATAAATCTTCTCGGTAATGGGCATCTCCAGTTTAAACTGCCGGGCTAGGTTGTGGGCAACAATAGTAGTGCTTAACCCCTCAGCCACCCCGTTCATTGACTTGATTATCTCCTCTAGCGAGCGCCCCTTGGTTAACTCCACCCCCACATAGTGATTACGACTTAACTGGCTAGAGCAGGTAGCGATTAGGTCGCCCAAGCCAGTTAACCCGGAAAAGGTGAGGGGATTTGCCCCCAGAGCAACGCCCAGAGCCGCTATCTCGGTCAGACCACGGGTGATTAAAGCCGCCTTAGCATTGTCACCATAGCCTAGCCCATCAGCTATGCCGGCACCCAGAGCGATAATATTCTTTAATGCCCCCCCCAGCTCCACCCCTATGACATCGGTATTGGTATATAGACAGAGGTCGTGGGTGTTTAACAGCCGGTGAGCCTTTCTGGCCACCGCCTCATCCCAGGCAGCCACCACGGCAACCGCCGGTAGGCCTTGGAGAATCTCCTGTGACAGATTGGGTCCGGAAAGAACACAAATATTAGACCGAAAATCGGGGTTTATCTCATCAGCAATTACCTGGGACATCCGCTGGTTACTGTCAATCTCCAGACCCTTGGCGGCACTGACTATCAACATTGAGCCATCAAGGTACTTGGCAACTAATTTTATGTTCTGCCGCATCCTATGGGAGGGCACAGCCAGGATTACTGCTTTGACCCCGGCTAAGGCTTCACCTAATGAGCTGGTAATTGCTAACCCGGTAGGCAAGATAACGCCGGAAAACGAAGGGGAATGATATCTGGCCTTTCTTAGTTCAGTAGCCTCTTGTTCTGTCCGCGCCCACAGCCTGACCTCCGCCCTATTACGTGCTAGTACCATTCCCAGGGTTATCCCCCAGGTAGTGGTACCAATAATAGCAACCTTGGGCATACCCTATCCCACGCCCTCTGTGTGGTCTGACGAAGGTAAGTCTTTCTTCTCAGCCTTCTCGCCGAGCTTACGCTCTTTGCCCGATAACAATCGAACAATGTTATCCCGGTGCATAACGAAAATGATTATTGCGCCCACCAGGGCATAAAACAGGTACTCTATAGGGAAGCCGTTCATAATGGTAAGCGGGACCAGTATGGCATAAGAACCTACTGCCCCGGCAATGGAGCCCAACGATACATATCTGGTCAAGCCGGCGCCAATAATTATAATCTCGCCACCAAATATTGCCGCTAGCGGACATAAGGCGATTAACCCACCGAAGAAGGTGGCAACGCCTCTCCCCCCCCGAAACCTAAGGAATACCGACCAGTTATGTCCAACTATAGCCGCTAGTGCTGCCAGAACCTGAGCAACCAGCCCACCCAGACCAAAGTCACCTACCACTAGGTAGCCCTTACCAACTATCAAGCCGGCAAATACTACCGCCAGCGCTCCCTTTAACACATCGAAGATAGCCACCAAAGCGGCTAACTTGCGACCAGCGGTTCGGAGCACATTAGTTGCCCCTATCTTGCCGCTACCATACTGTCTAACATCTACCTTAGCCTGCCGCCTGGCTACCAGGTAACCAAAGGGAATAGAGCCCAAAAGGTAGCCGATTATCACTACAGCAACAAACTTAGCCACTATCATGGTTCGCCTCTGGTTTTAAAGACTAAACGAAGCGGAGTGCCACCAAAGCCGAATGACTGACGCAGCTTATTCTCCAGGTAGCGCTGGTAGGAAAAATGGATTAACTTAGCGTCGTTGACAAAGAAGACGAAGGTTGGTGGGTTAACTTCAGCCTGAGTGGCATAAAAAACCTTGAGCTGCTTGCTGCCCTTCCGGGGCAGATTATGAGCCGCTACCGCCTGCTGAACCACGTTATTAACCTCAGCGGTGGAGAGTCGTTTGAGTCTCTCCTGATATACCTGGCATGCCTGAGGCATCACCTTGTCCACCCCCTGCCCGAACTTGGCTGAAATATACACTACTGGCGCATAGGGCATAAACTTGAGTTGGCTCCTGATATACCTATTATATTCAGCCACCTCCTGGCTCACGGCTAGGTCCCACTTATTGACTACCAATACCACCCCTTTAGCCGCCTCCTGAATATAGCCAGCAATATGCTTATCCTCAGAGGTAAGCACCTCAGTGGTATCAAGCACAAGCAGGGCTATATCAGCCTGGTCAATAGCCCGCAAAGCACGAATTACACTATACCGCTCCACCCCCACCCCCCACCGACCCCGCCGCCTGATACCAGCGGTATCAATAAGTAACACATTTTGACCATTAAAGTCAAGCATCATATCTATAGCATCGTGAGTAGTCCCCGGCAGCTCATCAACAATAGCCCGCTCCTCGCCCAATAGGGCATTAAGCAGCGTTGACTTGCCCACGTTGGGTCTGCCGACAATAGCCAGCTTCATAATCTCCCCTTCAGTCTTAACCGCTGAGGGGGTCGGTAGCAGGCGGGTAACCCTATCCAGCAACTCAGCGGTGCCCCGACCATGATAGGCTGAAATAGCCAATGGCTCACCAAGCCCTAACTCGTAAAATTCTACCGCTTCGGCCTCAAGCTTGGCATTATC
>Ga0172362_10003943_pt1 | contig 12847 bp, 15 predicted proteins | sample LakKivs1_kivu2a2_FD_114534 | JGI IMG/M metagenome (GOLD analysis project Ga0172362, IMG submission 114534) | Sediment microbial communities from Lake Kivu, Rwanda - Sediment s1_kivu2a2 | ecosystem: Environmental > Aquatic > Freshwater > Lake > Sediment | place: Rwanda: Western Province, Lake...
GCCACAGCCAGTGCTCACAATTTGCATCTCGCAAATATAACAGGAAGATAGTGCTCAAAGCGAATTGCTCGTCGAATCTTCAGGTTCTCATCCTAAAATAAATTAGCAGAACGCCACAGCCAGTGCTCACGAACTTTGGTGCTCATCCTAAAATAAATTAGCAGAACGCCACAGCCAGGATTCGAACCTGGGCACCCCGAAGGGTCTGGATTAGCAATCCAGTGCGTTAACCGCTCCGCCACTGTGGCTTGAATTTAATGAAAATAACAAACCTTATAAACCTTATTTATTTATGAAGAAAGCAGACCATGCCGGCGAGCCAGCCCCTCGCTATTTGCAAACGGGCTTTATGGCAGGCTTAAAGCAGGGAGTGAGATGAAGCTGAAAATGTCTTTGATTTGACGTTGAAGTTTTGTCCTTTTTGATCCTGCTTTAATGAATCGGGTCAGGCCTTGATCGGTGCAGCCCTAAATTAATGTTTGGATGCTTAGAGGGTTGCAGAACTGAGAAGAATTAAAGTCCTCTTTTCAGTGAATTCAGGCAACCTGCCGGGTTTGCATTAAATAGAAAAAGAGTTCTGAAAAAATGAAAAAAAAGACTAAAGCAAAAGCTGAAAGTGTCAGGGAAAGGACAGAATTTTTAAATGGAATTATGAGACAATATGATTTATCCCCTGGGCAGTTGGTGGATTTTGATGATATATCATCAATCTATGAATTAGATTATTCAAGCATGAGACAGCTCGCGAGACTTTATCGGGGCAAAAGAAAGGCAATTGAACAATTAGCAAAACTTCTTTATGAAAATCAGCAATTGGACAGAGATAACTTAAGAAATCATGCTTCAGGTACGGTTACTGAAAGAAGGGTTTACAGAATCGCAGGAAGCAGGCGGGGTTCTATCACAAACAGAATAAAAAGAAATTAATTTCTCTCTTCAATTTCCTTCTTTAATTCAAATATAAAGTTTTCCAGATTTATATTAAATTTCGGCTTTTCTTTTTCTCCCCGCTTCTTCACAGCAATTGTTCCTGCTTTTTCTTCCTTATCTCCAATTGTTATTAAATAAGGTATTTTCATTAATTCAGAATTTCTCACTTTTTCTGAAACAGTTGTTGATGTGAAGTCAGCGTCAATTCTTATGTTTGGGATTGCCTCTGCAATCTGCTTTATAACTCTCCTGCATGCTTTTTCATTTCTGTCTGTAAAGCTTATCACACGGCATTGAATCGGAGCAAGCCAGACAGGAAGGTTCCCTGATAAATGCTCAAGCAAAATTCCAATAAATCTTTCAAAGCTTCCTAAAATTGCCCTGTGTATCATTACAGGCTGTTTTGTTTTGTTATCTTTATCTGTATATTCCAGCTCAAATCTTTCCGGCATTGCAAAATCAAGCTGGATAGTTGCGCACTGCCACTCCCGGTTCAGAGAATCTTTGATATGAAAGTCAATTTTCGGCCCGTAAAATGCGCCCTCGCCCTTGTTAGTCTTGTATTTTATTTTCTTTTTCTTTAAAACTTTTTCTAAAACTTTTTCAGCTTTGTCCCATTGTCCATCGCTCCCGATTCTTTTTTCAGGGCGTGTTGACAGCTCAACTCTGTATGAAAAATTAAATTTTTTGTATATCCTTTCAGTTAGCTCTATTACTCCTGAAATCTCATCTTCTAACTGCGGTTCATTGCAGAAAATATGCGCATCATCCTGGGTGAATTTAATAACTCTGAACAAGCCGGCTAAAACTCCTGAAAGCTCCTGGCGGTGGACAACGCCGAGCTCAGCGACTTTTAACGGCAGTTCTTTGTATGATTTTGGCTTTGACTTATAAACAAGCATTCCGCCCGGGCAGTTCATCGGCTTTACTGCAAAATCCCTGCCTTCATATTTAGTCAGAAAAATATTTTCTCTGTATTTTTCCCAGTGCCCTGAAATCTGCCATAATTTTTTGTCTAAAATCTGCGGTGTCGAAATCTCTTCATATCCTGCTTTTCTATGCTCTTCCCTCCAGAAATTAACTAATTCATTATAAATAATCAAGCCATTATTATGCCAAAAAACCATCCCAGGAGCTGTTTCATTAAAGCTGAACAAGTCTAATTTCTGCCCTAAAATCCTGTGGTCATTTTCCTTTAACTTTGAAGTGTCTAATTTTGATTTTGAAATTTGTTTTAACAAGTGCTTTGCATTATATTCCTCTTTTTCAGTTTTTGAGATGCTTATTTCTTTTTCCCCGCTTTCATGCCCGCTCTCAATTGTTCTTGACAATTCAGCCAGCGGATGCCCTTTGCATTTTAATTCAAATTCCTTGTAATATCCAAAAGGTGCGCGGTAAACTTCAATTTTCTTGTTTTTTAAAACTCCCTCTGCACCTTTTAAAACTTCAAGAGCAAAGCCAGGGCTTGCCAAGTCAGATGACAAATGAGCATACGGATAGAGAACAACTTTCTTTGCTTTTGTCTTGTTTAACAAATCTTCAATATTTAAAATCAGATTATCAACCGCATTTTTCAGGCTGTTTTCATCTTTTTTTTCAACAGCTATGAAAATCCCCAATGGCTCTTTTATCTCAACTTCTTTTTTTTCAGCCAGCTCTTCCGGCTCTTTTATTGCTTTTTTTATTGGTTTGTATTTTAAATAATCGCAGTGCAGGCTTAATATTTTCATAACCTAATCAGGATTAAAGTATTTTTAAATGTTTATTTTCATGTCCCAAAGAAAAGATTTTTAAGCCAGATTCTTTTAAAATCCTTAAATGAAAAGACAATCGATCCGGATAATGCCCGAATCTGCAGATGAACAGGCAGGATTATTAAGAAGATGCCTTGCTACTGCAAAAAGCCATAAAAATGAGATGCCAGAAAGAATTTTTGGGGCAATGGTCTGCGGGTATAAATCTTTAGTAAGCAAGCTTGAGGCAGAATCAGAAAAATACAGGCGAGAATTAGGAATAAATTAATGACTATTAAGTGACTACAATACAAAGGTTTAAAAATGCCCGGGATATTGAATTTTATGGAAAAGAGATTTAACCCTTTTTGCTCACTTGCAATTGCTGCATGCATGGGCGTCAGCGCGTTTTTAGCAGGAGCTGGGATTGCAAGAAAGCCGGGAAAAGCTAAAAGTGAAATGCAGGAAGCACAGAAAACAAGGATATCTCAAATTGCACAGGCAGATTATCCAGCGCCAACAGCTCAAATTGCTCCCAGGACATCATGCGCAATTGCGCAATCTCCTGCAAATCAAAATTATCATCAGAATTATCAAAACCAAAATGCAAATAATCAGTTGAGGCAGGGGGAAAGCCAGCTGGAGAAAAAAGCAGATTATCCTGAGCCTTATACAGAAGATAATAATTTTACAGATGATTCTGAGCAGATGATTTTAGCGAGGGCAATTTTCGGAGAAGGAAGAAGCGAGATAGAAAAATACCCTGATTATCTTTATGGCTCAGCAAGAACAATTATAACAAGAGCGCAGAGAGCAGGAACTTCAGTCAAGGAGCAGGTATTATTCAAGAGAGAAAATTCAAAAGGAATTAAAGTCTGGGCTTATTCATGCTTTAATCCAAAAGACCCGGGGTTCAGTAAATTAAAAAATCCAACAAAATGCAGGGAAGGCAATCAGGAAAATATGAGAAAAGTCTGGGAAAAATGCTATGAGCTCGCAGGCATGGCATTAAGAGGGGAGTTAAAAGGAAGAGAAGATTTGAATGATGTAACTAATTATTATGTTGGAAAACCAGCAGAAACTGGAAAATATAAAACACTTGCTGAAATAAGAAAAGCGAAAATACCATCATGGGCATTTGAAATGAAAAATAGCGCATTTGAAAGAGACAGAGAGGGGTATTTTATCCCAAGAAAGCCAAAAGCTGTGGTTCCATCAAGATATGGGAATGCTCATTTTTACAGCTTCAAACATTTTTAAAAAATCACCATCACACTGCAATGTAACATTATCGGTTGGTGGGGGGCATTGTTGTTGTCGTTCCAGTTGTTGCCATTGACATCCAACTGCCTATTGTCATCCCTGTAGGAATTCAACTCGGCAACCGAACTATGTAGCACCTTGCTCTAAAGTAAATCACCAAAGCTTCATATTTCGCTCCACAAGTTTTCGCTTCTTCATCACTACTTAATGTCGCTTTTGAATTTCATGACTCTTTTGAGTACTATTAACAAGCGTGTAGCCCTAGCTCATTGGCATAGCCTCACTAAGACCAAGAATGATAAAAATGAGAATTAATAAATCCTTGCAAAACTTTTTGAAAAAATTTTACTTTTCAAATAACAAAAATAATCTATCAAGAGCAAAATTTTTTGCGAAGCGCTTCGCGCTTACTTCAATACCCCAGAACCAAAACCGACGCCGTCACCATCATGACAGTCGCTATAGAGGTAAAGCCTGCCGTAGTCCCCGCCGGAACAGACCGCGGTTTGTCTGTTAGTGTCAGAACTTTGTTTTCCTAAACTCCAAACCCCTGCCTCTCTTTTATAGCAAGCCTTTGCAACTCTTTCAACAATAGGAATCATTTCCTCTCCAACTTGCGCAATAGTCTTTGGATTTTTCAAAAATTTTGGAATAGGCATCCAACCTGTTTCGAAATCTGGCTCAACTAATCTCACTCTCTTGTCTCCAGCATCAGCTAGTTTAATCAAACCTTCGCTTGTCTGTGGCATTTTTCCATCAATGTTATCGTAAACAAGAACTCCATCTGGAAAAGATAAAGTTTCAGTTCCTGTCCATAAGTAATTATTTCTAAATCTGTTGCGTATTTCAGCACAATGTGGCTCATCTGGATTTTGCAGAGCTAAATCCACTAATGAAAAAATCTGAGCAGTTGTTGGCTTGTATAATCCTTGAGAATCAATTCCTTGCATTACATCTCTGTGGTAATTTGGTCCAATTAATGGCAAAACAAAAGTTAAAGTTTTGCCTAAGTGAGGAACATCTAATTCTGTTCTCCCTGTTCTTAATTGCCCATTGCCCTTTAATTCTATAACTTCCATGCTTTTATTAGAAATTCAGGGTATTTAAACCTTGGGGTTACGTTGTCATTACATAGAGATAACAAAATCTAACAATTTGGGCTTGCATGATAAATCAGACCTAGCCATTTATTTTGCCCTAATTCAAGTTTGACTCCTGCTTTTTCTATTGGAGTCATTTATTCCTTGATGAGATCTAATGAAGTTGTAATGGACAGAAAATAAATAAAGAATTAAGTCAGCAGAATAACCTTCCTTAAAGTCTCGCATAACCTTTATTCTTTGCCTGATTGTATTATGGACTCTTTCTATAAATTCAGAAGTGACAACTATGTGCCAATCGATAATGACACATTGTACCATCACATAAATCTTTATTAATAAATTCAAACAGGAAAAGACATGAAAAAACTAACAGCAATACTGCTATCAGCAGTTTTGTCATTAAGCTGTTCTGAACCCAAAAAACAAGGAAATCTTGAAAAGCTGTCGCATCTTCCAATGCCTGTATTATTTCATGAAATGCCAATGCCCCAATATAATCCTGAAAATTTTGCAAGAACTCTTTACTGGGATTTTGAAAAAATAAACAGGCAGAGCTCATGCGCTTGCGAAGGAGTTTTATATGCTCTTGCTTATTCAAGATTTAACAACAATGCAAGAGGAAATTCAGAATATATTCTTCATAATCTCCCAAAGCCGGAAGAAAATGAAATTTATAAGGCATGCAAAAAAGTTGCAGAAAAATTCCAGTATTTCACCCATGCTTTTTACGACAGCAGTGAAAAACATCCATGGAACTGCCTGTCATTAACAACGCGGGTTGAACGCATTAATGAAGGGGAAACTCCAAAAGAGATACATGACAGGGAAAATGATGTTGTTTACACTCTTCTCGGGTTTTTTCCTGACAATTTAGGAGAAGGATGCAGTTCAGGAGGTTTTGCATCTTACTCTGAACTTCCTTATGAAGAATATAAAAGATTTCAGCAGGAGCAGAAAGCAAGAGAAATGTTAAAGCAGAGGTTAAAAGGAATTTATGAAGAAGATGGAAAGAAATAAAATAAAGGAAAGAAGCAAATTGTCAAAGATAATCGAGGCAGCAATGCTGTCAGCAGTGCTTGGATGGTTTGCAGCAGGAATAATTCTTGGGCCAAAGAAGGAGCCCTTGCAGAATGCGCGAGAGCCAGAAACTGGACTTCGGGTAAGTTTAACGCCAAAATTTGATGGATATCCCAAGACAGCAATTATATCAGATGGAGAAAAGAGGCTGTTGGTTCCATATGCAAATGAAAAAGATGGAAGGAATTTTTATTTTCTTGAACAATATGGGATAAAACAATAGAATCCCGCTTTAATGAAAAGGAGCTGAATGAAAGGGGCTATAAGGTTATAAAGAGGCCTTAAATCTTTTTAATCACGCTGATAAGCTCTTTCTTTTTTTTCTTAAACTCTCTTGGAGAAAGATTAAGGGCATTGTAATCCTGAAAATTTCTCGCTAATTCAAGAAGATTCTGGATATAATCCTGCATTGAGTATGCCTTAAGGATTGATTTGTATTCATTAAAATCAATCCCTGAAAATAGCAAAGACATTATGTCAATCCTGTCTTTTTCGCCTTTAACTGAATTTGCCCTGTCAATTTCAGCTCCCTGCTTTAAAATTAAAAGGCAGGGCTTTGAAGCAACCTTAAATCCCTCAATTTCAGATGAATATTTTTTTATTTCTTCAGCAGGAATTGCAAGTTTTGAAAAATGCTCAACATAAATATCAATGTCAATCTCCTGCTTTTTTATTTCATATTTTTTCAGATTGTCATTTTTTGAAATTCCCGGCTTGAATTTTTGCAATTCTGAAATGCTTATAACAATATCTATATCTTTTGATTTCTGAAGCTTAGTCCATAAATAAGCAGCCCACCCGCCGATTAAAATAAAATTATGGCTTTTTCTTAATTCCTGGAGAACCTCCCAGCTTTTCTCTGTCAGCGATGAATTCCAGTACTCCATTTTAAATCCTGGCTTCAAGCGAATTTAAATATTCTTTTGCATACCATTGCCTTAAATTCCACAAATCAGCAAAAAGCCCCCCAAGAGTCACATTTTTGTACAATTTCATTAAATTATCTTTTTTAAGCACAAAAAAATTCGGGTTGCTCTCTGATAATTTAAATGCCTTGAGTCTTTTTTTTATTTCATTCAATTCATCATCATCAGCATAAACATAAACTTCTGAGTAGTCAGCAGGCGTGTCTTTGAATAAAAACTTGTAAGATGTATATGCTGTAAATATCACGTCGGGCATTGCCCTCTCAATTTCCCTTGCAGAAGTTTCGATTCTTGCCTTGAATATTATGTCTTTCTCAAGATTTCTCAAGGATGCCCAGAAGTAGAGGATTTTCTTTATGTCAAGAATCCTGAAGCTTCTCTGCTGGATTTTTAATGCGCCTATGCTCTCAAGTTTTTTCACAGCTGAATTGACAATGCTTAAAGAAAGGCTTAATTTTTTTGAGAGCCCTGACTGGGTTAATTCAAAATTTTTCTTTTCAACTGCCTGGAAAAGAATTTCCCTGTATACTAATTCTGCTTTTTTCATTTTTTCCTGTTATGATTTTGCTTTATCTTTTCAGCGCTTTTCGCCTTTCTATTTATATTTTTCTTATTTATAAATCTTTCTGTTTTTTTAGAAAGATATTTAAATAAGGGATTTGAAAAATTGAAAGAGATGGCTGATGGGACTTATTCAATTTTTCAGAACAAACTTGTCAATAAGCTTTTTGGCTGCCTGCCTTTTCTTCTGGTGCTCTTTTAAAAAGCTGTTGATTTTTTCAATTAAAATTTCCTTTAACTCGCCTGTCAGCAGTTTTCCTGATTTGTAATCATCATGAATCTTTTCCAGTTTCTTGTCATCTGGCTCAAAAAACATTTTCAGATATTGATATGAAACATCAACATCAGGATTGCCTCCTAATCTTCTGTGATTTTCAACTGTATCCTGCCCCCCTGAAAATGCATACTTGCTGATTTTATTTTTAACCTGCTCTGGCTTGTCAGAGAGATAAATGACGCTATTTTCTGAGTCAGAAGCAGACATCTTTGCCTCTCCGTGGAGACTTGGGATGAATGAAGCATGCAGGGCAGATGGCTTTATTAAATCAAAATCTTTATGCGATGCAACATCCCTAGTCAGCCTGATAAATGGGTCCTGGTCAATTCCAACAGGGACAACTGAAATATGCTTTCCCCGGTAAAACTGGGGGAATAATATATGAGCTGCCTGCATAGCGGGATAGAAGCTCCAGCCGACATTATTTTCAGGCTTTAACCCAAAAACAGCTTTTGCTGTTGAATAAGTAATTTTTTTCGCGATTCTTGCCGCGTATTTATAGATGTCAGTATAGACAAAATCCTCAAAGATAAAAGTCTTTCCTGGCTTGAAGCCTAAAGCAATCAAGTCTAAGATATTATCTTCTGAAAATTTTAATGAATCTTCAAATGTTAAATTTGGCTTTATGTAGAATTTCTCATCATCTGAAATAGGGATAAAAACCTCGCATTTAAACTCATCCTGCAGGGATTTTGCAATTAAAAAAGGGACTAAATGCCCAAGATGCATTTTTTCAGAAGGGCCTCTGCCTGTTATTACTGAAACTTTTTTTCCTTGCTCGTAATTTGCAAGCCACTTGTCAAAATCACGATGAGAAAAATAAATTCCTCTTCTCAGCAGGGGGTGGCATTTTTCAATCTTCTTCCTGATTTTTTCATTTATCAGTGTTGTGCCAAACTCTTTCACAAGCTTTTCATAATCAACATTCCCTGAAACTTCCCAAGGCGTTACCTTCATAAATAACCAACAATTCATAGATTTATAAAAGTTTGGAAGGATAGTAATGATTAACTTAATATGAAAGATGCTGTTCGCCTCAGATTATGGCTGTCTTAATAAGCGCAGAGAATAACAATCAAAAAATAGGGGCATTTATTGTTTTAGAGGTAATCTCATTTATGACATCTTTTGCATAATTTATTTCAAGAGAAAATCCAAGCCCCTCTGCTCCTGAAACTTTAAAATTATTTATCCCAATCACCTCCCCTTTTGTGTTGAGCAAAGGCCCTCCTGAATTCCCGGGGTTAAGAGAAACATCTGTCTGAAAATAATAAGGAAGATTGTTAAATCCCTCCCTGTCTTTTGCTGATATAATTCCCTCTGTTGCTGTGAACGATAGTCCAAGAGGATTGCCGATTGCAATAACTTTTTCTCCCACCTTTACATCGTCTGAATTACCTAAATCTAATTCTGAAAATGTGCCTAAAATTTTCAGCAAAGCCACATCTAATTTATCAGGAGAAGAATATCCAACCAAAGCAGCAGGATATTTTTTATTGTCAAAAGTGTAAACACTTGCAAGTTTCGCTCCTGACAGTACATGGGCATTTGTAACAACATAGCCATCTGAAGTGATTATAAACCCTGTCGCCTGCGAGATATCTGTTTTTATTGTGACCACCCCTGGAAGAACATCTTCAAGAACTGATGAAAAATCAGAGCTCGCTTTTGCCTTAACTTCTGAAATCTGCTCTTTCAAATTTGTCTGCTCTGAAGAAATAGATGTAATAGCATCTGTCAGGGAATTTATCACTGATTGTGTCTCTGCTTTGTTTAGGTTTATTTTTTCATCCAGCCGGTCCTCTGTCTGGTTTAATGCTTTTGAAAGCTCTTCAGATTTAATAAAAATAAAATAAATTGTAAAAACTTCTGCAATAATAAAAAGCACAATTATTGCGCACACCCATGTTGCAAGATGCTTTCTTGTCACATGATGCTGAAGTGAAGCGCTCACCTTATTTTTCAAATCCATTTTAAGTTAAAGCGAGGAGTGTTTTTAAATTTTGTGAGTTTTGAAATTGTTCTTCTTAACTTATTTAACCTTACATTTTCCGCTGCGCTTAACTCCGCGGATTTTTCATTACTTTATTTTTTACATAAAGGATTGGTAATGCAAAAACAAACTTGTTCTGCATGAAGAATATTAATGTAAATACTCATTTGCGATTGAAAAAATGAGCCTACGAGGAATTGAACCTCGATCCTCTGGTCCGAAGCCAGAGATTCTATCCATTAAACTATAGGCTCTTAAAAAATAAGATAAAGGCATTTAAATACTTTTGATAAGTTTTAAATAATCTTCTTTATTAATAATTACAGGAAAATAAGAGGATAAAATCAAGAAAATGGCAGATTATAGTTATGAAACATTTTATGATGGAGGCTACTCGTCATTAAATCCTGATTATGGAAATTTTATAGGTTATAGAATGAATGCATCCCAGATAGGATTTCCAGGCTCTGCGCAGACTGCAAACCAGCTGAATGAAGCTATAAATGCAATCAAGCAGGGTGCTAAGGCATTTGAAGTAACAATGGTTTCTCCTGAAACTGCTGATATAATACCAAAACAGCATTTTGCAGAATTAAGAGCCTTAATGAAACTTACAGGAGTAAGGCCCTCTGTTCACGGCCCAATTATCGACGCTGCGGGATTTGGGGAAAGAGGCTGGGATGGAGAATTAGTAAGGGAAGACGCAGAGAGGAGGATGTTTGAAGCAGTTAAAAAAAGCCACGAAATTGACCCAAAGGGGAATATACCTGTTGTCTTTCATTCAAGCGGCGGAGTTCCTGGAACAGAGTGGAGGCCTGATAAAGATGTTGAACCAGGAGAAGAAGGAAGATTTAAGGAAAAAAAATTAATTGTAATTGACCAGGAAACAGGGCAGTTAGCAACCAAATTAGAAGAGGAAAGAAAATTCCATCCAACTGGGATGAAAGAAGAAGAATGGAAAGAAGGCAAATTAATATCCCCAAGAGATTACATGAAAGTTATTAATGAAAATGAATGGAAAAACAAGCTGACAAACCTTGCATTCTATAAAAAAGAATCAGATGAAATCCTGAAAAAAATGGCAGCAACTCCCGGGATTCTGGATTTAGCTAAAAGAGAAATAAAAAGCGATAAGGACATAGAGGAGTTAATTAGAGAAAACCCGCAGGCATGGCATGAGCTTCAGCAGGCTGATTTATTTTTGCAAAACAACCTGCAGACATTTACATCGCTTTTTCACAAAGCATATAAATACGGCTCTGAAGAGCAGAAAAAGAAATTAAGGGAAATGGCTGAGCAGTGGAAAGAAGAGCAGAAAAAATTAAGTTCAAATCCTTATGAACAGCACCTAGAATACGCGCAGTTAATGGCAGGCAAAATTGCAGCGCTTCACAATACTACAAAAGCAAGAGCTCCTGAAATTTACAAGCCTGTTGAGGATTTCGCAATGGACAAGGCAGCTGAAACTTTCGGCAGTCTCGCATTTAAGTCCTATGATAAATTTGGGGATAATTCGCCTGTAATTGCAATTGAGAACATGATGCAGGGAATGGCTTTTTCAAGGGCGAAAGACATGAAAAAACTTGTTGAAAAATCAAAAGATGTTTTTGTCAAAAAAGCAGTTGAAGAAGGTGTTTCAGAATCAGAGGCAAAAAAACAAGCAGACAAGCTTATAGGAGTTACATGGGATGTGGGGCATTTGAACATGATGAGAAAAGCAGGATTTAAAGAAGAGGATGTTGTTGAAGAAACAAAAAAAATAGCAAAACTTGTAAAACATATTCATCTCACGGACAACTTCGGCTATTCAGACAGCCACCTTCCCCCTGGGATGGGAAATGTCCCATTTAAAAAAATTCTCGAGGAACTTGAAAAATCAGGAAAACTGGAAAAAGTGAGAAAAATTGTTGAAGCGCCTAATTTTGTCCAGCATTTTAAAAAATCTCCTCACCCCTTTATTTTAGCCGCATTTGGCTCCCCGATTTATGGCGCGAAAATGGCCCCTTACTGGAACCAGATGGAGGCAGTAAGAGGAAATTATTTTGGATTTCCATTAGCTTACATGCCTGAAAAACATTTTTCAACCTACGGCTCTGGATTTTCTTCTCTTCCAGAAGAGCTTGGCGGGCAGATTCCAGGAACCCAGTCAAGATTTTCAGGAACAGCAAATGCTTGAACTTTCCTTATAGATTGTTTTTTATTTAATATCCGGTTTTCCTTCTTGGCTTGTATTTTCCCGAGACCTCGCTTTCATTGTTAAAAGGAGTTTTATCTTCTGTTGAAAAACCTCTTTCTTCAGGAGCCAATGTTTTATAATCCTCATCTGCTTCTGCCTGCAGATTCATCTCAGGCATCTGAATCATTCTTACTTCTCTTCCTTCCAGTTCACTCATCTGCCCCGGCATTCTTCCTATCCCAATTTCACTTTCAACAGCTCTTCTCCCGACACTAATCACTCTGTCTTCGCTGCCTTGCTCTTCTCTCTGTCTTTCAGAATATAAATCTGCGGCACTGCTGTACCCAAGAGTTTTAGTTTCACCATCTGCAGAAGCAGAATCTGTAACACCGGCTAATTGAGATTCCAAATCTCTTCCTGATTCAAAAATTTGCATGCCCGTCAAATTCTGAACTTCCCCTGACTGCAAAACAGGAGCTTCACTTAATATATCAACAGGCTCTGCCGGCTCAACAAAATTACTTAATTCATTCTCTGTTGATTCTGTTTCTTCAGCATCTTCATTTGCATCTTCATCTGCAATGTCTTCTTCCTCTTTTTTATTTTTCTGCTTTCTTTTTGCCATTTTGTTTTTCCCTGCTATTTTAAATCAAGGCAAAAGGAGTTTATTTATTTTTGTATTTGAAAGTGACGTCCTCCCTGCCCTAAAGGGTTGATGCTTCGCATCAACTCCTCGCTTCGCTCGGAGCAGGGCGTCCTTAAAAATAACTATGATGAACTTCCTGGCTCTTTACATACTCATAAGCAA
>Ga0172362_10003944_pt1 | contig 12846 bp, 8 predicted proteins | sample LakKivs1_kivu2a2_FD_114534 | JGI IMG/M metagenome (GOLD analysis project Ga0172362, IMG submission 114534) | Sediment microbial communities from Lake Kivu, Rwanda - Sediment s1_kivu2a2 | ecosystem: Environmental > Aquatic > Freshwater > Lake > Sediment | place: Rwanda: Western Province, Lake...
TGGCCCGCATGTGCGACCCGAAAATGCGCGACATCCCGGCCAGATTCATCTTGCAGCGCCCGGCGATGGAGCGGAAAATCTACGTTGGCACTCCGACGGTGGGCCGGCCGGACATGCCCCCCGATTGACGGCGGGGCGTATCGGCCGGCCGCGCCCGGCGCCACGGAAGGCGGCCCCCGGCCGAACGGCGTTAAGGAAGACGCGCGGATGAAACTCAGCAAACTCGTCGTGACGGGGTTCAAGAGCTTCGCGGACCGCACCGAGTTCCACTTCGACGACGGCATAAGCTGCATCGTCGGGCCCAACGGCTGCGGCAAGAGCAACGTCGTCGACGCCGTCAAATGGGTCCTCGGCGAGCAGTCCGCCAAGAGCCTGCGCGGCGCGGAGATGGCCGACGTGATCTTCAACGGCTCCGCCGCGCGCCGCGCCGGCGGCATGGCCGAAGTGACGCTGGTCTTCGAGGGCGCCTTCCTGCGGGCCGCCCAGCCGGCGGCGTCCGACGGCGAAGAGGGCGACGCCGCCCCGGCCGCGCCGCCCTCCGCCGACGGCGTGGTCAGCGTGGCCCGGCGCCTGTACCGCTCGGGCCAGAGCGAGTACCTCGTCAACGGCACGCCCTGCCGGCTGCGCGACATCCGCGAGATGTTCATGGACACCGGCGTCGGGGCCGACGCCTACAGCCTCATCGAGCAGGGGCGCGTCGAGAGCTTCCTGCAGGCCTCGCAGGAGGAGCGGCGGGCGATCTTCGACGAGGCGGCCGGAATCTCCAAGTACAAGGCGCGGCGCAAGGAGGCCCTCCGCAAGATCGAGCGGGTCGAGCAGGACCTGCTGCGCCTCCACGACGTGCTGGGCGAGGTGGAAAAGCGCCTCCGGTCGATCAAGTACCAGGCCGGCAAGGCCCGCAGCTACCAGACCTACGCCCAGCGCCTAAAGGAGCTGCGCAGCCTGCACTTCCTCGCCCAGTACCACGAGCTGAAGGCCCGGCGCGAGGAGCTGACGGGCCGCCACGACGCCGCGACCGACCGCCTCGCCGCCGTCACCGCGCGGATCGAGCAGCTCGAGGCCGCACAGAGCGCCGCGGAGGTCGAGGCCGTCGACTTGGAGCGGGCCGCGCGCGACCTGCAGGCGAACATCGCCGCCGTGGGCGGGCAGGTCGTCACCTGCCAGGAGCGGGCCGACATGCTCGCCGCCCGCGCCGCGGAGCTGGACCGCCAGGTGCTGGCCGCCCTGGCCCGCTGCGAGGAGCTGGAGGCCAAGATCGAAACCGCCCAGCAGCAGCGGGCCGAGCGACAGGGGCAGCTCGACGCCCTGGCCGCCAGGTCGGCGGAGCTGGACGGGCAGGTCCGCGCGGGGCGCGAGGCCCACGCCGCCGCGGAGCTGGAGATCGCGCGCCTGGAAGCCGCCGTCGCCGACGAGAAGGCCGGCACCATCGACCTGCTGCGGCGCACGGCGCAGATTCACAACGAAATCCACGGCCTGGGCATCCGGCGCGAGGGGCTGCACACGCAGAAGAGCCGCCTGGAGGGCCGCGCCGAGGAAATCCGCCAGGCCCTGCGCGACCTGCTCACCGAGCGGGCCGAGCAGGAGGCCCGCCTCGCCGACGTGCGCGAGCTGATCGACAGCGCCAAGGCCCGCCTGGCCGAGTCGCGCCGCGCCGGCGAGCAGGCGGGCTCGGCCGAGCAGCAGCTCCGCGCCGAGCTGGCCGAGGCCCGCGAGCAGCGCAGCGCCCTGGCCGCCAGGGCCGACGCGCTCGGCCAGATGCAGCAGCGCCTGGAGGGCGTCGCCGCGGGCGCCCGCAGCGTGCTGGCCGCGCGCCGCGAGGGGCGATGCCGCAGCATCCGCGGCATGCTGGCCGAGATGGTCCAGGCCGATTCCGAGCACGCCGCGATCGTCGAGGCCGCCCTCGGCGGGGCCGACCAGCAGCTCATCGCCGCCGACGCCGCCGAGCTGGCCGCCGACCGCGACGAGCTGGCGGCCGTCCTGGCCGGCGGGGCTTCCGTCGAGATCGTCTGCCTGGACCGCCTGGCGCCGCTGCGGCTGGAGGGCGATTCGCCGGCCTGTCCGGCCCTGCCGCGAGCCATCGACTTCGTCCGCTGCGAGGCCCCGGCCGCCCCGCTGATCTGGCGCCTGCTGGGCGAGACGTACGTGGCGCCGGACCTGGCCGCCGCGCTGGCCGCGGCGCGCCGCGCGGGGCCGTCGGCGCGGTTCGTGACCCCGGCTGGCGAGGTCGTCGAGGGCGACGGGCGCGTCCGGTTCGGCGCCGGCAACCGCGCCGCCGGCATCATCCTTCGCCGAAGCGAGCTGGCACGTCTCGAGCACGACCGGCGCGCGCTGGAGGAGCGCATCGAGCAGCTCCAGCTCCGCTGCCGGGCCGCCCAGGACGAGCTGAAGCACCTCGAAGAGGTCCAGCAGCAGCTTCGCACGGCCGTCTACGAGGCCAACACCGAGCGCGTCGCCGCCGAGGCGGCCCTGGCGCGGCTGGACGAGCAGGTGGCCGCGCTGCATCGCGAACAGCCGGTCGTGACGGCGGACGTGGAAAGCCTGGCCGCGGAGATCGAATCGGCCGTGCGGGCGGAGCACGACGCGCGGCACAGGGCGGAGGAGCTGGAGGAGCTGAACCGTCAACGGCAGGGGCAGGTGGAGGAGCTGGAGCGGCGGATCGCCGAGGCACGCGCCGCCCAGGAGCGCCGCGCCGAGACGATGATGGAGTTGAAGGTGGCCCAGGCGGCCGCCGACGAGCAGCGGCGCTCCGCCCGCGAGGCCCTGGAGGCGATGTCGCGCCAGGCCGAGCAGATGTCCCGCGACCTGGCCGCCCAGCGCGACCAGATCGAGCTGGACCGCCAGCGCAAGGCGGACGCCGAGGCCGGGGTGGCCGCGGCGCGCGGCGAGGTGGACCGGCTGTACGAGCGGCAGCAGCAGCTTCACCGCGAGGCGGCGGAGCTGGACGAGTCGCGCCGCGGGCTTCAGGAGCGTCTGGAGGAGACGCGCCGCCAGCTCGGCGAGCGGCGCAAGGAGCACGGCGCCGCCGCCGACGAGCTGAACGCCTGCAAGGTCGAGATGGGCGAGGCGGACGTGCGCATCGAGACGGTCATCGCCCGCGCCGCCGACGAGATGGGCATGGACCTGCTGGCGCTGCACCGCGACTACAGCCACGACGCGGACCGCGACTGGGCCGCCGTCGAGAGCGAGATCAACGACCTGCGGGAGAAGATCGAGCGCCTCGGCAACGTCAACCTCGACGCCATCGCCGAGCAGGACGAGCTGGACAAGCGCCGCTCGTTCCTGGGCGCCCAGGTGACCGACATCGAGCTGTCCAAGCGCCAGCTCGAGGGGCTGATCGGGCGGATCAACCGCGAGAGCCGCGAGATGTTCCTGCGGACCTTCGAGGCCGTCCGCAAGGAGTTCAGCGAGCTGTTCCGCAAGCTGTTCGGCGGGGGGCGGGCCGATATCCTGCTGCTGGACGGCGAGGACGTGCTGGAAAGCCCCATCGAGATCATCGCCCGCCCGCCCGGCAAGGAGCTGAGCTCGCTGTCGCTGCTGAGCGGCGGCGAGAAGACCATGACCGCCCTGTCGCTGCTGTTCGGCTTCTTCCGCTGCCGGCCCAGCCCCTTCTGCGTGCTCGACGAGGTCGACGCCGCCCTCGACGAGACCAACACCGAACGGTTCACCCACCTGCTGGGCGAGTTCGTCGGGACCAGCCAGTTCATCGTCATCTCCCACGCCAAACGCACCATGGCCATGGCCAACGTGCTCTACGGCGTGACCATGCAAGAGCCGGGCGTCTCCACGCGAATCTCCGTCCGCTTCGAGGACGTCGGCCACAGGCTGGAAGAGCAGCTCGAGCCCGTCGGCGCGGCCTGACGGCCGCGAATTGGACATGGGGGAGCGAGCCATGGGAGCCGAGGGCACAGGTACGGTGGATGCAGATCGCGGATGGGCGGTTTGAGATACTGGGAAACCTCCTCGACCCGGAGACGATCGCTTCCGGGCGGCGAATCCGTGAGCTCGCAAGGCTGAGACGGGTTCACGGGCGCGGCAACTGGCGCAAGCGCAAAGGCGTCGCGAAGGTGCAAGATCAAGCGGTTGCTGGCATGAGCAAGCGGAACGAACAGAAGAAGCGCCTGGCGCTCTGTATCGACAATGCGGGCTGCCCGGTGTCACTGGAAGTGAACAAGCTCTACCTTGCCCTGCCCGACGAAGCTGCCGAAAGGGCGGGTATGGTGCGGGTCATTGACGAGTCGGGAGAGGATTACCTTTTTCCGGCTGACTGCTTTGTCCTGTTGCCCCAAGACGCCTTGTCCCTGCTTCGTGTTCCGGCGTACGCCAGGCGCAAGGTCCTGAAGGCCCTGGAACCGGCATGAACGCCATGCGGCGTCAGATCTTCGCCACGCGGACGGTCCTGCCGGTGCGGGCGGACTGGAGGCAGGCGAGTATGGCCGCCAGGCTGCGGGCGCCCTCCTCGCCGGGAATGGCGTTCTTTCGCCCGGAACGGACGGCGTCGATGAACTCCGCGGCGATGCCGCTGCCGAACTGCCCGCCGGGGGCGTTGGTCTGTATCTTGCCCGCCGCGATACAGACCTTCTCGCCCGTGTCGCTCTCCACGATCACGCTGTACTGCGGGTCCTCGAAGATCCGGATCACCCCGCGCTCGCAGTAGATCCGCGTGGCGTTGTTCTCGCCGCAGCGGTAGCTCCAGCCGCTGAACAGTTGCCCCATCGCCCCGCGGGCGGTGCGGAATACCGCCATGGCCGTGTCGTCCACCTGGCAGGCGGGCTTGTTGATGTTGTCCGCCATCGCGCAGGCCTGCACCATCTCGTCGTCAAGCAGCCAGCGGACCAGGTCGATCTTGTGGACGCCCAGGTCGCCGAGGGAGCCGATGACGGCCTGGCGCTTCTTGAAGAAGAAGCCCTTGGCACCGTCGACGCTCCAGCCCTCCGGCCCGCCGTGGGCGAAGCTGGTGGAGAAGGCCAGGCAACGCCCGAGCTGTCCGCCGCGGTAGATCTCCTTCGCGCGGACGTGGCTGCGTGCCAGCCGCTGGTTGTGGCCGACCATGAGCTGGCGGCGGGCCTTCTTCGCCGCGGCGCACATGGCCCTGGCCTCGGCCACGCTGACGGCGATGGGCTTCTCGACCAGCACGTGGGCGCCGGCCCGCAGGCAGGCGATGGTCTGCGGGGCGTGCAGGTAGTTGGGCGTGGCCACCACGGCGGCGTCGATGCCCAGCTTCAGCGCGTCGCGGAAGTCGCGGAAGGCGTGGGCGACGCCGAACTTGGCCGCCTGCTCCCTGGCCCGCTTGCCGTTGACGTCCACACAGGCCACCACCTGGCAGTCCGGATGGGCCGTGAACTCCGGCAGGTGCCGCCGCTGACCGATGGCCCCGCACCCGATGATCGCCACGCGAAGTTTCCCGCTCTTGCCGCTCATGATCTCTCGCCGGTCCTCCGTTTGTCTGCCGGATCCGGGCGGGGGAGGCGCCCGACCGCTCCGGCCGCGTCGCTCCGCGACGGCGGAAGCGAGCCATGCTACATTTCCCCGGCCGGCCGTCAAGCGCCGAAAGCATCTTGTCTTGGGGCGCAAGGTAGCGTATACTTGTGTCACTACCGGACAACGGGTCTGGGGGAAAGACGGTTTGAGTGAAGGCGTTTCCTTGAGCTTTGAGAAGATCGGGTTGATAGAGCCGCTCCTGCGGGCGGTACGCGAAGAAGGTTACACGCATCCCACTCCGGTCCAGCGGCAGGCCATCGGCCACCTGCTGGAAGGCCGCGACCTGCTGGGCTGCGCGCAGACGGGGACGGGCAAGACGGCCGCGTTCGCCCTGCCCATCCTTCAGCGGCTCGTGGCCGAGGGGCACAACGGCCAGAGCGTCCGGCCGATGCGGGTGTTGGTGGTCACGCCGACGCGGGAGCTGGCGGCGCAGATCGGCGAGAGCTTCGCCACGTACGGGCGGCACACCGACGTGCGGTGCGCCGTGGTGCACGGGGGGGTGCGCCAGGGGCCGCAGGTCAAGTGCCTGCGCCGCGGCGTGGACGTGCTGGTGGCCACGCCGGGGCGCCTGCTGGACCTGCTGGGCCAGCGGATCGTCCGACTGGACGCGGTGGAGGTGCTGGTGCTCGACGAGGCCGACCGCATGTTCGACATGGGGTTCATCCGCGACATCCGGCGGATCGTGGCGGCCGTGCCGACGCGGCGCCAGACGATGCTCTTCTCGGCCACGATGCCGGCGAGCATCATGGCGTTCGCCCGGTCGATCCTGACCGACCCGGTGGAGGTGCGGATATCGCCGGAGGCCCCCGCGGCCGAGACGGTCGAGCACTTCGTCTACCTCGTCGAGCCGCAGCACAAGCAGGACCTGCTGCACCACCTGCTGGGCGACGGGGGGATCACGCGGGCGCTGGTGTTCACGGCGACGAAGCGCGGGGCCGACCGCGTCCTGCTGCATCTGCAACACGCCGGGATCGACGCGGAGGTGATCCACTCCGACCGCCCGCAGCAGGACCGCCAGCGCGTGCTGGACGCCTTCAAGGCCGGACGCATCCGGGTGCTGGTCGCCAGCGACATCGCCTCGCGCGGGCTGGACGTCGAGGAAATCTCGCACGTGATCAACTTCGACATGCCGCGCGACGCCGAAACGTACGTGCACCGCATCGGGCGGACCGGGCGGGCCGGCCTGGCCGGCAGCGCCCTGTCGTTCTGCGGGCTGGGCGAGCGCGGGCAGCTCAGCGACATCGAGCGGCTCATCGACATGCAGCTCACGACGATCGTCGATCACCCCTATCCCTCGCCGATTCCGCGCCTCCAGCGACGCAAGTCCCGCACGTCGTTCCCGAAGAGCTGGTATCGTCTCGGCCGGGGGCGCGGCGGGCGCCGGCGATAGGCCACCCCTGCCGCGACGGCGGCCGGGCGCCTACTTCAGCAGCGCGCTGAAGCCCGCCTGCTCGAAGTGCCGGTCGCCCGTCAGTGCGTCGGCCAGACCCTCCTGCCGCATCACGACGAACGAGATGCAGTCGGTGAGCGACCAGTCCTTGTCGGGACGGTTCTCATACAATTGCAGCCCCTGCTCGAACAGCTCTCCTGCCGGAGGAATCACCCGGACCTGCGGATTGGCCTGCAGCCGCCTTACGAATTTCGCGGCCTCCTGCCGCCACTGTCCCTCCGCCATGGCATCGGCCAGTTCCGTCAGGATCCATGCGGTGGTCACCGTGGGGGAGCGAAGAGACAGCGAGGCCCCCATCGCGCGAGCGTGCGCGCTGTCTTTGCGGTTCAGCAGCGCAAGGTAGTAGTACGTATCAGCGAATACCGGCGTCATTTCTTTGGACGCCCGTGGACATAGTGGTCGTGGTTCTCCGCCCAATCAGGAGGGCCCGACACGATCCCGATAAAGGGCTTGAACTGCTCGTAGAGAGAGGGAATGCCTTTCTCATCTTCTACGGGGCGATCTTCCGGCCGCTTGGGCTTCAGCGGGCGCACGCTCACTTCCGTCCCATCTGGCAGGGCCGCGGGATCGTCCAGCACGACTGTTCCGTTTTGTACTCGTCCTCTGTACGTCATGGCAGGCTTCTTCGCCGCCCGGCGCTTCCTCGGCCGGACGCGCCCGTATTATAGGCCATTTCCGGCCAGCGAGCGGCGTCAGTTCTGCGCGGTCTCGTCGTACACGTCCTGGAAGACCTTCCGCGCCGCCTCGTCGAAGAGCACGAAGTGCACGTCGGTCAGGCCGCTGCCGCGGGCGAGGTGCTCGCGGACCTCCGCAAGCATGATCCGCGCGCAGTCGCGCAGCGGGAAGCCCGCGATGCCCGTGCCCGTGGCCGGAAACGCCAGCGTCTTCAGGCCGTGCTTCTCCGCCAGCGCCAGGACGGCCCGCGTGGAGCGGCGCAGGGCGTCGGCGGTGGTCCTGCCGCCGAGGCGCATCGACGCCTGGTGGATGACGAACCTGGCCGGCAGGTTGCCGGCGCCGGTGATGGCGGCCTGGCCGACCTCCACCGCCCCGTGGCGGTCGCATTCCTGCTGGATGGACGGCCCGCCGCGCCGGCGGATGGCCCCGGCCAGCCCGCCGCCGAGCTGAAGGTCGTTGTTGGCGGCGTTGACGATGGCGTCAACCGCGCAGGCCGTCAGGTCCCCTTGCCGGATGTGAATGACGGCCATGGCCGCGCCCTTTCCGGCGGCCTTATACCGCCAGCAGTTCGCCGACGCAACTGGAGGTGCGTGCGGGCCTGTCGCCGAGGCGCCGGATGGGCAGCGTCGGGCCCGGCGGCTGCAACCGGCGCGCGATTCCGCCCCGCATCAGCCGCGACGCCCAGCCCAACATGCGGGGCAGCGAGTTGATCAGCCCCCACACGCCGCTGGCCTGCATGGACAGGCCGATCAGGTACGGCGAGGTCCCCACGCGCAGCGCCGTCGCCAGCAGACGCACCGGGTTGTACTGGAAGGCCAGCGCCGCGGCCACCCGAAGCTGCATCCGCCACGGCTCGCGCTCCCGACTCGCCAGCACGTAGTTGCCGTCGAGCATGTAGGGTTCGGCCGCCCTGCCGCCCGCGGCGCCGATCACGCGGCCGGATGTGAAGGCGTCCTCGTAGACGCGCGACCCGACGGCCGGGATCTCCGAGAGAATCTGCACGTCCACCGCTCCCGCCCGCGACAGGAGGCGCACCTGGTTGATCAGCCCGTAGTCGCTGCCGCGGGTGAGCAGCGGCTGGCCGTCGTGGTGCATGAGCATGGGCACCGGCAGGATGCCCGCGCCGCGCAGCAGGGCGAAGGCCCTGGTGGTCTTCTCGACGCTCTGGCCCTTGCGGACGAACGTGGCGGTCATGTCCTCCACGCCGAGCCACAGGGCCACCGCGCCGGCGCGCCGGACGGTGGGCAGGTGGGGGACCATCCCCAGCGTGTCGTGGACGGTGACCTCCGTGCCCCAGCCGACGCGCCGCCCCAGCGGCCGGCCGGCAATCTCCGCCCGCGCCAGCGCCTCGACGATCTCCAGCGAGCGGGCGCGGTCGTTGAAGAAGTTGTCGTCGGTGCCGAAGAAGTACCGCAGGCCGAATTGCCGGTTCAGCCGCGTCATCTCGTCGGCGATGCGCGCGGGGCTCTTCAGCCGGTGCTGCCTCTGGTTGTACGCGGGTATCGGGCAATACGGGCAGTGGAACCGGCAGCCGGAGGTGAACACCAGCCCCACGATGGGGCTGCGGCGGCGGACGCGCGAAGGCTCCATCGGGCGGGCCGCCAGCGTCGCCTTGCGCGAGGGCGGCTCCAGCAGGGCCAGGCCGATGGCCGGATGCGGCAGCTCGTCGAGGTCGCCCACGAGGCGCTGCGTGCCGGTGTCGATGAGCTCGGCGTCGCGGCCCGGCGGCTCGCCCGCGGCGTAGACCAGCCCGGGCACGGCCTCCAGGGCGCCGCCGTCGCGGGCGCGGGCGAACGCCGAGCGAAGCGGCTCGCCGGCGGCGCGCTCGCCCAGCAGCACCTCCAGCAGCTCCAGGAGCACGTACTCCTCGCCGGTGACGGCCACGTCGGCCGCGGCGCCGCCGCCCAGGTCGAAGACGCTCCAGGGCTCGTAGATCACCTTCGGCCCGCCGGCGATGATGAGCGGGCGGCGGACCGGGTCGATGCGGCAGGCGTCGCGGATCAGCGCGGTGCACTGCGCGCCGTGAATCTGCATGCTGGAGATCAACAGCAGGTCGGGCATCCGCCCGTCCAGCGCCATCGCGGAGGGACGGAAGTTGCGGTTCCACTGCTGGCAGACGACGCGGACCTTCTCGATGCCGCTGTCGAACAGGGCCGCGCCGACGGCCCTCGCCCCGGCCGGGGCCATGTGCGTGCTGGCGTAGTAGAACGGCAGCATCCGCGTGCGGGCGTCGAAGGCGGACACGACGACGGCGCCGAGGTCGTGCCGGCGGGCGATGCGGCGCAGCCGCCGGCGGATGTCCAGACACTCCCCGGGGCGGACCAGTATGTCGCCCCGCTGGCGGGAAAGCAGTTCCATCGGTCAGGTCCTCGGCGTACGGGGCAGGCGAGCTGGCGACCCGTTGACGCCTGACTTTCCACTGTATGCGCTCGCCCGCCCGCGGGCCGCAGAGCCCGCCGGGGCCGCGTGCGGCCTTGTCCGGCCGGCGGCGCTTGGCATATCATACGATCATGCGGGGCAAGGCAGCTAGTTAAGGTGCCCTGAATGCTGGCGGTTTCGCTTCTTCTACCGGCCATCGGCTACGCGGCGGCGGCGGCGGCGGCGCCCGTCATAATCCACCTTATCATGCGCACCAAGCCCCGGCGGATCGTCTTTCCCGCCATGCGCTTCGTCCGCAAGATGCACCAGGCCAACCTGTCCAAGCTCCGCCTGAAGCACCTGCTCCTGCTGCTGATGCGGATGGCGGTGATCGCGCTGCTGGCGATGGTGGTGGCGCGGGCGTTCCTGCCGGGGGCGCTGCTGGTGGCCGACCGCTCGGTGCCGGCGCTGGCCGTCGTCGTCGTCGATAACAGCGCATCGATGGGCTACGTCTACCGAGGGCAGACGGTCTTGGCGCGGGGCAAGCGCCTGGCCCAGCAGGTGCTGGAGGACCTGCCCGCCGGCTCGCGGGTGGCGGTGCTGCCCACCGACGGGGCGGCGGCCAAGGTGGCGTTCCTGTCCGACCCCAACGGGCAGGCCAGGCAGCTCGCCGGCGTGGAGGGCAGCTACGGCACGCGCCCGTTGGCGCCGGCCATCGGCAGGGCGCTGGCGGCGTTGAAGGAGGGCGAGGAGGCCGCCGCAGAGTTCCGCAAGGAAGTGTACGTCGTGACGGACATGACGGCCCGCGCGTGGCGCGAGCTGAAGGCGGTGGACGCCGGCAAGGACGTGCGGTTCGTGGTGCTGAACTGCGGGGCGGGGGAGAACGCCAACGCGGCCCTGGGCGAGCTGCACCTGGAGTCATCCTCGGCCCCGGCGGGGGCGAAGGTCGCCGTCGAGACCGTCCTTCGCAGCGGGCAGGTGGGCGGCGACTTCGAGCTGCGACTGGAGGTCGCCGGGCGCGTCGCCGACAGCCGGCCCGTCAGCGTGCGACCCGACGCCACCGCGACGGTGTGGCTGGAGTTCGTCCCGCGCGAGCCGGGCGTGGTCCACGGGCGCGTCAGCTTCGCCCAGAAGGACCCGCTGGAAATGGACAACGCGCGGTACTTCACGATCAACGTGGGCGAGCCGGCCGAGGTGCTCGTCGCGCGCGACCCCACCACCGTCGGGCGCGGCGACGAGACGAGCTTCCTGATGGGCCACGCCATCGCCCCAGCCGGCGCCGAGGTCTCCTGGGCGCGCCGCCGCACGATCACCGCCGACCGGCTGGACGGACCGGCCATCGGCAAGGCGCGGATCGTCCTGCTGGCCGACGTGGCCGCCCTCGGCGAGCGGCAGTGGGCGGAGCTGGAGCGGTTCGTGACGGCCGGCGGGGGGCTGTGGGTGGTGGTCGGCGCGCTGGTCTCGCCGACGTCGTACAACAGTCCGGCCGCACAGCGGATCCTGCCGGCGGCGCTGGGGCCGCTGGAGATGCTGGCGGCGCCGGTGGCCTGGCGGGCGGAGAAGTTCAGCGAGCCGATGCTCCAGCCCTTCGCGGAGGCCTCCAACCCGCCGCTGTCGGAGGTGCTGTGCGAGCGGCGGCTGAAGCTGGGCAGCCTGGCCGGCGACGCCCGCGTGGTGCTGCGCTGCGCCGACGGCAAGGAGGCCATCGTCACGCGCCGCTGCGGCGAGGGGTCGGCCGTCCTGTGGAACTTCTCGCCGGCGCGGGGCTTTTCCAACCTGGCGCGCCTGCCGCAGTTCGTCGTCCTGGCGCAGCGGACGGCCCGGCTGCTGGCCGTCGGGGCCGGCGAGCAGACGAGCTGGCTGTGGGGCCAGGCCGCCGCCGTCGCCGTGCCGAGGGACATGCTCGGCGCCATGGCGATGGTGCGCCGCCCGGGCGCCGCGGCCGAGCAGCCCGCGCCGCTCGGGCCCAGCCAGCGCGTGCTGACGCTTCCGGCCGAGAGCCTGGGGCACTGGACGGTCGAGTTCTCCCAGGCCCGACGCGGCGAGAGACGCGGCTTCAGCGTCAACGCCGACTTCGCCGAGAGCGACCTGACGCCGGCGGACGTCAAGCTCCTGGAGGGGGCCTTTCCGCCCGACCGGCTGGTCGTCGCCTCCAGCATCGAAGACCTGGCCGAGCACAGGCGCATGGTGAGCCAGCCGCTGGACATCGCCGTGCCGCTGCTGCTGTTGCTGTTGGCGCTGATGGCGGGTGAGTCGTACTTTGCCAACCGCTTCTATCGGCGCGACACCACAGCCGACGGGCCCGCGCCATAGCCAGGCGAACCGGGCAGGTCGCGTTGTGCCAGTACCGCGGCCTATCCGGGCCGCGAAACCAACGCCAACCCAGGGCTTCGCGGCCTGGATAGGCCGCGCTACCACGGCGCGAGCTGCGTTCTCGAGGCACAACGCAACCCGCTCAGGCGAGCCGGTTCCGTCGCGCCGGCAGGACGCTCCACGCGGACGCCGGTTGCATTCAAGGCCCCGCACGCGGCCAGCCCCGGTCCTGCCGATTTCCTCGCAAGCGGGACGCCGCACCAGCGCTACAGGCACCTGCGGCAGCCGACCATTGCGGCAAGCCCGCGGAGCGGCCGTCCGGTGCCAGCCACGGGCGCAAGCCCGTGGGGCAGGCGCCCCCTGGCGTGGGGCCAGCGGACCGGCCGACCGGTCGGGTGGTGAGTCAGCCGGCGCCAGGGCGGGGCAGCCTCGCCCGGCCGGCGCCTGAAATCCCGGCCGCTCGACGGGATTTTCGGCGCCACAACGACGAACGGGCCTTCGGAGGTGTCCGGACACCCCCGGCCGGAGATCGCCCCTCAAATCCGCGTTTCGCGCCCGCCTCGGCATCCAAA
>Ga0172362_10003945_pt1 | contig 12846 bp, 13 predicted proteins | sample LakKivs1_kivu2a2_FD_114534 | JGI IMG/M metagenome (GOLD analysis project Ga0172362, IMG submission 114534) | Sediment microbial communities from Lake Kivu, Rwanda - Sediment s1_kivu2a2 | ecosystem: Environmental > Aquatic > Freshwater > Lake > Sediment | place: Rwanda: Western Province, Lake...
CTCTGCGACGACTACGGCATCGACACGATGTCGGGCGGCTGCGTCATGAGCTTCTACGCTGACGCCGTCGAGCGCGGCGCCGCGCCGGGCGATATCCGCTTCGGCGATTCCGAGGCTTTCAAGAAGCTCCTGACGTCGATCGCCCTGCGCCAAGGCCAGGTCGGGAACATCCTGGCCGAGGGGTCCATGCGGGCCGCCCGCGCCTTCGGCCACAATTCGATCGACTACGCCATGCAGGTCAAGGGCCTCGAGGTCGCCGCCTACAACTGCAAGTTCATCCCCGGCATGGCCCTGGCCTTCGGGGTCTCGCCGATCGGGGCCCATCACAAGGAATCCTGGGTCATCACCTTCGAGCTCAAGCAGACGGTCCGCGAGTCCTACGGCCCGGAGAAGGCCCAGAAGGTCATCGACCTCCAGCGCATCCGCGGCGGCCTGTTCGAATTCATCGTCGCCTGCCGCTTCCCCTGGATCGAGAACGGCTGGCCCCTCGAGCACTATCCCAAGTACTTCAAGCTCGTCAGCGGCCTGGACTGGACGCTCGAAGATTTCTGGACGGTCTCCGACCGGATCTACTCCGTGATCAAGCTCTTCTGGCTCCGGGAATACCCCCAGACCGACCGCCGGGCCGATTATCCGCCGGCCGTCTGGTTCGACCCGTCGAACGTCGACACCGAGGGCCCCATCGCCGGAAAGTGCCTCGAATACGACAAGTACGACGGGCTCCTCCAGCACTACTACGACCTGCGCGGCTACGACAAGCGCGGCATCCCGACCAAAGCCACGCTCGAACGGCTGGGCGTCGCCGCCGAGGGCCGGGCCGCCGAGAAGTACGGGGCGCTCACGTGAAGATCACGGTCAAGCTGATCGGGCCCTTCGTTCAGCTCTTCGGCTTCAGCGAGAAAGCGCTGGACGTGCCGCCGGGAACGACCGCCGACGACCTGATCGGCCTGGTCAGCATCGACAAGGCCCGCCCTAAGATCGTCACCCGCAACGGGCGGGCGGTCGTGCCGGACGAGGCCCTGTCCGACGGCGATCGGGTCGTGATCTCGCCGATCTATTCGGGAGGCTAGTCGTCTACCGGTACAGGCAAATGTAGGCCGCTTCGGCCGCGACCTTGAGCTGGAACTTCTTCCCCGCGTCCACCGTGAAGCTCTCCCCCGCCCTGTAATCCTTCCAGGCGTCGCTTCCCGGCAGCTTGACCGTGAGGGCGCCGCTGACGACGGTCATGATCTCGACCGTCGACGTGCCGAACTCGTAGTCGCCCGGGGCCATGACGCCGATCGTCGCCGGCCCGCCGGCCGTCTGGAAGGCGAGGGATTTCACTTTCCCGTCGAAATACTCATTGACCTTGAACATGTCGACCTCTCATTTTGACCAGGAGCTCGACGACGAGGTTGGCCTGCATGGCCGCGACCAGCGCGACCCGCGGAGCCATGGGACTCGTCCCCTTCGGGCACTGGCTGGATTCGTCGCCGCAGATGAAGAGATTGCCCAGCCGCCGGGCGTGGAGCTTGCCGGTGCGGCCGAAGCCGGCCAGGCCGGAAGCGGCCACGATCGGCCGCCCCGGGAACTTGGCCAGGGACGCTTCGATGAGCATCTCCTTGGCCTCGGCCTTGTCGAACGCCTCGACCAGGACGTCCACCCGGCCGAAGACCTTGGCCGCGTTCCTCCGGGTAATGCGGACGTCATGGACCTCGTAGACCGAATAGGGGTTGATGGCCAGGAGGTTCTCGCGCAGGGCCTCGACCTTCCGCTCGCCGACCTGGTCGAGGAAATACTGCTGGCGGTTGAGGTTCGACGGCTCGATCCGGTCGAAGTCCGCGATGACCAGCCGGCCCACGCCCGCCCGGGCCAGGGCCACGGCCACGTTCGATCCGAGGCCCCCCGCCCCGGCGATCCCGACCGAGCTCTTCCGGAGGGCCTCGAGGACCGCAGGCTCCCGGCGGGAGAAGTACTCCCGGGCGAAAGCGATGGTGCCCGCCTTCGGCAGGTCTTTCATGGCTTCTCGCGCGGCGGCCGGGCCGCGCCCTCCCGGTCGATGACGAGCGTGATCCTCCTCGGCTCGGGATCGATCCCGCTCAGGGACGTGACCATGCCCACGACCGTCCTTTCGAAGACCGTCTGGACGAAGGCGTTCAGGTTGATCTCCCGGCCGTCCACTTCGAGCGTGATGTCCGCCATGGCAGCCTCCTCGGTGGAAAGGATGAGGTCCGCGAGCCGCGCCGTCTCGTCGGGCCCGAGAACGGGGATCGGCGCGTCCGGCAGGGGCCGGTCCGAAACGACGGCCAGGAGCTCCTCGGGGCGGTTGGTCAGGACGTCCGACACGCCGGACCGGAGCACCTCGATCTTGGGGGGCCCGGAAGCGCCCTTCCCCCCCTCGATGATGACGACGTCGGCTTCGGGGAAGACGCGCCGGGCCAATCGCCGGGCCTCGGCCGGGGCCCGCGGCGCCACGGCCGCCCAGCCCTCCGGGGAGATCATGGCCACGCCGTCCGCGCCGGCCCGGCTGAATTCCGCCGTGTCCTTGCCTTCCGTGTCCAGGGCGAAGCCGTGGGAACAGCGCTTGACCGCCGCGACCCGGAGCCCGCGCGCCTTGAGCTCCGCGACGAGACGGATGACCAGCCGCGTCTTGCCGGTCCCGGAAAAGCCGACGACGGAAACGGTCCTCATCGCCCCCTAGATAGCACACGGCCTCCGGCAAGTAAAGCGGTTAGCGCCAGAGGACCTTCATGTTATCTTGGCCGCGGGCCTTCACCTCGGGATGGAGGTCGAGCGGGAGCAGGTCCGGCCTGTCGCCGATGTCACGGGCGACGAGGAAGACGAGCTCCGAGACCTTCTCCATCTTGGCGGTGTCGGCCTTGTCGGCGGTGTCCCCTTCCTGGTGGTAGTCGTCGGTCGTGCCGCAGAAGAACCACACGCCGGGGATGCCGTAGCGGATGTAGGGATACTGGTCGCTGCGGAAGAAGAAGCGGTCGGGATGGCCGGGGCTCTCATAGACGTAGTCGAGGGTCAGGCCGGGCCCGGGCTTCTTATTCATGGCCTTGATGCTCGCGTCGAGCCCGGAGCTGAGCTTGTTCGAGCCGATGAGGTAGATGTGGTTCGTTTTGTTCCGCGAGATCATGTCCAGGTTGAGGTCGGCGCTGATCTTCGCGACCGGCACGGGGCAGTGCTCGACGAAATAGTACGAGCCGACGAGGCCCCTCTCCTCGGCCGTGTTCCAGACGAAGATGACCGAGCGCTTCGGCCGCGCGATCGTCAGCGCCTCGGCGATCTCGAGCATGCCGACCACTCCCGAGATGTTGTCGTCCGCGCCCGGGAAGATCCGGCCCTCGCGGGGCGGATTGTGATCGTAGTGGGAGCTGACCGCGACGTATTCGCCGCGGAGCGCCGGGTCGGCGCCTTCGAGCCAGGCCACGACGTTGTACGATCTGTTCTTCTTTGTCGCCGCCTCGACCTCGAGGTCGAGCGAACGGCCGGCGAGCGCCTTGGCCGCGACGGGCTGGCCCAGCCGGACCGTCTCGAACATGCGGGCCAGCTCCTCCCGGCCGCAGCCGAGGATGGCGGCCCCGGCGTCGTGGCGGACTTCGATCTGAAGGAAGCCCGAGGCGGGCCGGGGCGGCGCGGTCCCGGGGGCGGGGCCGGGCCCCATCCCGGTGACGACGTCGGGGAAGCGGAGCCTTTCCGGCAGGTCGAACGAAAGCCCCATCTTGGCCAGCCGGGCCTCGCGCTCCTCGTTGATGATCATGACCACGGCCGCGGCGCCCCGCTCGCGCAGGACCGCGGCCCGGCCCATGATGAGCCGGCGGTTCTCGGCCGGCTTGAGCGGATGGTCGCCGTTGACCGTGGCGTCCAGGATCACGGCGATCCGGCCCTTGAGATCGATGCCCTTGAGGTCGTCCCAACCGAGGTCGGGCGCGCTGACCCCGAAGCCGAGAAAGACGACCCCGCCCTTGACGTGGCCGGTCTCGAAGGCCCGGCCGACCGTCGCGTCCTCGGGAAAGGCGAACGTCCGTTCATCGCGCCCGGCTGTGAGCGTCAAGCGGGACCCGGCCGGAACGACGGTCGTGACCTCGACCGGGACCTCTTGGAGGTAGGACCCGTCCGGCATCAGCGGCTTGAGGCCGATCCGTTCCGCCGTCAAGGCGATATATTCGGCGGCGATGTCGAGCTCGGCGGACGGCGTGCTCCGGCCGCGGAACTCGGGCGAGCCCAGGAACTCCAGGGAGAACGTCATGTCCTCGCCGCGGATCGAATCAAGTCCCCGGGACGTCGCGCTGTCGGAACAGCAGCACAGGGCCAAGATCAGGCCGGCCGCCGGGAACAGGGTTGAATTCCGAAAGGCTCTCATGAACGCCTCCTTGGTCGCGAAGGTCGAGGTTCTTAGGTATCCCATAGGCCCCCGGCTTGTCAAACCCCTATCCTATTTCGGTTCCCATTTCGGTGACACACAACTAAATTCACTAAACTCTGTCAGGATTTTTTACATAATGAAGTGAATTTAGCTGTGTGTCACCGAATGAGGGAGGGATTGCTTTCGTTGTCGGCTGGGATATAATGCCCGTCTATATCCGTCCGGAGGAGAGGCCGACATGAGCATCTGGAAGACCAAGACCCCGGCCCAGATCGAGGAAGCCGCCGACCACACCCAGCTCAAAAAGAACCTGACCGCCTTCGACCTGGCCGCTCTGGGCATCGGCTCGGTCGTCGGGACGGGCATCTTCGTGTCCACGGGAAAGGGGGCGCACCTGGCGGGTCCCGGCGTCCTCATCTCCTTCATCATCGCCGCGATCACCTGCGGCTTCTGCGCCCTGACCTACTCGGAGCTGGCCTGCATGTTCCCCGTCGCCGGCAGCACCTACACCTACTCCTATGTCGCTTTCGGCGAGGTCATCGCCTGGATCATCGGCTGGGACCTCATGCTCGAGTATCTCGTCGCCGCGAGCGCGGTGGCCTCGGGCTGGTCGACGACCTTCATAGGTCTCATCCAGAGCGCCGGGGTCAAGCTCCCAAGAGCCTTTATCACCCCGCTTGTGACACTCAACGCCGAAGGCAAGATCGTCCGGGGCGGGATCATCGACGTGCCAGCCGTCGTGATCACCCTGCTCATCACCTGGATCCTCTACATCGGCATCCGCGAGAGCGCCAAGATCAACAACATCATCGTCGGCGTCAAAATGCTGGTGATCGTGCTGTTCGTTTTCCTCGGCATTCGTCATGTCAGCCTGAGCAACCTGCAGCCGATGATGCCCTTCGGCTGGAAGGGGGTCATGGCCGGGGCGGCCATCATCTTCTTCGCCTACATCGGCTTCGACGCCGTCTCGACCGCGGCCGAGGAGACCAAGAACCCGAAGAGGGACGTCCCGCTCGGGCTCATGCTCTGCCTGGGCGTCGTCATCATTCTCTATGTCGCCGTGGCCTTCGTCCTGACCGGCATCGTGCCCTACAAGCAGATCGACGTCGGCAACGCCCTGCCCGCGGCGCTGGCCAGGATCGGCATCCAGTGGGGCGGCGCGCTCGTCGCCACCGGGGCGATCATCGGCATGATCTCGACCCTGCTGGTCACCCTCTATGGCCAGATCCGCATCTTCATGGTCATGTCCCGGGACGGTTTGCTGCCCCCGGCCTTCGCCAAGATCCACCCCAAGCATCGGACCCCCCACCTTTGCACCTGGATCACCGGGATCGCCACGGCCCTCATCGCAGGATTATTCAACCTTGATATCATCATCGAAATGTGCAACATCGGCACGCTCTTCGCATTCATCCTGGTGTCGGTCGGCGTCATTGTGCTGCGAAAGACCAGGCCCGAAGTCGAGAGGAAGTTCAAGACGCCAGGCGTCCCGTTCACGCCTCTGATCACGGTCGCCTTCTGTGTCTACCTGATGGCCAGTCTGATGAAGGTGACGTGGTTCCGCTTCGGCGGCTGGCTCGTGATCGGGCTCATCATCTACTTCTTCTATGGCTTCCGCCACAGCAAGATCCAGAGGGAGGCCTGAAGTTGAAACTCTGCGCCTTCATCGGCCTTGGCCTCGCGCTTGCCATCTCCGCCATGGCCCAGGAGAGCCCGGAGGGCCAGAAAGCCAAGACCGAGCAGGAGAAGCAGGCCAAGATCACCGAGGAGATCCTGGTCGTCGGCAAGGCCCCCAAGGACGTGCCCCTGGCCACGGTCACGACCGTCGTCGCGACCGAGATCGAGCGGCTCAAGCCGCGCGACCTCTCCGACGTCCTCAAGCTCATCCCCGGCTCCATGGTCACCTTCGGCGACAAGGACACCTTCAACCTGAAGCTCCGGGGCCTCGGCAACAGGCGCATCGCCCTCCTCGTCGACGGCGTCCCCGTGTACGAGCCCTACTTCAGCTCCTTCGACCTCAAGACGGTCTCGGCCGGCGGCATCGACACCGTCCAGATCACGAAGGGGCCGTCCTCGGTCCTCTATGGGCCCAACACCCTGGGCGGCATCGTCAACGTCATCACCAAGCGGCCGTCGCCGGATCCGGCCCTGTCCGTGACGTGGAGCAACGGCAACGCCGAGACGAACACCATCGGCGCGGACGGCTCTTTCACCCTGGGGGATTTCTCGCTGGCCGCCAACGCCCTCTACCAGGACTCGGGCGGGTTCTATTACCCGGACCCGGAGCAGAACCGGACGCTGCGGCAGAACAGCGACTTCGAGCGCCTCAACCTCAACGCCAAGCTCTACTACACGCCGTCGGACAACACCGAGATCATGGTCAACGGCGGCGTCTACCAGTCCGAGTACGGCATGCCCGCCGCCCTCTTCGTCCAGAGGGCCCGCTACTGGCGCTTCCCCAAATGGGACCGCTCGACGCTCAACGCCGGCGGCTTCACCTCGCTCGGCGGCGACGCCGTGCTCCGCTTCCGGGCCTTCTACGTTAATTACACCAACACCCTGGACTGGTTCACCGATTCGACCATGACCGAGCTCCAGTCCAAGAGCACCTATAACAACGACGTCTACGGCGGCTTCGCCCTGGCCGACATCCCGACGAGCGGCCGCAACACGCTCAAGGCCTCCCTGCTCTATCAGGCCGACGTGGCCAGGATCCAGGACGACGCGGGCGAGCCCTGGGACCGCTTCGACCAGGGAACGTGGTCGGCCGGCGTCGAGGACCACATCAGCCTGTCCGATCAGTGGAAGGTCATCGGCGGGCTGAGCCTCGACTATATCGACAAGTACGCGCCCGGCGAGAACAACACCTCGCTCAATCCCCTCATCGGCCTCAAGTTCACCCCCACGGACGCGCTGGATTTCCACGTCTCCTTCGCCCGCAAGTCGCGCTTCCCCTCCATGCGGGCCCTGTACTCGGACAGCTCCGGGAATCCCGACCTGCTCAGCGAATCCGGGACGAGCTTCGAGTTCGCCACGACCTGGAGCGGCCCGGTCTTCGTCAGCGGGTCCGTCTTCTTCAACCGCTTCCGGAACTTCATCGACACGGTCCGGCTGCCCGACGGGACGCGCCGGTACTTCAACGTCGGCAAGGCCCACATCAACGGGTTCGAGGTCCAGGTCCAGAAGAGCGCGTCCTGGCTGGCGGCCACCGCCAACTACACCTACCTCAGCCACCGCAACGATTCCGACGACCGCCCGCTCGACGCCCAGCCGGCGAGCAGCCTCAACTTCGACCTGACGTTCTTCCCGCAGGAGGACATCCGGTTCGGTTTCTATGGGCTGCTTGGTTCGAAGTCCTGGTGGTGGAACTCGAGCGGCGCCGGCTCTCTCCTGGAGATCCCCTCGTACTTCAACCTGGACATCGTCGCGGGCTACACGTTCCTGGACCGCTACGAGGTCTTCTTCAAGCTGGGGAACATCTACAACGCCTATTTCTACACCGAGCCGGGCTTCCCCTGGCGCGGCCGCTACGTCGAGGTCGGCCTCAATCTGGACCTGCTCAAGTAGCGATACGGAGTAGCGGTGCGGGGACATGTACCGCCTCGGTACGTGTCCCCTTTTTATAGGTTCATCTCCCATTTCCGGGAATCCTCTCGAGGAGGTGAGGGATAGGGCCTCGAAGATCCCCGTAGCGGAGGGGGACCCGCCGACGGGGGAACCGACGGGACTGGTTCCCAGGGGGTCCGGGGAGCTAGAGGCCTATCCCGAGCCAAACCGTAGAGAGGAGCATCCCGGAATCGGGAGAAGGACCTTTTTATAGCCCCAGCTCTGTATCGATCCCCTGCATCGCCCGGATGGCGATCGACAGGAACTCGTCCAGCTCGAGCCCGAGGTGGCGCGACTCCTCGATCTCCTCGCGGCGGGCGCCCCGGGCGAAGCTCTTCTCCTTGTAGCGGCGCTTGAGGAACTCGAGGTCGATCGACTTGAGCTTCTTCGTCGGATGCATCAGGGTCGCGGAGATGACGAGGCCGGTCAGGGGGTCGACGGAGTAGATGGCCCAATCCATGGGCGATTCGCAGGGCACTTTGGCGGCGTGGGCCTGGACGGCGTGGATGATCGCCTCGTCGATGCCCTTCTCCCGCAGGATCTTGACCGTTTCGGTCGTGTGGAGCTCGGGGCTCTTGTCCGTCACCTCGTAGTCGAGGTCGTGGAGGATGCCGGCCAGGCCCCAGGGCTCGGGGTCGTGGCCGAGGCGGACGGCCAGGGCCCGCATGCAGGCTTCGACCGACAGGCAGTGCTTGACCAGGTTCTTGTTCGTCATGTGGCTCTTGAGCAACTCGAGGGCTTCGTCGCGGGTCATGGCCGTTCTCCTTTCGGAAGGGGGGATTCTACGCTTTCCGGACGGCCTTATCAACCGCGGGCGCCCGCCGTCCCTGCTGGCCCTTCACGGCCTGCAGCACGACGAAACCGCCCTGTCCGAAGCCGGCCCGCGGCCGCTCTTCGCGTCGGAGGTCCGGCGGGGGCCCGAACAGCGTCTGCCATGACCCTTCATATCTCAGTCCGAGGCGCTCGAGGACGCCGATGAGCATCTGGGGAGACGGGGGATGGAAAAAACGCCTGGCCCGGGAGGTCTTGTGGAAGAACCGCCCCCAGGCGCTGTCCTTGTCCATGAAGCCGACGATGAGCCGGCCACGGCTTCTGAGCACCCGCGCGGCCTCCGCGAGGAAGCCCTCGACGTCGTCGACGAACTCGATGACGAACACGATCAGCGCGAAGTCGAAGCTGGCGGACTTGAACGGCAGCGCCTCGCCTACTCCGCGGACAGCCCTGAGCCCCCGGCTCCTGGCCAGCCCGAGCATGCCCGGCGAGGGGTCCAGGCCGTAGCGGACCGCGAGGAGCGAGGCGAACCGGCCCGTTCCGACCCCGATCTCGAGGCCTCGCCCCCGCCGCGGGACGGCCTTCTTCAGCGCAGCCAGCTCCGTCCGGTAGAGAACCGGGTGTTCGTCGTACCACGCGTCGTAGGACGCCGCCGTCCTCTCGAAGTGACCGACGATCTCCCGGGCTCTCACCATCTGCGCCAGGGGCAATAATAGCCTCGGCCCATCCCGGGTCCGAACCCGCGCCCGTAGCGGGGAGAGCGGCCGTAGCCGCGATAACCCCGGCCCGCGCCCGATCTCAAGCCCCAGCGCGGCGCCGGGCCTTGTCCCTGTCCAAGCCCATAACCCAGGCCAAGCCCGAGACCGCCGTAGCGATCGAAGAGAACCTTCTGCCCATCGGTCAGGACGGCCCGGACTTTCTCGTGATGAGCTTCCCACTTCTTGTCCCTCTCGAGCTCCAGCGCCTCGAGCTCCTTGAGCTTGGCGTCGAGGCTCTGGCCTTTCCGGGAAAGCGCTTCGAGCTCGAGGTCGAGCCGGTTCCACTTCATCTCAAGGGGCAGGATCTCCTCCTGAAAGGCCAGGCGGATCTTGTCGATCCGATCAAGCTGCTCGTCCGTCAGGTCCAGAGTCCCCGCAAATCCCCTCCAGGGGCGCGGAGCCTGGGCGGACGCGGGCGGCACACAGACGGCGGCCAACACAGCCAAGGCCGCCACTCCGACGATCACGTGTCCGGGTTTTCTCATTGTCCCTCCTTGAGTTGTCTTTTTATCACACCTTGGGGTAGCCTTTCTTCCAAGGCGCGTTCCTGTTCGCCAAATGGTCGGCCAGGGCCCGCCGGAGCGTCTCGGCGGCGAGCTCGGCGCAGTGGACATCGGCTTCGGGCAGGCCGCCCAGGAGCTCGAGGATGCCGCGTGTATTCACCGCGCCGAGGGCTTCGACGAACGTCCGGTTCGTCGCCAGCCAGGTGGCCGCCGAGCCGCAGACCATCGTTGTTCCGCACCCGTCGGTTTGGAAGCCGCAGGCCGTGACGACATCCCCGTCCATGCGGACGGACATCTCCATGGTGTCCCCGCAGGTCCCCGTGACGCGGGCATAGCCGTCGGGATCCTCCAGCAGCCCGAGATTCCGCGGGTTCTTCCAGTGGTCGAGCACGGTCGGCCCGTAGATCTGGAGGACCTGGCGCTCCATCTCTTCCTGGAGCTTCCGGGTCGCCTCCTCCAACGTCTTGTTCCGTTCCTCGTCGCTCATGCCAACCGCTCCCGGACACCGTCCCACAGCCGCCGGACGCCTCGAGCCGCCGGCCCCTCGGACGCCTCCACCAGGGGAACGCCCCGGCTGACGGACCTGATGACGTCCTCGTCGAAGGGGACCTTGCCGATGACGGGGATCGCCTGCCCGGCGCACCATATCTCGATCCGCTCCGAGTTCCCGGAATTGATGTCGAACTTGTTGATGGCGCACACGGTCCGGACCTTGAAATGGCGGGCCAGCCCGACGATCCGCTCCATATCGTGAACGCCCGAGGGCGTCGGCTCGGTCACGACGAGGGCCAGGTCCGCCCCCGAGAGCGAAGCGATGACGGGACAGCCGATGCCGGGCGACCCGTCCATGATCAGGAGCTCGCGGCCCTCGCGCTCCCCGATCTCGCGGGCCCTCTTCCGGACCTCGGTGACGAGCTTCCCGGAGTTCTCCTGGGCAATGCCCAGCCGGGCGTGGACGAACGGCCCGAACCGGGTGGCCGAGACGAACCACTCGCCGGAGATGCACGGCTCCATGAGGATGGCCGACGGCGGGCAGACCCGGGCGCAGAGGCCGCAGCCTTCGCAGGCCAGCGGATCGACGCGGGCGATCCCGTCGCCGCCCTCGGAGATGGCGTCGAAGCGGCAGGCCGGGCGGCAGAGGCCGCAGGCCGTGCAGCGGCGCGCGTCGACACGGGCCTTGGATCCGCCGACGAACTCGTGCCGCTCCAGCACCTCGGGGCGGAGGAGCAGGTGGAGGTTCGAGGCGTCGACGTCGACGTCGGCCAGGACGGGGTTCGCGGCCAGCGCGGCGAACGACGCGGATACGACGGTCTTCCCCGTCCCGCCCTTGCCGCTGATGACGACCAGCTGTTTCATGGGACCTCCGCCCGGATCGCTTCGAACAGGGCCAGGAACCTTCCCATCCAGGCCGGGTCGAGATCGAGAAGGGTGTCGCCCCGGGAGTACGCCTCGGCGATCTGCCGGTCGAACGGGATGGTCATCAGGACGGGGATCTTCTCCCCGTCGCCGAACGCCCTGATCCGGGCATCCCCTTCCCCTCCGTCCGCGCGGTTGATCAGGATCCCCCGCGGCAGGCCGAGCGCCTTGGCGGCGCCTGCCGCAAGCTCGAGGTCGTGGAGGCCGAAAGGCGTCGGCTCGGTAACGAGGAGGCAGAAATCGCTCCCCCGCATCGACTCCACGACGGGGCAGCTCGTGCCCGGCGGAGCGTCGATGACGACCGTCCGGCCGGCCGCCCGCCGCGTCTTCAAGGCCCTGATCAGGGGAGGCGACAGGGCCTGGCCGATGTCGAGCCGGCCCTGCAGAAAATCGATCGTCCCGGCCTGCCCCGACTCGACGACGCCGATCCGCTTGGGGACTTCCCGGATCGCCCGGCGGGGGCACAGGACGGCGCAGGCGCCGCAGCCGTGGCAGAGCTCGCTGAACACGAGGACGGCCTGGGGCACGACGGCCAGGGCGTTATAGGCGCAGACGCGGGCGCAGACCCCGCAACGATCGCAAAGGCCCTCGTCGATCTCCGGGACAAGGATCGCGACCTCCTCGTTCGCCTCGATCCGGGGCTTCAAAAAGAAATGGGCGTTGGGTTCCTCGACATCGCAGTCCAGGAACTGGACGGGATGGACGCGGCTCAAGGCCAGGGCCAGGTTGACGGCGACGGTCGTCTTCCCGGTGCCGCCCTTGCCCGACGCGACGGAGACGGCCAGGGTGCCGGCCGGAGCTGCTCTCTTCATCGTCCGGTTCAGGGCAAGGTCCCGGACAGGATCTTGTCCACGATTTCCGCAAAGGCCCGGCCCGCGTCCGAGCCGGCCGCGTCCGCGACGAAGGGGCGCCCCGCGTCGCCCGAGGCGACGATCCTCGGGTCCATCGGGATCCGGCCGAGGAACGGGACGCCCATCTCGCGGGCGGCCCTCTCGCCGCCGCCGGTCTTGAACAGATCGTAGCTTTTCCCGCAATGGGGGCAGACGAACCCGCTCATGTTCTCGATGATCCCCAGGACCTTGAGGCCGAGCCGCCGGGCAAAGGTCACGGCCTTCCGCGAATCGAGGACGGAGACCTCCTGGGGAGTCGTGACGATGACCGCCCCCGTCGCCGGGATGAGTTGGGCCACGGACAGCGGCTCGTCCCCCGTCCCCGGCGGCGAGTCGATGACCAGCCAGTCGAGGTCGCCCCAATCGACATCGCCCAGGAACTGCTCGATGACCTTCATCTTCATGGGACCACGCCAGATGACGGGACTGTCCGGCCCCTCGGTGAGAAAGGACATGGAGACGAGGCTCAGGTTCTCCCGGACCTGGACAGGCCGGATGCCGTCGTCGGAGCCCTCGAGCTTGCGGCCTTCGACGCCGAGCATCTTGGCCAG
>Ga0172362_10003946_pt1 | contig 12844 bp, 10 predicted proteins | sample LakKivs1_kivu2a2_FD_114534 | JGI IMG/M metagenome (GOLD analysis project Ga0172362, IMG submission 114534) | Sediment microbial communities from Lake Kivu, Rwanda - Sediment s1_kivu2a2 | ecosystem: Environmental > Aquatic > Freshwater > Lake > Sediment | place: Rwanda: Western Province, Lake...
CCTAATCTATAACTTCCTCTTCCTACTGTTCCTCTTCCGCTATAACTTCTTCCTCCTGAACCTCTTCCTCCTGATGAACCTCTACCTCCTGAAGAACCTCTTCCTCCTGAAGAACCTCTTCCTCCTGAAGAACCTCTTCCTCCTGAAGAACCTCCTGCTCTCCCTCCTCTAAAATATTCTATATACTCCATATATAATTATATACATTATTATTATTAGAATTATTATATTTATTATATCTGTATTATATCTAAATCCCTCTATTATCATATAATTTTGACGATCGTATTTTGTCCAATCATTCTCTCTATTAAATATTATATTCCCTCTTGATATTGGATTACCTAATCTACTCCCTTCCATACTCATCCTACTTATTGGTTTAAAACCTTTTGGATATGGATTATATATTTTATCATGTAATGTTCTTTTTACTGATTCAAAATAATAATCAGGATATACATCCCATGGATAATAATATCTATTTACTACAAAATTTGTCCAATTTGGATATTCTTTCATATATCTACTACTGTATTTTGTATTTATTGGTTCTAAATTTACTCTATCTGGATAATAATTTGTTATATAATCTTCTATGCTCATATTATTTACTATAAATATATATAAAATTTATTTTATAATTATTTTTATATATATTTATTATACAATCAAAAAAAAATAGAGCAATAAATCAAAAATTATATTTAGTTGATGTAGAAAATAATAATAAAAAATTTGTTATTATGGGAACAACTGGTAATATTTATTCTGTTTTTATTAAACCTAAATCTGAATGTTCTTGTCCTGATTTTACTATGTATAAAAATAAATGTAAGCATATTTATTTTGTTCTAATTAAAATTCTTAATATTCATAATATATTTAATTTCGGTAAAGAAGATGAAATATTAAATGATTATGAAATCTCTAAATTACTTAATGAATTCTCTTTGTATAAAAATTTATTTATTGATACTAATCTTAAATCTAAATATAATAATCTTCTAAATGGTGTCCCTATTAAAATTGATGATGTTTGTCCTATTTGTTTAGATAATGTTAATGATGACTCTGATTTAGATTATTGTAAATACTCTTGTGGTAAGGCTATCCATAAAAAATGTCTTTCTCTTTATTCTTCTTATAATAAATCTATTAAATGTCCCTTTTGTTCTGCTAATTTTAATTTACCTATTTCCTCTAATTATATCAATATTAAATAATATATTATTTAATATATTATTTAATTCTTGTAAAAATTAAATAATATATTATTTAATTCTTGTAAAAATTAAATAATATATTATTTAATTCTTGTAAAAATTAAATAATATATTAAATAATATATTATTTAATTCTTGTAAAAATTAAATAATATATTATTTAATTCTTGTAAAACTCTCCTTTCTCTACTGTCATCTCTCTAAATTTATTATATTTTACTTGTTTTGGTTGTTTTGGTTGTTTCTTCTCTGAAACAACTTCTTGCCATCCATTTTTATTATTTCTTTTATATCTATTTTGTTTATTATATTGTTTCTTCATTTCCCCTGAGTCATCCACTCTATTTTCTTGTGTTGTTTCTTTTTTCATTGGATATAGTTCTTTTTGTCGACTCTCTTTTTGTGCAACTACTGCTTCTTTTATTATTCTCTCTATGTTCTTTACAAATGGTTCTATTCTTACTAATTTTTTATATGTTTTATTTTCTTCTTGATTTTCTTCCTGATTTTCTTCCTGATTTTCTTCCTGATTTTCTTCTTGATTTTCTTCCTGATTTTCTTCCTGATTTTCTTCCTGATTTTCTTCTTGGTTTTCTTCTTGGTTTTCTTCCTGATTTTCTTCTTGATTTTCTTCTTGATTTTCTTCTTGATTTTCTTCTTGATTTTCTTCTTGATTTTCTTCGTGATTTTCTTCTTGATTTTCTTCTTGATTTTCTTCTTGATTTTCTTCTTGATTTTCTTCTTGGTTTTCTTCCTGATTTTCTTTTTGATTTTCTTCTTGATGATATTCTGAATTATTAACATATCTTCGTCTAACAACAACATAATCTTCTTGTTGTTCAGGTAAATAATTTAGAACTTTTTGAAGACTTTCATGGAAAGATATTTGTCCAGCCCAATATTTTTTCATCCACCCATTTAATCTTAATTTTCTTTCCCAATATCTTAAATGATGAATTAAGACATTCATAATACTGGTTATACCTGCATCAAAATGATCTTTATGAGAATTATATACATTACATCTACCTTTAAAACTTTGTAAGAAAATAACATTTAACATTTCATCCATTTCTTGCGTTTTTCCACAATAATCTACATATAATTTATCTACTAATTCTAAAAATGGATCTACAACAGTTTTAATTTCTGCAAATTTATTCCAAAATGGTGTATTATTATTAACATCCTTAAAACATAACTTCGCTGCAACAAATAATGATCCAACTGATCCTGATCTTACTGGTGTTTTCTTTAACTTATATTTAAAACATTCTAATGAATAATTTGTTGTCATGTAATAACTATTTAGATTATTTTGTTCTTATATTATTTATGTATTATTTTTTAAATAGTAAATTAAATATAAAATAAATTTATTTATGATAAAATATATAATTTTCTCTTGAATAGATATGAGTTTAAATTATACAAAAGTAAAATATAAGAATAATAATTATGCAGTAATAGATATAAATTATAGAGATACAATAATACCAAGTATAATAAATTGGGAAGATTTTCCATTTATAAATTCATTAAATAAAACATGGAAATGTAATAATAATGGATTTATATATTGCACACATACATATAATAATGAAACTAAATTTGTTTATTTACATGAACTTATTATTGCAAATAAATATAATAAAAATAATAGAGAAAACTTAAATATTTTACATATTAATACAATTGGTTTAGATAATAGAAGAGATAATCTAATATATGATTCTAAAGATAAAAATAGTTCAAGAAATTTTAAAAAAAAGAAACGGACATCAGAATTACCATTAGAATCTGGTATAGATATTGATTCTGTACCAACTTATGTTTGGTATATGAAACCTGATGCTACGCATGGAGATCGTTTTATGGTTCAGGTTGGTGATGTTAATTGGAAAACAACAAGTTCAAGAAATGTTAGTCTTCAATATAAATTAAAAGAAGCAAAATATTTTTTAAAATTATTAAAAAAAAATAGACCAGACTTATTTGAAAATTATTCTATGAATGGAGATTATACTAAAGAAGGTAAAGAATTATTAGATAGTTTTTATTCTATTATACACAAAGCAAATTATTTACATATTAATAGACCTTTACCATCTAATAATACTGAAAAATTATTAAAATTATCAGAATCTGGTTATGATACGGAACAAAAATTATTTAATAATAATAAATTATCTATTAATTTATCAGAAGGTGGTAAAAGAAGACGAATTAATAATAATTTACCTGATGAATTAGATATAATAACTAATGATTTACCAAAATATTGTTATTATAAACCAAGTGATGATAAACATGGAGGCTATTTTTATATTGAACACCATCCATTATTATTAAATGATAATTTAAGTTATTGGCAAACTAATAGTTCTTATAATATTCCTCTTATTAATAAATATAATCAATTATTAGATTTTATAGATGAAAATGGATTATAATAGACTGTTTTATATAGTAAATAGACAACTAATAATTTATACAAAAAAATTGAAATTATAACTGCTTGAAAATCTCTATATAATTGTATATCATTCTACACAGACCAATAAACTTCAACTCAGATCGGAGTTGATTTTTGTGTAGGATGCTTATCACTGATGTGAAAGACACATCAGTGATTTGCGACCCAGGTGGTTCAATTCAGTGAAGTGAATTCACCTTGAAAGGTGACCTATGAAATCCAAGAATAAACTGTCCATGATGTGTGTTTATTCTACATTGACTACGGAATATGCAGTTGTATCTTCGAGCATTGGGTAGTGCAAGTATTCTTGAATACTTGTCAGGGCAACAATCAGACGAACATTTCTGATGTTGTAATCTCGATGATGATCAATCATTGAGTGAAACTTGACTTGTATTTAAGTTTCTGAAGGGGTTCGACTCCCTGTTGCTACAACAAGTCTGTAGTCATGTGTCTTTTTTGCACATCAAAAAAACACAAAAACACAAAAAGAATTTATGACAAAAATTAATTTATTATTAATTTTTGTTATAAATTAAATAACTAATTGAATTGTTTTTTTACCATGTTGTTCATTCATTAAATCTTTATTTATCATTTCAAATTCATGATTTGCATGATATCTAATATCTTCAATATCTAATAATGGAGATTTAAATAATACTAATATTACTGAAATTGAAGTTAAAATTAAAATAGTTGTAATCATAATTGTTAATATAAATTGTAATGTATTATCGTATTTATAACATAATATACCAAATGAATAAAACAAAACAAAAATAGTTAAATAAAAAAAGAATCTTAGAATAGTAGTTAAAAATAAATAAGTTTTGTCATTAGATAAACATAATTTTGCTATAGTTGAAAAAGGAGGAATAAATATATGTATTATATTTGGTTTATAATTTTTACATATTGTCATTTATAATTAATTTATATATTTTTTAATTCATATATGCAATTGCTGTTAAACCATTCATTACTCTAAATATATTATATGATAATCCAAATATATATAATTGATCTTGATTATTTATTATTTGTAAATCAGGTAAATTATCCTCTTTAGTTATATCTTCAAACCATAAATATAATACATTATTTTTTACTCGTGATATATTATATGTTCCTGATGGTTGATGTTTTTCAGGATATAATGCGAATGAATATATATTTATTCCATCTTTTGGAATATTTGAATGATGAATTTCTGGTTGTAAATAATTATAAAATTTATAATCCCTTCTTATAAATCTATCATCTTCATCTATTTGAAATTTAGAATATCTTATCGGATTTACACTACCATCTATTAATATTCCATAATTATTAAATTGATTTACACATACATCATCTGATTGTATTCGTGTATCAGTCATCCATTCAATTGGAATACTTATATCTCTTACTGTTATATCTGTTTTTATATTTGTTAATATTATTTTTCTATCATTATTAACTAATATATTTCCACATATTTTATTTGTTATACTATAATTATCAATTATTAATGAATTAGTATTAACCCATAATGTTCTATCACTTTCATTTTTAACATTTATTTTTCCATTAATTGTTGTTCCTTCTGTTAATGGTTTAAATTCTTCCCATGTTCCTCCATTATCTGGTGATGGATCACATTCACATAATAAAATAATACTATCTAATAATAATTGTTTAGAACATTTTAATATTTCTTCTTCCCAATTATCTTTATTTGTATAACATAAAAATTTCTTACTATTTATATAATTACCATTTTTCATAACCCAAAATAACTCTTTTATTGGATGATTAAATTGTATAAAATATTTTTGTTGATTATTTACTCTATTATCTGTATTATCAAATTGAACTTGTTCTATTAAATATTCATGTGCCATATTTGCAAAAAAATCTCTTTCTAATATGTCTAAATATATATAATCTATTATATATGATGCTGATAATATTTGTATTTGGTCAAAATTTGTAAATTTATTATTAGTTATTATTAATTTATTTTTCTCTTCTATTTCAAATTTCATATATATTTGATGATATTGTATTGATATTAACGGTATTGCTAATCCATAAAATCTATTAAACCAAAATTGTAATGGTATTATTAATATATATTCTGGTTTTGGACTATTGTTATATTCCGTCATTATTGGTATATCTCCTATCATATTATTATATCCCCTTTCATGATATCCTTGTCTTGATAATTCATACCATATATCTATCCATGTTCCACATTGTTTATCTACTGTATATCCCCCTATTTCTATTGATATATTTTTTATTATTGCATGTCCTAATCTTCTTATCCATGCAAATTTACTTCCTTCATTTGGTATTACATTATTTATAACTATTCTTAAATACATTTTAGTCATTAAGTCTCCTAATCTAAATATTTGTGTTAAATTATTATTCCCAAATTTTGGATTTTGTATATTTATCTCAAATGGTTCTATTGAAAAATTAGTATGTCTTCTATATACTACTTTAAAATATGTTATTTGTGGGTTTGCTGTTAAATACATGTCTTGTGATCCATATATTATTAATTGTATAACTCCTCCCGCCATTTATATTTACTACATATTTTTATTATTTTATTTAACTTTTATATAAAAAAAATATTTATATATTATAATTATGACTAATTGTTGTAATAATTGTAATATATTTACTAAATTTGTTGAACCATCTGGTAAAATATATGATTTTTGTTGTAATACATGTAAAGATTTTAAATATGATCAAAATAAAATAATTGTAAAAGATAATAGTAAGCCATATTATAAATGGACTGCACATGGACCACAATGTAATTTAATTCCTTGTAATATTACATATATTCCGCAACAAAAACAAGCAAAAAATCAACCATTAAAAATTACACATAATAATAAGCAAATAGATTATCCAATAAATTTAAATAGAAATTTATATAATGGTAATATTATTAAAGAATATAATGATTATAATGTAATATGTTTTTATCATTCAGATGAACCATTATATGAATTTACTAATTTTTTTAATTCTCCTATTCAAGCAACATTTAATAGACAGAATATAATTTTTAAAACATCTGAACATATGTTTCAATCGTTGAAATTTATTAATTCAACTAATGCATTGTCCCATATAACTACTATTGCATCGAAAAAAACACCAAAAGAAGCATTTGAATATGTTCGACAACTGAATGTACAAACTGATATTAATCCAAACTGGCATGGAACAAAAGAAAATACTGGATATAGTGTAAAAGATAATGCAATGAGATGTGCATTAAGATGTAAATTTGCACAAAATGGAACATTAAAAAATTTATTATTATCAACAAAAGGTAGAGTATTAGTAGAACATACAGTAAATGACAATTATTGGGGAGATAATGGAGATGGAACTGGATTAAATATGTTGGGAAAATTATTAATGGAATTAAGAGATTATTATCTAAGTCAAGGACCATATCCATCAACATGGTTTGGATTAAATAGTATTGAATTTATTTCAGTATATTTAGGAAAAAAATAATATAATAAATATATGGAAATATCATTAAAATTAAATAATAAATCAGATTTTATAAATATAATTAATCATTTAAATAAATTAAATAATACAATAATATTTGAATACAATATTTTAGAAAAATCAATAGATTATGTATTAAATAATTTTACAAATTTAATATTTATTGATAGTGGAGGAACTTGTTTATGTTTATTATCTAATAATAATTTAATTAAAATTTGTAAAAAAAATAATAATACATTAAATAATTTTAAATATTATGTTAATATTTTATTAATAAATAATTTAATTCCTTTAACAGAAATATTATATGAAGATTCTGATTCATTAATTTATTTACAAAAAAAAATAGATACATATGATACTATTAATAATAATTTTTATATTGATATACTTGAAATATTTGTAAAAATATTAAAATTAGGTTTTAAATTAACTGATATATATTATAGAAATTTTGGATATGATAATGGTAAAATATATTTAATAGATATACATGATTTTGTTGATATTAATGATAATAATGATCTAAATACAATAAATATATTTAATATGACTATTAGTTTATTATATAATAATCTTATAAAAATAAATGAATCTAATCAATTATTAAATGAAAATATTATTGATACATATTTACCTATACCATATTCTAAATTAATTAAAAACTTTTTATTTAATAATTATTCTGATATAGATGACATTATTTTACAAATAAAAAATAATTTAAATTTAAATATAATTAAAAAATATAAAGATTATCAATCTATAAAAATAGATATTAATAAGAAAATTATTTTAGAAGGACATACATTAATAAAATATTTAATTACTAATAAAATAATAACTAAATATCATAATAAATTTACATTATTAGATGCAGGATGTTCATTAGGTGGAATTGGTTTAAATATTGCACAAAATTATAATAGTTTTATTACATTAAATAATATAACCACGAACGAATTAAATACAGCAAAAGAAATAAGTTCATTATGTAATATAACTAATGTAGAATTTACAAATATAAATATATTAAATATAGAAAATAAATATGATATAACATTATATTTTGCAATCTTACACCATTTATTGAAATATAAAAAACCAGAAGAAATAATAGATATACTTAAAAAACAAACTAAAGATTATATGATAATAGAAATACCAATAAAAGGAGATAAATTATTGGATTTAGTAGTTAATAATATAGTAGAACCATGGGAAAATAATTATAAAATATTAGAATCACATAATAATTTTATAAATTTTATTAAAAATAATAATTTATATATATTAGAATCTGGAAAAATATATTATCCAAATAGTAATGATCTAAATAGATATTATTATTTAATTAAATGCTTTACCAGCCATTCCACTAATTATTCTTAAAATATTATAATTAACACCATATATACTTAATTTATTATTTAATAAATTTGGTATTTTTAATATATTTCTAATATAAAATATTAAATTAAAAGAATCAATACGAGATAAATTAATACTACCAGTTGGTTGTAATTTAAAAGGTTCTAAGGAGAATGAATATATATTTATACCATCAAAAGGAATACTTGGATAAGATTGATATGGTTGAACATAATTAAAATAATTACCATCTTTAAAATCAATTCTATCAATTCCATTTACTGTTAATTTTGCTTTTTTAATTGGATTAAATTGTCCATTTATTAATAAACCATAATTATTATATATATAAACATATGGATCATTTTTAATATATCTTGTATCAATTAAATATTCTAATGGAATACTTAAATCTTTAATTGTTATATTAGTTTTTATTATATCAATATTAATAAATTCATTAACATAAATATTTGCACAAATTTTATTAGTAATTGAGTATTTTGATTTTAATGAATTTGTATTTATAATTAAATATGAATTCGATTTATTTTCTACATATATATTATTATTTTTTGTATAACCAAATGATTTTGGTTTAAATATGTCAGTATAAATATATTTATTAAAATTATCAGTTATTAATAAAACACTTTCTTGTAATATTTTTAAACTTGCATCTATTAATTTATTGTTCCAATTTTGATTTGTATAATAAACAAATTTTTTCCCAGAAATATAATTATCATTTTTTATAAACCATAATAAAACTTTTGTTGGATTATTAAAATTAATATTTATTATATTGTTATTTTTTACTATATCAATTCCATTAAATTCTATATCTTCCATTATATATTCAATACCAGTTTGTGCTAATTTTCGTCGTTCTTCTGAATCTAAATATGCATATTCTACTAATAATGATAAATTTTTAATTTTAACTTGTTCTAAATCATTTTTAATAAAAAAATCATTAGCAACTATAACTTCGTTATTATTTTTTAATTTTATTTTTATTTGTATTTCATGATATTGTAAATTTATTATTGGTAATCCAAATGATTTATTAATATTAAACCAAAATGGTATTGGTATATACATAGTATATTCTGGTTTTGGATTATTATTATATGTAGTTAATTGAGGTATATTTCCAGAAAATATATTATAAACTTTTCGTTGATTACCTTATGATATTAATGAATACCAAATAATAATCCAATCACTATATAAACGATTAATTCTTGTTCCACCAATATCTAAATCTAAATATTCAATCATATAACCACCTAATAAGTTTATCCATGCCATTAATGAATTATTTGATGGAATAATTGGATTAATTGTTATTTTTAAATAGGTTCTAGTTATTATATCACCATATCGTTTAATTATTATTGATGATTCATTTCCAAATTTTACTTTATTATCAAATTGTAATTCTTTAGTTTCTAATGAAAATTGTGTATGTCTTCTATATATTAATTTAAAATATGTTATTTCAGGATTCCCAGTTAAATAAATATCTTGAGAACCATAAGCAACTAATTGTAATAGTCCTCCTGTCATAATATTAACTAATAATAAATTTATAAATAGAATGCGGATAATGAAAATAAATAGATTATAATATAATCTATTTATTTATGTTATTCGTATTCTATTTATAAATAGAATGCGGATAATGAAAATAAATAGATTATAATATAATAAATAATGGATAAATGTTTAGAATTATGGACAGAATTAAATAATAGATTACCAGATAACGGTAAAAATGGATTATTAATTCAAGGTAATTGGTCTTGTTGGGATAAAGGAATACATAAATTTGGATGTAATGGAATGGATTGTTGGGTAGTAGTAAATGATATTATAGATAAATATAATCCAAAAAATATATTAGAAATAGGATTTAATGCAGGACATAGTACATGTATGTGGTTTTCAAAATCTAAAATAGTAAATATAACATCAGTTGATATAAGTACATCAGAATCAACAAAAGTTGGAGTTGATTTTATTAAAGAGAAATTCTCTGATAGATTTAATTTTATAAATTGTAATTCCAGAGATTTGTTTAAAATTATTAAGAATCATAATTTTGATTTAGTTGTTGTTGATGGTGATCATAATGAAGACGGATGTTATAGTGATATTTTATTAACTAAAAAACTTAAATGTAAATACTTTTTAGTAGATGATATTGTTATGTTAAAAGAAATAAGAAATGCTGTAAATAGAATATCTAATAAATATAAAATTAAATTATTATCACGCTGGAATGTAGCATGGGGAGTTGAATTATATGAATTTATAGATGAACCTCAACATACAAAATCTACAAAATCTACAAAATCAGAATATATTTTTTATCCTAAATTAGATTCACCTAATTATGATATATGTCGGTTTGAAAATAAATCAGTAGAAGAGTTAAAAGAATTTTGTGATAAATATTCTCATTGTGCTGGATTTAATACTAATGGTTGGATTAAATATTTAATTTCTTCACCTGAATTATTTAGTCATATTCCTGAAATGTCTGATAGTGAAGGAATATATGTTAAAAAATCATTTAATAATTCTTAATTTATTTTCAATTTATTTAAAAATTGAAAATAAATTAAGAAAAAAATTAACAATTATTATAATTATATATGAAGTGTGAAGGAATAAATAGAAGTTATAACATATGTAATAGGAATACTGATAATAAATACTGTTCTGCTCATGAATATTTTTTAAATTTTACTGAAGAAGATATACAAAATATAAAAGATAAAAAATATAAAATGTGTAATAAATGTTGTTGTTTTATGTTGCCAACATATACAAAAAATAGATGTAATAAATGTTTAAATTTAGATAAATCTCATGATTTGGATCGACAAAATAAAAAGAATGAAAATAAATGTTTATGGAAAGATAGAAATTTAGAAAATTGTAGAATGAAAAAAGAACCTAATGAAGATTATTGTAAAAATCATTTATATGTTAAAGAATACACTGAAGAAGAGAAACAAAATAGTAAATTATGTACTGGTTGTTTAAAAGTTAAATTTATGTATAATAATAATACATGCGAAGAATGTAGAAATAGAGGAGAATATAAAAATACAATTAGAAAATTAACAACAATTGAAGAAATATGTAAATATACAAATTGTAATTATAAAGCATCTGAAAATGGATATTGTGGAAAACATATTATACAATCATGGTTAGATAATTTAGAAAAAAATAATAAAAAACCATGTAGATACTATAATCATAATGGATGTAGAGAAGAATTAGATATTGATTATAAATATAATTCTTGTGAAAAATGTAGGGAGTTAGAAAGACAATATGAAAAAAATAAATATGTATCTACTAAAAAATTTAATAAAGAATTAGATATAAATTCACAACAATTAAAATGTATTACTTGCAATAAATTATATGATAAAGAACTTTTTTATAATTTGAAAAATCAATTAGGTAATAAATGTAAAAATTGTTTAGATAAACAAAGAGATATAGAAGCAATTAGAATTAGAACAAGAGATTATAGTTTAGAATATAAAAATAATCCATATCTTCTTAAAAAAAAGGAAGAATGGAGGAAAAATAATAAAGAACTGGTTGATAAATATTACAAGGAAAGTAGAGAAAGAAAAAAATTAAATTTAGGTATAGATAATTATAGAAAACATCAAGCAAATGTAGCAAAAATATATAGAGATGAACATCCTGAAAAAATGAAGGAATTATATACTAAATATAAATTAGATCCACAAAATAAATATAAAATTTATATGCATAAGGCTAATAGAGATAAACGAGAATTTAAATTGTCATTAAATGAATGTATCGAATATTTTAATGATAAATGTTTTTATTGTGGTGATGGTTTAAAAGAAAATAATCTATTAAATGGGATTGATAGAAAAAATAATGATATTGGTTATATTAAAGAAAATTGTGTATCGTGTTGTAAAATGTGTAATTTTATGAAAGGTGATAATTACTCATCTGAAAATTTTATACTAATGGTTGAACATATTATTAAGCATTTTGGATTTGATGAAAGTAAATATAATCATAATATATTTTTTGATACACAACAAGTTAGTTATGATGATTATAAAAAAAGAGCATTATCTAGAAAATATGAATTTGATATATCAATTAATAATTTTTTTGGAATAATTCGTAATCCATGTTATATTTGTGGAAA